>Ga0102590_1000374_pt1 | contig 106050 bp, 110 predicted proteins | sample AraplaMF_Col_mMF_FD_76859 | JGI IMG/M metagenome (GOLD analysis project Ga0102590, IMG submission 76859) | Arabidopsis root microbial communities from the University of North Carolina, USA - plate scrape MF_Col_mMF | ecosystem: Host-associated > Plants > Roots > Endosphere | place: USA... | reverse complement strand
CTGCAGACCCATCTCAACGCGCTCGAAAAGAGCATGCGCGACGCCGCCGCCGACCTCGACTTCGAAAAAGCCGCCCGCCTCCGCGACGAAATCAAACGCCTCAAGGCCGTGGAACTCGCCGCCATGGACGACCCGATGGCACGCGAAGAAGCGAAGGCGATGGAAGGGAAAGCGCGCAGCTCCTCCGCTCCTCCGTCAACCCAGGGCTCGACCCGGGGATCCAAGCCGGCAACCGAGATGCAAACCTCCTATTTCGCCAAACCCTCCATCGACGACATGGGGCCAGGCACCGACACCACCACCCCCCTCTTCCGCAAGCCCGCCTTGGACGAGATGGGCCGCGACATCGCCGAACCCGCAAAGAAGACTCTCTTCCGCAAAAACGACCTCGACGAAATGACCGTCGGCCGAACGGAAAAGCCCGTCATTGGGGCGCTGCCGGAAAAGCCGGAAGCCGCCAAGGGCACGAAGCGGTTTTCACCGCTGCTTGAAGGCCAGCCGGAGCGCGATGACGTGCGGCCGGTCGTGCGCGGGAAGACGGGCGTGGGCAGTTATGAGGACCCGGGCGAGCAGAAGCGCAAGGGGCGGACGAAGGGGAAGACCGGGCGGCCGGGACGGTGAGGCTGCCAAACGTCTGCCACTCAGTTGGTCGTCGATCAAATGGTTCATCGTATCGGCCGGTCAGCAGCGCATTGTAAGGAGCAGCTTCGTAGCGACAGATGAAGTTCGCCACCGGCCTATGACAAGACGGACATGGCCCTCCACGAGCTCCAGCCCAGCGCGGCATCGACTTTCTCTGCGACAGTATATTCGAGCGACGCGACGGCCGGCTCGTCACTGTGACGGAATGAGCTCGCGACGCCGACGTGGCCCGTTATCGGGAAGGCCTCCGCGCCATGCTCCGCTGAATGAAGGGAACCGCCAATGCCAGAACTCCGCATCGACCCCTTCCCCTCCGCTGGCGAATTCAACGCCCTCTGGTCCGCCGCCTGGGGCGCGCCCGCCCCGCGCGAATTCACCCCCATCCTGTCCCGCAGCCTCGCCCATATCGGCGCCTACCACGACAACCAGCTCGTCGGCTTCGTCAACGTCGCATGGGACGGCGGCATCCATGCCTTCATCCTCGACACCTCGGTTCACCCTGATATGCGAAGGCAGGGGATCGCGACGCGCTTAGTCAGGGAGGCGACGCGGATTGCGCGGGAGCGGGGCGCCGAATGGCTGCATGTCGATTTCGAGCCGCACCTGACCGGCTTCTACCGCGCCTGCGGATTTGCCCCGACAAAGGCGGGCCTCATCAAGCTCGCGTAATGCTTCCGCAGCGAAGGCGGCGAGTCTTTGGCTAGCGCCCGCCCGACCGAGCGTGACGCTGACAGCCTATAACCTATGTGACAACACGCTCTCGATAAAAGCGAAAGCATCGACGTTCCGATCGAGTCCACTCTTCACGTTTGGATGGGCGCGTGGCTCGATAGCGGAGAGGATGGTCGACGGATCGGTCCCGATCCGTCGCGCGGCATAGATATACTCGGCAGCTCGCATCGCTCCGTGGGAAGTAATCCAGGGTAGCCAAGGCTCGTCTTTCAATATCTGATCTGCGAAGGCCTCAAGGCTGGTAACGGCCTTCGCTTTCGGCAAGATCATATCCCTGATGTCCCGCAGGGCTCGATCAGAAATATTGTGCATTTCGCTCTTGTTGAGCTTCAAAGAGCTTCTCGGACCCCACCCGCAGAACCGACCGACTTGACACCAAACACCGAAGACGGGCGGCACCCAGTTCTCCCATGAGTAACTAACGCCGCCATATAATTTCAGGCACTCCACGGCAAAGCGATGCCCATCCGCGCTTGCCATGCCGAAATCGCATAAAACATAGTTCAGCGGGCCGCCCCACAATTGGAACTCCAGGAAATGTTGAATGGCGCCGTGGCCATCCGACCGATACAGGAACTTTTCAACCCTGTGAAAACCGAGATCCGCCAGCCCTGGTTCCAGCGTGCTCCTGAACGTTATTTTGGCCACCTGTGAAACCTGCCTTGCCGCATCGGCGGTCGAATTGTCAAATATTGCTGTACTCAAAAAGCTTGGCGAATGCCTTTACCGCGCTGACGGATTTACCCCAGCGAGGCGAGCCTCATCAAGCTCGTCTGAGACCGGCCGCGCCGAAGCGCGCAGCCCTCAAACGCAAGCCCGAAACCTGTCATCGAGCGGGGAGTTATAGCGCCGATGGCCGCGCTTAATGGCAACGCTGAAGAATCTCGCCGGGAACACAATTTTCCCGCGGCTTTATACCCAGGGCGTCGTATCGGCAAACGAACGATATATATTTAGAAAACCACAATGCGACTTTGAGTTCTCAAATTCAAACTGGTCACTCGTCAATTAAATCTTATTTTTCCTTTAAAAATCTATCGAAAATACACAATTCTGCATTGAAAAATTGATTAACAATTGGCAAAGGTAACGAATATTCCCCACGCGGTTGTCGTTGATTGAACCAGCAACAACCGTTCCCACCGGGGATTTCTGGTTTTTACAGAATACAACGCATCTATTGGAAAGTTTAATATGGCCCTAAATATTCTGAATACGAACGGCGCCACAGTTACTAAGACCGGCGCTGAATTCGAAGCGTACGATGTTATCCGCTACTCTAACGCCACTCCCCTCACCGCCGTTACCTTGGTCGTCTCAGATTCCGGTACGGTAGACCTTGCCGACGAACTAGGTTCGGTCTCCGCGAACGTGAGGGGCTCAAGCGGCGACAATGCCATCACGACAGGCACAGGCAACGACACCATCATAGGCGGTGACGGCGCAGACACGCTGAACGGTGGCGCCGGAGAGGATCAGCTCTATGGCGGAGCTGGCAATGATACGCTGATTGGCGGGGACGGCAACGACCTGTTCTCGGGCGACGTCGGAAATGACGTCATCAGAGGCGGCGCCGGCAACGATACGATCTCCGACGGTGGATTTGGCTTTTTCCCCGGGCCGGACGGCCTCGTGTCGGAAGTTTTGGACATCGATGCGGGCGACGGCGACGATGCCATCACCGTGCAGTTAGCTCCACTGCTTTCCGGAACAATCGATGGCGGCGCCGGGATTGATACTCTGCAAGCCCTTGAGCTAAGAGGCTTGACGATCAAGAACATCGAAGTCCTTGAAACGGCGGGATATTTGGTTTCGGGTTCAAGCGCACAGTTCGAAAGCTTTGATAAGATCGTCTACTCGAACAACCTGGCCTACAATTATCCCGCCTCATTGGCGTTGACGGACAGCGCCCATCTCGATCTTTCCGACGAGCTTGGCGATCGCGGGGCTTTCGTTACCGGCTATGTCTCCGGCGTTGACGTCAAGACCGGCGGCGGCAGCGACGAGTTTACGGGCACCGACGGCAACGACATTTTCGACGGCAGTGGCGGCAACGACATCATCAATGGCAAGGCCGGCAATGACAAATTGACCGGCGGCGGCGGCGGCGACACCATCAATGGCGGCGACGGCATCGATACCGCGATCTTCTCCGGCAATTTCGCCAATTATTCCTTTGCATTGAATAATGGCGATCACATCCTGACGAGCGCCGCGGAAGGGGCGGATACGCTGACAGACGTCGAATTCGCGCGCTTTGCCGATGGCGTCTACGATTTCGCCACGGAAAAGTTCACGCTCGACGGCAGCAATAGCGCGCCGACCAATATCCAGCTCTCGAAAACCGCCCTGTCCGAGGACACGCCGATCTGGACCACGGTCGGTCTGCTCAGCGCCAAGGACGCCGATGGCGACGCGCTCACCTATACGCTGCTCGACGGGGCGAACGATCACTTCCGGATGAAGGGCAATCGCATCGTCACCTCGAAGGCTCTGGATTACGAGACGGACAAGTCGCACACGATCAAGGTCGCGGTTTCGGACGGCAAGGTCACCGTCCAGAAGGACATCACGATCAACGTCCTCGACGTCAACGAAGCCCCTGTCAACCAGGCGCCGACCAATCTCGCCTTCTCGCGCGGCTCGGTCTCCGAGAATATCGCCATCGGCACCTCGGTCGGCCTCCTCACGGCGGTCGATCCGGAAGGCGGCGCCGTGAAATGGCGGCTGACGGACGATGCCGACGGCATCTTCAAGCTCGTCGGCAACAAGATCCAGACAAAGGCTGCGATCGACTACGAAAGCACCCACAGCCTGACCTTCACCGCAGAGGCCTATGACGCGGCTGGAAACGCCACCAGCCACGATTTCACGGTGGCCGTGAAGGACGTCTTCGAGCCGTCGGTTTCGAGCCTGCTGCACGACGCTTTGATCTAGTCGCAACACTGCTGCGGGACGCAGACATGCATTCCGCAGCGGGGCAGGATGCGCCAGCGTGCGCGCTTAAACGAGCACCCGGCGCTGCCACTGCCCCGAGCTTCCAACCCGCGGTCGCCGCCTTTCCGAATAAGGCGGCTGACACCTCCCGCACGAACCTTCTCCACCCGGAACGGCAGACACAATCCGTTCTTGCAGAATCCAACGCATCTTCTGGAAAGTTTAACATGGCCTTGAATATTCTGGACACGAACGGCGCCACAGCTACCAAGACCGGCGCTGAGTTCGAAGCCTACGACGTCATCCGCCACTCCGAAGCCACTCCCCTCGCCGCTGTCACCCTCGCCGTCTCAGGTTCCGGCGTGGCAGACTTGGCCGACCAGCTGGGCTCGGTTTCCGCAAACGTGACCGGCTCGATCGGCGATAACACAATTACGACGGGCGCCGGCAACGACACCATCTCAGGCGATGACGGCGCAGATACGCTGAGCGGCGGTGCCGGCGACGATCTGATCCACGGCGGAGCCGGCGACGACGTGCTGAATGGCGGCGACGGCAATGACAAGATCTTCGGCGAGGCCGGCAATGACGTTATCAAGGGTGGTGCAGGCGACGATTTTATTGTCGATGTAGGGAATACTACCGAGGTCTTCAATATCGACGCGGGTGAAGGCAAGGACACCTTGCAGTTGTCGCAGGGTTTGTTTGGCGCTACGCCCTCCGGTAAAGTCGATGGCGGTCCCGGTGTCGACACGCTGCAAGCCACCATTTTGACCGGCTTGACGGTCAAAAGCTTCGAAATCCTCGACACGCGCGGATTCGACGTTACCGGATCGTCCGCGCAGTTCGAAAGCTTCGAGAAGATTATCAACTCCACCGTCAGTCCCGGCTCCACCTCTGGCATCACCTTGCGGTTGACGGACAGCGCCCATCTCGACCTTTCGCAAGAGCTGGGACCCGGCGCGGTCTCCATCTACGCTGACTATTACGCCACCGGCATCGATGTCACGACCGGCGGTACATGGGATCAGCTCTTCGGGTCCAGCGTGAATGACACCCTCGATGGCGGCGGAGGCAACGACACACTCCGTGGCTATGAGGGAAATGACCGGTTGACTGGCGGAGCCGGCAACGACACCATCCAAGGCGACGCGGGCAATGACGTCATCAGGGGCGGCACTGGCAACGACACGATCTTCGATGGCGAAATGATTGCCGTTAACCCCGAAACCTTCGACATTGATGCCGGCGACGGCAATGACTTCGTGATCTTGCAGAACGACGACACCGCGCTTTCCGGAATAGTCGATGGTGGTGCGGGCACTGACAAGCTGCAAGCCAGCCATCTGAGTGGCCTGACGATCAAGAACTTCGAAACTCTTGATACAGCGGGATTTGCGGGTGTCGGTTCGGCCGCCCAATTCGAAAGTTTCGATACGATCATCAACTCGAATACGACCAATGCCGTCTTCCTGCGATTGACGGACGGCGCCCATCTCGATCTCTCTGACGAGCTCGCTGGCCGTCAGGCACAGATATACGGCAACGTCTCTGGTATCGACGTGACGACGGGTACCGGCAACGACAAACTGGAGGGCACAGACGGCAACGACACCTTCGATGGCGGCGCGGGCAACGACGTGATCAACGGCTATGCCGGCAATGACAAGTTGACCGGCGGCGACGGCAACGACCAGATCTTCGGCGGCGTTGGAAATGACGTTATCAGGGGCGGCGCGGGCGACGACAAAATCACTGATGGGGATAACCTTTCCACCGCTCCTGAGACCTTCGATATTGACGCCGGCGATGGCAATGATGCCATCAACCTGCAGACACATTCTTCCGCGATTTCCGGGGTGATCGACGGTGGCGCAGGCACCGACACGCTGCAAGTTATCAAGCCCACGTTAGGCCCTGGCATGGAATTCATCGGGCTTGCCGGCCTGACGATCAAGAACGTCGAAATTCTTGAAACGGCGGGAGCCGAGGTTCTCGCTTCGGCCGCCCAGTTCGAAAGCTTCGACAAGATCGTCAAATACGACAAGCCAGGCTACGAGAACGATGTCCTCGCACTGACTTTGACGGACAGCGCCCATGCCGATCTCTCCGACGAGCTGGCAAACCGCCACGTCGACATTTTCGGCACCGCCTTCGGCATTGACGTCAAGACCGGTGGCGGCGACGACTATTTCTTCGGAACCGGCGGCAATGACAGGTTCGAAGGCGGCGCCGGCAACGACGTGCTGTTGGGCGGTGCGGGCATCGATACGGCAGTCTTCTCAGGGAATTTCGCCAAATACTCCTTCGCGTTAAACAATGGCAGCCACATCCTGACGAGCGCCCTGGAGGGCAAGGATACGCTGACCGATGTTGAATTCGCCCGTTTTGCCGACGGCGTCTACGATTTCGCCAAGGGAAAGTTCACGCCCGACGGCAGCAATAGCGCGCCCACCAATATACAGCTCTCGAAAACTTCCCTGTTGGAGAGCACACCGATCTGGACCACGGTCGGCCTGCTCAGCGCCAAGGACGCCGATGGCGACGCGCTCACCTATACGCTGATCGACGGAGCCAACGACCACTTCCGGATCAATGGCAACCGTATCGTCACCTCGAAGGCTCTGGACTACGAGACGGACAAGTCGCACACGATCAAGGTCGCTGTTTCGGATGGCAAGGTCACGGTCGAAAAGGACATCACGATCAACGTCCTCGACGTCAACGAGACGCCGGTCAACAAGGCGCCGACCAATCTCGCCTTCTCGCGCAACTCGGTCAACGAGAATGTCGCGATCGGCACCTCGGTCGGCCTCCTCACGGCGGTCGATCCGGAAGGCGGCGCCGTGAAATGGCGGCTGACGGACGATGCCGACGGTATCTTCAAACTCGTCGGTAACAAGATCCAGACCAAGGCTGTGATCGACTACGAAAGCACCCACAGCCTGACCTTCACCGCCGAGGCCTACGACGCGGCTGGAAACGCCACCAGCCACGATTTCACGGTGGCCGTGAAGGACGTCTTCGAGCCGTCGTTTTCGAGCTTGTCGCATGAGGCGTTGATCTAACTGCGGCTTGATTCCAAGCGGCGACGCAATACGTCGCCAATGGCTTTAAAAACGGGGGGCTTGCGGTCAGCAAGCTCCCCGTGTCGATGAGGCGGAACAAGGCGCCCCGCCGAATCTCTTCTCCCCACTGGGTAGAAGCGGGAGTTCGGGCTGACCGCCCGGTCCAAATTGCTGCTCCCCCTCCGCACCCGGTTCGGCTATAACTCCTGCCGATCCGAGGAGAGCCCGCATGCGCCTGCCCACATTCATCCTCGCCCTGGCCATGGTGGCGCTCGCAGCCTTTCCCGTGTCAGCGGCAACCTACAAGACGCCGAAGGCGCTGCTCAAGGCGCTCTATAGCTACGACACCGACAACAGCGACGCCGAGGCGCCCTCGCCCTATTCCGCCTTCTTCTCCGACCACCTGAACGAACTCCTCCAGACCGATCTCGACAACACACCGGACGGCGATGTCGGCGCAATCGACTTCGATCCCGTCATCGCTGGCCAGGACGGCGCCGCCAGCGACGTCAGGATCGGCCAACCGATCCTGCTGGATGATAAGGCCGAGGTGGAGGTGCAGTTCGAAAACGGCGAAGAGGTAACGCTCTTCTATACTTTGGTACGCGAACACGGAGGCTGGAAGGTCGACGACATCGCCAATCAGAAGGGTGATAATCCGTGGAGCCTCGGCGCGTTGCTGCGTGACGCGCAGTAGGTGGTTGGGACAAGGCGAACGAGGCGCAGCCGACCTCTCTTCCCTCATTCCTGTGCCCGTCACCGGAATCCAGCCACGGCGCCTCGGCGCCGTGAATAGCTTTCTTGCAACGAAGTCACTCCCCGCGCCCAAGGCCTAGGGACCTGGATGCACTGTACAGCGATGGCCACAACGGATCCTACGCCGGTTCGCTGGCTCGACTCCGTTCAAGGCGAACATTGTATACGGCCGGATCAAACAGCCGTCACCCGTCGCAACCACCGAGCTGGGGGTCACGCATAGTGCCAAAGAGCAAGCGGCATAGCCTTCGGCCTTTACTCAAAAGCTCACGAGGCAGTCTGGGCCGAGACATGAGGTTCCGATGAACCTTCCACTTCAACTGTATCCCAGTTCCGAAACCCTAGAGCTGTTATCGTCAAAACGATGATGCCGATGGAGCCTGGGCTGAGCGGAAGCTGAATGAATGCACTTACGAGGGCGCCGGAGACAAGCAGCAGGATCTGGATGAAGGCGATAATGCTTGCGATCGCAATCAGACGAATATTCGCCCCATTCTTGACCTCAAGTCGCCTGATATAGGCGAAAACGATCAGCGGGATCAGGATCGATGCCATTGCGAGAGCGATGATTTGCAGCGGCAACCCTTGCACGGCAGCAATAACATTTGGAGCAATGAAGGCGAAAAAGGCCAGCACATAACCTGCAGCGGTGATTGCCAGCACCGGCGGCCAGATGAGAATTTCCCTTGGCTCGATCGTCTCTTCTGCAATGGTGCCGGCCTCGTGACATGCCGACCTCCACAGGAAAGCCGTGACGACCACTGCAGCAACCGACAAGACGAGATAAACCGCGACAATCAGCCATTGCGTCGAAGGCACGGCGCCAGTTCTTGTCATTTCGACTGAAGCGATCACATTGTTTGGCAGGCTCAATAGGATCGGAAGCGAGTATAACGGCCAGAGGCCGTCGCGCAGGCCTGCGATCCTTATGCGATCGGAGAGGAAGATCGTGAACGCCGTCGCGCCCACGCAGGATGCGATCGTGAGCATGGTGAAGCCAGTCATATTATCAGCGACGAGAGGTGTCGCGCCCAGGCCACCTGATATGGCGTAAGCCTGCATAGCGGCAACAGCCAGCGCGATCACTATGACGATCGCAGCTCCCAGGACGGTGTTTCGATCTTGCTCGTCCTTCTGCTTGAGCCAAGAGAAAGCAATCAATCGTGCAATTTCCGCAAGTCCCAGCGCGGCGAAGAGGGGTGTCAGTCCAAGGGCTAGGATCGATATGCGAGAGAGCATATCGGAATCGACACTGTATTTCGGGCTAGCAAAAGCCTCCAAATCGATCCCGGGAAGCGGGATATGCAAACCCAGCGCATAAACGATGCCGATCAGCGCGAAGGTGATGATCATTTGCCGCAAATCCATTCGATTTTCCCCGGGTCACCGATCTTGATGAATCGCGTCTCGCTAGTGCGAACCACAGCGTTTAATCTCAAGTTGAATCATGCGAAGTCAAGAGCTGTCGGATAGGGCTCATAAGTGTCTTGCCACCAGCCCATAGCGCCGCATGATTTCCTTCTACAACGCGCGGCCCGACTGCTTGCCTAGCCGGCACTCTAGCCTGGCCGAACTCCAATCAATTCTCGTGCGGCTTCGGCCGCTCGATCCAGCCTGATCCTATCCGGCCCCCTGCCCGATCGCGTTCCGATAATCTCTGAAACTTGAGACTTCCACATCGAATTCCTGCGCGTCCTGTTCGCCCCGAGGCAGCCAGAAGCTGACGCTCGATGCCGATCATTCTTTTCGGGATCAAGGCGTATGGATTCAATCTTGTATCGGTCATTCAAACGTTGCGCAGACATATCCGAATTTTCTGTACCCAGAGCCCGCCTTGGGGCGGAGTGGACCATGTCAGCACCCGCCACAACCACTCCCAGGTGTGCCCCCCAATCTTGTTCGCCCGACCCCGCCTTGCCCCAAGCTACCCAACGTAAAATCCCTGCCCGCTATCGAATCCGCCCGTCATCCCGTTTCGGCACGGAATCCCACGATGGCACAGCCGGGCAAGAATCCGTTAACCGACCGTCAAGTATCTGAATCTTCGGCATTTCCCGACATCGATGCAGGTATGCCAAAAGAATCCCGCTTGCTTTTTGCCCGAAATGCTGGCACGAATTGACTTACTCGGGCATTTGCATGCCGGTGACTGGACTGATGTGGTAATCCCTTCCGTTTGGAAGGCGGCGCGGGAATACCCGCCTACGTAGACGTTCTTTCCCCGTACGTGACTTCTCCGACTGACCCTTCGTCCCAATCGATCGGGGCGAAAGCTAAAGCCGTCCGCTTCCTCTCGGGGGCGCGGATACTACACAGACTAAGGGAAAAGGACGATCCCAATGGCCACCAAGGGCACCGTAAAATTCTTCAACCAGGACAAGGGTTTTGGTTTCATCACGCCGGATGGCGGCGCAAAGGACGTTTTCGTCCATATCTCTGCGCTGCAGGCTTCTGGCATCCAGTCGCTGCGCGAAGGCCAGCAGGTTACCTTCGACACCGAGCCGGACCGCATGGGCAAGGGCCCGAAGGCCGTCAACATCTCGGCTTCGTAAGTCAGACTTCCGCTCACGCGGCATGAACGGCGCTCCGCAAGGGGCGCTGTTTCTGTTTTTGGCGTTCGATTTGTCGATCGCATCGGCAAATGTTATATGCGCGCTTATGGATGATCCCGCCCATACGGCGCTGCATCGAGGCAGCGGGGCACCGCAGTGCGGCGCCCGGGAACAACGAACGATGGAACATCTATGACGCAGAAGAGGCCAATTTTTGCGGTCGCCCCGATGATCGATTGGACGGATCGGCATTGCCGCTATTTCCACCGGCAGATCAGCCGCGAGGCGCTGCTCTATACCGAGATGGTGGTGGCCGATGCGATCATCCACGGCCCGCGCGAGCGGCTGCTCGGTCATGACGCCACCGAGCATCCGCTGGCGCTGCAACTCGGCGGATCGGACCCGGCAAAGCTTGCCGACGCGGTGCAGATCGCCGAACCCTATGGCTATGACGAGATCAACCTCAATGTCGGCTGCCCCTCCGACCGTGTGCAGTCGGGCACCTTCGGCGCCTGCCTGATGTTGACGCCGGAGACAGTGGCCGAATGCATCGCGGCGATGAAGAGGGTTGCGACCGCGCCGGTGACGATGAAATGCCGGATCGGCGTCGACGAGCAGGAGCCGGAACAGGCGCTGCCCGAGCTGATCACCCGCGTTCTGGATGCCGGCGCCGATGCGATCTGGATCCATGCGCGCAAGGCCTGGCTGAAGGGCCTGAGCCCCAAGGAAAACCGCGAAATCCCGCCGCTCGACTACGACATCGTCTACCGGATGAAACAACGCTGGCCCGATGTCTTCATCGGCATCAACGGCGGCATCCGCACGCTCGACGAGGCGGCAACCCATCTTGCCCATGTCGATGGCGTCATGCTCGGCCGCGCCGCCTATCAGAATGCCGCGATCCTTGCCGACATCGACCAGCGCTTCTTCGGTGCGCCTGCGGCCGAACCGGACTGGGAAGCGTTGCGCGATCGGATGATGGCCTATGCCGAACGCCACATCGCCAGCGGCGGCCGGCTGCAGCACGTGGCGCGCCACATGGTCGGCCTCTTCACCGGCCTGCCCGGCGCCCGCCGTTACCGCCAGATCCTGTCGACCGACGCGGCAAAAGCCGGCGCCGGGCCGGAAGTGCTGGCGGCGGCCTTTGCGGCGGTGGATTTTTCAGGGACGGAGCAGGAGGCAGTCAGCGCCTGACGTTACGTGATATCTTGTCACGGCGCCGAAGCACGGCGTCACGAGCGGGCCATCGGCAGCAAGATCTTCTTCTCGATCCGGCCCGCCACCGAGAACACCAGGATCTCCGTATCCCTGCCGATCCTGCTGCCATCCATCAATCGGACGATATCGTCGACGCCGCCGACCGGGCTGCCGTCGATGGCGAGGATATAATCGCCCTCCTGCAGCCCTCCCTTTGCCGCAGGCCCATCGGCTTCGACGCGCCGGATGCGAACGGAGGTCGTTTGTGCCGTGCCAGCGGCTAGTGCCACCCGGCGCGGCAGCACAATCGTATCGCCTGATATGCCGATGAAGGCACGCCTGACCTGGCCATAACGGAGAATCTCCGAAACCACGAAATTGGCCGTATTCGACGCCACAGCAAAGGCGATGCTCTGCGCACCTTGGATCACGGCGGTATTGACGCCGATGACCTCTCCGCCCGAAGACACCAGCGGCCCGCCTGAGTTGCCGGGATTGAGCGCCGCATCGGTCTGGATGACGTCGTCCATCAGCCGGCCGCTGGCTGCCCGCATCGACCGGCCGAGCGCCGAGACGATACCGGCGGTAACCGTCCATTCGAAGCCGAGCGGGTTTCCGATCGCGATTGCGATATGCCCCCTGCGCAGGTGCTGGGAGTCTCCGAGCTTCGCCCAGGCGCCGGTGCTTGTATTGGCGCGAATGAGGGCGATATCGGTATCCACATCCCGGCCAAGCACTCGGCCCTCGGTAACGAAGCCGTCAGGCGTGGTGACGCGAACCACCTTGGAGTCGTCGACGACGTGGTTGTTGGTGATGATCAGACCGTCAGGCGAGACAGCGAAGCCCGACCCGTGCCCTTGCCGGCCACCCACCCTCTCGATCCGGCTGACTGCCGGCCCGACGATATCGACTGCTGCAGCGATCGATTGCGAATAGGCATCGATCAGCGCCCCATCATTCTGAGGCGCTATGTCCTTATCCATGTAACCCATTATTTGATCCTCAGGCGGCAATAACGGCCGTCCCGCCGCCGGCGAAGCGGTCGCGATTGCGAAGGTTCGCCATTGTGCTGTTGTGTGAAGATTAGATGGTTGGGCTTAGACCCGCGTTCAAGTGAGCGCCGGCGGCGGTCTGCAATGCGCGCAACGCAGAGAATGCCAACACGCCTACCCGGATAGATATGCTGAACCACTCGAATAGATATCTTGAACGCACGGCCAAAAATTGGCTCATTGCAGACATTCGCCCGTCAAATCAGCTACCTTCGCTACCCATGACCAACCTGCCTGAGGAGTGCAACAGGCCGACATACCGCGGATCAAAAGAATGTTCGCTGCACGAAGCAGCCAGGCGAGGATCGCCAAATCCCCGTCCCTTCATACGAGATGGGCGGTGCTGTGCGCCCATCGCGCAGAGACATACAAACGTCTGTCATATCAATAGAATAGAAAGAGCCATTCAATTAGCACATCAGCATATTCAGGGCCGACTTATCCCCTAAGGCGCGACCTTCTTGCCAAAGCCTCCGGCGCAATGGCGCTCGTGGCCTTGCCAATTCTGCCGGCAACGGCGCAAACTTCTGACCGCATTATTCCAACCCCAACTAATGGAGCCGAAAGATGAGCACAATCACAACCAAGGACGGCATCGAGATCTTCTACAAGGATTGGGGGCCGAAGACCGCCCAGCCGATCATGTTCCATCACGGCTGGCCGCTATGCTCCGACGACTGGGATACCCAGATGCTGTTCTTCCTTGAGAAGGGCTACCGCGTCGTCGCCCATGACCGGCGCGGCCACGGCCGCTCCACCCAGGTGGGCGACGGTCACGACATGGATCACTACGCCGCCGATGCCGCAACCGTCGTCGAGCATCTCGATCTCAGGAACACCGTCCATGTCGGCCACTCCACCGGCGGCGGCGAAGCGACCCATTATGTCGCCCGCCACGGCCAGCCGCAGGGCCGTGTCGCCAAGCTCGTCATCATCGGCGCCGTGCCGCCCATCATGGTGAAGACGGATGCCAATCCCGGCGGTTTGCCGATCGAAGTCTTCGATGGCCTGCGCAAGCAGCTCGCCGCGAATCGCGCGCAGTTTTATTACGATCTGCCGGCCGGCCCGTTCTACAGCTTCAACCGCCCGGGCGCGAAGGTCCTGGAACCGGTCATCAACAATTGGTGGCGCCAGGGCATGATCGGCGGCGCCAAAGCGCATTACGACGGCATCAAGGCCTTTTCGGAAACCGACTTCACAGAAGACCTGAAGATCATCACCGTACCGACCCTCGTCATGCACGGCGACGACGATCAGATCGTGCCGATCGCCGACTCCGCCCTGCTCTCGGCCAAGCTGCTGCAGAACGCCACGCTGAAGGTCTACGAGAAATTCCCGCACGGCATGTGCACCACTCATGCCGACATCATAAATCCCGACATCCTTGCCTTCATCAAAGGTTGATCCGTGATGTTACCGGGCGCTGACGAGGCGCCCGGTTGCCATGAACGGCTTGACATCGGCATGACCAAATTTAATCTCCACGCGGCTAAACTGGGTGAATTCCGATGCTCCGTATCAACCTGCATGCGGCAATCGCCATCGCCATGATCTCCGCCAACCCCGCCTCCGCCGCACCCTGCAGGAACGCAGCTGGCCACGCCGTCAAATGCCCGGCCAAATCGGTGCAGCAGAGGTCGATCGGCCAAAACAGCAAGCTGCAGCGGGGGAAGGTGCGAACGCACGTGACGGATACGACCGGCAGAGTGAATTATAAATGGTGACTGGCTGTTTGCCGTCCCACACCCAGGCCGCCGGGCCACGTCGATCGATTGACGGCCAGTTACGCATTTCCCATGAAACCGTTTTCGCCGCTTTGCGTTTAGCGGCCATGAAAAGAGAACGTGAACCCTCATCAAAGGCTTACCGGCAGGATCGTTTCGAAAACACCGAGCGAGCCGCCAAGGAAACCATCGAGGCGGAGCAGCGAGCCCGCCGGGAAAAAACCAAGCGGCTGAAAGAGCTGCGCCTGTCACAGCAGGGCGCCAAGGACCCCGCAACCAAGTAGATCCCACACTCGCACTATACGATCGGCACGCCGATCGATCTCATATCCATGCCCTGCCGCCCACGCCCGCGTCTTTCCGTGCGTGCCCCGAATTCTTTTTGAATTTCGGACCTTCGCCCATCTTGCAGAGCAAACATCGCGAAATTATCTTTTTTTCACGAAAGCGATTCACGGCATCCAAAAAGGGCAAATTGCGATGTCAGACAAGCTGTTCAGCACACGGGACGAACCGCTCGCCTCCGAAGATCTGGATGTGTGCAGGCGTGTTCATGAAGCTCTCTGTAGCGGGTCAAAGATCGACAGATCAAGCAAGGAAGCCGACCGTCTGGGCGCCCTCATCATCGAGCTTTACCGCCAGGGTGTGCACGACGAAAGCCAGCTCCGATTGCTGGCCGGCGGAACGTGAGCCTGATAGCGCGAGACGTCGAGCTAGCTGCGAGTTCGACACCGCCTTTTCCCGGGCGCAGACCGAGGTCGCCTGCACGCGATCGAAGAGCGGAACCCATTTGCCGATATCTCCGGCCGTCTTGGTGCATCTGCGTGTCGGTATTGGCCGTCCGTCGCCAGCGTCGCCTCATTCCAGCAGGACATCGCCCATGAGGGCCGATTTGCCGATGCCGTGGTCGGATGCGACCGCAATCTGCAGCGGCTGAAACCGCGTTGCGGGATCGCGAATGATTGTAAAAATATCCCGTCGTTACAGAGCGAGTGATGCCGCGCCAGCATATCCAGCGCCCGCAACCGGTCCGCCCGCTTGATCTTCGCCGCATGCACCACCTCCCCCTTGCCCTTGGCCGAGGTGCCGATCTCCAGCCCCACAACGCTTACCGCCGTCCGCTCATCCCACTCCGAAGGCGCCTTCAGCGGCGCCTGGTCATCGAACACGTCACGGACATCACCAAACGCGACGTAGGCAATGGCGACAAGCACCCACTCGGCGGAAGTCTCCATCTCGGCAAGACGTGGCGCTAAGGCTCTCTCAATCTCCGCCCGCACAGCCTCATTCGCATCAAGCGATTGCCATTGGCACGCGACTTTCCGCTATACCCCGTCCGCACCGCCGCGTGCTTCGCATTCAAATCCTTCAGATATTCCGCCACATACAGGCGCTGCTTCGGCGTCAGTTCTGCCATTGGTGATCGTGCCCTCGAAGAGAGGGCGATGGTAGCGGGCGATGGTGGCAAGGTGAAAAGCGCGCCGCGGGGAAGGCCCTACGAAGCCAGACCTCTGTCCCTGTTGTAAATCTCCCCCGGAGTCGGCTCTCTGGTCACAATCGTGCCGTCGGAAAGCCGGCGACGCATGACATTGCCGTGCCAATGCCATTCTCCGGATACGCCAGCGAAAAACAGCGCACGAAGCGCCTCGACCACGCGGCTCCACACCGATGGCTTCGGACGTTGAAAACTGATCGTTGTCATTTTGTCTTTGCTCCCCTTCAAAATTATTCTCTGCCGATCGCGCACGTCACGTTTCTCTCTTCCCGGAGGGTGCCCGATCAACATGGATTGGAATGATCCAGCCGCGCCAATATGCGCAATGCCTCAATTCGATCCGGCTCCCAGAAGGTCAGCCTGAGCCGGCCTACATCCGAATCCAGGGAGAACGCCTCGCGGGCCAGCCCGATCTCGGCAAGCCTCATGCGTATGGAGTCGAGATCGGTCATGCCACCCAGCGGCTCCATGATGATGTATTGCGTCGGTTGCGCCATGTGGAAGACCCTTATCTCAGAGTATTTGCCGGCGTACGAAAACAGAAACAGCAACACGGCTCAAGGAAAGTCTTAATATCTGGTTACCAAACGAAGTTAAGACTTCGTTACACATGAGGTTGACCGCCGTATTAATATTGAACATCGGAAACCGCTCTATGATTTCAAGAGAGATTGCTATGGCGTCAACGTCCTTCGATGACATCCAATGACGATATCCCTGGCACCCGTGTCAGACCCCGGCCCGCGCCAGCCTCTCGCTCAGCGCCTCCCAGCCCGTTGATTTCCCCTGTCGTTATAGAGCGAGTAGTGCTGCGCCAGCGGCCTGCTGTGTAGCTCTAGCAAATCAGCCGGTAGCGATGCGCTGCAGGAGTAATTTGACATTGCAATTTTCGAAGAGCTTTATTATCGCCACCAAGGAAACGTCCTGTATCTTTTGTGAGATTTAAGCATCGGGGTGTCGATTGCGGGAGCCTCAGCTAGACGGATTACGAGCGATTGCACTTCTGTCAGTGTTTTATTCTCATTTCTGGCAAGAAAGCTCGAACCTTGGCCACATCGGAGTTCGGTTCTTCTTTGTGTTGAGCGGATTCCTCATCACAAACATTCTGTTAGACGTCAAGGGACACGATAATCACACGGCTGGTATAACTGTGTTCTTCGCGCGAAGAGCAGCGAGAATTTGGCCACCCTACTTCCTGACGCTGGGATTTTGTTGGCTGGCAGCAGGCCCGTTACGTCTCCCGATGATGCAGGAGTCGTTGCCGTGGCATGCATTGTTCCTCTCCAACATCTGGTATGCAACGCACGGGTCCGAGCCTTGGGCGCTAGGGCACCTTTGGACACTTGCAGTCGAAGAGCAATTCTACCTGATTTGGCCTTTTGTGATCCTGGCGTTGCCGTCCCGTCATTTTCTGAAATTATGCGGCGCACTTGTTTCCTGCACCGTACTCTACCGCGTTTGCGCATTTGCCCTCGGCAAGGTTGATGAAGCCAATGCGCTGCCTTTCGATTCAATCGATGCTTTGGCGGCCGGTGCCGCTTTGTCGTTCCTGTCTGCAGAAGGGTGGAGCGCTCCGCGATGGCTCCTCTGGTTGTCAGTACCGGTCGGTTTGGCTGGATCTATCATGCAAATCGCTTTTGACTTGGGAAACCTCGTTCAATGGGTCGTCCTCGAGGCCGCCCTCGTCTTGCCGCTGGCCGCAATCGTGGCAGTGGCCTCAAAAGGGCAGTTTCTCAAAATCCTTGCGAACAGATCTCTCAGCGGCTTGGGCCGGATCAGCTACGGCGCCTATCTCTTCCATCTTCCGGTCTGGGCGGTTCTTTTTGCATTGAGCGCCCGTTTTGGCGTCGGTGACTTCTTCTCGCGCGGCCCGCTTACGATGCTCGTCGCTGGATCGTTATCCGTACTCACCGCTTTGGTATCGTGGATCATGGTGGAGCGCCCAGTGATGGCTTGGTCGAAAAGGCTGACGAGCCGGCTGGCTGCCGCATGATCGGATAGCCGAAGGGCCAGGCGTATGCCCGACGGATGGTGTCGCACGCTGGTGCCATCAATGTCGCGCTTTCGACGCACATGCCGCCCCCCGAACGAGCCGTCCGACATTGAGCTCCGATAAGAGTAAAGTTCGTCTGCGCCGCGTCGTCGGTGCGATCTTCTCAGACATTCCCGCCCATTGGCGGTGGCGAAGCTGTCCAGCGTTTTAGGACCGGTCGGTTCCTGACGTCCGGTAGTGGTGCACAGGCCTATTATGTTAGCAAAAACGCACATACGCCGCCTCATTCCATCCCAAAATGAAACCTATTCCCTTCCGCTGCGTTACCCCCTCGATACATCCGTTGACCCAAGGTGAGTAAAATGAACAGATTCGCCATCATTGCCCTGTCGATAGCGACGGCCTTCTCCGGAATGCCGGCCTCGGCAGGCCCGGCCTTCGTGCCGAGCCCGGTCCAATCGGCGGCGCAGCCGGTACCGGGAAATACCGGTGCCCGCATCATGACCGTCGGCTGCAATAACTTCACAAACTGCCCGGGTCAGTTCGGTAATAATCGCAGGTGGTATCGCAACCGTCACCACTACCGCGACCGGGATTATTATCGCGACGACCGTTATGGCTCGTATCGACGCTACGATCGCGGCTGGCGCCATAATGACAACACCGGCGCCATCATAGGCGGTCTGGCGGCCGGCGCCCTCATCGGCGGCATCATTGCCTCGCAGCCGCGGGCCTATACCTCGCAAGGGTACAGCTCACATGCCGATTATTGCTACTCCCGCTATCGGTCCTACCGCGCCTATGACAATACCTACCAGCCGAACTACGGCCCGCGCCGCCAGTGCCGCTAGTCCGACCTATCCATCAGAGCAAGCCTCGCATGAAATGCGGGGCTTTTTTGATGGCCGAAAGCCCGTTGCACGGCTTCCAATCGCCAGTGGGGCGTGTTTGTCTGCGCGAGTGGGGGGCGCACACTTGGTTAGGCGACGCGAACCTAGGTGCTAGATGACGTCTGGAGAAACAGCAAAGTCCGCCGGCCGCGTCGTCCTGCTGCAGCCGGATCTGGAAAACCTGTCGGGTTTCGAAGCGGCGCTTGCCGCCGGCTGGTCTCCCGATCCGCGCCGCGCGGGCAATGAGGCCTATGTTCACGGCGAGCTTCAGCGGCTGCGCCAGAACAGATTAGGGTTTCTCCACGATCTCATTCCTGATGGTAGACAGCGGGCTGGATTCGGATCGCCGCCTCTCACCACCCGTCTGTTCTGGATCTGGGACGGAGAATTCTGCGGCAGCATCAGCCTCCGCTTTCAAGCGGGCACCGAGGAGCTGCCGCCCGAGGTGTCTGGCCATGTGGGATATTCCGTCGTACCGTGGAAACAGCGCAATGGCCACGCGACCACCGCGCTGAGCCTTCTGATGGCTGTGGCATCGAAGGAAGGCCTCGACCGCCTGGTCGTCCTCTGCAACGAGGACAACGACGCCTCGCGGCGGGTGATCGAGCGCAATGGCGGCGAATTGTTCATGCGCGGCCCGCATCCCTCCGACAGGCCCGATCAGATCAAACTGTATTTCTGGCTGAGGCCCGGAACCGCCAGCTGAAATGAAGCGCGACGGAATTCCAGACGGACGGAGCACAGGCCTTGCCCGCCTTTGCTCCGTCCGTCCCGTCAGCCTGGGGCGGGCTGAGTGCTGGTCGCGGGGGCAGTCGGCGCCGCCGCACATCGTCTCTCAATAGGTCGCGGCCGGTTTCGGCTTCTTCTCGGTCCATTGCGGCGGCGCGCCGTATTTGGCAGCCACAGCCCCCATCAGTCCGGGCGGTCGGCCGAAGGCGTCGCAGGCGGCGTATTTCGGTTTTCCGCCGAGCCACGATTTCATCCGCTGCCCCGATGGCAGCGAGATATCCAATCCCTTCGGCTCCTTGCCTTTGATCAGCATGCGGGAAAACTCGCTGCTGAATTTCGAAGCCAGGCTATAGGCGTCGCCGACTTCGGAAACGCGGGGGTTGTTCTGCAGCGAGTTTGCCCCGCGCGACCAGACGATGGCCGCCCGCTGCACGCCACCGCTGTCGACGGCTTCCGCCTCGACCGCCAGTCCGCCCAGGCCGACCGGCAGCCGCGGCACGCCGACCGGCAGCACGAAACCGGTACCGACGGTCACGACGGTCGAAACACCGGCCATCGCCTTGTTGGTCGGCACGATGTCGGTGACGACCGAGCGGATTGTCAGGTCCGCCGGCTGGCCGGCTGAGACCAGCTGATATTTGTCGCTGAGCGAAATGCAGAGCGCCCGGTCCAGCGCGTTCGCCACCATCACGCGGTCGGAGTCCGATTTGACGCGGGTCGCGGCGTTGAAGGCGAAGGTCGTCGGCACGATGCTCACCGTCTTTGCCGGGCTAAGGCGCGTCCCATCGACATAGACGCGCGATTTCGACAGCTTGCCCTTCGGCGCGCCGAGATTGCCATAGGAAGAAAGCGTGCCGGCCTCCTTCAGTGGCACCGAGCTGCAACCGGCCGCGGCCATGGCGAGCGCCAAGGGCAGTGCGAGAGACAAGCCTCTCGACGCCAATGGGAAGGAAAATGGGAATGGATTGCTGCGCACGCTGTCTGGCCTCCGTCGCCGATAGCGCATAACCCCTAAAATCGAAATCGATTTTCGGAAAGGATCATGCGCAGTTTAAAGTGCTAGAGCGTCCTAGCGCGTCTTGTCGGACGCGCGGCGCTCTAGTGTCGGGCGAAAGTGGCGGTCGACAATTGCCGCAACATTACAGATCGCTTCCTAGAGCCTTTCCTGATCAGAACCAAGGTGGATTCTACTCAAGCAGGCCTGACCTATGCGAGTTCGATCGTCACCCGCGTTCCGGCAGCACTGCTCTCGATGCTGACCTCGCCGCCATGGTTTGCGGCGACCTGTTTGACGAGGCTGAGGCCGAGACCGGCGCCCCTGCTTTTCGGGGTGACGCGATAGAAGGGCTCGAACACCAGCTCTCGATGTTCGGCCGGAATACCCGGCCCTTCGTCGGCGACACTGATCCGGCCGCCGCCGGAAGGCGAGCGCGATACCGAAACCGTGATCATCCCCCTGTTGCCGCCGTGGTCGATGGCGTTGCGCACCAAGTTGCTCATCGCCCGCGGCAGGGCGGAAGGGCTGCCCCGGCGTTCAAGGCTCTCCGCCTCGCATAGAAATGAGATTTGATAGCCGTCGGCAATCGCCAGCGGCGCGAGATCGGCAACGACCGTTCGGGCGACTTCGACGAGATCGATCGTTTCGTGCAGATCGATCGCCTGATTGTTACGCTCGAAATCGAGCAGTTGTTCGGCAGTCTCGGCGAGGCGCGCGACGTCATCGAGCAATCGCCTGCGGTCCTGGCCCTCGGGTGTTCCGTCGATCCGCGTCTGCATGATCGCGATCGGCGTCCTGAGTTCATGCGCGGCATCGATAAGGAAGTGTTGCCGTTTGCGGAATTCATTTTCCAGCCGGTCAAGCGCCTCGTTGAAGGCAATCACCAGCGGGGCCACCTCCTTGGGGATGCCGTCCAGAGGCAGGCGTGCATCGTAGCGGCGAGGTTCGATCTCCGATGCCTTGCGGGCAACCTCGCTGACACTGGCCAGGGCACGCCTGACAATTCGCGGAACGGCAAGAAAAACCGCCGGCAAGGCGACGGTGAGCAGCGAGACATAGATCGGATAGACGGCGCCCATAAGGACAAGAACGGGCCAACCCTTGTCGGCGACGCCGCCAAACAGAACTCGGAGCTCGCCTATGGCAGTCTCCACGTTTTCAACGGACGCGATCTCGTTGGTGCCGACCGATCCCCTGATGTCTGCGCCCTGGAACAAATGGGTGAGATGCGCAAGTTCACTATAGGCTGCAGGAATGGCGCCATAGGATACCGAAGAACCGTTCGTCGTGGCGGCGACATACCAAAGCCCGTCATACTGCTCCTTGAGCGACGCCAGCTCTGGCGTATCTCGTATTTCAAGCTGGCCCTGCGCATCGAGCGCGACGGACCGGGCCAGTACCGCGGTGACATGATCCTCCAGCGCGACGTTGGGAGAAAGGATCGTCGCACCATAAACACAGAGACCGAAGATCACCGCCGCCACCACGGCGACGAATACAATGCTGAGTTGCCAGCTGAGCCGCCACCAAAGCGACGGATTGGTGTATTGCGCCTTGGTCATCATTCTTCCTTCATGAGGTAACCGACGCCGCGAATATTATGGATCGCGACGCCGGCGCCGGCATCGATCAGCCGCTTGCGCAGCCGCGATATATGCGCGTCGAGCGCGTTCGACTGGATTTCCTCTTCGTAGTTGTAGACAGCCGCTTCCAGCGTCGAGCGCAGCACGGTCTTCTCCTTGCGCCTTGCGAGGGCCGCCAGCACCAGAAGTTCGCGCCGGGGCAGGTCCAGCGGCACGGCATCGACGGTGACGCTCAGATGCAGCGGGTCGATCACCATCCGTCCGGCAGTGATCTTGAGTTCGGCCAGTTCAGGCGATCGCCGCAGCACGGCTCTCAACCGCGCCATCAGCTCCTCGACCAGGAACGGCTTGCCGAGATAGTCGTCGGCCCCGAGGTCGAGGCCTTCAATCCGCTCCTTCGGTTCGTTGCGCGCCGTCAGCACGATGATCGGCGTATCCTTGCCCGTCCGCCTGAGTTCCGGAATGAAGCTCAGCCCCTCCCCGTCAGGCAGGCGCCGGTCAAGCAGGATCGCATCGTAGAGGTTCTGCCGCGTCAACTCGACGGCGTCTGCCAGATGCATCGTGTGGTCGGTGACGATCCCATGTTTGCCGAGCGCGGCCGACAGCGCCTCGGCCAGCTCCCTCTCATCCTCATCAGCAGTATCCGCATCGCCCGTCCATTGTCTCGCTCTCCCCCTCTGTCCGCCACAAGGGTTGCGGAAAAATTGCGGAGCTTGCAAGGCAGCCGGTCATGCTGCTGCAATTGTTGAGGTCCAGCACAAAGAATATTCGCGGCAGCTGGAGATCAAGATGATCCGACCTATCCTTCGTCTCCTGACGAGACACTTCCTCTCCGCCTTCATCCTCGCCGCACTGCTCGCAGCCCCACTCGTCATTCTGCACACGCTTCACGACAAATCGGCGTTCGAGAGCGGCCTTCTGATGGAGGTTCGATGATGGAGAGGCGAGCCTCAGGCAGTCTCGGCGTCTGCCCTGCAATAGGCCGAGAATGCGTGAAGATAGGCCTGCACCCTGGAACGGTTCTCCGCTGTCTCGATGCTTCGAAGCACCTCGGCTGGATCCAGTTTCATCAAAGGGAGCCGGAGGAAGATATCCTCCGCGAAACGGTCGGTGATGGTCGCAAGAACGGTGCGAAGACCTGCCAGCATGTCATCACCTCGATGCGAGGCGTGCAGCAAGGCGATCGGCTTATGAACGATCTCATCTCCCGATACGAGCCAGTCGATCGCATTCTTGAGGCCGCCGGGTATGGATCGCACATATTCCGGGCTGGCAATGATCACCCCGTCGCTCTTGGCGATCACATCTATGAAATCCCGCACCGCCTCCGGTAGAGATTCTCCCTCGAGGTCAGGCGAGAATACCGGCAACCGTCCGACGCCATCGAAGATCGAAACCTCGATATCACTGGGCGCTATGGCACGGATCGCCCGCAGCATAGCCGTATTGGTGGAATTGAGCCGGGCGCTGCCGGATATTGCGAGAATCCTCATGATCCTAACAGGAATCGATTGATCATGGCTGTCAACGCAAAAGGCCAGGTTCGATTGAGTAACGCCAAAAAAGCGACTTTTGCTTGAACTGGCCGAACCCCGCGTTAGCTTGGATGCTGCTGCCGAATCGGCTGGAATTACCCTCGAGGAAATACACATGACGGCTTTGATCGAGGCACGGGGCGTCAGCAAACGCTTCCGGCAGCACAAGCGATTTCCGGGCTTGCTGGGCGCGCTGAAAACGTTGGTGACCAACGAATATACGGAAGTCCTGGCCGTTTCCGACATCGGTTTCGACATCGCGGCGGGCGAAGCCGTTGGCTATCTCGGCCCCAATGGCGCTGGCAAATCCACGATGATCAAGATGATGACCGGCATCCTGGTGCCGAGCGCCGGCGCGCTCTCGGTGCTCGGCCGGACGCCACATCTCAGGCGGATGGACAATGCGCGCGAGATCGGCGTTGTCTTCGGCCAACGCAGCCAGCTGTGGTGGGACCTGCCGTTGGTCGACAGTTTTACCTTGCACCAGCGCATCTATGATATCCCCGTCGCGCGTTATGCGGATAATCTCCGGCGATTCAGCGAATTGCTGGATTTGACGCCCTTTCTCGACCGCGCGGTGCGCCAGCTCAGCCTCGGTCAGCGCATGCGCGCCGAGATCGTGATGTCACTGCTGCACGACCCCAAGATCCTCTTTCTGGACGAACCGACCATCGGTCTTGATGTGGTCGCCAAGGATGCGGTTCGGCGCTTTCTCGCCGAAATCAACCGCGAGCGCGGCGTCACCATCATTCTCACCACCCATGATCTGCAGGACATCGAGACCATCTGCCCGCGGCTGATCATGGTCGATCACAGCAGGCTCATCTTCGACGGCGAGTTGAAGAGCCTGCGCGCGGCATTGGGCTCTGCCCGGCGGCTGACACTCGAATTTGCCAGTGACCCTGGACCGCTCCCATTGCGCACAGCGGCCCTCGTCAGCGACGAGGGCTTGCGCAAGAACTATCTCATCGAGCGTGAAGACATCTCGCTGGTCGCAATCCTGTCGGAGGTCGGTAGCGGGCGCGACCTCAAGGACGTGGCGCTGCACGAGCCCGACATCGAAGAGGTCATCCGCACCTTCTACCAGCGCCGCAACGCCGACCAGCGTAGCAATGCCAAGGCCCGGGCATCATGAGCGCCTATTTCGCCTTCGCGCGCAGTTCCTTCCATTCGCAACTCGCCTACCGCAACGAAGTATGGGCCAATATCTTCGGCAAACTCGTGCAGGTTTTCGCGCGTGTCGCCATCTGGCAGGCGGCCTATGCCGGCGTCGGCGCAATCGTGGTCGACGGGGTCTCCCTGCAGCAGATGGTGACCTATGCGCTGCTCGGCGGCGCTGTGATGGGCGCAACCCGCCCCGAAAGGATCATCGGCGAGATCGGCCGGTCGCTCAAAACGGGCGATGTCGCAGTCTGGCTGCTCAAGCCCTTATCCTATCCGCTCTATCTCTTCGCCAACGAATGCGGCAGCTTTGGTTATCGCCTGATGACCCAGGTCATTCCGACCGTCGCCTTCACCGCGTTGTTTTACGGCATGCTGCCGCCGGCAAGCCTGTTCGATGGCCTGATGTTCATCGCCTTCTGGGCGCTATCCTTTACGCTGCTGTTCCTGATGTCGGCGCTCTTCGGCCTCGTCGCCTTCTGGCTGATGACAAGCTTCTCGCTGGACTGGATCCTGGGCGCCCTGCTTCAATTATTCTCGGGCCTGCTGATACCGTTCTGGTTCTTCCCCGAACCGCTGGCCACAATTGCCCGCCACCTGCCCTTCGCCTGGGTGGTCTATTATCCCAATGCGGTCTATCTCGGCAGGCTTTCCATGGCCGATGTCTGGCTTCATTTCGGCCTGGGCCTTGCCTGGGCCGCGTTGTTCCTTGCCGGCGTCCTCTGGCTGTGGCGCCGGGCCTCCAGCCGCATCACCGTGCAGGGAGGTTGATCGTGCTCATACATCACCTGCGCGTCCTTCCGCTGCTGGTCCGGATGCATGTCCGCTCCCAGATGGAATATCGCGGCGCCTTCTGGCTCGACCGTCTTGCGCAGATCCTTTCCTATGGCAGCGTCTTCGCCACCATCGGCATCCTGCTCGCCCGCTTCGACACGCTTGGCGGCTGGACCTGGCCGGAGCTTGCGCTGCTGTTCAGCTTCCAGTTGCTGGCTTATTCGCTCGGCGCCGCGATGAGTTTCGTGCAACTGCGCGATCTCGAAGAACTGGTGCGGCTCGGCACTTTCGACACACTGTTGATCAAGCCTTTCAGCCCCTGGGCCTATCTGGTCTTTTCCGGCCTCAATATCGGCTATACCGGCCACGTCATCCTCGCGGTGGTGCTGATGGGCTGGGCGGTCCTGTCCGTCGACTTCGCCTGGTCGGTCTGGTCCGTGTCGTTCCTCGTTGCTGCGCTCATCAGCGCAACGCTGCTGACCGCTGCCCTTATTACCATGATCGGCGCCACGGCGCTGATCTGGGTACGCTCCAACCACCTGTTCTCGATCTTCTTCGGCTTTTGGGAATTGACGCGCTACCCGCTCAACATTTTCCCCGGCGGCATACAAACCATCCTCATAACCGCGGTTCCGCTCGCCCTGACCAGTTCCGTCCCTGTCGGCGCCCTGCTCGGCAAGCCGATCCCGATCCTCGGGAATTGGGCCGGGCCAGCATCTCTTGTGGCCGGCCCAATTTGGGTGTTGATAGCAATCGCTCATTGGCGCTACGCCACCGGCAAATACCAGGGCGCCGGAGGCTGATCGGGCTGACTACTTTCCTGTATATTCAGAATGCCTGTGACAACGATCTCGCGCGAACCTCTAGGAATGCCGCCGTCAGCTTCGCCAGTACGGGCGAGGTGCATGTTCCGTTGGCGCCACCGATCGGATCGACGATGTGGATCTGCCTGAGATCGTCCATGAACTCGTCCCAGAGCGGCGGCCCGCCTTCTTCGAGAAGCTGCGCGCGGATGCTCAGTTCCTCGCTCACAGGTAGATGGCGCCGCCCCCAAGCGCCGATCATGGCGAAGACGGGAACGAGCTGAATCGCCGGCTCCAGGAGGCTGTAGATCGCTTTCTGACTGTGGCTCGGATCGTCCCGCTTGCTGATGAACCCTAGCGAAAGCAGACGCTTCAGCCTGGCGGCGAGAATGTTGGAGGCGATCCCCTCCTCCGAATGAGTCAGAAGATCGCGGAAATGGCGGCGATTGCCAAACATGATGTCCCTGATGATGATGAGGCTCCACCGATCGCCCAGCACTTCCATCGTCAGGTTGATCGGGCAACCCGACCGCAGTTCGATATCCACGATATTCTCCTATTAAAAACTGGTTGCAATATAGGATCACTTATGCGACAACGCAACCAGTTTCAAATTGCAATCATATGGAGGAGAGCATGCCCAAGGTGCGTGTCGCAGCATTTTCCCTTTCCGTAGATGGTTTCGGCGCCGGGCCGGAGCAAAGCATGAGCGATCCGCTGGGCAAGCGGGGGACGGAGATGTTCGAATGGTTTTTCCGCACCCGCACCTTCCGCGCGATGATCGGAAAGGACGGCGGTTCTGAAGGCGTTGACGAGGATTATGCGGCTCGCGGCATGGCCAATTTCGGCGCCTTCATTCTCGGGCGCAACATGTTCGGCCCCATCCGCGGCGAGTGGCCGGATGACGCCTGGAAAGGCTGGTGGGGACCGAACCCGCCCTATCACGCGCCGACCTATATCCTGTCGCATTATCCCCGCGAACCGATCGTCATGGAGGGCGGCACGACGTTTCACTTCGTCACCGGCGGCATCGAGGAAGCGCTTGACAAGGCGGTGGCTGCGGCCGGCGACAAGGACGTGAAAATCGGTGGCGGCGTCAGCACCGTCCGCCAATATCTGCAGGCTGGCCTGATCGACGAATTGCATTTCGCCATCTCGCCGGTCGTCCTCGGCAAGGGCGAAGCGATGTTCACGGGCATCGACCTACCGGCCCTCGGCTTCCGTGTTGCCGAGCATGTCGCAACCGAACACGCCACGCATATCGTGCTCGCGAAATAAACGCGCCCCGGTCGGTATCCTAGGCGCGTCCAGATGGAATACCTCGGCCGCATCGAAGGCGTCCGCAACATCAAGACGAAAATCCCATTGCAGAAGATCAAACAATCCTGGCAGGTGACCCGCTCACGGCCGCCTGCCGGGATCGTTCGGCTGTCACCAAGCCGTGTCAAAATGGCCGTGGTATTGCCGCGGAATGAGCGTAGAGTAAACGCCATCGGAACATCGACACGACCGCTTGAGAGACCATAGGTGCTCTTGCCGCTTCATGGAGGGTACGAAGATGCTCCTGTCGCTCATCTCGCTCAATGATGATGAAATAACCATCGTCACCGATGCCGTTCGGCAATGGTGCTGCGAGAGGAAGCTCGACATCGACAGCATCGAAGGACGCCACGCCATCACCGTCGCCGTCGATCTCGTCCAGATGAACACCGACTGCGACAGGCTTTTTGCCGCGCTGTCGAAGCAACTGGACCACCAGTAGGACCTACTCCATCCATTGAGGCACCATAGCATTCTGCGATGACAGGCGCTGGAATGCAGCGCTTTCGCTTGCCATCCCCTCACACCGCCACCTCGCGCCAGCGCCCCGGAGTACCAGGGTGTTGGGAGCACCGGGCCCAATGGAGCGCAGCCGGAACATCATGCCCCGTCCCGGCCAGCCCCAAGCTGTTCGAGGTAGGCACAGAACATATCGGCCATGGCGTCGGCATAGGCGTCGATCTCGGCAGCGCTTCGGGGTGCCTCCGAGAACTGCTTGCCCACCGTGCCGAGCGTCGTGGTGATCAGGTCGCCGGCAAGCGCCCGGGTCGCCTCCGGCGCGTAGGGTAAAGCCTCCTGCATGAATAGCTCGACGATGCGGTCCCCCGATGCCCTCGCCGCCTGCGCCTCCGGCGCATCGCGATAAAGGGGTGCTGCGTCATGGAGCGCCACGCGCATCGCCGCCTCCTCGCACTCCGAGCGGAGGAAGGCATGGACGAGGCGGCGCAGCCGTTCGAGCGGCGGCCTTTGCGCATCGGCGAGGATGCCGCCGAGCATGTCCGTTGTCTGCCGCCATTCGTCGCTCTGCAGCCGGAAGAGGATCGCCGCCTTGTTGGGGAAATACTGGTAGAGCGATCCGATGCTGACGCCCGCCCTTTCGGCCACCCGCGCCGTGGTGAAGCGTTGCGCGCCTTCCCGCGCCAAAACCTGAGCAGCGGCATCCAGGATCGCCGCCACGAGTTCCGCCGAGCGGGCCTGCTTGGGCTGTTTTCGCGAGGAAATCCGGGCTCTTGGGCGATCGGTCATGGCAGCGCTCCGCAATGCGAATAGCATATGCGACGAATTACTCGTATTTTTTGCTTCACACAAGAACCTGTCACCAAGGAGATATGACATGACGACACTGACCACCGCCCCGCTGGCGCCCCTGCTCAACGGCCTGTTCGAAGAGGCCGCCACGGCGACAAGCCCTGCAATGTCAGGCCTATCAGGTGATGAGCGAATGCGCCTGATTGGCAGCAAGACCGAATATCTCGACCTTTATGGGCGCCTCAGGGATCTCTGGCTTCCCGTCTCCAGGGAGGCCGGCGCGCTGCTCTACATGCTGGCCCGAAGCAGCCGCGCACGTACGATCGTCGAATTCGGCACATCCTTCGGCATCTCGACCCTCCATCTCGCAGCCGCGCTGCGCGACAATGGCGGCGGCCGGCTGATCACCAGCGAGTTCGAGCCGTCGAAGCTGGTCCGCGCCCGCGCCAACCTGACGGCCGGCGGCCTCATCGACCTCGTCGAGATCCGCGAAGGCGATGCCCTTGAGACCCTGAGCACCGATCTCCCGGAAACGATCGACCTGCTCTTCCTCGACGGGGCCAAGGCGCTCTATCGCGATATCCTGGAACTGGTCGAAGACCGCCTGAGGCCGGGCGCCCTCATTGTCGCCGACAACGCCGACCTCTGCCCGGAATACCTCGCCCGCGTACGCTCGCCCGCAGCCGGCTACCTCTCGACCCCATTCGAAGAAGATATCGAGCTGTCGATGCGGACCTGATGATCCCAGGCTGTCGCCCGCCCCAACGCATAGCGGCGGCGGGCGACAGCCTGTTTCATCGGCGCATCTTCATCTCGGAACCGCGCCGTAGCGCAGCCCGTCGACCAGCAGGGAAACCATGCGCCGGGCATGTTCGGGCCCTTGGGCGTAGGCGTGCATGCTGAGGCTGGCGGCCGCATTCAAAAGATCCTCGGCAGCGATATCGGTGCGGACCTCGCCGGCGGCAGCGGCGGCAGCGAGAAGGGAGCGAATAGCCGGCTGCAGTCGCTGCAGGAAGTAGGCGGGCAAGGGATCAAAGGCCGGATTGCCGGAGTGCAGGGCCGCCGCAAGCCCGCGCTTGGCCGCGATGAAATCCACGAACCGCTGCATCCATCTGGCCAGCGCCTCGCCCGGTGGATGTTCGGCGGCAAGGACCGGCGCGGCATCAGCGCAGGCATCGATTTCGCGGCGGAAGACGGCGACGACAAGGTCGGAACGCTCAGGGAAATGCCGGTAGACGGTGCCGATGCCGACGCCGGCCTTCTCCGCGATCTCGCGCACCGGGGCGTCGACGCCGGAAGTTGCAAATACCGCCATCGCCGCCTGAAGCAGTCCGTCGAGATTGCGCTTGGCGTCGGCGCGCACGGGCCTGTCCGCCCTTTCCCCGGGCTTCAGGCCGTCCCCCTGCTCTTTGCTCTCGCCGTTCATCTTTCATCCGCTTGCAAAACGGAACATCGTTCCGTATATAAACGGAATACGGTTCCGTTTATGCAAGTTAACACGGCGCGACGGTGTTGGCCACATCGATGCGCACGAAGTCCGCCTCCCCAATAAAAGGAACAGACCATGCAATACCGCACGCTTGGAAGAACCGGCATCAAGGTCAGCCCCTATTGCCTCGGCGCGATGATGTTCGGCGCCGCTGGCAATCCCGACCACGAGGATTCGATCCGGATCATCCACAAGGCGCTCGATGCCGGCATAAACTTCATCGACACCGCCGATATCTACAGCCGCGGCGAATCCGAGGAGATCGTCGGCAAGGCGCTCAAGGGACGGCGCGACGACGTCGTGCTCGCCACCAAGGCGCATCTGCCGATGGGCGACGACCCCAACCGGCAGGGCAATTCACGCCGCTGGCTGACTCGCGCGGTCGAGGATTCGCTCCGCCGCCTGCAGACCGACCATATCGATCTCTAGCTGATCCACCGGCCAGCCCCCGATACCGACATCGAGGAGACGCTGTCTGCACTCACCGACCTCATGCGGGCGGGAAAGGTGCGGGCGCTGGGATCGTCGACCTTTCCCGTTTCGGAAATCGTCGAGGCGCAATGGGTTTCCGAGCGCCGCGGGCTGGCCCGCTTCCGCGTCGAGCAGCCGCCCTATTCGATCCTCAACCGCGGTATCGAACGCGAGGTTCTGCCCGCCTGCGAGCGTTACGGAATGGGTGCGATGGTGTGGAGCCCACTGGCGATGGGCATGCTCACCGGCAAGTATCGCAAGGGTGCACCGCAACCCGACAGCGCCCGCGCCAAACGCTTCCCCAGGCAGATGAACGACGAGCGCCGGCTGGACGCGGTCGAACGGCTCATCCCGCTCGCGCAGCAGGCAGGGCTTTCGCTGGCACACATGGCGATGGCCTTCGCTATCGCCCATCCCGCCGTCACCTCGGCAATCATCGGCCCGCGCACGATGGAGCACTTCGACGATCTGCTTGCCGGCGCCGGGGTGAGCCTGACGGACGAGATCCTCGACCGGATCGACGCGATCGTCCCACCCGGCACCGACACCGGCCCGCTGGAGGCGGCCTACAACCCGCCTGCGGTAACGCAGCCCAACCTGCGCCGCCGCCCGCCCGCCGAGCGCTTCGCCGCCTGATCCTCAGGGGGCGAGGCCCGGTCCTGCGAAGCAGGAGCGATCGATCCAGTGAATCGATCGCAGAGCCGAACGCCCTGAGCCATGCGAAGGGCCAGGCAGCGGCGCCTTCCTCCCTCCTTCCTGTGCTCGCCACAGGAAGGAGGGAGGAGAATGGGGAACAGCTGCTATCACCTTGACTGGTGTTCCGTTTCAAATTGCCGAAGGGCCAAAAACACGGATGTTCGCACGATCAACATTTGGGCAGCACAAAGTGACCTTCGCTTAAAGGCGTTTTTCAAAGAACGTGTCCGGGTATGGGTCATCATTGAAACGGTCGATCTCGCTCCAGCCAGTTCCGCGATAAAGCCGTGTTGCCTCGGGCAGAGCGCTATTCGTATCCAGACGCAGGAGCTTGATGGACAGCTCGCGGGCGATGTTCTCGGCGGCCGTCATAAGGCGCGTTGCGAGCCCAAGGCCACGCGCGGATGGGGCGACCCAGAGCCTTTTGATCTCCGCGACTTCACCGCCATTGCCCTTCAGCCCGACACAGCCGATCGGCAGGCCATCCGACATGGCGACCAGGAACGCACCGTGCGGGCGGATCATATCCTTGGCGTCGGGATCGCGAGAAAGCGCTACATCGAAACCCTTCTCGAAGCGGCGTGCAAGTTCGCCGTAGTATTCGTTAAGACAATAGCTGGCGTCCTCGTGCCGAGGGTCTTGCTCCTCGAGCACGATCTGCTCACGTCTCAGCGAGGAAGCGACGATATCCATGGCGCGCAGCAGTTCGTCCGGGCGACGATGGCGCGCCAGAAATGCTTTCGCCTGCGCATTGGAAAGCGCTTCATAAGCCTGAAACTCGGAACGGCCGGTTTCGCTCAGCCTGGCAATGCGCCGACGCGCGTCCTGAGGGTTCGACACCGTCTCGATGAGCCCCTCCTCTTCCAGACTGCGCAGCAGACGGCTCATCAAGCCGGAGTCGAGACCGAGATAATCGCGGATCACCGCAACATCCGATTGCCCCCGGCCGATCGAATTGAGGACGCGCGCAGCACCCAGCGGACGGCCGCGTCCGAGGAAAGACGTATCGAGAGCGCCGACTTCGGAGGTGACGGCACGGTTGAAGCGACGGACACGAGAGACAGGATCGCAAGTCATATTGTCTGACTTAAGTCAGATAATATGACCCCGTCAATTCAAAGCATTCCAAGGGACGCGCAAATGAGCCGCGCACCCCGCCATCCGCCTTGCGCGCCGCTATCCCCTCGCCTATGGGAATGGCAACGTTCCCAAGGCCCCTTCCGTGTTCCGTTTTGCTCGCCACGCCGTGATCGTTCTCATTCTGACGTTGCTCACGCAGATCGGCGGCATCGCCTATCTCGTGGCGCTGGCCACCTCACGCGCCTGCGGCCTACGGCGATTTCTGGCAAAGCTTACAATCTTCCTGCTTTGCTATGGCAGCGCCACACTTGCCGCGAGCCTCGCCGCGCCGATCTTCGGGCGGGTTCCCCTCTCCTGCGTCGCCGGCGCTGCGGACAGGTTCGTGGTCCGCTCCCCGATCTATTGCCTGCTAAACCGCAACTACGTCACTCCAGATGTGCGCGATCTCGCAAAGGCGCTTGCCGCCCACATGGATAGGGAATTTCCGGGAACCGTCACGGTCGCGCTGGATGCGAATTTCCCCTTCGTGAGAGGCTTTCCGCTGCTGCCGCATCTGTCGCATGCCGACGGGAAAAAGCTCGACTTCGCCTATTATTACAAGAATGTGGACGGTGCCTTCCTGAATGGCGCCACTCGCTCTCCGATCGGCTATTTCGCCTTCGAGCAACCCGCCCCCGGCGACGAACTGCCGTGCGAAGGGCGCAACGACTGGCTCACCACCCGCTGGAACTTCGATGCGCTGCAACCCCTGTTTCCGGCCTATCGGATCGAAGAGCAGCGCACATCGGCCGCGATCGGCTGGTTGACGAGCGAAGGTGTGACGCGCTTCGGCTTGCAAAAGATCTTCATCGAGCCGCATCTGAAGAACGCGCTCGGGATCACCGACAGCCATATCCGCTTTCAAGGCTGCCGCGCCGCCCGCCACGACGACCATATTCATATCCAGGTCGAGTGATTCTCTCGCCGGTCCCTCTGGCCCAGACCCTCAGGAGCGGCGGCGCGCAGTATCGATCGCCGTCGCGGCTCCTTTCCCGAGCTGTCAAACTGGGTGGGTTTCGTCATAGGCACGCTGTGCTGCAAAGATGGCGTCCATATTCTTCTCCGCCCAGTGGGCAAGGGCGGAAACGGTATCCGTCAGCGTGCGCCCCAACGGCGTCAGCGCATATTCGACGGTCACCGGCACGGTCGGGAAGATCGTGCGCGAGATCAGCCCGTTGCGCTCCAGCTTCCGCAGCGTCTGCGCAAGAACCTTCTGCGATATGCCCTTGATGTCGCGGCGGATATGATTGAAACGCACCGGCTCGCCTTCCAACCGGTCGAGGATAAGCAGCGCCCATTTATCCGCCAGCCGATCCAGCACCAGCCGCGTCGGGCAGCGGTCCTCATAGACATTGTAGGCCTGTTGCATCGCCGTCATCTGTTCTTTCCTTCCCGGTGCGGTTTCCCGGAGGAAACCATGTGACAAAAAAGTGCTCTCTTTTCTAATCCGAATTTCCCTGTATCTAACCTATGGAAAGATAGTTTCCAATAGATACCAAGGAGAGTGACATGAGCAGCAAGATTCTTGTTCTCGGCGCGACAGGCACCGTCGGCAAACATCTGGTGGATGGGCTTCTGGCAAAGGGCGAGGCCGTCAAGGCCGCTTCCCGCACGGGCAAGCCCGTGGCAGGCGCCGAGGGCGTCGTCTTCGACCATGGCAAGCCGGAAACCCATGGCCCGGCCTTCGAGGGCGTCGACCGCGCCCATGTGCTTCTGCCTTCCGGTTATGTCGACGCCAAGGGCCTGCTGCTGCCCATCATCGAAGCGGCCGCCAGCCGCAAGGTAAAGGTCGTGTTCCAGAGCGTTTTCGGCGTCGACGCCGACGACTCCATTCCCTATCGCCAGGTCGAAATCGCCCTGGAGAAATCAGGCATACCTTACGTCATCCTGCGCCCGAACTGGTTCGCCGACAATTTTCACACCTTCTGGAAGGCCGGCATCGACCATGGCCAGATCGCGCTTCCGGCCGCCGAGGGTAAGTCCGGCTTCATCGACGCCCGCGACATCGCGGCAAGCGCCGTGGCCGCCCTTACCTCCGCGGCCTTCGACGGCAAGGCGTTCAACCTGACCGGGCCGGAAGCCCTGTCCTATGCTGAGGCCGCCGCCATCCTTTCCGCGGTCATCGGCAAGCCGATCGCTTACAACGCCATCACGGACGACGCCTTCATCGGCATTCTCACCGGCGCTGGTGTACCGGCCGACTATGCGAGCTTCCTCGCTTCAATCTTCTATCCGGTTCGCCAAGGCTGGACGGCCGTCGTGACCGGCGATGTCGAGACGCTGACGGGCAAGGCACCGCGTTCGTTGAAGACTTACGCGGCAGATTATGCCGCAGCGCTGAAGGCGTAATTGCAAACAAAGTCGCAGGCGGCGGTGTCCGCCGTCTGCCCTCCATGCAATGATAAACGGAAGTCCGGCAATCGCCGCTGCAGCCGCCCCAGGCGACATCCCTCAGGGAGCCATGCCATGCGTTCAGCCCTCGCGATCCTCTTCCTGATCGAAATCTGTCTTTATGCCACTGCCTCGCTCACCCATGCCGGGTTCGTCCTCGAAGGCCATGAACACCGGCAGGCGATGATTGCTGAAGCGGTGATATCGGCCTTCCTCCTTCTCGGCCTGATCTCGCTCAGCCTTGACCGACCGTGGAGCCGCACGGCTGCGATCTCGGCCCAGTCCTTCGCCCTCCTCGGCACCCTCGTCGGCGCCTTCACCATCGCCGTCGGCGTCGGCCCGCAAACCACGCTCGATTACATCACCCATGCCGTGATGATCCTGCTGCTGGTCACCGGCCTCGCCTGGCTGGCAAGCAACCGGAACGCCTCTCCCCTAGGATAGGGATCGAGCCACGACGCCTATCCCAACGGCAGCTCGAAGCTTCGCTTCAGCGTTTCCATCGGCACGTCGGTCTTGACGCTGAGGACGCTCGGGATACGCGTCAGGTGATCGGCCTGAAAACGCCAGTAGCTGTGCAGATCGGCGGTGACGATCCGAAGCACGGCATCGCATTCCCCTGTCGTCAGGTAGCATTCCATCACCTCGGGAAACCGCCTGACGGCTTCGGCGAACCGGAGCGTGACCTCGGCGTCCTGGGTCTTGAACCAGACGCGGGCAAAAACCGTCAGCCCCGCCCCGACCTTTGCAGGGTCCAGCACGGCAACGTAGCGATCAATGATTCCGGCCTCTTCCAGCAGCCGGACGCGGCGCAGGCAGGGCGAAGGCGATAGGCCTACCTCCTTCGCCAGATCGACGTTCGAAATACGTCCGTCACGCTGAAGCACGCGCAGGATATGACGATCGATCGGGTCCATGATGACTGGCATTTTATAGCTCTGATTGATTCAGCAATGGCATAATATGCCAAACTTTCGCAATTTTACGGATGCTTCGCAAGCTCATTGCGCAGGACTTGGCCTATCGTTCCAGCATTGAGATGGAGATGGGTAAATGACGAAGATAGAGAAAATTGTGCTTTCTTATTCGGGCGGCCTGGATACCTCGATCATCCTCAAATGGTTGCAGGAAACCTACGGATGCGAGGTGGTGACTTTCACCGCCGATCTCGGCCAGGGCGAGGAGCTCGAGCCGGCACGCGCCAAAGCGGAGATGTCAGGGGTCAAGGACATCCGTATCGTTGATCTGCGTGAGGAGTTCGTCAGCGATTTCGTCTTTCCAATGCTGCGGGCGAACGCGCTCTATGAGGGGCAATATCTGCTGGGCAGTTCCATCGCACGGCCGCTGATTGCCAAGCATCTGGTCGGCATAGCCTGGGAGGTTGGCGCGCATGCAGTTGCCCACGGTGCGACAGGCAAGGGCAATGATCAGGTCCGGTTCGAGCTGGCCGTCAATGCGCTCGACCCGTCGATTAAGATCATTGCTCCCTGGCGCCAATGGAACATCCGCTCCCGCACCCAGCTTCTGGAATATGCCGAGAAGCATCATATCCCGGTGCCGAGCGACAAGCGCGGCGAGGCGCCGTTTTCGATCGACGCCAACCTGCTGCATACCTCGACCGAGGGCAAGATTCTCGAAAATCCGGCGGAGGTCGCGCCCGATCATATCTATCAGCGCACGGTCGATCCCGTCGACGCTCCCGACACGCCCGAGATCATCACCATCAGTTTCGAGAGGGGCGATCCGGTTTCGGTGAACGGCAAGTCCATGACACCGACCGCATTGCTGACCGAACTCAATGGACTGGGCGGCCGGCATGGCATCGGGCGGCTCGATCTGGTCGAAAACCGTTTCATCGGCATGAAGTCGAGGGGAATTTACGAAACGCCGGGAGGGACGATCCTGCTCGCTGCGCATCGCGGCATTGAATCGATCACGCTCGATCGCGCCGCAGCGCATCTGAAGGACGAGATCATGCCCCGCTACGCCGAGCTGATCTATAACGGCTTCTGGTTCGCGCCCGAGCGGGAAATGCTGCAAGCCTTGATCGACCAAAGCCAAACCTTCGTCAGCGGCGAAGTGACGCTCAGGCTCTACAAGGGAAGCGCTTCGGTCGTCTCGCGCACCTCCCCCTGCTCACTCTACTCCGCCGACCTCGTCACCTTCGAGGAAAGCGCCATCGCCTACGATCATCATGATGCCGAAGGTTTCATCAGGCTCAACGGCTTGCGGCTCAGGAGCTGGGCGGCCCGCAACGGCAGATGACCGCTCGATCTTCAGTGCACTAACGCTCACGACTAATGCCCACATTGACGGCACCTTCCTTCGTGGCTGACCGGGGCAGTCAAGGCATCCACGGAGAAGCGCGAATCCAATTTCAAACGATTTTAAAAAAGCCGCTCGGCAAGCTAATCGATTTTAATTTTATCGTTAAAATTTTCTTGTTGCGGCGCACAAGAATTTAGACATTAATTTTTTCGGATGCTCAGTTTATTCGTTGGAGAACTCACATGACTGTGACATTTCCGCTAACCGAAAAGCGCGATGCGGAGACATTGCTGAAACACTTGACGTTGCACAATCTCAGCTTTCCGGGAAACTGCGTCGTGTCGCTCAAGGCGCACGTCGCCCAGGTCTCATCCTCTCATACAACAGCGCTCGGCACCGCCCGTACCGCCTGGTAGGGATTAATGTCGCCGCATCGCCGTCGACAGTAGGGTCGAAGCAATCCTGGCTGGATCGCCCACGCGGAGATGGATGAAGCCGAGCGCGTCGACAGCTTATCTCGCGGCAGGCAGCCCCATGCCGGCGAGCTTCAGGATATCCTCGACCTTTGCGTCGGGATCGGCGCCGGGTTCGACCTGGCCGTCTATCATCAGCAAGGCAAGGCCATGCGTCAGAGACCAGAGAAAGAGCGCGGCGTTCGGAACGTCCTCGGGCGTCAGGCGCTTTTCCAGGTCGTCCTTCATCTGCCGGTAGACCTGCATCCGCAGGGCGCGTATAGCTTCGTTTCCCTTGGAATAGGCCTGAAAACCCTCCCCGAACATCAGCCGGTAGAGACCGGGATTCGCGCGGGCAAAGGCGACATAGGCGATGCCGCCGGCAAGCAAATTGCGCCGAGGACCGGCTAGGGCGGCATCGATGCTTTCGCTGAGTTCGACAAACCCTTGTTCGGCGAGTGCTGCCGCGATGGCATCCAGGCTGTTGAAATAGTGATACGCCGCCGGAGCCGAGACGCCGGCGCGGCGACCGATCTCCCGCATGCTCAGCGCAGCCGGGCCTGCCTCCTCCAGCAGCGCCCTCGCCACGGACAGCAGCGTGGGGCGTAGGTTGCCATGATGGTAGCGGGTCGATCCGTCGTGCGTGGCCATGTCTCGATCTAATCTTTACATCGTTAAAATCATACCCTAGCCTTCCCGCGATGACAAGGTATCCGCCGCGGTTCGGGTTCCGGCAAGCTTCCTGCCCGCGCCAGCAGCAGATTTACAGAGAAAGAGGCTTTCATGCGAGCATCGGAACCAAGCCGCACTGCGATGGGTGCGGCAGCCTATCGAGCAGCGCACCAGAGCGTGGATGGCGGCGCCATCTTCTTAGACCCCTATGCCCGCCGCATCCTCGGCGAGGTGGCCTGCGCAGAAGCAGACCTGAAAGCCCAGGACCCCTCCACACGATCCTTTCGCCTGTTTATGGCGGCGCGAAGCCGATATGCCGAAGATTGCCTTGCCCTCTCCTTTGCAAGGGGCGTCAGGCAAGCCGTCATCCTCGGCGCCGGGCTCGACACCTTTGCGCTGCGCAATCCCCATGCCGGCCTGAAGGTCTTCGAAGTCGATCATCCCGCCACGCAAAGCTGGAAGCAGATGCGGCTTGACGAGACCGGACTGATGCAGAGCCTACCAACATTCGTTCCTGTCGATTTCGAACATGAGGATTTGAAAGCGCGTCTCATCGATTCCGGCCTCGAGCCCGAGACGCCGTCCTTCTTCATCTGGCTTGGCGTCGTGCCCTATCTCAGGGAGGCGTCAGTCTTTGCCTTGCTACGCTTCGTCGTCGGCCTGCCGAGCGCATCCATCGTCTTCGACTATAGCGAACCCCTCGAAAACTATTCGCCCGAACGCCGTGCCCGCGCCGCGGAAATGGGAGCGCGCACGGCCGCGGTCGGCGAGCCATGGCTGACGCACTTCGATCCCGAGGACCTTGCGAACCGACTGCTGAGCTTGGGCTTCACATCCCTGGAGGATGTCGGCCCGACCGAAATGGCAAAACGCTTCTTCGGCCTCCCCAGGGATGCGCCGGATCGCGGCGCCGGTCCCCACGTCATATTCGCCGGGAAATAGGGAAATCCCCGAGATGTCGAGTTACGGCAATCGAGCTGGCCTCAGCCGTCGTAGACGACAGCAATCTTGTTTCCGGCGGGGTCACGCAGGTAAGCGGAATACCAGTTCGGTCCGTAGTGCGGACGTAGACCAGGCGCGCCCTCGTCCGTTCCGCCGTTGGTCATGGCAGCGTCGTAAAAAGCGTCCACCTCGGCGCGGGACTTGGCCATGAAACCAACCATCGAGCCATTTCCGGCGCTCGCCGGTTCGCCGTCGAACGGCTTGCAAACCCATAGAACGAAACCTTCACCCTTCCCGCCTTCGGAATAGGCGCTCCATCCGGGAAACTCTCGATGTTTGCTCCATCCGATCGTTGCCAAGCTCGCATCATAGAAGCCATTCGATTTGACGGAATCGATTGCGCCGACGGTTGCGTAGACACTCATGATCTTCCCTTTCGCTGATCCAAGATCGGGAGAATTCATATCGCAAGCATGTGAACACAACAAGAACATATAGCCGCGTTTTCCGCAGAAGGTCAGCGACCAATCGCAAACGGACGGTTATTGCCGTAGCTGCAAAAATTTCTATTCTGGGCAACGCCGATGGCGACTAAAACCTGAGGCTTCACGGCTATTTGCGACAGGAAATTTGGATCACATCATGACGACTCTGAGCCGCCCCGATCTCAGCGATATCCACCGTGGCGACTGGGTGGATCGCCGGCTGCCGGCCGCATGGCGGCCATATACGCGGTTGGCGCGGCTGGATCGCCCGGTCGGAATATGGCTGACGCTCTTCCCGTGCTGGGCCGCCCTTATCCAGGCATCCCACGGTCTCCCGGACCTCAGGCAATTGGCGATCTTCTCTCTCGGCGCTCTTCTGATGAGAAGCGCCGGTTCCACGGTCAACGACATCGCTGATCGGAAGTTTGACGGCCATGTCGAGCGGACCCGCTTTCGGCCCTTGGCAAGCGGAGAGATCGCCACGCTGCCGGCCTTTATCTTCCTGACCGTTGAACTCGCACTGGCGGCTTCGCTTCTGTTTTTCCTGACGCCTTACACCCGCCTCATCGCGATATATGTGCTGCCGCTCGTCTTTGTCTATCCGCTCTGCAAGCGCTTCACCCACTGGCCGCAGGCCGTCCTGGGGGCGGCGTTCAATTGGGGGATGCTGATGGCATGGGCCGAGGCTGCCGGACATATCCCGGTCGGCGCCGTGCTGATGTGGGCCGGGGCCATCGCCTGGCAGATCGGCTATGATACGATCTATGCCTATGTCGATCTAAAGGATGACACCCGTCTTGGCCTGAAATCGACGGCAATTCTGTTCGGCCGGCACGGCAAGACCTTTATCGGCCTGTTCTATGCTCTGGCGGTCGGCGCGTGGTCGCTCGGGGGCTGGCTGTTGGAAATGTCGCCGCCTTATACTGTCGGAATGCTGGTGATCGCCGTCCATCTTGCCTGGCAGACCCGGCGGATCGATCTTGCCCGCCCAGACATGAATTATCGCCTGTTCCTGGCGAACATCCTGACGGGGGTGCTGCTCGCCTGCACGGCATTCACTGGAACATGGTAAGCGGCTTGATGGATTTGAAAGATTGGACGCGGCACCGATGACCTATCTCAAACACAGCGTGCTCGCCGCCGCCATCATGCTGACAGCAACGATGACATCCCTGCATCAGGCGCATGCGCAACCATGCGAGCAGGAAAGCTTCGAAGAGGCGAAATACGTTGTCTGCACTCTGGAACCGGGCAAGGCCGACCTGCGATTGTTCTGGAAGAATGCTGATGGCGCGCCATACCGCGCTTTTTCAAGCCTAGCCGAAGCCGTTCGCGTCAAGGGGCGAACGCTGACTTTTGCCGTTAACGCCGGTATGTACCGGACGGATTTTTCGCCGATAGGACTTTATGTCGAGAACAGCAGGGAATTGAACCCCGCCAATATGACAGAGGCCGAAAGCTCAGCCGGTCAGGTGCCGAATTTCTATAAGAAGCCGAACGGCGTGTTCTTTCTGGGAGAGGCAAGCGCCGGGATATTCCCGACCGATGAATTTCTGAAACGCCGGCCCAAGGCGCGGTTCGCCACCCAGTCCGGTCCGATGCTTGTCATCGCCAACAAGCTGAACCCGATCTTCATCGTCGGCTCGACAGACCGGACCCGCCGCAGCGGTGTCGGAACCTGCGAGCGCGGCGCGGTTCGTTTCGCGATCAGCGAAGACGGAGTGAATTTCCATGATTTTGCACGCCTCTTCCGCGATCATTTGAAATGCGCAGACGCCTTGTTTCTCGATGGCGGACGAGGCGTGGGACTTTACAATCCGGCAATGGGCCGCAACGACTGGTCCTGGCACGGCGGCTACGGCCCTATCTTCGGGCTTATCGAGTAGCGCACTCGCATTTGGCCAAAGGCCCGACAGCAGCAATCGTCGTTTGCGCGGCGAGATTAGCCTCTCCTCACACGCGCCATTTCGGCGCGCATCCAGCTCGAGTCTCCCCAGGTCGAGAGCCAGATCATCACGTCGGTAAGGGCACCAACGACGGGCAGGAACAGGGCGTGGCTCAAGCCCCGCCTTGTCTGGTTGTTTTCGGCCTTCCTGAGGTGCGCCAGTTCCTGTTCTTGAATTGACCCGATGAGGGCATGAAGCTCGGGACCGCGCTTCTGAAGGAAAGCCAATTGGTCTTCGAGATGGCGATGGACCGTGCTTTCGACCGCCTCGGTACAGATCCAGATCATGTTGCGCCCACTAAGCGCCGTCAGGAGGCCGAGCACAGAACCGCCGAGGCTCCAGAATGACATGACGCGGCAGGGCTTGGCGCCCCTTGCGGGCATTGCCTCGCGAAACAGGCGGCAATGGTCGATCTCGTCCTTACGCATCTCTTCAAGCGTCGGCACGATGTCCGGGAACAGCCGCCGGGCCACCAGGATCTGGGCACCATAGATCCTGATAGCGCCGAACTCGCCCGCATGGTTGACCTTGAGAATGCGACGGATGGTGACATCGGGGTCGCGTCTGCCCGACCTGCTCGACGGATTGCTCACGACCGCCCTTCCCCTCGGTTCCCTTGCCGGCAATAGGCAGGACGCTCGCCGCGGTCGTCAAGGGTGCGGCGACCGATAAAGTGACGATCCCTTACGCTTTCGGCGCCGGCCTGCTCAGTCTGCCGCGCAAAATGGGCGATCTCGTCGGCATGCGCCTTCGCTACGGAGGGGCGGCGCGTATCCGCCAGCCTCCTGCGGTTCAAGGCTAACATCAAATGCGTGATGGGCGCCGGCCTCATCTTGATCGGCGGCCGCCTGCTCTTAGTTCGCTGACGTCACCCCAGTTTACGGGAGGGCCAGCCGCTCGGTCAGGTCGCAGGCGAGACCGGCAAGGGTTCGTCGATGTCTTCGGGAATGAAGCCGCCGGTCTGGCGTTTCCACAGGCGGGCAAACAAGCCGTCGCGTTCGACCAGTTCGTCCGGCCTGCCCTCCTCCACGATGCGCCCGTGATCGAGCACGACGATCCGGTCCATCCTGGCAATGGTCGACAGGCGGTGGGCGATGGCGATCACCGTCTTTCCCTCCATGACGAGGTTCAGCCTTTCCTGGATGGCGGCTTCGGATTCGCTGTCAAGGGCGGAGGTCGCCTCGTCGAGCACCAGGATCGGCGCGTCCTTCAGGAGAACGCGGGCGATCGCCACACGCTGGCGCTGGCCGCCCGAGAGTTTGATCCCGCGGTCGCCGACGAAGGCATCATAGCCGCTGCGGCCTTCGCCGTCGGAAAGATCGGCGATGAAGACATCGGCGCTGGCCATCTTCGCCACCGCTTCGATCTCGTTCGTCGTCGCCTCCGGCCGGCCGTAGCGGATATTGTCGCCGACCGAACGGTGCAGCAGCGCGACGTCCTGCGCGATGACACCGATGGCGCGGCGAAGGCTTGCCTGCGTGACCGCGCGAATGTCCTGCCCGCCGATCAGGATCGCGCCGTCCTCTATGTCGTAAAAACGCAGCAGCAGGCTGACCAGCGTCGTCTTGCCGGCACCTGAGAGGCCGACGAGCCCTACCTTTTCGCCGGGCCGAACCGTCAGCGACAGCTCGTCGATGACAGGTTTGCCGGACTTGTAGGCGAAGCGGACGTTCTCGAAATGGATCTCCCCACGGCTGACCGTCAGTTCGGCCGCATCCGGCCGATCCGTGATGGTGGGCGGTGTCGTCATAACAGGCATGGCATCCTTGATCGTGCCGAGCGCGCGGAAGATCTGCTGCCCCATTTGCAGGAAGGTGAAGGACCCTGCCGAGAGGCGTTGGAGGATGTAAACCGTTGCGGCGAAATCGCCCACGGTCAGGAATCGGTCAAACAGCCCCCAGAAACCAATGCCGAGCATGACGAGCCAGAGCACCATGTTGAGGCTGATGACGACGAGTTCGGTTGTCCGGTAGATGCGCTGTTCGTGGTGAAGCGTATCGACCCCCTTGGACATGATCTTTCTTAGCGCACCGGCCTCGCTGTCTTCAGCTGCAAACTGCTTGACCATCTGGATGTTGCCGTAGATGTCCGTCAGGGCACCGGAGATGAGGCTGTTCTGCTTTGCCGAGCGGCGGGCGCGCTCCGTAAAATCCGGAACGACCTTGATCGCAAAGAGCACGTTGAAGGCAACCCAGACGATGACTGGCAGCGCAAGCTGCCAGGAGAGCGCGAGCAGAAGAACAACGGAGCCGATGATCTGAAGCAGAAAGCGCGGTGCCGTCTGGAATGCGATCAGGATCTGTTGCTGAACGGCATTGGCGACCTGACCGAGCCGGGATGCGACCTGGCCGGCGAAAAGATCATGGAAGAAGGCGAGGTCCTGCCGCTCGACGGCCTTGTGCCCCTGCCATTGAATCGCAACGGGCAGGCTGATGCCGATCGTGTGCGAATTGAGAATATTGGTGATGTAGAAGAGAATGGGCATCACCGGAAAAAGCAGAAAGGCAAGGACTGCCAGCAGCCGGAAATTACTGTCGACGAAGAGTTCTACGCCTTGTGTCGTCACGCCGTCGACAATGACCGAAAGACCCCAGATGATCGTAAGGTTGATGGCTTCGATGGCCATCGAGGTCAGCGCCATGGTGATGATGACGCCCCGAAACATCGCGATGAAGTGTATGAGGACTGCCACAGGCCCCTTCGAAGGCATCGGCCGGTAGGGGATGTCGAGCGGCCGGATCAAGGTTTCGAAGGGACGATAGATCGCATCTGAAATCGACATGGGCCGCTCGGATCAAAAATCGGGAGGAGGCGTGGACTCAGCTACGCTGGGTCGCAGAAAATCACCTTCCAGCTGCAATCTCAATTAGAAATTTCAGAAAATCTGCCGCCAGGAGGTAGCGGTTCGCAAGCGCAGGAAGCAGGCGGCGGCGAAAAGCGCCAATTGCGGTCGTCACGGGATTGGGGCAGATTGCGATCGTTGTAGGGTACAGGACGGAACCTACGCTCATGCTGACGGGCTCATGTCATTGCGGCAAGGCGGGCTGGACACTTGAGGGTGATCCGGGCTCGATCACCGCCTGCAACTGCACGCTCTGCAGACGCTACGGCACACTGTGGGCTTATGACTACGAAGGAGAGCGCATCGCTCTCACCGGCGAGACCGCCTCCTACACCCGCGCCGACAGGGACGAGCCGTCTCTCGAAATATTATTCTGCCCATCCTGCGCCTGTGTCTTGAGCTGGCGCGGCCTGCGGCCTCGAAAGGATGGCCGCCGGCGCATGGCCGTCAACATGCGGCTTGCGCCGGCCGATCTCGTTCACGATCTGCCGATTGATCATTTCGACGGCCTGGACACGTTTGAGGACCTGCCTTCCAATGGGCGCTGCGTACGCGATCTCTGGTTCTGAGCCGACTGCGAAGATCGCCATCGGGCCGGATCACACCAGATCCGAGCCCTGGCAAAGGATCGTTCTGCGCGAAGCTGCCTCAGCCGTGCCGCGCCGCCTCGATCGCCGCAATGTCGATCTTCCTCATGGTCATCATCGCGTCAAAAGCACGCTTTGCCTGGCCACCGCCTGCCGAGAGCGCTTCGGAGAGGACGCGTGGCGTAATCTGCCAGGACACGCCCCAGTTGTCTTTACACCAGCCGCACTCACTTTCCTGCCCGCCATTGCCGACGATGGCGTTCCAATAGCGATCGGTTTCTTCCTGATCGTCGGTTGCGATCTGAAATGAGAAGGCTTCGTTGTGTTTGAACGCAGGGCCGCCATTCAGGCCGATGCAAGGAATGCCCGCAACGGTGAATTCCACGACCAGTACGTCTCCTTGCTTGCCGTCAGGATAATCTCCCGGTGCACGAATAACGGCACCCACGGCGCTATCGGGAAAAGTCGCGGCATAGAAGCGGGCAGCCGCCTCAGCCTCTTTGTCGTACCATACGCAGATCGTGTTCTTTGCCATTGCGCGGTCCTCTCGCTCTTCGTTTCGCAATTTTCAGTGAAATAAGAGGCAAACCGTCTTTCTCCAGCCCAGTCCGAGCGATTTCACGCGGACGATTGCCGAGCGCTTAAATTGGTGGAGGCGCCGCCATACCTCCCCTTTCTTCATCCCCGTGCTCGTCAGAGGAATCCAGTGCGCCCAAGTCCTTGGGCGCGGGAGATACTTTTGCAAATCGGAGATTGCGGAACTGTGGATTACAGTTCCGCAAGTGCATTCAGCGTCATCTGCATTCACTTGGCGCCCATGCCGTGGACGCGACGCGATCTAAAACCTATCCCGCGCATCGCTGCGCGGGTCGCCGGCCAGGCGGTGCGGCTCGTAGAGGCCGCTCCGCGCCTTGCGCCGCCACGGCCGGGCGAGATCGCCGGGATTGTCGTCGATATCGGCAAGCGATAGCGCCGCCGTTCCATCCGCAGGGCATTGCGCCGCCCACCGGCCACCGGGCGCGACGATCCCGGAAGACACCGGATCAGCTAAACCGGGATGTGCGAGTATGGAAAAACTCACCCAGTACCTGTTGCTCGCCGCATACCCCTGCACCTCGGCGGCGAAGGAGGTATCGTTGGCCGGCGTCCCCCCAGTGGACGAAAACAGCACGCAGTGGACATCGAGCCGCTCGTATTCGGTGAAAATTTCGGGAAAATTGCACTCCATACCGAGCGAGCAACCAAAGCGGATACCGTCGATCTCGAAGGTCACGGGGATCGAACCCGGCGTGTACATGAAAGAGATCTTGGTGTTCGACAGTAGGCGCTCGTCGTAGCGCGTCACCAGTTCGCCGCGGTCGGAGACGACATAGAGGCTGTTGTGCGGCCGGTGCGGCGCCGTCAGCGGATGCACCGAGCCGATGACCGCCCAGAGCCCCAACTCGTGCGCCAGCCTGCGCGTTGAGTCTAACTCCTCGCGAAGCACGGCCCATTCGAACCGCCGCCAATCGGAGGGCCCGATCTCTCGCGGCCCGATTTCCGACATGATGCGTTTGTTCGGAGATGATGTCGCCCCTTCGGGAAAATGGATGAGCCGCGCGCCCGCCTCCCGCGCCTGCCGCATCAGCAGGCGCATCTCCTGGCCGCTCCAGCGAAGCTTGTCGATATCGCGGGGATCGTCCGCATAGGTGGTCTGCGCCACGGCGAGACGCAGGCGTCTTGCCTCAGGCGCTGCGTCGTTCGCCGACTTGGGGAAAACATGCATGCGGGCGGTGGTGTAGGATTCACCCGTCTTGGCGGCGCGCGCACGCACCCGCCGTTTGAAATTTCCATTCTCAGTCATATCAGGGCCTCTCACGTTCCGGACATCGTTCCCCAGCAACAGCCCAAAACATCAGGACCAAGATCACGACCCGAGACGAAAGTCCCTTTGCCTCCGGTTGAAGACCCTGCTGGGGAAGGTCTGGAGAGGTTCGGCGTTAGGCCACGCCGAGTCAAAGATGCCGAGGCGGCCGCGATTCGTCAATTCGGGGACGGCCGAGCACCTACCTCAAGCGGGCCGACCTTGATCCACCCGCCACGGCGGATCGAGGCGGTTCGAACCGGCGAAATAGAGAATGATGCGGTTGCCGCCGGGTCGAACAGCTCCGCTTCACGCCAGAGCCAACCCTTGTCCTCCGGCCCGCTCACGAAACGAAGACCGGCTTCGCTGAGACTGCCGACCGTCTCGTCCAGGTTCTCGCACTCGAAATACACCGTGGTTCCGCCATCACCACTTACGCCCTGATGCAAGGAGAAGATGCTGTCTCCGTCCGGGCAGACAAAGCGCCCATACCGGGGACGGGCGTCGACGACGGGTCTGAGACCGAGAATGCAGTAGAAGTTCCAGCCCGCATCAAGGTCAGGCATCGTAACGGTTACCTGATTCAGGCGCATGACCTATCCCCCTCAGCTGACTTCGCCCGAAACTGTCTGGCGCCGGGCACCACGACATTCATAAAAACAAAGACCTGAAGCCATCGCATGAATCAAATTCTAAGCGAGCAGTTTTAGTGTCATCGACACAAAACTCGTGTCAGACTGTGCGAACTGCGCACGCCGCATCGATCGAGAGGGCCGAAGCCATGCACAAGTTCACCGTATCAATCACCCGAGAGATCGAGGCCGATACCGCCGAGGAGGCCGCCTTGCTCATGTATCAGGAACTATCAACGGGACCGATCCCCGACCGCTACTCCGTCACCGACGAGACGAAGGCGACAACGGAGGTGAAGCTGGACCGGCACAAGGCCGACGAATTCGCCAGCATCGATCACACCGCCGATCCCGGCAACTGGTAAGCGTCAGACGACCAAACGGACAACAGGAGATACGGTTTTGCGCCGGGAGCGGAATGCAATAGTTGCAGGTCGCCTTCTCCGGCACGAATGCTGGATGTAAATAGCCGCTCAGCCGAAAACATCGCGAGCCAAGGAAAGACCGTGATATCACCAATCAATATAGCCGTCGCCGGCGCGAACGGTCGCATGGGGCGCGCCATCCTGCCGCTGCTGGCGGCCGATCCGGATTTTGCGTTCGTCGGCGGCATCGGCCGTGAGGGCGCCATCGGCGCCGGGCTGATCGACCGGTCGGCCGCGATCGGAGCGGCCGACGTGATCCTGGATTTCACGACGGGAAGTGCGGTCGCCGAACTTGCCGGCTTGTGCGCTTTTGCCGGTGGACCGGCCCTGGTGATCGGGGCGACGGGTTTCGAGCGGGATGAACTCGAACGGATCGCAGAGGCTGCTCGCACGATTCCGATCCTGCGCTCCGGCAATTTCTCCATCGGCGTCAACATGCTGGTCGGCCTCGTCGCCCAGGCGGCCCGCGCCCTTCCCGCGCATGCCTGGGATATCGAAATCCTCGAAGCCCATCACAACAGGAAGATCGACGCGCCGTCCGGTACGGCGCTGATGCTCGGCGAAGCCGCCGCCGAGGGCCGCGGGGTTTCCCTCGCATCCGTCGAGCGGCGCGGGCGTGACGGCATCACCGGTGAGCGCCCGACCGGCGAAATCGGCTTCGCCGTCTTGCGCGCCGGCGGGATCGTCGGAGAACACAGCGTCCTGTTTGCCGCCGCCGAGGAAGTCGTGACGCTCTCCCATTCGGCTCTCGATCGCGGCATGTTCGCCCGCGGCGCACTTGCCGCCGCCCGCTGGGTCGCAGGGCGCGCACCCGGCGAATACACAATGGGAGATGTTCTCGGGCTGGCCTGAGAAACTGGCCTATAAGCTATCAAGGATTGCCGAGGCGACGACGACTTCGGTTCCGGCCAGCCCGACGGAGCAAAACAGGGTCGTATCGCCAGGCGATCCCCGACCGGCCGCTTTCCCGGCAATGATATCGGCAAGATCGGCCATGCGATGCTCATTGCCGGAGCCGGCGAGGAAAAAGGGCGAAGCATAGGCGCGCGTCTGTTCGGGAGAGTCCGTCGCGATCACGGCTGCGACATCGGCGATATCCAGGCCGAGTTCGTATCCCTCCTGTGTTTTCGGGCCAACGGTGTTGACGTGCCTCCCGGGCTTCAAATCCCGCGCATGGATGAGCGGTGTTTGGCTCGTCGTCGCGCAGATGACGATGTCGGCACCATCAACGGCTTCAGAGGCGCTGCCGGCAGGCTCCACCTCAATGCCCAAGGCCTGCTGCATCTCAGCTGCGAAGGCGGTTCGTTTTTTTGCGTCGCGGCTATAGACGCGAGCGCGGTCCAGTTTCCGAACGGTGGCAGCCGCGGCAAGCTGGGTTCGCGCTTGGGCTCCGCTACCGAGGATCCCGACGGTCCTGGCATCCGGCGCGCTGAGGTGGCGGATCGCGAGACCTCCGATCGCACCGGTTCTGAGGCTACCGAGGCGCTCTCCGAGAACGATGCCTTTGAGCCTGGCGTCGTCGGCCGACCACACAGCGACGATCTGCGAATGCTCCACCCCGTCGAATGTTTCATAGACCCGAAAGCCCGCGAGCGGTTTCTCGCCAAGGATGCCACCGACGGTGAAGACGAGATCGCCCCGATCGGGAAACGAGACATGATGCCGGGGCGGAGAGATCAGCCGATTGCCGGCTCTCGCGAGAAAAGCTGTCTCGAGCGCATCGATCGCGACCGCCATCAACCCGATACCGACAAGATCCTCGTCTTTCAGGATTTTCGTCACAGCCAACCCTCCAGCCCATACCGGCATCCTGCAACCCCAACCCCGCTTGAGGTCAATAGCTCAGGCAAACCGATATGCGCCGAAACATCGCGTGAGAGCTAACCGACCAGACGGCGAGCCATCATGACGTCGTCGATCTCCCTGCCCTCCTCCAGAACCCCGCCGGGAATTCTGCCGATCTCGGAAAAGCCTTCCCGCTGATAGAACCGTATTGCCGCCGGGTTCTCCGCGCTGACAAAGAGCTCCAGCTGCAGGATGCCGATATCGCGCGCGTGATCGGCCACCGCGCTGAGCAGCTTCGCGGCAAGCCCCGTTCCACGCAGGCTCCGTCTGACGTAGACCATGATGATCGTCGCGCGATGAGCCATCTTGCTCGACCGCTGCCGGAGCAGGCCTGTTATGCCGACGGGTTCGCCATCCTGAAAGGCGATGAAAACCGGCTCGTTCAAGCGATTGCGCCACTCCTCGAGAGAAAGAGCCGCCCAGTCTTCGTAGCGGCTTGCAAAGAGAGACGGTTCGGTGCGAAGCGCTTCCAGACGGATGCGCCGGAAAGCCTCCACTTCGTCTGCCTGGATATGCCTGATCGTCGTGCCGCTTCCATCCATCGGGACCTCCTGCAAGATGAGAGCTACTCTCAATACAGATGGCTCCAGCCGTCAACCGGTGTCAGCAAGCTTCGTACTTCAGCCAATGCTCGGAGTTACGAGATCGAACGGAAATCAATCATCTCAAGCGCCGATCACTGCGCCGGGCTCCCCAGCCGACCGCCCTTCCGGACGGCCGGTTCACCGCTCGGACCGCCCCTCAATTGATCGGTCGGCCCCGTAGCCGGTTCACCGGTTGGCCCGACCACCGGTTCACGGGCTGGCCCGTCGACCGGCTGGCCGGTAGACCGGACGACCAAGGGATCGGCTGGCTGGACGGCGGATTGATCGGTTGTTGGCCCGGGCACCGACTCCCCGGTTGCCGCGGGCGCCGGCTCGCCGGTTGCCGCGTTCAACGGCTCACCGGTTGGTCCGGCCGCCGATTGCTCGGTTGGCTTGTCGATCGCGAATGGCACAACTTCACGGATAATGAAGAGAAGAACTATCCCGACCAACGTGCACGTCAGCGCGTAGAGAAGGAAATATTTCAGTGCACATCCCTCGCTAATTGGCAGCACCAACTTGACAATGGTGCAAATGATATTTCCTCATTATTGAACGATACTTAAAAAAAGGCAATCATTTTCAACAAGAGCCACGAAATTTCAAAAATGGACAGAACGGGATAAGGTAGTTATTGTAGATATTTAGGAAGCGCATCCCCGATGCTCAATTTATCTTGAGGTCTGGGCAAGCCCAAGGAAGGCCCCGGAGCCCATATCCGGGATCGCCCACGGCAAAGACAGCCCCGGCGATATCGGCTAGATTGCGTGTGCCGGCAGCCTGCTTTCGAGGGTGTGCCCCTCCAGGATCGATGGCGGCAGGGGGATCCGCATGACGGCAATTGCATCTCTGTTTCAGGAAGCTGCCCGCCTTGCGGCGGGATTCCGGCAGGCAACGCCCGCCCGCCACGTGCCCACCCACGACTACGCAGCCTCGCTTGCCTGTTTCGACGAACCGCTGCCGGCGGCCGGTTCCGATATGCTTGATGTCATCAGGCGTCTCTCGGACGGCGCCGAACCCGGGCTGCATGCAACCACAGGGCCGCGCTTTTTCGGCTGGGTCATCGGCGGCTCCCATCCGGTCGGCGTCGCGGCTGATTTCCTCACCAGCGCCTGGGGCCAAAATGCCGGAAACCATGCCGTTGCCCCGGCCGCGTCCGCCGTCGAGACCGTCGCGGCGAGATGGCTTCTCGATCTCTTGCAGCTGCCGGCCGAAAGCTCGGTCGGTTTCGTCACGGGTGCGACGGTGGCGAACTTCACCTGCCTTGCCGCCGCGCGCGGCGAGGTGCTGCGCCAGGTGGGCTGGGATGCCGATGCCAACGGCCTGTTCGGCGCGCCCGAGATTACCGTGCTGATTGGCGACGATGCCCACACGACGGTATTCTCCGCGCTGCAATTCCTAGGCCTCGGCCACGATCGCGTGCTGCGCGTGCGCACCGATCCGGTAGGCCGGATAGACCCGGCCGCGCTGGCGGGCGCGCTCGATACGGTCTCCGGTCCCGCCATCGCCATTCTCCAGGCGGGGCAGATCAATACTGGCGCCTTCGACGATTTCGCCGCCATCATCCCGCTGTTGAAGGCAAAAGGCGCCTGGGTGCATGTCGATGGTGCCTTTGGCCTCTGGGCGCAGGCATCGATGAAGACCAGCCACCTCAGCCGCGGCATCGAAGCGGCCGACAGCTGGGCGACCGACGGCCACAAATGGCTGCAGACGCCCTATGATTGCGGCTATGCCATCGTCCGCGACGAACTCGCTCATCGCCGCGCCATGACGATTGCCGCGAGCTATCTGCCGCTCGCCGGCGAAGGCGAACGCGATCCCTCCCATTACGTGCCCGAGCTTTCGAGAAGGGCACGCGGCTTTGCCACCTGGGCGATGCTGAAACATCTCGGCCGCGACGGCATCACCACCCTCATCGATCAGTGCTGCACCTCAGCGCGGCTGATCGCCGATCTCCTGTCGCGGCAACCGGGCATCGGCATACTGAACGACGTCGTGCTGAACCAGCTCGTCATCCGCTTCGGAACGGACCTGCCCTCCGAAGAGGGCGACGCGCTGACGCGAAAGACGATCGAAAAGATCCAGGCGGACGGCATGATCTTCGCCGGCGGCGCCAAATGGCGCGGCCGCGACGTCCTGCGCCTCTCCGTCACCAATTTCCAGACGACGTCAGATGAGGCGCAACTCGCCGCACAAAGCATCATCGCTGCGTTCAAGAGTGTCAGCCGAGGGTGATGCATCAACTCCTTTGGTTCGCCCCGATACGGAATTGTGCTATCGCCAGCCTTGTTCACTCCGGGAGAGATCGAAGCGTGAAAAACGTCCTGTTCGTCTGTAGTCAGAACAAGCTTCGCAGCCCGACGGCCGAACAGGTCTTCGCGAACTGGCCTGAAATCGAAGTCTCCTCGGCAGGTATGAACAAGGATGCCGAAAATCCGTTATCGAACGAGCTGATCGAATGGGCCGATATCGTCTTTGTCATGGAGAAGGCTCACCGTGCGAAAGTCCAGGGCAAGTACCGGTCAGCTCTCAAGGACAAGCGGTTGATCTGCCTTCATATTCCTGATGATTACGATTTCATGGACCCCGCGCTCGTGCAGCTGCTGAAGGCAAAGGTGCCCCGGCATCTCTAAGCCTGTTCATGCGACCGTTGCACTTGCGGCCAAGCTGCGGGGCCGGTGGTCAAACTTGTTGAGAGACATATTCCGGAAACTCGGCCGCACCGCGACTTAGAGCTTTCACCATCAACAGGCCGTCGTCGAAGTAGCCGTTTCTGGCGTAGAACTGGTGCGTACGCTCCCTGCCCAGCACCATGGCGATACGGATCACCGCGCATTCAGTCCGCTCCGCCTCCGCCTCGATCCACGCCATCATCTTGCCGCCGATGCCCTGACTGCGCAGGGCGCTGTCTACCACCACGTTGTCCGCCTCGACATACTTGCCGCACCACAACTGAGTGCCGGTCCAGAAACCCGACGCACCCACCATCCGTTCGTCGATGTATGCTGCTATGCAGCGGTAGTTGCTCTGTGCAAACATGGCTGAAAGTCGTTGGCAAACCACGGCCTCACTCAGACGACTAACCTGGCTGTACAGCGGGAAAATTGTCATCGTCTGATCGAGGCCGACCAGCTCGCGGATGATCACTTCGTCGGACACAGCAGCCCCCTATCCTCTCGATCGAATGATAGTGCACGCGAACTTGGTCATGATCCATAGGCGTGAACCGCCTACAGTGGACCCGCCCGTCTTCCCATTGCCACACGCTCCGCTTATAGCTCCCCGCCCGTTCCGATCGCACAAGGAGGACAGCCATGAACGCCAATGATGTCGCCGCCCATTGGGAGAGCAATGCCGAGACCTGGACGATCTACAGCCGCGCCGGCTACGACAAATACCGCGACGCGCTGAACACGCCGGCCTTTCTGGAGATGCTGCCGCCGGTCACCGGCTTAGCGGGGCTCGACCTAGGCTGCGGCGAAGGCTCCAATACTCGCGCCGTCGCCCGCCTCGGCGCCCGCATGACCGGGCTCGACATAGCCCCGACCTTCATTCGCTATGCCCGCGAGAGCGAGGCAGAAGCGCCGCTCGGCATCGACTATGTGCTCGGCGACGGCCAGAGCATCGATTTCCCGGAGGCGAGCTTCGATTTCGTCACCGCCTTCATGTCGATGATGGACATGGCCGACCAGCGCGAGGTGCTGAAGGGCATCCACCGGGTCCTGAAGCCGGGCGGCTTCCTGCAGTTTTCGATCCTGCACCCCTGCTTCGTGCCGCCGACACGCCGCAATATCCGCAATCAGGCCGGCGAGCCCGTCGCGGTTGAGATCGCCGATTATTTCGACGAGAGCGACGGCCGGATCGATCGCTGGATCTTCTCCTCTATCCCCGAGGCCGAACGGGCGACGCTGACGCCGTTTGCCGTCCCGCGCTTTCACCGGACGCTGTCGACCTGGGTGTCGATGATCGTCGAAGCGGGACTGACGATCGACGCTTTCGGCGAGCCCATGGCGTCAGTCGAGGTGGCTCTCGCCGAGCCAATGGTCGCCGATACCCGCATCGCACCGATCTTCCTCCACGTCAGGGCGCGCAAGGCGTAAGGCCTGTTTTCCCGCCGCCATCTAGGTTTGGAAGGAAGGTGAGTTCTCACCCAACATCATCGTCGCACGGCGACCACCGAGCTGGCGCGATAGCGCGACAGCTGCACCCGGTTGGATTGATTGCCGCCAAACAGGTAGACGTACTGGCGGCGCTGGTCGATGTGATCGAACAGGCTGACATGAAAGCGTCGACCGGTGCGGATCACCACGACATCCCCTCGTCTGGCGGCGCGGAAGAACACCGGCTTGCCGAACTTTCTCCAAGACGCCGCCATATTGGGGTTGGGCGGCGGTTCCCGCGAAGATCGCTTGGCGACAAAGGCCAGAAACGCCCCGCACCACGACACCCTGCGCGGATTGATGCTGAGGAATGAGATGGAGCGTTCATGCATGCTCTTATACTTGGACGCCGTGCCGAGCATGTCCGCCTCACAGGGCACGGCAAGCACCGTGAGGACGATGACGAGAATAACCTTCATAGTTACCCACCATTGTTTGTATAATGTTGAAATTCCGAAATGTGGCGAAGAATAAAACAGGCGCTGCAACGTAGATGCGAATTATGGCGTGATTTAGAAACAACTAATACTGGCATTTTGGCGGCGGAAATTTGTCCGAAGCGAGGCGCAGAACTCTGTCGGCGAGCCTCCCTTTGGGGCCGGACACGGCCATCACAAACCCCGAAAAACATATGTTTTTCGGGGCGGAAAGGCTGGAGTTTCGCCATCCCAATCAGGTCCATTCAGACGAGATGGACGGTGTCCGCAATGCTTGAGCAGCAAAACCATTCGCCAAGAGTTGACGACAGCGCGCGGAATTAGCTCCTCACCTATACGAGCTATATTTCCGATGGCTGCACATAATACTTAAACGTGACGGGAAATACATTGCTCTCGCCCAATTCACCAGCGAAAGCCGGAGGTTGCCCCTCCGGTGCGGACGTGAACGAGCTTAGGACAGCGGAGGCCAGCGTGGCGTGTCAACCGTGTGGTTGCGCCGGTTCGGGTTGGCCTGTGACCGGGGCAGGATCAGCGGCAAGTGCCCTGGTGACCAGCAATGCTGCGGCGAGAACAGGGACGACCGCCCAGTACGAAAAGCGGATGCCGAAGTGTTCGGCAACGAAACCGAGCAGTGGCGGCCCGGCGAAAAACACAAGGAACGTCGTCTGCCCAAGCGCTGCAACGTTGACGGGTGCGGGTCGATCGGTGCGTCGGGCCGCAGCCGAGATGGCAAGGGGATAAACTGAAGAGCAGCCGATACCTGTCAGGCCAAAGCCTGCGAGCGCGACAACAGGGTGTGTCGCCGTCGCAACCATGACAACACCGATGGCCGCGATCCCAAGCAGAGTGATTGCGACAGGGCGCGGATTGAAGCGGTCGATGACAGGGTCCATGCCGAGCCGCCCGATGGCGATGAACGAGGAGAAAATGGTCACGCTGAGCCCGCCGACGAAGGGTTCGACCGCGAACACGTCCCGCATATAGATAGCCGACCAATCGACGCTTGCGCCTTCGGCAAGAAGCGGAGCTGCGGCGACAAGGCAAAGGGGGAGCAGTCCGATCGTGGGAAAAGCGATGATCGGCGTATCTCCGGAGTGAGCGTCCTGCCGCCGGGGCGCATTCTCGATCCCGGCGAAGACGATCGACCCGGCAATCAAGACCGTCACGAGGACGATGAAGGTATGCAGTTCGATGGAGACGGCAGCCTGCCGCATGCCGGCGGCAACAAGGGCGGTGATGCAGAAGCCGAGGCTCCACATACCGTGAGCCCGGCTCATGATGCGGTACCCAAGCAGCGCCTCATGGCGATCGGTTTCGATATTGGCGTTGATCTCGAATGCTCCGGTGAAAACGCCGGCAATGAAGAACAATGGCACCGCCAGAAGAGCTGAAGGCATCCAGGGGATCAGCGCGAAAAACAACGACGCACCGAAGACGGTGACGAAAGCGGTGGTGCGCGCACCGAGCCTCTCGATGAACCTCACCGAGAACGTCAACCCGCAGAGAACCCCGGAGGACATGACGGCGAGCAGCAGGCCAAGCTCCCCTTCCGTAAGGCTGAACTTAAGCTGAAGGTCGGGCAGCCGCGAAACAAACGCCCCCAGGGAAAGGGCCACGGCAAACTGAATGAAGAAAATACGGTGGTGCGGCTTCATCTCGGGGACTCTGCTCCGATTGGGGCGGGATTGAAGCCCAGGGATCCGACGGCATAGTCGGACATTCCGACGAAATGGCGACTGGCTCGGACACCCGCGGTCTCAGGATTATCGACCACCATTGCTGACAGCCAGTGTCAGCATGATGCAGCCGCCGGTAATTTCACAGCAGCCGCTCAAGACTGGTGTCCGCTTATTGGCGCCATCAGCGATCACCATTCGGCGGTGCCGAGCAGCAATTCTCGCTCCCTGCATCAACGGGAGGCTGCACTGCATAAAATCGCGGGATCACGTCTGCGGAACGGGAACGAAGCGCTTGATTTGACGGGCCACGCACTCAATTCATCGAGTGGAACGTCTCAAAAATCAGCGCCCTCAGCCAGCGATGCACGGGATCTGCGTCCATGCGGGGGTGCCACGCCTGCACGATGTTGAAACCCGACACGGCCACGGGCAGGTCAAAGGTTTTGATAAGGCTTATCGCGGCGGACTTGCAATATGATTTCGGAATCGAGCCGACCAAATCGGATGCCGCCGCAACTGCTATCACCGCCGGAAAGCTTGGCACGATCAGTCTGACATCACGGGAATGGCCCAATTCGGCGAGCGCCCTGTCGATCGGACCGGCGAAATCCGCTTGCATCGAGAAGAGCACGTGACCCCAGGCGGCATAGCGCTCGGCCGTTATCCGATCAGCATCGAAGATCGGGTGCCCTACCCTTGCGAGACCGACATACTGATCCTCGAAAAGAGTTTGGCAACGCAGCTCCCCGCTATCTCGCGGGAGGACACCGATGTCCAAATCTATCGCCGCGTCCCTCAAAGCCTGAACGTCCTTGTCCGATCTCGGCGCAAAGCGAAGCCTTATCCCCGGCGCAGCGTTCGTCACAGCGGCGCTCAGACCCGCGGCGTAGAGAAGCACGAATGCTTCATTGGCACGGATCGTGAAGTGGCGCCGCACCTCCCGAATCTCCACGGTCGATGGCGGACTAAGGACGGCTTGCACGGCTTCTTTCAACAAATGTACCTCGGCACCAATCGCCAGGGCATGAGGCGTCGCAACCATGCCGCGCCCGGCCGGCACAAGAATCGGATCACCCAGCGCGGTCCTCAACCGTGACAGCGTCCGGCTCATGGCGGACGTGCTGAGGCCAAGCCGACGGGCGGCGGCCGATACGCTCTGCTCGCGCAGCAACGCATCCAGTGCCACCAAGAGGTTAAGATCGAGATCAGACATGGCTCAATTCTATTCAGGCATGGCGCATTACGCAACGGTCGATTGATTTTGTTGCGTCTGGCGCGGGCAATCAGCAAAGCCTAAGTAGTCGACCGTCCAACAAACATCGAGGAGTTCTCATGTCCCTCACCTACACCGCACCAATTTCTCAAGACGGCCTGGCGTCGCCTCGACGGTACCTGGCTATTGCCATGTTGCTCCTTACGCTTGTTCTTGTCGTTTTGGACGGAGCCATTGCCAATGTCGCCTTACCCTCGATCGCGGTCTCACTGCACGCGGAGGCGGGTAACACCGTATGGGTCGTCTCGGCCTATCAGCTGGCCGTGCTTGTTGCCATTCTTCCATGTGGTGCGCTGGGTGAAATCTACGGCGCGCGGCGGGTCTTCCTGATCGGCGTCGCGCTGTTCACCGCGGCTTCCGCAGCCTGCGCCTTCGCGGGCGACCTTCCCTTACTGATCCTTGCTCGTTTCGCGCAGGGCTTGGGAGGTGGCGCGATCATGGCGCTTGCCATGATGAACCTGCGCTCGGCCGTCCCGCAGCACATGCTGGGTCCGATCATCGGCATCAATGCCATGGTCATCGCCATTTCTTCCGCGGCCGGCCCCGGCATTGCCGGCGCCATCCTTTCCGTCACGACCTGGCCTTGGCTGTTTGCAGTCAATATACCACTCGGCGCCATCGTTCTGCTCGGCGGCGGTCTGCTCGGGCAAATTCAGGGCGCAAAGCGAAAGCCGAACGCAAAAGTGATGCTGGCCAACACGCTGATGTTCATCCTTTTCTTCTGCGGCGCCGACCGGATAGCGATCGCGCCGATAAGCGGTGCCGTCCTCATCGCCGCCTCGCTGGCCTGCCTTTTCGTCCTGCTGCGCCTTGAACGGAACAGTGACGCACCAATCGTTCCCACGGACCTGCTGGCGGAACCGGCATTCCGCGTGGCGATCATCGCCTCGATATCGTGCTTCTGCGGCCAGATGCTGAGCTACATCGCGCTACCCTTTTACCTTCAACACACGTTGCACATGACGCCGGTTTTGGCCGGTCTATACATGATGCCCTGGCCTGCCGCGACCGCGATCATCGCGCCCATTTCGGGACGTTTGGCAAACCGCGTCAAGACGGCATGGCTTTGCGCCATCGGCGGCGCGCTGCTCGCCCTAGGCCTCCTGATGGTCGGATTCACCCCGCCCGACCCGAGAGGCATCGCGTTTCTCGTCGGTACTGTGATCGCCGGCCTCGGTTTCGGACTGTTCCAGACGCCGAACAACCGAATTCTCCTTCTGTCGGCACCGAAAGCCAGAAGCGGCGCCGCCGGCGCCATGCAGGGCACCGCGCGGCTTCTCGGCCAAACCCTGGGTGGGATCTGCATGTCGATCATCTTCGCAACATTGCCGTTGTCGAACGCGCTCGAATTTGCGGTCGTCACGGCGGGCGGCTGCGCAGCAATAGCGAGCCTGGTCAGCCTGAGCCGGGCTCGCTACGAAGTGGTGAAACAGCCTGGAGCGGTTTGAACAGACGGTTCGTGGTCGTCCGGGTGAAGAGGGCGTTCTCCGAAATAATGAACGCCCCACGTCTCAGGTGTCCTCCTGCCGGACATTTCTTTCTCGTTGCATGAAGACCGCTTGCCACATCAAGCTTGTAACAATGGGGAGCGCGACGAAGTGGTCGACTTGGCCCGCTCCCCGAGTTGAAGACACCACACTAAACCGACTGAAGGAGGACGTGTCGCTTCCTGCCAATTGATAGCCGGATCACGCCGTCCTGGATGTCGGAGTCGCAAAGCCGCATTGCCTCGTCGTTTACACCGCCACCGTTCACCCGAACCCCGCCGCCGACGATCAACCGCCGTGCTTCGCTTTTCGACTTGGCGAGCCCGGCAACAACCATGGCGTCGACAAGCGGAAAATTGCCGCGAAGGCTATCCGGCAGCCTAACCGTCGGGAGACCGGCCGGCACCTCGCCCGCCTCGAAGGCGCGCCGGGAGGTTTCGGAAGCTTGCGCTGCCGCATCTGCCCCGTGGCAGAGGCTGGTGATTTGGTCGGCAAGGATCTTTTTCGCTTCGTTGATCTCGGAATCCCGAAGCACATCGAGGCGTGCAATTTCACCTAAGGGTAACTCGGTGAACAGCCTGAGAAAACGACCCACATCCGCATCCCCGGTGTTTCTCCAGAATTGCCAGAACTCATAGGGCGACAACCGGTCTGCGTTTAGCCAAACCGCCCCCGAAACGCTCTTGCCCATCTTCGCGCCCGACGACGTCGTCAGCAGCGGGGCAGTCAATCCAAACAGGGCGCGTCCGCCAATCCGCCGTCCAAATCCGACGCCGCTGACGATATTGCCCCACTGGTCGGAGCCACCAAGTTGAAGCAGGCAGCCGCGGCTTTCTGCGAGGACATGAAAGTCGTAGGCCTGCATGACCATGTAGTTGAATTCCAGTAATGTCAGCGATTGCTCCCGTTCCAACCGTTGGCGCACACTCTCCGATGTAAGCATCCGGTTGACTGAAAAATGCGGCCCGATATCGCGCAGGAAATCGAGATAGTTGAGCCCGCCCAACCAGTCGGCATTGTTGACCATGACAGCATCTGTCGGACCGTCCCCGAAAGCGAGGAACCGCTCGAAGACACGCCGGATGCCGATCAGGTTTTTCGTGATCTGCTCTTCGCTGAGAAAGGGACGCGACGTGTCGCGGAAGCTCGGATCGCCCAGGCGGCTTGTCGCACCGCCGAGCAACGTAATGGGTTTGTTGCCGGTCTTCTGGAACCACCGCAGCATCATAATCGGAATGAGATGCCCGACATGAAGGCTGTCGGCGGTGAGATCGAAGCCGTTATAGGCTGTGCCGGCTCCTGAACAAAGCCAGCTGTCGAGTGCTTCCAAGTCGGTGCATTGATGCAGGAAGCCGCGCTCGCTCAAAGTGCGAAGAAAGTCGGATCTAGGTCCGGCGGGCTGAGAGGATAGTATCACGAGGGTCTCCATTTGGGCCGATCAGGCCGGAGACCTACTGTTGACACACGTGCCGCCGACCGTGCGGCGTCTCGAGTGTCAGGAATATGACCTTGCGCCGCTCTATGGGAGCAGCGTGTAATAGAAGCTCGAAAGATTCAGGGCGCAGGTCATGCATCCTTTTTACCATGCGACAGCGCAATCGCAAGGGGATGCGAACTGACGACATTGAACGGATCGCAACGCTCCCATCCCCGCATCCGCCCCCCACAAAAATACTCGCACCCGCATCAATTTGCTTGCCGTTCTGCAATGCGGCATATGTTTGTTCTCATAGGCAAGTGGCATGAGCGGGGAACCATGACGTCGACGCATATGGATAAGACGGGGGATGGCGTCGGCCGGAAGGGCTTTGTCGGACTGGTCATCGGCGCGGTCGGCGTCGTCTATGGCGATATTGGCACTAGCCCGCTCTATGCCTTTCGCGAGGCGTTGAGGCCCTTTGCCGCCGATGGCGTGCATGAGACCGAGGTCATCGGTCTGATTTCGCTGATGGTCTGGACGCTGACGATCATCGTGACCTTCAAATATGTGCTCTTCCTTCTCAGGGCGGACAATGACGGCGAAGGCGGCGCGCTTTCGCTCCTTGCCCTCCTGATGAAGAAGATGGGACGAAACGTGCCGGTGCTCTTCTTCGCCGGCCTGATCGGCGCTGCCCTCTTCATCGGCGATGCGATGATCACGCCTGCTTTGTCGGTCATGTCGGCGCTCGAGGGCCTGAAATTGATCACACCCGCCTTTGCCGAATACGTCCCGCTTGCGTCGGCAGCGATCATGGTCGTCCTCTTTGCCGTTCAGTCGAGGGGAACAGCGGCCGTCTCCAAGCTTTTCGGGCCGATCACGGTGTTGTGGTTCCTGGCCATGGCGGCCGGCGGCCTCATCCATATCGGCGACGACTGGAGGATTCTGGCCGCGCTCAATCCGGCCAATGCATTCCTGTTCCTCACCCATGCCGGCAGCGTCGGCCTCATCGTGCTCGGCGCCGTTTTTCTGACGGTGACGGGTGCCGAGGCGCTCTATGCCGATCTCGGGCATTTCGGACGCCGCCCGATCCAGATGGCATGGTTCGTGCTCGTCTTTCCCGCATTGTTGCTGAACTACCTCGGGCAAGGCGCGCTGGTTCTCGCCCATCCCGAAACGGCCGGCAACCCGTTCTTTCTGATGTACCCCGACTGGGCCTTGCCGCCGATGGTTCTCCTGGCGACGATGGCAACGATCATCGCCAGCCAGGCGGTGATAACGGGCGCCTTTTCGCTGTCCCGCTCGGCGGTTCACCTCGGCTTTCTGCCGAGGCTCAGGATCAAGTTCACGTCGGAGACCAACACCGGCCAGATCTACGTGCCGGCCGTCAATCTTCTCCTGCTGGTCGGCGTGCTGATGCTGATCTTTTCCTTCGGCGACTCCGAGTCGCTGGCGACGGCCTATGGCATCTCCGTGACTGGAACCATGGTCATCTCGACCATGCTGGTCTTCCAGTTCCTTCGGGTCGTCTGGGGCTACTCCCTCGTGCTCGCCGCCGCCTGGCTGCTGCCGCTCTTCACCATCGAAGTCATGTTCCTGGCGGCCAATCTGCTGAAGATCTACGATGGCGGCTGGGTTCCGGTCGCCCTTGCGCTGGCAATCATGATCCTGATGTGGACATGGACCCGAGGCCAGGCCTATCTGAAGAGGCTGCGAGCCAACAACGAGATCCCGCTCGATTCCTTCATCAGGTCGATCGAGCGAAAGTCGGACCATTCGCCGGTCACCGTTCCGGGAACGGCAGTGTTCCTGACCAGCGTTCCGGACCGGACGCCGAACGTGCTGCTCCACAATCTCAAGCACAACCACGTGCTCCACGAACAGAACGTCATCCTCACCGTGTGGACCGAGGACGAACCTTATGTCCCCGACAGCCGCCGCATCAAGATCAGCCAGCTTTCGCCGCGTTTCGTCCGCCTCGACATCACCTTCGGCTTCATGGACGACCCTGATGTCACCAGGGCGCTGGCTCTCTGCCGGGAGGGCGGCTTCAAGTTCGAGATCATGAGGACCTCCTTCTATCTCGGCCGCCGAAATCTCGTCAGGACGCCGAACACCGGGCTGCCCGCCTGGCAGGAGCGCATATTCATGGCGCTGGAAGGCTTGGCGATTGATCCTTCCGACTATTTCAACTTGCCGTCCAACCGCGTCGTCGAACTCGGCGAACAGATCGCCATTTAGGTCAGGACGCCGCTCGGCGACATCAGGATCGCGCCGGTATCAGCCCCGGTATCGCAATGCGTTGACGAAGATGTCGAAAGCGCGAGGCGCTGAACATCAGGCTTTGGCCGAGATCGCGCTCAATTCCTCGAGATCGAGATCCCGTTCCAGCTCGCGCAACGTCTCATCATCGATCTCGCCGGCGCGGTGAAGGCGGATGAGTTCCCGGCGTCCCGTGGCAACCGCTTCGAGAACTACGTCGAAGTGCGCATGCAGCATCGGTACGTAGTGCTCGGTTCTCTCGGCATAGTCGACGATCGACGTGGCCCGGCGCTGGTAGCGCTCCAGCAATTGCGGATGGATGAGTTTCCCCTCCGCATCATATGCCAGGCTCTGGACGATCCCGAACTGCGCCTGCGCCATGGCGGCTTCGGCCTGGCTCATCGTCAGGCGCGCTCTTTCCGACTCCGGCTCCACCAGCCGCGCCCAGGCAATCACCCGCCCCAATGTCGTGCCCTGTATGAGCACGGTTCCGAGAATGACGGCGAAGGCCGTCACGAGGATGAAGTCGCGGCCGGGAAATCCTTCCGGCAAGCTCAGCGCCAAAGCAAGCGTCACCACGCCGCGCACGCCCGCCCAGCTGAGAACGGTGGCGCCGCCGACGCCGAGCGGCGCGGCGCGTGTGAACCCCAGGGCAGTGCATAACCTGATGACGAAATCGGCGGCGAAGACCCAGGCAAAACGCGCGAGAACGAGCGCCACGAGGATCGCCAGCATCGGCAATCCCATGGTCGCGATCACGGTGGCAAAGCCGCCGCCGCGTTCGACGACATCCCGGAGCGACAGCCCGATCAGGATGAACACCGCCGCTTCCATCAGGAAGATCATCACCGTCCAGAACGAGATGCCGCGCATGCGCATTGCGGCTGAAAGCACGGTGTGCTGGTGCCAGCTCATGATCAGGCCGGCGGTAACCGTGGCGATGACGCCGGAAACATGCAGCTGCTCGCCGAGCAGATAGGCAATCCAGCCGAGCAGCACCGAGGCTGCGATGATGAGATATTCGTCGCCGAGACGCCGGACAAGTTTGTACCATGCCGTTCCCACAACGATGCCGACGACGGCGCCGCCGAGCGCCAGCACGAGGAAGCTGCCGGCCGCCTCCCCCGCGCTGAAGGCGCCCGTTGCGGCAGCGGCAACGGCAAAGCGGAAGAGAACCAGGCCGCTGGCATCGTTGAGCAGGCTCTCGCCTTCCAGCAGAATCTGAAGCCGCCGCGGCAGCCTGACCCGCTGCAGCACAGCGCGCGCCGCAACCGCATCAGGCGGCGCAACGATCGCGCCAAGGGCAGCGCACGCCGCCCAGGGAAGCGACGGAAAGATGAGGTGGGCCACAACGGCGACGACCGCGCAAGTGAAGAACACCGCGCCGACGGCAAGCGAGGCGATGCCGATCACATGCCGCCGCAACCGCCCGGCGGCAATGGACCAGGCGCCATCCATCAACAGCGGCGGCAGGAAGATGACCAGCACCAGCCCGGGATCAATTGATATCGCCGGCAGCCCCGGCACAAACGCCAGCGAAGCACCACCCGTCAGCAACGCCACGGACGGCGGCAATCCGAGCCTGTGGGCCGCATAGTGCAGCGCGATGATCGCAAGAAACATCGCGATGACGAGCTCGAACAAGTGGGTTGGTTCCATATGCCTCTGCCCCGGCTCGGAAACTAATCTTGGATGCCTACGGCATTCTTCCTTAAATCGAAATCGATCTAGGGAAGAATGCAGCAATTCAAAGTGTTACAGCGTTCTTGCACATCTGAACAGACGCGTGGCGCTGCAACGCCGCCGGCCTGGCAACGGCTGCTCCAGAGGCAGCCGGAGACAATTTTCGCTTTGTGTCATCAACGCTGGGGCTGCACCTAGCGATTTCCTTGAGGGCTAGCCGTATTGATCTTGCTTGGAACCACCCTCACCTCAATCACGCCTCAATGACCCGCCCGGCGCATGTCACGTGGCGACGCTGAATCTCCACGCCCTCGCCATTTGAGTTGCGCCTGATCGCATTAAGGAGGATTCTGCCCGGCACCGCGATGCCAGGTTCGGTCTCGGCTGACCTCAGCCATGGCGACGATCTAAGGCGACTTCGACTTGTCCAGCCTCAAACGTCTTTCGCGGCTCATTCCGACTTGCGTGATCTAGATCTGAGACATCTGGCCCGAAGGGGCGTCAACAGGGAGGTTCGTCATGAAAATCGTTCTTATCGGCGGCACCGGGCTCATCGGGTCCAAGACCGCGGCGCGTCTGCGCGCTAAAGGCCACGAGGTGCTGGCCGTCTCGCCAAGCACCGGCGTCAACACCATCACCGGCGAGGGCCTGGCGCAAGCGCTGGCCGGCGCCGATGTCGTCGTCGACCTTGCAAACTCTCCATCGTGGGAGGACAAGGCGGTTCTCGAATTCTTCGAAACCTCGAGCCGCAATCTGCTCGCCGCGGAAGCCAAGGCCGGCGTCAAGCACCATATTGCGCTCTCCATCGTCGGAACGGAGCGCCTGCCTGAGAACGGCTACTTCCGTGCCAAACTCGCCCAGGAGAAACTCATCAAGTCATCGCCGATCCCCTACACGATCGTCCATTCGACGCAGTTCCTGGAATTCCTGAAGGGCATCGCTGATGAAGCGACCGTCGGCACCGTCGCTCGTCTTTCTCCCGCAGCTTTCCAGCCCATCGCATCGGATGATGTTGCCGATGCGATGGCGGATGTCGCGCTTTCAAAGCCGCTTAACGGCACGATCGAGATTGCCGGGCCTGAGCGCGGTCACATGCACGAGATCGTTGCCCGGTATCTGAAGGCCATCAACGATCCGAGGAGAGTCCAGGCAGACGCTCATGCGCGCTACTTCGGGTCTGAACTGGACGATCGCTCGCTTGTGCCCGGCGAGGGCGCGAGGCTCGGCAAGATCGACTTTGCGGATTGGTTTCGACAGTCCAAACGGCCGACGTAAGTCCAGGCAAATCCACATCGGCATTCAACAAGCAGAGGGATTACGACAATGAATTCAGCTTTGTTATCGCTATGCGTGTCGGCCACGGTTTGCCTTTTTGGCACTTTGGCGGTTGCCGCCGAAGACGGCGCTGCCGTCACACCGCTCATGAAAAAGGACCTTCCGAATTATCCCGGCAAGGAAGGGCTGATGATATCGGTCGAGTATGGGCCGGGAGGCTCCTCGCCTATTCACAAACATGAGGCGAATGCATTCGTCTACGTTCTGGAGGGCTCGATCGTGATGCAGGTCAAGGGCGAAAAGGAAGTCACTTTGTCGCCGGGAGAGACCTTTTACGAAGGTCCCTCCGACATTCACCTGGTCAGCCGCAATGCGAGCAAGTCCAAACCGGCGAAGTTCATCGTCGTGCTGCTGAAGAAGAAGGACGCTCCGGTTGTCATGCTGGTGAAGTGACATTCCGTAGAACAGCGGCGAACCCGTGCGTCCCTGAGGCGACCAACTCCTCTTTCGTCATGCTCGGGCTGGTCCCGAGCATCTGCAGACCGCGCAGCAAAATGTCAGGCGCAAGGCCGAGGATGACGTAATACCGCCACCAGAACCGGTGGCTACTGGTATCACCGCGAACGGCACAGGCCCGCCGCCGACGTTCTGGACCCGGCCTTCCAGGACCAGCTCATGGACAAACTCGCTGAGCTGACAGGCATAAAGCTCTTCTGCTCAGGTTTAATTGGAATTTCTGGTCTACCCTCCTTAAATCCTGCGTCTTGAGGCAAAGGAAGACAGATGAAAAGGCGAACCCTTGTGCTTGGAGGTGCGGCTATCGTGGCATCATCCGTGGCTGCGGCGGCAATCTGGCCACGGCGGCATATCACTGTTGCCGCCACGACATTCGATTGGAAGGGAACGGATTTCGTAAGCGGCGGCACAAAGTCGATCGCCGTGGAAAAGCTGCCCGCGCCGCTCTTTCGCACCCGTCCGAATTGCGTCGTGACCGTCGCCCAGACCCTCGGCCCCTGCCATGTCAACAATATTCCGACCCGTCAGGACGTCTCGGAAGGAAAGACCGGGCTACCCTTGCGGCTGGCCGTTCGGATCGTCCACGCCGCCGATTGCCGGCCGGTCGAAAATGCCGATATCGAAATCTGGCATACCGATCACCGTGGCATCTATTCCGGCCGCGAGGCTGCGCAGATGTGTACACTTGGCGATGCCGAGGCGATCAGCGGGCTTGCCTTTCGCGGCCGCCAGCTGACGGATGAAAACGGGCAGGCAAGCTTCCTGACGGCCTATCCCGGATGGTATCAGGGCCGCACGCCGCATGTTCACTGCCGCATCCTTGTCGAGGGCAAGGAGCTTCTCGTCAGCCAGATCTATTTCGACGATACGCTGAGCGATATCATCTATGGTGGACATCCCGACTATCTCGGGCGCCCTGCCCGCGATACGCGCAACGACGAGGACGGCATCATCCCGGAGGATGCTGCCGATCACATCTTCGATTTCGAGAAGCTCGACGGCGGCGTGCTATCCGCCACCATCACGATCGGCCTTTCTGTCTGAGCTCCGCACCCTCGACCACGACTACCTCCCCGGCCGTGGAATCCGGCACGGGGAAGAGGTCAAAGTCGGCATGTCGGTCGGAGCACGCCGCCTATATGCCTGCATACCATTCGTAACCGCGATCCTCCCAGAAGCCGCCATTGCCGCCGTAAAGCTGGCCGAGATCGGCGACCGCTTCGATGCCGGTCAGGTATTTTGCCTGCTTGTAGCCGAGTTGGCGTTCGACCCGGAGCCGGAGCGGCGCACCATGGGCGACTTCGAGATCGCGGCCGTTCATGGTGTGGGCAAGGATCGTCTGGGGGTGGAACGCATCGACGAGATCAATGCTTTCATAGTACCAGCCACTGCCATCCAGCGTCATTTCGTATTCGTCGGCGCAGTGGAAGACGATGTAGCGGGCTTCGGGCTTCAGACCGGCCGCCTGCAGCAGCGCGCCGAGCGGCACGCCGGTCCATTTGCCGATCGCGCTCCAGCCCTCCACGCAGTCATGCCTGGTGATCTGTGTGCGCGTCGGCAGCGCTCTCAGCTCCGCCAGCGACAGCTGCATCGGCTTGTCGACCAGCCCGCCGACCTCGAGCTTCCAGCTTGAAAATCGCTGGTTCATCCAGTCGATATACCGGGCATTATCAGGCATGCTCGTGCCATTGGCGCGGAAGGTCGGCGAGATATCAGCTTCCGTGAACTCGCGGGCAAGCGCGTCGTCGCCGAGCAGGAAGCGCTGCGTCTTCATGCTCAAGCCTTCGGCGATCTTCAGCACCGATTTCGTCCGATCGCTTTCGACGAGGGCATCGCAGCCGGCAAGCCCCAGCGCCGATGCCGTCATGCTCGCGCCGATCAGGAAATGACGCCTGGTAATGATGCGGCTCATGATTTTCCTCCCTGCCCGATATCGTAATAGCCGGTGATCATCGAGCGCAGATTGTTGAACACGCCCGAAACCAGCACCATCGCCACATGCACGGCGACGAAGGCGACGAGCGAGAAAGCGGTCAGGAAATGCAGCGTGCGGGCCGATTGCCGGCCGCCGAACAGATCGAGCAGCCAGGGCGCAACCGCATTGAAGCCCGGCGACATGGTAAGCCCCGTCCCGATCATCAGCGGCAGCAGCACGAAGATTACGGCGACATAGGCGAGTTTCTGCAGCGTATTGTAGTGACGTGCCTCGGGCCCCTTGGGAAAGCGCAGCCGGACGTGACTGACGATCTCATCGCCGAGATGCGAAGGCTTCAGCTCTTCGGCCGCCGGCAGCAGATCGCGGCGGAAATGCCGGCTGATAAAACCATAGGCGAGATAGATGAAGCCGTTGATGACGAACAGCCAGGCAAAGAAGAAATGCCAGCGCCGGCCAGAAGCCAGATCCTGGTAACTCGGCAAGGTCAGCCAGTTCGGAAAACCGCGTACCGCAGCCTCGCCGTCGACATTCGAAACCCCGAGTATACCCGTCGTATCGAAACTCAATCCGCCCAAATGCGTCACACCCTTCAACGCATCGCCTTCCTGCTCCGCCTCCATGGAAATGAAGGACGGATCGTCGTCGGCGCCGTACTGGCCCCAATAGAGCGCCGGATGCGCGTTGAAGATCTGCAGGCCGCTGTAAAGCAGCACCGTCATGCACAGCACATTCACCCAGTGCGAGAGACGCACCAGCAGGCTATGGCGGTAGAAGAGCGTGCGTCCGCTCGCCATGCCGGCATCGGTCGTGGCCATCGTAATTCCTCCGGATCGGCGTGAAAGGTCTTCGCGAGAAAAGACGCGGCCGCCGGCGATAAAGTTTCAGCGGCCGCGGCTAAACTTACTTCATCGCATCGCAGGCCTTCATCATCGTGTCCTTCTTCATCGTGTCCTTCTCCATGCCCGCATTGTGCATGCAGTCGGCCTTGGTGCTGCCGGTCGCCATGTTGTCCTTCTTCATCGCATCCTTCGACATCGCATCCTTCGACATGGTGTCGGTCTTCATGCTGTCTTTCTTCATGGCATCGCTGCTTTGGGCGTTGGCGACGCCGGCGAGCGACAGGCCGATGACGAAGGTGCAGGCGGCAAGGCTGGAAAGGATCTTGGTCATGAGGGTCTCCTCGGATCGATTGACATATCCGCCAGCACCCGCCGACGGCTCACAGTCCTGAATTCGATCCCCTTGCGAAGGCGGTTACAGCCCTCACGCTTATGTGATAGCGCTACAGGGCCGCGCGTCTTTTAGAGACGCGCAAAGGACGCTGTACACTTTGAATTGCCGCCGGAAGATTTTTGAATCGACCTGTAACCAAAGCGTCATCCACGCGAATGACAGTGCAGACGACATGACGAGCGCCCATTCGGAACAAGCACTGAAGATGCTGATGCTTCTTTCCCTTGACGGGGACGAGGCGGCCTATCGACGTCTGCTCGTGACGTTGCGGGCCCTGCTCGTCGGTTATTACGGCGGACGTATCGGCACTGCCGCGAAATCCGACACGGAAGATCTCGTGCAGGAGACGTTGCTGGCGCTGCATTCGCGCCGGGCGACCTATGACAGGGAGCGGCCGTTCACCGCGTGGTTCTTCTCGATTGCCCGTTACAAGCTGATCGACCACCACCGAAAGCATGGCGGCCGGTACAAGGCGGAAATGGAGCTGGACGAGGAGATCGAAGACGATTTCAGGGAGGATGCGATTGCAGCGCGCATGGATGTCGAACGGCTGTTGAGCGGCCTGCCGCAGCACCAGCAGGATCTGATCCGTCAGGTCAAGCTCGAGGGGCAGTCGGTGGCCGATACGGCAAGCCGCACCGGACAGTCGGAATCGGCGGTCAAGGTCGGCGTTCACAGAGGCATCAAGGCGCTGGCGGCAAGATTGCGAGGTGGAATGTGAGAGAGACTGAGGACGTGATCGACAGCCTTGTCCGGGATCTGAAGCCGGTGCCGAGACATGCGCTCGAACGCCGCTTCGCGCTCGCCATCCTGCCTGCTCTGGCAATCTCGCTGCTGCTTATGCTGGTCGTCGTCGGCCTTCGCACCGACATGGCGCAGGCGCTGATGCTTCCGGTCTTCTGGATCAAGTCCGCCTACAACGCCCTGCTCGCAATCGCCGCCTTTGCAGCCGTTTACCGCCTATACCGGCCGGATGGCTCGGAAGGCCGCTTTTTCGGGGTTGCCGCGGCTATCGTACTCGCCCTCGCCGTCATGGCGGTCATCCAGCTCGCTTTGTCGCCGGCCGCAAGCTACCCCGTGCTGGTGCTCGGCTCCTCCGCCCTGCATTGCCCGCTGCTGATCTTTGCCTTTGCCATGCCGATCCTGATCGCAAATACCTGGGTGCTGCGTGGCGGCGCGCCGAGCAACCTCGGGGTGACAGGCTTCATCGCCGGCATTGCCGCCGGCGCATCCGGCGCGTGGGTCTATTCCTGGTTCTGCACGGAAAACGGCCTGCCCTTCGTCACCCTCTGGTATTCGCTCGGCATCCTCCTGACCGGTGCGATCGGCGCGCTGCTCGGCCCCCGCCTCCTGCGCTGGTAGCACCGGCTGCTTGCGGCGCAGCGTCGACAATCCTTCATCCGGCATGAAACCAGATGCAACATTCCTGCGTACTACTCCGGGGATGAGTACTGCGTACCCCCTGGATACGAAAACACAGGCAGCGAGGAATGATGGCATGGTCAGGAAAGAAAGCGTAGCCCATATCACCCGGCAAACCGCGGAACAGGGGCTGGCCAGGCTGATGATGAGGCTGCCTGCGACGCGGGGAACGATCAGAGTGGCCGCGGCGAGCCAGCCCCATTTTTACGAATTATGCGGCGCCTATGGCGAAGCCTGCGCGGTCCTCGATCGCATGCGCCGGGATAGATCGGCCGGTCCCGCAATCATCACCGAATACGAGATCATCTGCGCGGAAATCGAAGCCGACGTCATCAGGATCCTGCTCGGCGATCAATGAGAGCCTCGCAAGCGCCGGGGCGGACCGCCACCGCGATGATTCAACGCCCTATTAGGTTTGTGGCCCACCGCGGTATCCAACCGGGCAATACGCCCCCCATCAGGTCAGCAAGCCATCCACATGGATGGCGATGCTCAACGTATCCGTGTCGAAATGCAGCGAAGTCCCGTCGGAGATCTTGTAATGGAAGGTGTCGCTCACGTCTCCGCTGAGCCCGGCAAGTTTCGCCGCGTCGGCCGTATAGGTGTAATCGCCATCACTATCGACATGGATGGTGCCGTAGTGGCCGGTGAGCGTCACGCCGTCCTTGTCGACGTATTCGCCCTCGAAGCGGCGAAGCAGCAGGGTTCCATTGGCCGAGCTGTCGTTTTCGAGGAGATTGCCGTAATGGGCAGCGTCCAGGTCGGACGAGATTTTCAGGCTGTCATGGGTTGCAACAAGCGCAGGCGCCGTGTCCGTATGCGTCGTATCACCGACTGCGAGACTATCGCTGCTCGCAAGCAACGTCGCCTGGGCTTCATCGAGCGTCGTGTTGTTGCTGACCGGAAAGGTGTTCGCGGCGATGATGGCGGGAGATATGCTGTAGGGCGTGACATCGCTGGCGATGACATTGTCGTGGAAGGAGCCGGATGCCGGCCTGTCGACCTTCAACGCTGCCTGCGACAGATCGTCGAAGACGTTGTTGTGAATATCGATATCTTCGCGAACGTAACTGGTCGTGCCGGCGGCACTGACCGCCACGCCCCATACGCCGTCATGGATGTAATTACCTGATATATCGTAGTCCCGCGTATCGCCCTGATCGCCGAGACCGATGGCGTAGGACCAGCTGTAGCCGCCATAACCTGAAATATCGTTGTCGTGAATAGCGACGTTGGTGCCCGCTTGTGCGCCGATCCCGAAGCCGCCACCGATAATCGCGTTGTCCTCGACTAAGGCATTGACGGGCCGAACGAGCGCGATGACGCCCTTCGGCGTAGCGGCGCCCGTCTGGTCGAGGTAATTGCCGCTGATCACGATGTTGCTGCTGTCATTCATCTGGACGGCATCTGCCGCCGTGCCATGGGCGTTGGTGACGGTATTGTTGAGGAAATTGACGCCGTTGACTTTTTCGATCCAGACGCCGTCGCCGTTCACGTCGTTGATCGTGCTGTTTTCGATGGTGATGTTCGAACCGGTCCTGAACGTGACGGAACCTGACTTGCCCGCCAGTCCGGTGTGATCCACCTCGACGTTGCGGACCGTCCAGTTCGAAACGGAGCCGCCATAGATGGCCGCGCCGCCGGTGTCGGAGATCTTGATGTTCTCGATGACGATGTTCGATGCATAGAGGCTGTGGATGCCGTCATTGGGGCTATGGATGACCGGCGCATCGCCGACCCCGTAGCTGCCGATGGTAATCGGGGCATTCACTGTGCCGGAATATTTCAAGTCGAGCTGATCGTTGAACACGCTTCCGGCGGCGAGCAGCACGCTGTCTCCCGGCTGCAGCTTCAAGTTTTCCACCGCCCAGAACGATGCAAACGGCGTGTCCTCGCTCGTTCCATTGTTGCCGTTGGAGCCTATTGCCGGATTCACATAATAGATTGCCATATCGCCTTGTTCTCGAATTGCCGCGCAGCCGTCTGGATCGGCTGCGGCGCGTGGATCGGATGCGGTTGGGGCTAAAGGCCACGAGAGGGCCCTTCGATATTGCCTTCACGGCGGTTGGCAGACCCTGTGGGCCTGCCTTCTTCCCGAGAAACGCCTGGCGGTGGCGGTATCCTGGATATTACAACTTATACGCAAACAATCTACTAAAAAACGACCGAAAGGTGAATGAACGATAATCGTACCGTCCTGTTTCGGGTCAGTCGCAAGCCAGAAAGGTTGAGGCCGTATTACAGCCCCTTACCCTCACCCGGCGGCAGCCGGATGAGGGGCGCTGCGGAGCCATTTGGCGGCGAGAGCAACGCTTCCCCGGGAAGAGTTAACGCTTCCCCCGGGGGAGTTCATGCTTCCCCAGAAGCAACGCCTCCCCGGGACACTCACCTCAGCTCAGCAAGCCATCCAGATGGATGAAGACGGTCAGCGTATCCCCGTCGCTATGATGCGAGGTTCCATCGTTGATCCCGTAGCTGAACGACTCGCTCACATGTCCGCTATGGTCAGGGAGCTTCGTCTCGTCGAGCGTATAGGCATAGTTGCCTTCCCGGTCCACGTGGATGTCACCGTATTCCCCGGTCAGCGTCAGGCCGTGCTTGCCGACGGTTTCGTCCCCGAAGCGCCGAAGTACCAGGGTGTCATTGTCCGAGCTGTCGTTGTCGAGAAGATTGCCGCGATGGGCCTCGCTATTATCGGTGAAGATCTTCAAATTGTCATGGACGGCGACAACCGCCGAATCCGCGGACACCTCCGTCGCTGCGGCAACCTTGGTATCGGCGGCGGCAAGCGTCGTCTCGACATTGGCGACCGTCTTGTTGCCGCTGACGGTAAAGGTATGCGCGTCGACGATGGAAGGCGATATGGCGGTAGCCTTGGTGCCGGTCTCGATCGTATTGTTAGTGAAGGAGCCGGAGGCGGGCCTATCGACCTTCAGCGCCGCCTGCGAGAGGTCGTCGAAGACATTGTCGTGGACCTTGATATTCGTGCGGGTATAGCTGGCGCCGCTGGGTCCGCTGACGGCAACGCCCCACGCGCCGTCATGAATATGGTTGCCTGAAATATCATAGTCCCGCGTATTGCCCTGGTCGCCGAGACCGACGGCGAAGGACCAGCTGTAACCGTGATATCCGGATATGTCGTTGTCGCGGATGGCGACGTTCTTGCCCGCCTGCGCGCTGATGCCGAAGCCGCCGCCGGTGAGCGTATTGTCCTCGACCACAGCATTCACGGGCCTGACAAGTGCGATGACGCCCTTTGGGCTATCGGCATGCGTCTGGTCGAGATGATTGCCCCTGATCAGAATATTGCTGCTGTCGTTCATCTGCACGGCATCGGCCGTCGAGCCGCTCGCGCTGGTGACGGTGTTGTTGAGAAGCTTGATGCCGGCGACCTTTTCGATCCAGAAGCCGTCGCCTTTGACGCCCGATATCTTGCTGTCTTCGACCGTAACGTTCTTGCTGCTCCGGAAGGTGACGGCGCCTGCGTTTTCCGACAATCCCGTCTTGGCGATCTCGACGTCGCGGACCGTCCAGTTCGTGACACTGCCGCCATAAATGCCCGCACCTCCGGTGTTCGATATCTTCAGGTTCTCGATGACGATGTTCGAGGCATAGAGACTGTGGATGCCGTCGCCGCTGCTGTGGATGACGGGTGCAGCACCCGTCCCGTAACTGCCGATCTTGATCGGCGCGCTGTCGCTGCCGGAATATTTAATATCGAACTGCTCGTTGAACACGCTCCCCTTGGCAAGAAGCACGCTGTCGCCGGGTTTCAGTTTCAAGGATTCCACTTTGGACAAAGTCGCAAAAGCCGAGTTCTGGCCCGTTCCACCGTTGCGGTCGGAGCCAGTCGCTGAGTTCACATAGTAGACTGTCATATCGCCATGTTGCCCTGTTCGTCGGATCGCTAATGTCGCCGCCGGGATCGTCCAGGATCGGCCGATCGGATGCGGCGGGGGCAACCGGCCACGGCAAAAAGGCGACAAGATGTTGTCAATGGGGCAATGAGCGCCTAGCAGGCCTTATTCCACAGGCAATGGCCTGGTGTGACGAAAGTTACAACTTGGGCCAAGAAATCGGCGACTTCGAGGTGAATAAATTGCGGCGTGTTTGCGCGAGGCGTACGTCGCCTTCGGTCTGTGCGCCATGTGATTCGTGCCTTCGCTTGCGCTCAGGTGTAGGGGCGCCAGCGACGAACGCCTTGAGCGTAAGCGAAAGGCGCACTCCAAGGTGAAACCCTACCCCCTCGCCCTCAAAGCCGAGGTCAGCGGCAACCATGTCGCAGCGATGGTGGGACCTCAGGCCCTAGCCGCTTCGGCCTTGATCTTCGGCTTCAGCAGGATGATGAGAAGCAAGCCGGCGATGATGAGTGCCGCCCCTTCGAGGTGATAGCGTTGCAACTGCTCGCCGAGGATCAGATAGGCGAGCACGGCGATGAAGATGGTCTGAATGTAGAGGAGGACGCCGGCCCGAGCCGCCCCAAGTGCCTCGATGCTGCGATTGAAGAGATAGTACATGACCGCCCCGCCAGGGATCGCGACATAGGCGAGCGCGATGAGCCCGCTGCCATTGAGCGTCGAGCGTTCGTCTGAGAATAGCTCGAACAAGTAGAAGGGCAGCGCCGTCAGCACCGCCGCACCGAGCAGCAGCACCAGGAGCGCAAGGCGATTCATGTCGAATTTCGCGCGGCGGAGCAGGACGGTGTAGAGACTGAAACAGAACGCGCCGGCGACGATCCACAGTTCACCCGGGTTGAAATCAAGCCGCATCAGCGCGGCCGGACTGCCCTTGATGATGATGACCACGATCCCGAGAAAGGCCAGGATCGATCCGATCACCTGCCAGCGTCCCATCGGCTCGGCCAGCATCAAGCGGGCAAGGATCATGGTGATGATCGGGATCAGGGCGATGATGATGCCGGCAGTGGTGGCATCGGCATGTTCGAGGCCGACAAAAATCATGCCCTGGCAGATCGCCAGTCCCACGCCGCCAATAAGAAGCAGTTCGAGCGGGCGAGCCCACATCAGCGCGACCATGTCGGCGAAATGTCGGCGCACGATCGGCATCAGGATCGCGAAGGCGATCAGCACGCGCCAGAAGCAGAGCGCCCAGGGCGGCATCTCGGTAGAAACCCATTTCGCCGCGATATAGACGCCGGCCGAGAGCAGCCAGCAGAGAACGCCCACGGAATAGGCGGCGGCAAGCGAATTGCCTGCCGCCTGTTCCGTCCCGACCGTGTCGCGATGGACCGCCAAGACATTCATTGCCATGGCTCAGTTATGCCACAGTTTCGGTGGGCTGCACAGATGAGGCGGCGGCGCTCCGCCTGTTGCGGATGTCTCCATCGGGCCGATCAGGACGGGTCGCCGTGATGATGTGAGCCGCCCGGAAGGTTCAGACAGCCAGCCTCTACCCCCTCGCCCTCAAAGCCGAGGTCAGCGGCAATCGTGTCGCCGCAAGCGCCGGCAACGCGCCGCCGATCACGCCGATGGCGAGGCCCAGTAGGCCGGCGGTCAGCGCCACGTCGGTGGTGACGTCGAGCTGGAAGGCTATCTTGGTATTGTTGGCGCCCATCGTGCTTGCCTGCCAGCCATTGAAGGCGAGCCATGAGGCGAGGATGCCGAGCGCTGCCCCGGCGACCGAGAGAAGCATGGCCTCGACCCAGGTGGCAGTGAAGGCCGGCAGGCGGCCGAAACCCAGCAGGCGCAGCGTGGCGATTTCGACGGTGCGGTCAGAGACCGAGCTCATCATCGTATTCAAAGCGCCGGCGGTTGCCCCGACCGCCATCAAGAGCGCCAGCGGCCAGCCGAACAGGCGGATGAGGCTCGCGGTACGCTCAGATTGCGCGGCATAGAGATCGGCCTCGGAGAGGGCGGTGAGCGGCGCACCAGGAAATGCGGAGAGATGCTCCTGCAACACAGGCAACCCGCCTGCCCCATCGAGACGCACGCGCAGGCTCTGCACCTGTCCCTGCCGGTCGAAGGCCGATTGCACCGCCTCCAGATCCGCCCAGATCTCGGATTCGAAGGCGTTGCCGCCAGAGGTGAAATGCCCGACGACCGTCCAGTCCACCGCACCGAGCCGCACCTTGTCGCCGACGGCGAAGCCGGAGAATTCATTGGCGATGCGGGCGCCGACGACGATATCGCGGGCACCTGGTGAAAACAGCCTGCCCGCCGACAGCGTGGCGAGGTCGCGCAAGCCGGGGCCGGCCAGATCCATGCCCCGCAGCGACAGCGTCTGATCGGCGCCGTCGCTTGCCCTGGTGACATCGACGGCAACGACGATTTCGCGCGACAGCGCCAAGCCGCCTGCGGCATTCCGCGCCACGCCGATCCCGCCGGTTGCGGCGGTCAGGCTGCGGATCTCTTCGGCCGGCACATCCGAGCCGGTTTCCTGGTTGGTGCCGCCGCCGAGGATGACGGCGATATCGGGCGAGCCTGCCCCGACAAGGGCGGCCTCGAAGCCACGCGCGATCGCCAAAAAGCCCGAGAGCACCGCCACCACGAGGGCGACCGACAGCACCATCGACAGCGAGATCCAGAGCCGCCGCGGCAGGCTGCCGAGATTGACTCTGATCATGAGAAAGATCTGCTTGAGCGCTGATGACATTGGACTATCTCGTTCTGAAGGCGTTGACGATGGGCAGGCGCATGGCGTTGAGGGCGGGGAGCAGGCCAGTCAGCAGACCAAGCCCCGCAAGGATCGCGACGGACTTCAACAGCACCGACAGACTGAAGGCGAGGCCGAACTCGGGGCCGATCAACAGCGTCGCAAGCCTGGCGAGAAGGAGCCCGCCCGCCCCACCGGCGGCGAAGATGAACAGCGTCTCGCCGAGCACCAGCGTCATGATCCGGCCGCGCGAAAAGCCCAGCACCTTCATGACGCCGATCTCGAAGCTGCGTTCCCGGATGGCGAAGAGCATGGTGTTCACCGTAATCATCAGGATGGTCACGAAGGCCGCGCCGACGACGAGGCTGACGATCAGGCCAACGTCGGCGAACTGACGCAGGAAGGCTTCGAGGAACTGCTTTTCCGATTGCGTCCGCGTCTGCGCCGCCGAGTTGGCAAACAGTGCATCGATCCGCGCCGCCAGCACGCCCGGCGACACGCCCTGGCGCGGGCGCACCACGAAGGCGTCGACCGTATCCTTGTCGCGCGCGCGGGCTGCATTGATCGTGTCGTAGCGGGCGAGCATGAAATAAGTGTCGGTGCTGGCATTCGCACCCTCGAAGATACCCGCGATCACGAAGCTCCAGTCACGACTGCCATCGGCCTTTATCAGCTGGCTGGTGACGCTGATGCGCTGGCCGACCAACCAGCCCTGCGCCTCCGCCAACGCCCGGCCGACGAGCACCCGGTCGCGGCCCTCTTCGAGCGCTGCGATGAGCGCGGACGTCAGCCCAAGCTCGTCGCCATTGGCAGCGGCAATCGAGCGTGGATCGACCGCGCTCGTCATGACGACATTCTTCTCCACCTCGACGAACCCACGCATGCGCGCGGTATAGGCGACCGCGGCGACATCGCCATCCGCAGCGATCCGGTTGAGATAGGCGAAGGGCAGCGGCAGCCCCCGGCCCGATTTGTTGAAGACGCCGAGCAGATTGTCGCTGGCGCCGGCCGCCCCTTGGCTGCCGCCGAGGAAACTCGCCGTCAGGGCATAGATCAGGAAGGCGATGCCGACCGAGAACATCAGTAGTGTTGCCCTGAACCGCTTGCGGCAGGCATTGCGCCGCATGAGCTGGAAGAAGGTCATCGGCCCCTCCCTTGCTGCTCGACGAATTCGCCCTTGTTCAGATGCAGCGTGCGCCGGGCGAAGGCGGCGGCCTCGGGATCATGCGTGACCATGATGATGGTCTTATGAAGCTCGCGATTGAGAAAGCCCAGCATCTCCAGGATATCGTTGGCCGACTTCCGGTCGAGATCGCCGGTCGGCTCGTCGCAGAGCAAAAGGTCGGGATCGCCGACGATGGCGCGCGCGATACCGACGCGCTGCTGCTGCCCGCCGGACATGCTCGATGGAAACTGCCGCTGCCGGCCCGCAAGACCGACGAGCTCCAACACGGTCTCGACGCGGGCGTGCCGCTCCTTTCGCCCGAGCGGCTTCAAGAGCAGCGGCAGCTCGATATTCTCGCCGGCATTCAGCATCGGCAGCAGATTGTAGAACTGAAAGACGATGCCCATGCCATGCGCCCGCCATGCGGCTCTGGCGCCCTCGCCCATCTGCTCGAGATGGCTGCGGCCGATCCTTATTTCCCCGGCATCAGGGCTGTCGATGCCGCCGAGCATGTTGAGAAGCGTCGATTTCCCCGAACCCGACGGCCCCATGACGGCGATGAAATCGCCGCGCGCGATGGAAAGGTCGAGCCCGGAAAAGATCGGGATCGTCTCCGCGCCGATCCTGAATGCCTTCCGGACGCCGCGAAGCGCGATATAGGGTTCTTGAGAGTCGATCATCGCTCTGCTCCTTACTGATGGTCTGTGATATCCGCGGCCTGCGGCCGAAAGGTCGCAGGTCCGCCCGCCTGCGGGCCGAAATTTGTTGTTTCGTCCACCACAAGGCGGATGCGCGCGGCCATGGCGGGGCGCATGTCTGGCGGCGGCGAGGAGGGCGACAGGCGAAGCATCACCGTCCCCTTCTCCCGCGAAATCATGGGCGCGATCTTCGATACTTCGACCGCAAACGGCTGGTCGGGAAAGCCGTCGAGCACCGCCTCGCCACGCAAGCCCGGCCGCATCAGGGCAATGTTGGCCTCGGCCACATCGGCATCGATGACCATGTTTGTCATGTCGGCAATCGCAAGCAGGCTTTCATTCTCCCGCACGCTGTCTTCGCGCGACAGCACGGTGTCACCAACATGCGCGTCAAGCCGCGTGACGGTGCCTGATATCGGCGCCCGGACGGCCAGTGCCTCCACCTGCTCGCGCGCCCTCTCGATATCGAGATCCGCCTTGGCCACATCCTGCCGTGCCTGGAGGGCGGCATTTTCGGCAGTGTCGAACGCCGTCTTCGCCTCCTCCAGCGTCTGCGCGGACATCGCATCGCGCCTGGCCAGCCGCACGGCGCGCGTAAGGGAAGACCGCGCCTGCGCCAATTCGATAGTCTTCGCCGCCAGCGCCAACCCCGCCGATTGCCGGGCGATCTCGGCCCCCTGAAGCGCAAAGCGGGCTCCCGCATCATCGAGCCGCAGCAGCACCTGCCCCGCCGCGACCCTGCCGCCCGCCTCGACTTCGACGGCGATGATCCGGCCCTCATATTTGGAAAAGACGGTGGCGATATCGGGTGCCACGACGTAGCCGGAGCCGGTGACTTCCCGGATTGGCAAGGCCGGGCTCGCTGCTTCATCGGCAGGCAACGCCCGTCCGCGCTCGGCAGCAGCGCCGCCCTCGGCCGGCGCCTCCGCATCACGAACGGATATCCTAGGGTCGCTGTTCGCGAAGCCTGCAAGCATGGTCTCGATGCGCTCCAGCGGCTCCGACCGATAGAAGGGAACCACCGCCAGCGATGCAGTCGCAGCAAGGGCCAGCATTGCTCGAGGGATCACACGCCGCCGGACACGGGGCTCCGGCGGCTCTGTCTTGAAGGCCGCGGGCTCGATCGAAAGCGATCTCAGCTTGGCGGCAAGGTCTCGGTCATGTTCTGATGTCGTGTTCATGCCGCAAGCATCGCCGACCCGGCTGAAATCGCGACCTCGAACACGTTCCAGACAGTCCTCGATCGTGATTGTGTACGCGGTGGCGGCAATTGTCGGATCTGAGACTTGCTCCCCTCTTCTCTCCAGCGGGGGTCCGTGGGACGGGTTGAGACCCCTCTCGATGGTCCCTAAGGGTCGGACCAGCGCGCCACACGGCACGCCCCTCATTGCCCTTGGCTCACGCGCCGAGCATTCGTAGATCCACTGCTCACCCCTTCATTCGCGTGCCAGCCCTTTCTCCCCGCCGGAGAGAAGGTATGTGTGGCAGCGCCCTATTCCTCGCTCATCCCTCGGCACGTCGTTCATAATTGCGGAATTGTGCGGCAATGACGGTCCAGACGAATGCGGATTTCGGCATTCGAAAACGTCAGTGCCTACCGAACCAACGTTGCAAACATGTATGGCGCTTATTCATCGATCGCGAATTTGGCGCCCGCAGTGTTCATGCTAAAAAATCCCCGCATCAGAGGGCGCCGGCAGTGCGGCGACAATTGTCATGAAGGAACAAGACCAATGAACCAGGCAGCGAACATCATCTCTCCTTCGGCAGGATCGGTGACCGGCGGCGTGCGTGAGGTGCTGCGGCTCGAGGCTTTCGCGATCATGGCGGGCGCGACAACGGTCTATTTCGTCTCTGGCGGCAACCCCTGGCTCTATGCCATTCTGTTCTTCACGCCGGACCTCAGCTTCGCGGCCTATGCTCTCCATGCCCGGCTGGGAGCGATCGTCTACAATACGGTTCACAGCTACATCTCGGCCATACTGCTCGCCGGCGCGGGCTGGCTGCTGGGCATCGACCTGCTGTGGCAGATCGCCCTCATTCTGACGGCTCATGCGGGCTTTGACCGAAGCCTGGGTTATGGATTGAAATACGCATCCGCCTTCAGTCACACCCATCTGGGCGTTATAGGCAAGCGAAACTGACGAGGACCAAAGCCCGTCGGGGCTGCTCCTCACCGCTCCGCCTTCTTCTCCCGCCACGCAATCGGCGTCATATCAGTGACGCGGCGGAATTCGCGGTTGAAGTTGGACTTCGTCTGGAAGCCGACCTCGAACATCACCTCGGTCACCGATTTCTGGGTTGCGGCAAGCAGCCGGCAGGCCTCGCCGATCCTGTAATCATTGACATATTGCGAGACGTTCTTGTCCATCGCCCGGTTGATCGCGGTCGAGATCTGGCGGGCGGGAATGCCGGCCTTGCGGGCCAGCCGGTCGAGATTGAGATTGGCGTCGCGATAGAGCCTCTTTGCCTCCATCAGCGCATCGACCGTGGCGATCGTCTCCTTGTCCTCGGTCGTTTCGGGCTTCAGCGCCGCCTCCATCGTCTCGGCCGGCGCCCGGCTTCGGCTGGCAGCGGCGGCCGCAATGCCGAGGATGACGAGGATGGCGAGGTTGCTGACGCTGATCAGCGTCAGCGCATGCTCGCCATGCGCCCATGTGAAATCGAGAAAGACGAAGATATCGACCGAGGCCGACAGGCACAGGGCCACCGCCGCGAAGATGATTGCCCGATAGGCCGGCACCGCTCCCTCGAAGGGCGCAAGCTGAAGCGCATCCGCGCCCGGCCGCATCAGAAGCAGGATCGCCAGGGCATAACCGACGAAAACAAGCACCAGCGCAATATCGATCACATCCCGCCAGACCACCATCAACAAGAGGATGACGGCAGCGGGCACGGCATGCAGCGCAATCCGCACCGCCAGCGGCCGCCAACTCGTCCTCACCAGCCTGGAAACCCCGGCATAGGCAAGCGGCGGCACCATCGCCGCGGTGACGGGCGCGATCACGCCCACAGCCTGCACCCCGTAGCCCCAGCGCAGCCCGGAGAGGACAGATTGCAGCACGGCGAGCAGGATCAGTGCCAGAAACGGCCGGTTGGGCTGCGTCTCCTCGTCGCGCCGCAGGACGGTGACGAAGAGGACAAGCAGCAGAATGGCAACGACGAAGGGAAGCGGAACGAACAGCATGGCCTGGTAGGATCGGAGTGGCGAATAGATGGCCATCATTGCCGAGATCCTCACCCGGCGCGACCTCCATCATGTTTTAGGACGCGTTTTAGGCTGGGATTTTTTGTGAATGCCTGCCGTGATACCTCGTCCGATCGTTTGGGCCGCCGGCCACAAATCTCAATCCGCCGTTGAGGTCTGCATGGTTGTTTTCCAGCCAACCCGACAGGCTGTCGAGATCGGCGACATTGCAAGTCCGGGTGATCAGCGCAGGCACGACCGCCTGCGCCGTGTCTTTCGGAAAGTTGCTCTACGAGACCTGCCTAGCCGAGAGCGCTTTGCGCAGCGCAAATCCGATCGACCAAAGCATCAAGATCGCCCCTTGGCGGGCGGTTCTTGGCCAGGCGCTGCTTGAGATGCATGATCGGCTCCGCCAGAATTTCATCAAGGCTCTCGGCGCAGTTGAAGTCGCCTGCCACGCTTTTGACCTTTGAATTGTCAAAGATTGCCGACCACGCCTTGTCGCCCCGGAGGGGTCCAACCCACTCCGGATTGTAGCGGACCAAGGTGTCCGTCGGCACGTGTACGATCCTGGCCTCGACATCAAGCAATCTGGCGATCGCCGTTTGAATATCGTTCCAGATGTGGGCGCGGTCGGAGGTGATATGGAAGATCTCGTTCAGCGCCGCTGGCTTGCCGAAAAGTCCGACAAAGGGCACCGCAAAATCGACCGAGCGGGTCAGCGTCCAGGGCGTATGGCCATCGCCCGCCACGATGGTGGGCTCACCATCCAGCATGCGTCTCGCCATGACATCGCTGTCGCCCATCATGATGGGCAGGCCCGTGCGAACGGTGTGACTGGGACGGACGATGGTCCAGGCGAGATTCTGGGAATTCTTGAGCAGCGTCTCGCAGGCAATCTTGTCCTGGCTATAGCGCCAGTAGGGGTTGATCGCCGGTGTCTGCTCGGTAATCACGTAGTGGCGCGGTGGCTTTTCATAGACCGAGGCCGAAGAGATGAAGATGTACTGGCCACAGTGCCCCGCAAACACATCGATATCGCGCGCAATCTGATCGGGTGTAAAGGCAATGAACTGGCAGACAACGTCATAATTGGCTTTGGACAAGTCCACATAGGCGGGTGCCGCGAGATCGCCGACGATCGAGGTAACCCCCGCAGGCAATGGGTCGCCTCTCAAACTGCGGTTGTAGACGCTGACATGGTGACCCTGGGCCACAGCGCGCTCGACGCACGGATATGAAATCTGGCCGGTACCGCCAACGAAAAGGATTTTCAAAGCCATGGGAAGGACCTCGGTGTCGGATGTGGCGGGATATGCGGTCAGTCTTCATAGCGCGAAAGAAAATGGTCGTCTCCTGCAAAATCAGGCGCACCGGGTCACATCGTTTGATCGATCTGCCCCCTACCAACATTGTGACATTCCGCATAGGCCGATCGGTCGGCGTGAGGTTCGACCGCAGCCAACCATTGCCGATAACGCAAAGATCTCTATCTCAAGCGAATGACGCAGCTAATGTTTGATATCAGCACAAGACCGAGGCTCTCTTGAAAGATTATCTGCCCTATGCAGCCGGGGCGCTGGCAGGTTTGCTGGTCGCCTTCCTCATGTCTGGCCTGTTGGGGCTGACGGAGACACCGCAGCTCGTGCTTTTTGCATTGCTGCCGGCAGTCGGCGGTGCGGTCGTTGAACGCGTTTGCCATCGCCGGCCGAACAATTCTTGAAGAGCTCCATGGCAAGGCTGAAAGAAATTGTCATTGATTGCGACATTCCCTCGCGTGTCGCCCAGTTCTGGGCGGAGGCGCTCGATGGCTACGAAGTGATGCCATATGACGACGACGAACTGGCCCGCCTGGCCGCTCTCGGACTGACGCCAGAAACTGACCCGGCCGTGATGGTCGAAGGTCCCGGAACCCGCCTTTGCTTCCACCTCCGCCAGGGGGAACGTCCCGCCCGCAACCGGCTTCATTTCGATATTGCCACCCCCGATCGGGCCAGGGAGGTAGAACGGCTTTTATCCCTCGGAGCGACCTTCGTCCGGGAAGCAGATGGCTACACGGTCTTGAATGATCCCGAAGGCAACAATTTCTGCGTGGCGTCCGAATAGTCCGCGCCGCGCCGAAGCCGCGACGCAGGATGAACGGCACCCATCTCAGGACGGCTTGCCGGAGCCAAACCGGATCTCTCGCGGAATGTCTGGATCAGACGCGATTCAGGAACTCGATCACGCGGAGGGTGAGCAGCGCGGTCGCATCGGCGTCATAGGACGGCAGCGAGCTATCGGCAAAGTAGTGCTGATCGCCTGGGTACAGGAAAAGCTCCGCGTCTTCGACCTTCGCGACGATCTCGCGGGCGGCGTCGATGTCGCCCTCACCTGTGAAGATCGGATCGTTGTCCATGCCGTGGATCTGCACTGCGACGCCGTCCGGCCAGGGTCCGAAGGCCCACTCGCCGCTGATCGGCAGGCAGGAATAGAAGAGCAACGCCCCTCGGGCGCCGGGGCGTGTCTGCGCCAGCTTCTGCGCCGGCAGCACGCCGAACGAGAACCCAGCATAGACGAGCCCGGGCGGCAATTCGTCGGCGACCCGGACACCGCGCTCCCTGACTTCGTCGAATCCGATCTCCCCGATGTAGGCGAGACCCTCTTCGATGCTCGGGAATGTGCGTCCGTTAAACAGGTCAGGCGTGTGCACGATATGGCCGGCTGCCCTGATGTCATCGGCGAACGCGCGCACACCCGGGGTCAGCCCTTGTGCGTGGTGAAACAACAGGACCTCAGCCATACGGAGCCTCCGGGTGGGATAGTCGGGCAAACATTCTGCAACTCTACAGCGTCATTCCCTCGCCGGAAAGACGTCAGGTGCGGGCCAGGCCGTCGATCGCCCTCGCCAGCTTCACGAGATCTGCGGCGTAGAACCCGGCGGCATTGAGACAGTTCGTCTCGAGCAGCTTCAGTCCCTCTTCCGTCCGACAGACATCGATGACATAAGCTTGGGAGTAGCCGGCGTTGATGTCGACCATGCGCTGCCCGAAGTCCAGCGCATCGTCATCAATCTCGTGGCGATGGACGACACGCGATCCGTCTTTGTAGAGCGAATAGGTGACGATCCGACCGTCGACGACCCAGAGACGCCATTCGCGCAGGATGCGAACGGGCTCGGTGAGCATCAGCAGCGTGTCGTGACGAAGTGAACCCTTGGGGATTTCATCTTCGTCGAGCGCCAGCACCCTCTCTGCCATACGGATGATCTCGCCGGTCGATTTAACATTTCCGGGCTCCTCCTTGCTGTCGTCGACCGGGCGCAGGAACCAGTCCCTGCCGTCATCCGCCAGACGCTGGGGGACATCCTGGAGTGTCAGGAACAGCGCATCAGCACCGTTGAGGAGGTAAGGGTGCCACGCCTGTTCGTGAACAAAAGGACGCAGTTTAAAAACACCCGGCCGGTAACCGTTCGCCTCGGCGTTCTTCCACAGCGTGTAGGAGCCGAACATGACCACTGAACCCGGATCAGCAACGACCGGCTCGGGGATGAGCTCGCCGACAAACGGTACGACCTTGTGCCATGTGTAGGAGATTCCGAGCTGGTCGAGCGCCTCGGCCAGCTTGTTGGTATCTTCGAACTGCTGGAGAAGCCACTGCATTCTGTTCCCTGCCTTTCTTACAATCCGTCGGACTATCAAAAAGCAATTTAAAAAGGAACAGCCGTAGTATTACAGCTATGTGTGGCAGCAGGAACCGTTTCCGATGTCGTCGGGCGAAGGCTGCAGGCGACTGTCGACACTTTGGCCGTTTCCTTCCGGCGGCAGGTCCATGGCGATGTTGGATGCGAAGAAGCCGTTCGGTTTCAACGTGAAACCGGCATATTCCACGGGCATGATCGGAAAATCTTCGGGCTTGCAGACATGGGTATGGCCAAAGGAATGCCAGAGCACGACATCGGCATTCTCGATATTACGGTTCTGCTTGACATAACCCGGCAGACCGTCGCCGCCGGCGTGCACGTTTGGGTAATCGCCGCTCGCATATTTTTCCCTGGCATCGAAGGCGGTGACCCAGATGTGCTTCTTGGCGAAGCCGCCGCGCTGGGCAACGGTCGAATCCGGCTGGGCAAGCATGACAGGCGACGGCATGACGACAATCTTGTAGCCCGGCGCCTTGCCGACACTGTTCTGGATGTTGGGGTTGGAGACTTTCCAGTAACGGCCGGTCTCGCCATTGGCGAGGGCCGGGGAGTCGAGTTCGCGCTTCAGCACACGGGTCCTGGTATCGAAGACATTGCCATAGCGATTGTCTTCACCCCAGGGACGCGGCACGAACTCATGTTCGGTCACGGTATTGTCGCCGCCGTCGACATCCATGTGCAGGCGCGCATTGAAGAAATGCTGGTGGGTCGGACCGCCGAGATTGTCATCGACCATGCCGCCCCATGGATAGGTTTCGCCGGTCGCGACCGCCGCCGTCTGGATGATGCCGGTGAGCTTGGCTTCGAGTTGGATCGTGCCGTCCTGGTAGAGATACCAGTAGAAGCCGTAATCGTAGTTGCCGACGGTTGCGAAGAAGGAGATGACGAGGCGGCGCGAACGGCGCACTTCGAAAATACCGTTGCGGAATTCGTAATGCTTCCAGAGGATGCCGTAATCTTCCTCATGCATGCAGATGGCGTTCTTCATGGTGAAGGGCTGGCCGAAATCATCCGCCGCCGGCACGTCGAAATAGTGAATATGGCCGAGGCAGTCGCAGCCGAGTTCGAGGCAATTGGCCAGGCGTCCGAGGCCATATTCGCCGGCATCGAAGGCGCTCTTCCAATAGTGGTTCGCGGTCGGGTCGGCGTAAGGCACGACCATTTCAGTGACACTGGCGCGAAAGACGACTGGCCGAAGCCTACCCTGATCCTTGATGCCGAGTTCATGCAGAACGAGGCCCTCGCGCGGGGTGAAACCGACACGGAAACTCCAGTTCTGCCATTCGACTTTCCAGCCGTCGACAGTAAAGCTCGGCCCTTGCGGCTGAACGATATTCAGCGGCTTGAGATCGGGCCGCGGTTCCGGGAAGGTTTCGCGGCCATAATTGCGCTTCCTCCTCGGGACCGGAATGATCTTCTCGTCGTCGACGAGATCGACCACTCGGTTGGTGATCAGATCGACCACAGCCACCACGCCCTCGATCGGATGCGCGTAGCCGTTGTCACGGATATCCTCGCGCCAATAGGACACCGCGCGGACGATGCGCTTTCCCTTCTCGAACTCGCGGCCAAAATAGCCCGAGGAAAAAGGATCGATCTGGATGAGCGGAATATCCTCGTCGGTAATGCCGCGTTTCTTGACGGCAGCGATCCAGCGCGGATCGGATTTGACGGTGCCTTCAACGGTTTCGAATTCGCACAGCATGATCGGCGGCTGGCCATAGGGCAGTTCATCGAGAGGCAGCCGGATATAGGAGCACACCGTGCCGGTAGTCAGGTCGACGATGCCCTCGAAGGTTTCGCCATTGCTGATGTCGATTGCCAGGATGAAGGCGAGGCGCGGCAGCCTGTCGCCCAAGCGTTGGGCGGCAAGATCCGCCTTGGTCGGCTCCTCCAGCCGGGTTATCGGAAAGCGGAAGGTGGGTGCGAGTGTCTGCCTATCCTTGAGTATGGCAACGGCAGAAGCGATCTCAGCGAGGCTCAGGGGATCGAGCGGATGGGGGACTGCGACAACGGCGTCCATTGAAATACCTCTTGGTTTCGGGCCTCTTGGTTTCGGGAGAGACGACGCACCATGGCGCGTCGCAAGCTGCGGTGATCAGGATCGACCGGAACAGATCTGCGTATCGATCATCATCTGGTTTGCATGAATGCAGAACACCGAGCAGAAGGCGTGGGCCTCGACGGCAACCAGCAATGTTGCGCCGGCAAGGATCGCGACCGCGAGAACCAGAAGGCGATCGACGGGTGCAAATTCAGCAACGGCACTTATTCGAAGACCTTTCCGAGCGAGGCGTAGAGAGCGGGCTTGGATCTCTTGATCCGGATCGCAAACAGCGCGCCAAGAATGCCCACCAGCACCATGGCATAGGGGAAAGCCTTGACGATCAGGCTTTCGCTGCCGGAAAGGAGTGAAAGATTGGAACTGACCAGCACCAGAGAACCAATGAGGCCGAGGAGCGCGAGTGTCGGAGCGGTCATTGTGGTCCAGGCGCTGTAGCTGTTCGGCGTCTTGCGGAAGAACATGATGATCGCGACCGAGACAAGCACCTGCACCAGCAGGATACCGATACCCGCAAGCGCCGCCATCCACGAGAACACGACGGTGTAAGGATCGGCGCCGAAGATCACGAACAGGCCAAGGACGACGGCCGCGATCAGGCTTTGCAGCAGACCTGCAGCATAGGGTGAGCCATGCCTGGCGTGAACCTTGCCAAGCACCTGTGCGGCCAGGCCTTCACGGCCAAGGGCGAAGAAATAGCGGTTGAGCGTATTGTGGAAGGACAGGATGCAGGCAAACAGGCTGGTGATCAGCAGCACGTTCATCGCCTGGCTCGACCATGCGCCAAGCACGGAATTGGCGGCGGTGAAGTAGAAGCTGTCAAGGCTGGCAGCCGCAGAGGCTTGCACCTTGCCCGGACCGTAGAATTGCACGATTGCCCAGGTGGAGAAAGCATAGAAGAGGGTGATGAGCAGCACGGCAACATAGGTGGCGCGGGGAATGGTCTTTTCCGGATCTTCGGCTTCCTCGCCGAAAATGGCCGTAGCTTCGAAGCCGATGAAGGAACCGATGACGAAGACCAGCGCCACACCAAGACCGGGCGCGAAGACCGACGATGGCGCAAAGGAGGAGAAGCTGATGCCTTCTGGTCCGCCGCCTGAAAAGACGATGGCAAGATCCAGAACCAGCAATATGGCGATTTCGGCAATCATGCAGACGCCGAGGATCGCGCCTGAGAAGGCGATGTTACGCTGACCGCAGACCAGCACGACGACGAGTGCTGCGAAGGCCCAAGCCCACCAGGGCAGGACCAGCCCAAGCGGCGCTATGGCATTGGCCATGAAGAAACCGAACAGGCCATAAATGGCGATCTGAACCGCGCTATAGGTGACCAGCGCCATGAAGGCGCCACCCACGCCAGCCGGCTTGCCGATGCCATGGGTGATATAGGTGTAGAAGGCTCCTGCCCCGCCCACATGCCGGCTCATGGCGGTGAAGCCGACCGAGAAGAGCAGGTAGAGCAGGCCGGCAAGCACGAAAGCGCCGGGGACCCCTGCGCCATTGCCAAAAGCGAAGGCGGCCGGCGAAGCGCCGACGACGGCCGTGAGCGGCGCGGCCGCAGCAACGACGAAGAACACGATGTGGGCGAGGCCGACCGAGTCCTTGGCCAGACGACGCTCCGGCGATGATGGTGCGGGTATGCTTGCTTCCAGTGTCATGGAGAACCCCTCTTTGCTTGTCTGTTGCGAAGAAGGTAAGCGCGGCGATCTGGCCCCGAAATTGCAGTTTATGCCAATGAATCGATAATTCGCGCCACGAAGGTCACCGGAGACGCTGAAAATGGCAGTTGCATCGCATTTGATCAGCCGCATGCCCGCAGTTGCTTCAATTCGAGCCTCCGTTTTGATCCCGCTGGTGCAACAAATCGATAAAAGATCCGGGAAAACCGACCTTCTTCTGGCTTCGCACGGCATTCTGCGCTCGCAACTGGAAGACCCCTATGCTGTCCTGCCCATGGCGCGTTATGTCGCGCTGTTCGAGGATGCGGCGACCATAACCGGCGAACCGGCACTGGGAGCCCGCATGGGCACCGGATTCAAGCCCGCCGACATCGGCCCTATCGGCATGCTCTTTGCGCTCTCGCCGACCATTCGCAGCGCTTTCGAACGGCTGTCGAAATATGTCAACGCGGTCCAGGGCGCGACCAGTTCCGGCGTGTTCGAGGAGAATGGCGATTTTGTCTGGACCTACCGGATCGTCGATCCCAGCATGTGGCCACGCCGGCAGGACAGCGAATTCACGATTGCCGCCTCGTGTCAGCTCGTCCGGTCGTGCTTCCGCCGTGGCTGGCGGCCGATCGAAATCCAGCTTGAGCACCAGGCCCCGCGCGACGCCAGCGTGCTGGAACGCATCTATGGCGCGCCCATCCTGTTCGGCCAATCCGGCAACCGGATCGTCATGAACAAGGCGGATGCCGATCGTGTGTACCGTTCGGAAGACAAAAGCCTGATCGAAATCCTGGAGCGGCATATCGGCGATCTGGTCAACGAGCCAGCGGCCGGTGATGTCGTCACGGAAAAGGTCCAGGCTCTGATCAGCATCTATCTCGGCCAAAGGCCGATCACGGTCGCAACCCTCGCCGTCGAACTGAAGATGTCGCCGCGAAGCCTGCAGCGCCGACTGTCGGAGGAAGGCGTGTCGCTTCGCGATCTCGTTCGCCAGCACCGCCAGACACTCGCCGCCCACTATCTCGGCGACCAACAAGTCGCACCGATGTCCGAGATTGCGCGTGTGTTGGGTTATGCAGACAACACAGTGCTCTGGCGTGCGCTGCGGTCCTGGGAGAATAAGGGAAACCACCTATCTTCGAGACGTTGATCGAAGATGTAAAAGTAAAGCAAATACGATCGGACCGACAACGAAGACCGCCGATTGCTGCCCTACGGCCCAGCCCCAAAGAAGGCGAGCCGGGTGAAGATCGTGTAGTCCGCTTCCGATACCATCAGCGCGACAAAAACCAGCACCAGCAGCGGCGGCAGCAGGATGGCGTAGACGAGCGCCAGCCGTTCCCAGGCCATGTGCATGAAGACGGCGACGATCAGACCGGCCTTCAGCATCATGAACAGCAGGATCAGCGTCCACCTCAAGTAGCTCTGGACGCCGAGATAATCGACCATGTAGGACGCTGCACTGAGCACGAAGAGCAGGCCCCAGACCAGGAGATAGAGCCGGATCGGGTGCTGCTGTCCGGTGTGTGCTTGTGCGTGCACCGTTTGGCTTTGTGCATGCGCCGTTGTTTCGCTCATGACGACCTCACCACAGATATAAGCCCTACCACAGATAAAAAAACGCGAAGATGAAGACCCAGACCAGGTCGACGAAGTGCCAGTAGAGGCCCATGATCTCTACGGCCTCGTAGCGGCCTTTCCGGCTGGTGAAAAAGCCGCGCCGCTCCTGGTCAAAATCGCCGCGCCAGACTTTGCGGGCGACGATGAGGAGGAAGATGACGCCGATCGTCACGTGGGTGCCGTGAAAGCCGGTGATCATGAAGAAGGTCGATCCGAACTGCGCCGCCCCCCATGGATTCTCCCAAGGACGCACGCCTTCGGTGATCAGCTTCGTCCATTCGAAGGCCTGCATGCCGACGAAACATGCGCCCAGCACGGCCGTCAGCAGCATCAGGATCGCCGTCGTGCGGCGGTCGCGGCGATAGCCGAAATTGACCGCCATCGCCATGGTGCCGCTGCTGGAGATTAGCACGAAGGTCATGATCGCAATCAGGATCAGCGGCACGTCCTGGCCGCCGATATGCAGCGCGAAGACCTCGCTCGGATTGGGCCATGGAACGGGCGTCGACATGCGGGCGGTCATATAGGCGATCAGGAAGCAGCCGAAGACGAAGGTGTCGCTGAGCAGAAAGATCCACATCATCGCCTTGCCCCAGGAGGCGGTCTTGAAGGCGCGCTGATCCGAACTGAAATCGGCGGCGACACCGCGCAGGCCGGCGGGCCTTACGTCTGGCTCACCGTGTATCCCGATAGTCTGTGCCATCTGCAAATCTCCTAGTTCAGAAGTGTGCGGCAGAGATCGACGAAATCATTTGCCCAGCCAGCAAAGAGCGCGAAGAGCAAGAGCCAGACGGCGAGCATGAAATGCGAATAAATGGCGGAAAGATCGACGCTGAGGCGCAGCCTCTCCGGCGCAATGTCGGTAGAGAATGCCCTGACCGTCGTGTGCGAAAGCACGGCAAGCCCGCCGAGGATATGCAGGCCGTGCAGGCCGGTGAGCATATAGAAGAAGCTGTTGGAAGGATTGTCGGCAAGCACGTAGCCGGCTGATACCAGCTCCCGCCATGCCTGGACCTGTCCGACGAGAAAAGCGACGGCAAGGACAAACGCGGCGGCAAGCGCCGGCCGCAGGTTTTCCAAGCGGCCATGCCCCGCTTCTCGTTTGGCCCATTGCAGCGCGGCGCTGCTCAAGGCGAGTGCTGCGGTGTTTACCCACAGCAGCCGAGGAACCGGCATTGCCCACCAGTCGGCGGACGCCATGCGCATGAAATAGGCGCTGACGGCAAGACTGAAGACGGCGCCGACGACGCCGAGAAACACGAAGAGGCCGATTTTCACTGCCGGCGCGGGCGACTGTTGCCGGTCGACGCCGTCATGAGCCGGCAGCTGTACTGACCCGGTTTCCAGCCAGGGCTTCGAGGTCAGCCGCTGCCCTGCCAGCCACCAGATGATGATGGCGCCGATGGCGGCGAGGAAGACCAGGATGACGTTCATGCGTGGACCTCCCGGGTTACGCCGCCGCCTGACGGCACATTCTGCGGAATGAAATCCTCGGCCGCCCCCGGCACGCTGTAGTCATAGGCCCAGCGGTAGACGACAGGCAGATCCTTGCCCCAGTTGCCATGCGCGGGCGGCGTCTGCGGCGTCTGCCATTCGAGCGTCGTTGCCCGCCATGGATTACCACCGGACTCCCTGCCCCGGAAAAGACTCCAGACCAGATTGAACAGGAAGACCATCTGCCCGACCCCGACGATCAGCGCCATGACCGTGATGAAGATGTTCAGCGTATGGGCCGAAGGCGGAACGAAGGCCGTCTCTCCCATCTCGAAGTAGCGGCGCGGCACGCCGAGCAGGCCGAGATAGTGCATCGGAAAGAAGATCGCATAGGTGCCGAGGAAGGTGATCCAGAAGTGGATATGGCCGAGCACGTCGTTCAGCATGCGTCCCGTGACCTTCGGATACCAGTGATAGATCGCCCCGAAGATGACGAGGATCGGCGCCACACCCATGACCATGTGGAAATGCGCGACGACGAACATCGTATCCGACAGCGGCACGTCGACGACGACGTTGCCAAGGAAGAGGCCGGTCAGACCACCATTGACGAAGGTGACGATGAAGGCGAGCGCAAAGAGCATCGGCAGCGTCAGGTGGATGTCGCCGCGCCAGAGCGTCAGCACCCAATTGTAGACCTTGATCGCCGTCGGCACGGCGATGATCAGCGTGGTGGTGGCGAAGAAGAAGCCGAAGGCCGGGTTCATGCCGCTGACATACATGTGGTGGGCCCAGACGACGAAGCTCAGCGCCCCGATGATGACGATCGCCCAGACCATCATGCGATAGCCGAAGATGTTCTTGCGCGCATGCGTGCTGATCAGATCCGAAACGATGCCGAAGGCCGGGAGTGCGACGATATAGACCTCCGGATGCCCGAAGAACCAGAAGAGGTGCTGGAACAGGATCGGGCTGCCGCCGCCGTGCTGCAGCTGCGTGCCCATTTCGACGATGGCGGGCATGAAGAAGCTCGTGCCGAGCAGGCGATCGAACATCATCATGACGCAGGCGACGAAGAGCGCGGGAAAGGCAAGCAGCGCCATCACGGTCGCGGTGAAGATGCCCCAGACGGTGAGCGGCATCCGCATCAGCGTCATGCCGCGCGCCCGCCCCTGCAGCACGGTCACCACATAGTTCAGCCCGCCCATGGTGAAGCCGATGATGAAGACGATCAGCGAGGAGAGCATCAAGAGGATGCCCCAGTCCTTGCCGCCAGGCGTGCCTGACAGAACCGATTGCGGCGGATAAAGCGTCCAGCCCGCCCCCGACGGGCCGCCGGGCGCGAAAAAGCCGGCGGCAAGGATCAGCACCGCAAGCAGATAGATCCAGTAGCTCAGCATGTTCGCGTAAGGGAAGACCATGTCGCGCGCGCCGACCATCAGCGGAATGAGATAATTGCCGAAGCCGCCGAGGAAGAGCGCAGTCAGGAGATAGATCACCATGATCATGCCGTGCATGGTGATGAATTGGTAATAGTGATCGGCATCGATGAAGGCGAAATAGCCGGGAAAGGCGAGCTGAATCCGCATCAGCCAGGAGAGCACCAGCGCCACCAGGCCGATTGCGATGGCGGTGATCGAATATTGCACGGCGATGATCTTGGCATCCTGGCTGAACACATATTTCGTCCACCAGCTATGTGGATGATAAAGCTCGACATCCTCGACTTCGGCGGAGGGGATGGCGCCAGCACTACCGGATGGAATGCTTCCGGATGGAATCTCGACCATGATCTCTCTCCTCCCTTTTCCCCGCCGGTTCCTTGAACCGGCACGCCGCCTGACCGGTTCAGTTTGCCGGCGGCAACGCTTCCGATGACGCCGTCAACTGGGTGAATGTCTGCTGCTGCCCGAGCCAGGTCTGGTAGTCCGCATCCTCGTCAACGACGACGGTGCCGCGCATTTGCGGATGGCCGACGCCGCAGAGTTCGGCGCAGAGAATCTCGAAGGTCCCCGTCCGCGTTGGCGTGAACCAGAAATAGGTGATCATGCCGGGGATCATGTCCATCTTGGCGCGGAATTCCGGCACATAGAAATCGTGGAGCACATCGACGGAGCGCAGCAATATGTGCACCGGCTTGCCGATCGGCAGATGCAGCTCGCCGCCCTCGATGATAACGTCGTCGAGACCGCTTGCGTCATTCTTGTCGAGGCCGAGCGGATTTTCCGGGGTGACGTCGCGCGTCTCGGCGCGGCCGAGCTTTCCGTCGGCTCCGGGCAGCCGGAAGCTCCATAGCCACTGCTGGCTGACGACCTCAACCGATGCGGCATCGGCAGGCACCGTGATGAACTGGTTCCAGACGATGAGGCCGGGCGCCAGCATCGCCGCGACGCCGAGCGCCGTCCCTCCTCCCAGCAGCAATTCCAGCCTGCGGTTCTCGGGCTCATAATGCGCCTTGTTGCCCGGCTTGTGCCGGAAGCGGAAGACACAATAGGCCATGAACGAAACCACCGCCACGAAGACGATGCCGGTGATCCAGAAGGTGATGACGAGGGTGCTGTCGATATAGGTCCAGTTGGACGCGATCGGCGTCCACCACCACGGGCTCAGCACATGGAACAGCACGGAGCCGACGACAATCAGGACGAGGATCAGCACGACAGCCATTTCCGCTCCTCCCTGAGCAGTCGACCCGTGAAACCGCATTCCGCAAAAAAGTCTGTTTTATTATCGCACAGATAGAAAATATCGGCAATTACGGCAATTTAGGCATGCGCCGCCGGCCGCGAACCGTCGTTTGGAGTATTGCTGCCCATCATTGGGAATACTGCTTGAGATAGGCGATGAGATCGGTGATCTCCTTGTCGTCCTTCACGCCGACGAAGGCCATTTTCGTGCCCTTCACCTTCGCTTTCGGATTGTGGAGATAGTCGCGCAGCACTGTCTCGTCCCAGACGAGACCGCCCTCGCCGGCAGCCTTCATTCCGGCCGAATAGGCAAAATTCGGATGCGTCCCGGCCTTTCTGCCGAACAGCTTGTTCAGCGACGGGCCGACCTTGTTCGTATCGGTATCGGCGACATGACAGGTCGCGCATTTCTTGAAAACGGTGGCACCCGCCGTCGCATCGCCCTCCTGCGCCCCGGCGTTACCAGGGAAAAGAGCAATCACGAATGCGCCGATCAGCAGAACAACACGGTAATCCATGGCAAACCTCATCCTCCTCAAGGTTGCCAGCCACTCACACCCTCCGTTATCTCTCGCGTGTGAGTGGTGGTTGTATGGCGTAAAGCTTAGTCCTTCACGATAGCAAGTCAATCGCTTCCACAATTGGGACGCGGGCCAGGCCTGGTCCAGTCCTCCCGGGCGGGTCCGTCACCCTCGAGGATTGGATATTGACGGCGGTATCGGCGACGACATACTTGACCGTCGGCTTCAAGGCCGCCCTCGAAACCAGCCCAGGAAAGGCGCGCAATGTCGATTGCTGAAATTCTGTCTTTTGCTTTCGTCACCGCGCTGCTGATCATCTCCCCCGGGCCCAACGGCATCCTCATCGCCAAGACGGTGCCGGCCTCGGGGCGTGGCGCCGGTTTCGCCAATATTGCCGGCTTCGTCGCCGCCTTCTATGTGCACGGCACCCTGTCGATCTGTGGCATCTCGCTGCTGCTGGCGCAGTCGGCGCAGGCCTTCCTCGTCGTCAAATTGATTGGCGCCGCCTATCTCTGCTGGATCGGTATCAAGGCGCTGGTCGGTGCTTGGCGCGGTTATGCTTCCGTAACGTCAGTGGCCCCTTCCCGTAAGGTAAGGCATCTCCCCCGCGCCTTCCTCGAGGGGTTCCTCACCAACGCCCTGAATCCGAAAGTGTCGATGTTCTACCTCGCGGTCTTCCCGCAGTTCATCTATCACGATGCCAATGGCCGGGCCGCGATCGGCGAGGCTTTCCTTCTGGTCACCGTCCATGCCAGCCTCAACGTCATCTGGTTCGGCTCGATGGTCCTGCTCTTTGCGAGGCTCGCCAGAGCTGCGCGCAACCAGCGCTTCCAGCGCTGGCTGAAAGCCGCGACAGGCGTGGTCTTCATCGGCTTCGGCGCCAAGATGGCGACATTGCAGGCCGGATAGCGAAGACGGGCAAACCGCCTTCGTCACAGAAAGGCTGGGCGAACGTCCGGAGGGCGGCAACAGGATCAGCGACCTGCCGCCGGGACTGGCTATGATACTGGCCTCGCGCAACCTCAACCGCCGCCATTTAACTACGCCCCGATTGAAAGCGCCTCCTTTACCGCCAAATCGGCCATGGCAAGCACCGCCTCGCGGGTCCTGGCGGCGGCGATGAAGCGGCCGTTGTGGCAGAAGCTTGCGCCCTCTATGCCGCAAACCGCCTCCAGTGCGCCATTGGTGAGCCCGGCCCAGGCCGCCGGCAGATCAGCCCTGAGCTCGAACCCCTCCTCGGCGCGCCGGATGCCGGTCACGCACCAGTCCTTTTCGCGCGGATGAACGACGAACAGCAGGTGATCGGCGCTCGCCTTGACGATGGCGGGACGGAAAGGCATGCCCCTCGGCAATTCCAAAACACGCCCCTGCCCCGCAGCTTCGATTGCCCGATGCACAATCGCCTCGGCCCGCAATTTTGCGGCACTCTGGGCGATCCTGGCCTCAACGAAACTGCGGGCGATGGCAAGAGCGGCGTGAAAGGCGCGGTTATCAGCCTCAGGGTCCGCTTCGTCGAAAACCGGTTTCAGGGTCTCCAGCAGCGCCGGCAGCGTCAACCCGGCCAACGGCCCCGAGGGGCTGAGCGCGCCATTATCAGTCAGATCGACCGGCAGCACAAAGCTGGCGTCGAAAGAGCCGTGCATCGCTTCCACATGTGCTTCGGGAAGGCCGAAGGCTGTGAGATAATCACGGCCGTAATGCTTCCAGATCAGGCCGAACGAGCTGTAGGGCTGGCCATCGTCGCGCAGCGGCGCGCCGCGCTGGTGGTGATCGAACATCCCCGCAGCGGGGTCATAGGCTCCGCCGACATCATAGATGATCCGGTCTTCGCCCGGCGTGATCCACTCCGGCGCCCGGCTGCGGACGATCCGCGCCTGCGGGAAAAGCCGGGTCAGGATGACGCTCGACAGCAATTCGTCGGCATGAAAGCCACCGGAATGGGTGACGAGGAAATCGGGGATCATGGGAGCTATGCGCCTTGTCGTTCGCGGAGAGTCCGCTTGCAGGTCGGCACCAAATAACCGTTGCTGGCTGCTATCTCAACCCATACCTTAAATCGGAGTCGATTTAAGAATAAAATGATGCAGCAATCCAATGTGTTACAGCGTCCTTTCTGACGTCACCGCGATACCGGCCTCTAGCGGGATTCATCGAAGCCCTGAAGGATGCATCAGGAGTAAGTCCGTGGAGATTCCCCAGCACTTTCACGTCGCCGAGACGGCAGGATGGTTTGTGAACCACCGCATCAATTCTGCCCTTCCCGGTTACCTCATGATCAGCTCCAAGACCGACACCAACGATCTGTCGGATTTGTCCGAAGATGCTTTGGCTGAATTCGGCCTTTTGCTCGCAAGAGCTCAGAGTGCTTTGAAACAGCAATTGAATGCTCAGCGCGTCTATATCGGCCGATACGGGCACTCGCCTGGTTACCCGATCCATTTTCATGTGATCCCGATATATGACTGGGTGGAGGAGTTGTTCTGGAAGGACGCTCGCTATCGTCTGCTCGAGAATTTCGCAGAGGGGCCAGGGGAAACCGCAACGGGTGGCGCGGAACTGACGCTGTTTGTCTGGCGCGAGTTCTGCGAACGCGCAGAGCCGCCACCGGTCAAAGGGCCATCGGTCTCAGAGGCCATCGAGCTGCTGCGGGAGACAATGCGGTTTTCGGCGCCTGAAGCCTAAGACAACACCGTTCCCGGCTGTCTTGCGACAAGCGCCCGGCTGGCCGCCGCGCCGGCATGCAGGCAGATGAGCCCGATCGCCGCGAGAGAATTGATTAGCAGAACATTCGCCACCACCGCTGCCGAAAACGCGCCCTCACCTGACGGAAGCACCGCCGTTGCAGCAAACAGCGCGCCTTCATAGGCAACGAACCCGGCCAGGAAGGCGCCGGCCATCGTAACGGTAAGATCTGTCGACAGACGAAGTACCCCGAGCGCCGTAGCCAGGCACGCAAATGCCGCGATACCGATCGCCAGACCCCAGGCATAACTGTCCCAGGTCTGGGGATAACCGAGCACGAGATATCCGACCATCTGGTTGGCGAGCCAGGCCAGCAGAACCGCCGTCACCGCCATCCGCCGGGGAAGAATGACAGCCGATACCGCCGCCAAGGCCACGAAGGGCGTTATGCAGGCGAAAAGCAGGCTGAGAGCGACGCTCGCACCTGAAATGACGACGACCCAGGCGACAGCGAAGCCGGGTGCGACAGGGCGCAGGGGAAGCTGATTTCGTTCGAGCATCTCGAAACTCCATTCGACCGCAGGAAATAATACGCCAGTCCGGGAAAAAGGCTAGCGAGGCCATACCTCCTCTTGAGATCGAAATTCCCCGCCATTCCTCAATCCATGACGTATTGGATATGATGGCGGCCGTGCACGGCCGATTTCTGGACATGGGCGCGAACGCCGAAGACCCGGCCGATCATATCCTCCGTCAGCACCTCCTCCGGCGCCCCCGAGGCGACGACCTCGCCTTTCTGAAGCACCGCCAGCCTGTCGCAGAACATCGCCGCCAGATTGAGATCGTGCAGTGCGACGATGCAGGTGATGCCGAGCTTCGAGATCAGCGAGAGAATGTCGAGCTGATGCTGGATATCGAGATGGTTGGTCGGCTCGTCGAGCAGCAGTTCGCTCGGCGCCTGCGCCAGCGATCTGGCAATATGGACGCGCTGGCGCTCACCGCCCGACAGCGTCTGCCAGAGCTGGCCCGCCCTCTCCCGCATGCCCGTCCGCGACAGGGCCTCGTCGACGGCTGCGTCGTCTCCGGCGCCCCAGGACGACAACAGCCCGCGATGCGGCGTGCGGCCGAGCCGCACCACGTCGCGCACCGTCAATTGCGTATCCGTCGTCGTCTGCTGCTCGACGAAGGCGACGCGCCGCGCAAGCGCTGCGCGCGACAGCGAGGATATATCGTCATCACCCAGCCGGATGACGCCGCTGCGAACCTTGCGCAGCCGGCAAATCAATCTGAGAAGGCTCGATTTGCCGGAACCGTTCGGCCCAAGCAGGCCGAACACCTTGCCCCTTTGCACCGTTAGGCTGACGCCGTTGACGATGACGGTATCGCCGGCGGCAAAGCTTACCTCGTCGACGCTGATGCTCATGCATTCCCTCGCACGCGATAGAGGATGATGGCGAAGGCCGGCGCGCCGAAGAGTGCGGTGACGACGCCGATCGGCAGGATTTGCTGCGGTATGATGACGCGCGAAACAATATCGGCGCCGACCATGTAAATCGCACCGCCGAGCGCTGTTGCCGGCAGCAGCCGCCCATGCCCCGGCCCGACGAGGAAGCGGGCGGCGTGAGGGATGACGAGGCCAACGAAGCCGATCGAACCCACCATGCTGACGACGCTTGCCGTCATCGCCGCCGTCATGCCGAACAGCACGATTTGGACGCGGCGTACGGCAATGCCGAGCGAGGCGGCAGCATCCGTGCCGAAAGCGAAGGCGTCCAGCGCCCGCACATGGGCCATGCAGATGATGAAGCCGGCAAGCGCGATCGGCACCGACAGATAGACATCGGGCCAGCGCACGCCACTGAGCGAACCCAAAAGCCAGAACAGGATGCCGCGCGCCTGCTCGGCATTCGCCGATGTCGTCACGATGTAGGAGGTCAGCGCATTGAAGAGCTGCGAACCGGCGACGCCGCAAAGGATGATGCGTTCGCCGCTTCCTCCCGCACCCGTTGCCAGGAAGCCGACCAGCAGAAAGGCGATCACCGCACCGATGAAGGCGCCGCTCGAGAGGCCGAGAATACCGTAGCCGAAGCCGAGGATCATCACGCAGACGGCGCCCGTCGAGGCGCCGGCGGAGATGCCGAGCACATAGGGTTCGGCCAGCGGATTGCGCAGCAGCGCCTGCAGGATCGCACCGGAGAGCGAGAGCGATGCGCCGGCGCTGGCCGCGACGAGCGCGCGGCTCAGACGATAATCCCAGACGATGCCCTGGTGGATGCGGCTGATCTCGAAATTCGTTCCGAACAGCCGGTTCGAGACCGCCTCCGCCGTGGTCGCAACGGGAATTGCGATCTCGCCGATGGAAACGGCAAGGCTGATCATCAGCCCGAGCAGGAGAAGTGCGGCAATGGTGAGCGCGGCAAGCGCCCACCATCCCTGTTGCCTGACCGACATTGCCTTCACTGCGCCAGGCCGAAGGACTTGATGCCGTTCGCCAATGTCTCGATGCCATCGATCGTGCGGATCGTCGGGTTCATCGACTGCGCGTCCATCATCACGAAGTGCTTGTTTTTGACCGCGTCGAGCTCCTTGGTCACAGGGTCGTTCTCAAGAAAATCGACCTTGACCTTAGGATCGTCAGCCGCATAACGGCGGCGGTCCATGGTCGCGAGCACGATGACGGCAGGGTTCGCCTGGGCGATGGTTTCCCAACCCACCAGCGGCCATTCCTCTTCCGTGGTGACGACGTTCTTCGCACCGATCGTCTTCAGGATATAGGCGGGCGCGCTGTTCTTGCCGGCGATGAAGGCGTCGCCGCTGACCTCTTTGCTGGAGAACCAGAAGACGACGGGCAGGTTCTTGCCCGATGCGCCCGATATCGACGCGACAGCATCCGCCTCGCGCTTCTTCAGCGCCGAAATCAGCGCATCGCCGCGGTCCTTCACGTCGAAAATCTCCGAGAGCTCGGCGATTTCCCGGTAGATCAGGTCCATCGTGAACAATTCCCCACGCACGCCGTCGCCGCCATCTGTGTTGACCTTGGCGACGCAATCGGCCGGCGCGAGATAGGTATTGATCCCGAGATCCTTGAACTGTTCCCGCTTGCCGACGGAGCCCTGCGCGCCGACATGCCATTCGAACTCGGCCGCCACCAGGTCGGGCTCCTGCCCGACGACGGATTCGAAGCTCGGATCGTTGTCGGCAAGCCGCTTTATCTTGCTGTTGGCCTCGGCATATTGCGGCAGGACAGACGGCCGTCCCGGCGATCTTGTCGGCAAGGCCGAGCGAGAAAAGAATTTCGGTCATGCCCTGGCCGATCGAAGCGATCCTGGCGGGCGCCTTCTGAAAAGTCACCTGCTGGCCGCAATTACTGACGGTCAGGGGGTAGTGCGTCGCGGCAAGGCTTGGTGCCGCAAGGCCGGCGAGCCCGAAGGCAAATGTCATGGCGGCGAGAATCTGGCGCATGGAAAACCTCGATGAAGGAAAAAATCACGGCCGTTCCGCGCATGTGCGCGGACCGAAAGCACGCTTAGGCGTGCCCTAGCCGCAGGAGGCCCAATCGAGACGGATGCATGCCGGAATTCGGCGAAGGTTCAGCAGGTCAATCATATCTGTTCCTTGTCCGGGCATCCCCGCCCGGTTGATTGGATCGTGATTGACGGCAGGTCTCCTGGCTTGCGGATATCCGTCGTTACATCCGCCTTCCCGCGATATCCGCAGTGGCAGGGCCATAGGCCCTTCAGAGATGGCCAGTCGCTGGCCACTCCTGAGATGATCGACAATCCGCTTACAGTTGCGGGGGCAGCCACGGTCTCGGTCCCTACTGGGTCGTCCTCACCGTGTTCCCTATTAATCCCCTTGGAGTCATCTTCAGGGAACCGTCGCACCCAGTTACGTCGCAGCCTGCCTAACGTCAATGATTATTGCGGAGGATCGTGCCGGCCCACCGCGGCAAATTGCGAGACCTCGAAGCAAAACTCGCCAGCACCCTCGCGCAAAAGCTATCGTCTGCGGCGCTGGCGTCGGGTCATCAGTCGGCGTGCGTCACGACGGATTGCGGAAGGCGGGCCCCCGACATAGCTTTGGCGCCACCGATTTCAACGAGGTCTGATGTAGCAATGAGCAATCCGGATAGCACCGATCTCGCCGCAGCCAGGATAGACGCAATTCGCCAAGCAGCCGAGCAAGGCGATGCACAAGCACAATTTGAATTAGGCCATATGACCGCACGAGGTGAAGGTGTCACCGGGGATAAAGCCGAAGGCGCGAGATGGCTTCGGAAAGCGGGCGAACAAGGTCATGTCGATGCGCAATTCCTCCTGGCTGGCCTGTATCTCATGGGGGACGGCGTTGCACAGAGCGCGCCGGAAGGCGTCGAGTGGCTTGATAGAGCCGCCAGTCAAGGCCATGCCGACGCACAGTATTTATTGGGCTTGATGAGAGAGGACGGCGACGGTTGCGATATCGATCCAACAGACGCCGTGAGATGGTACGGCCAGGCCGCAAACCAGGATCATGCCGGTGCGCAATACAGGCTAGCCCAAATGAAAGAGCACGGCGTGGGCTGCGAGATCAATCTGACAGAGGCTTTCAAATGGTACCGTCGTGCAGCGCTTCAGGATTACCCTGATGCAAGAGAAGATCTGCTCGATTTATGTCGTGCACATCCAGACCTGCCGCTTCCAGTATCAGAATTGCTCGATGGCAAAGGTCGTTCCTGATACTCAGCCCTTTGTCCGGCGGCGCAATCGTCCAGACGCCGTCGCCGTCCTATTCACTCCGCCCCTACAACGCATCCAGCGGTATCTTCAAATACCGCCGGCCGTTCTCCTCCGGCTCGGGCAACCGCCCGCCGCGGATATTGACCTGCAGCGCATGCAACATCAGCTTCGGCTTCGGCAGCGTGCGGTCGCGCGCCTGGCGCAGCGCAACGAAGCCGGCCTCGTCGATGCCTGCGATGTGAGGATTGGCGCTTTTCTGGGCGGTCACCGTGCTTTCCCAGCGGGGGTGGCGGCCGCCGGGCTGGTAGTCGTGGCCGGAAAAGAGCCGGGTCTCCTCGGGCAGCAATAGGATGGCCTGGATCGAGTGCCAGAGGGAGCTAGCGCTGCCGCCCGGAAAATCGGTTCGCGCCGTGCCGGAATCCGGCGTGAACACTGTGTCGTGCACGAAGGCGGCGTCGCCGATTACATAGGTCACTGAGGCGAGTGTGTGCCCGGGCGAAAACATCACGCGGGCTTTAAGCGCACCGATCTCGAAGGTGTCGCCATCGGCAAACAGCTGGTCCCATTGCGAACCGTCGGCTTTAAGCGCCGGCCAGTTGTAGATCTCCTTCCAGAGCGTCTGCACGTCGGTGACATGGGCGCCGATCGCCGTCGGCGCACCGGTCTTCTCATGCAGATAGTGCGCGGCGGAGAAATGATCGGCATGCGGATGCGTGTCGAGGATCCACTCGACCGTCAGCCCTTCACTTTTGATATGAGCGAGGATGGCGTCGGCATTGGCCGTTCCCGTCGCCCCCGACATCTCGTCGAAATCGAGGACCGGGTCGATGATGGCGCAGCGTTTCGTCGCCGGGTCGGAAACGACATATTGTACACTGCAGGTGCGGGGCTCGAAGAAGGCCTTCACATGAGCCGCCTGCCCTGCCCGCTTTTCCAGAAAGCGGCGCGCGCCGGCAAGATCGAAGCCGAGGTTTTGACCGAAGGCCTCGACATCTCCGGGCTTCATCCGCCCGTCGAGCACCTCGCCCAGTGCATAGAGCGTCAACGCTCGTGTGCCGCTCTTGCAATGGGCGACGACCGGTCCCTTGGCCTGCGCCATCGCTGCCTGGAAGGCACGGATATCGGCCTCGGTGATCTCGGTTCCCTTCACCGGCACGAAGCTGTAGGCGAGCCCGGCGGTGGCGGCGGAAGCCTTTTCCGCGGTATTGCCCGGCTGCCCCGGCTCCTCGCCATCCGGTCGGGCATTGATGACGGCGGCAAAACCATCAGCCGCGAAGGCGGCAAAACCTGCGGCGTCGGGCTGCTCCGCCACCGATATCAGCTCATTGACCCTCACGGATGTCATCGAAGCCCCCGCGCTGCCGCTCCAGGCATTATCGCACGTATATCGATACAATCTCACAAGTATATTGCCGAACGCAAGAATAGGCGTTTGGTATTTCTCTGCACCTGTCGACGATCCGCAAAGCCTGAAGAAACCGGTGGGAGACGCCGCCCAAACTCCCGCCCATCCCGACCGAGTATCGTCAAAACGATAGCGTCGCAGCTCCTTCCTTGATCTCGGCATGCATGGCGCTGGCACCGACGATGACGACGCCGTCGAGCAAGTCTTCCTGCGTATAACCGCGCGAGGTCACACAGGGCGGGCAAGCCCA
>Ga0102590_1000373_pt1 | contig 106259 bp, 104 predicted proteins | sample AraplaMF_Col_mMF_FD_76859 | JGI IMG/M metagenome (GOLD analysis project Ga0102590, IMG submission 76859) | Arabidopsis root microbial communities from the University of North Carolina, USA - plate scrape MF_Col_mMF | ecosystem: Host-associated > Plants > Roots > Endosphere | place: USA... | reverse complement strand
CTTCATTTCATTTCTACCCTTGTCTTACCTGAGAGCCGGTTTCCGGTCTTCTCCTTGGGACTTTTCGTCCTCTATGGCCCGACAATAGGCGGCCCCCGTTCCGTACAGCTTAAAAATTGCGGTTAAAAAAATCCTGCCTCCGGGGATGGTTAGCAAAAACGAATATGGCACGGTTTCCGGAATATGAACGCGGCCCCGTGCCAGAGCAGGACAGCTTCAGGTAAGTCTCGGGTAAGTTTTGCGTGGCAAAATGCTCGCACCAATAGTCCGTCATTCTTTAAAGACTTTGCTGAAAAGGGCGCATTCATGATCACGGCATCCCTGGCATACGTCATTCTGTCTCGTGATATGCCGAAAAGCCTCGACCGCGTCGCCAATCAGACGCAGGTCAAAAAAGATGCCCAGTATTACGCCGACAACATCAACAAGGTGAAGGACGTCGACGACTTCCTTGGCGACTACAAGCTCTACAGCTACGCCATGAAGGCTTACGGGCTTGATGACATGATCTACGCCAAGGCCTTCATGAAGAAGGTTCTGGAAAGCGATCTCACGGACGCGAACAGTTTCGCCAACAAGCTTTCCGACACCCGTTACAAGGAATTTGCCTCCGCCTTCAATTTCCACGCGCCGCCCAAGGATATTCAGACGGACGCGCAGGAAGACGATCTGATCGGCCTCTACAAGCAATCCTTCGCTGATGCAGCCGATCAGGCCGCCACCGAAACGAAATACTACAGCGCGCAGATGGACGACGTGAAGAACGTCCAGGACTTCGTCGGCAATTCCCGCCTGTTGAATTACGCGTTGAAGAGCGTCGGCATCGACCCGACCTACATCTCGAAGGACTACATCGCCAGCGTCCTGACCACGGACATCAGCAAGCTTGGCGGCAATGCGCCCGATACGAGCGATCCGGCCTACGATCCGACCAAGACCTATGTCGGTGACAAGCTCTATGCGCTCGCCCAGCAGTTCAACTTCAAGCCGGACAATGGCGACACCCAGTATTTTCGCGCCAATATCGGTTCGGTGCAGTCGGTCGACGACTTGCTCGCCGATCCGCGCCTGCGCACGGTGGCGCTCCAGTCCGTCGGCATCGATCCGGCAACGGCCGATGACGCTTTCATCAAGATGGTGCTGACAAGCGATCCGGCCACACTTGGCGGCGACGCGCCGCTCAACAACCCTAATCCGTCGCTCAACTATGTCGGCGACAAATACAAGGAACTTCGTTCTTACTTCAATTTCCAAGCCGATGGTTCGGTCAATGGTTCGGCCCAGAATTCCAGCCAGACCGATGAGGTCGCAGAACTATACGCGTTCCGCGCGCCTGCAGTTGGCGGCGTCGCCCAGACTGCGACACAGAAGAACAACGTCATCGAACAGTATAACATCAAGACTGCACCGCAGATCGTCGACCGCGACGGCACAGCCAGCGATGTGTACTATACCAGCCCGGCAATGTCCGATCTCAACAAGAGCTACTATCAGTCCAAGATCGGCACGATCACCAATGTCGATCAATTGGTCAACGACAAGCGGCTTGCAGACTACGTTCGCGCCGCATTCGGCATGGATCCGGGCTTTACGCAGCTGAAGAGCGTCCTGACAGATCCGACCTATGCCCGTTCGGTCGATATGGGAGAGGCTTACAAGGCCTTCAACTTCAAGTCCGACGGTACGGTCTCCCCGACGAAGCGCGCGCAATCCTATGATCAGTTGACGGGCATGGTGAATGCAGCGTCGAACGTTACCGGCTACTTCTCGAACAAGATGATACCCGCGAGCGGTCCGAGCACGATCACCAACGTCGACGAACTGCTTTCCGACAAGACTCTGACCTCTTACATCAAGGATGCCTACGGCCTTGGCCAGGATTTCAGCAATGCCGAGCTGAAGAACATCCTCACGGATTCCGCCTACGCCACGACGGCGGGCCATCAGGACATCCATGATGCCTTCAATTTCAACGCGGATGGTTCGGTCAACGGCACGATCCAGAGCGCCGCGCAGCTCAAGAGCATCAATCAACTCGCTGCAGCCAATGCGTCCTACTATCAGGCCAAGCTACCGGATCTCTCGAACAACGGCTCGACCGCGGCCGTTGACGTTTTCCTCGCCGACGACAAGTTGGTCAGCTTCCTGCGCACCAACCTGCAGATCGGCGACGACGTCAGCGACACTACGCTTCGCAGCATTCTGACCGATCCGACGGTCGCGGCGGCCCAGGGCTATAGCGACGTCTACCAGCTCTTCAACTTCCGTCAGGACGGGACGGTCGCTCAAAACACGTTCTCGCAGAGCGCCGACCAGGTTGCGGCAATGAACACGAAGGCGGACGCCGCCGCCTCCTACTACGGCAGGACGATGCCTTCGATCGCCAGCGTCGATCAGTTGCTGGCCGATCAGAAGCTCAACAATTACATCCGTTACGCTTTCAGTATTCCGGCGAGCGTTTCGGACACTGATCTGCGCAACATCCTCACCGATCAAAGCGGTACCGGTCCCTATGCCAATGTGAAGGCTGCGTTCAATTTCCAGGCGGACGGCACCGTTGCTCCCGGTCTTCCGGCGCAGACAACCACGCAGATGGCCTCCTTGAACTCGGCTGCCAGCATACGGGAGCAAAGTACCCTTGACCGGATGGGCGACGTCAATGATGTCGATCAGCTGCTCGCCGATTCATCCCTGACTGACTATCTGAAGATGGCGTATGGCCTGGCCTACGACACGAGCAACGCCGAGCTGAAGAGCATTCTCACCGACCCGGCCCATGCAGCATCCGTCGGCCAGGCTGATCTCAACGCCGCCTTCAATTTCGCTGCGGACGGGTCGCTGCCGACCTCGACCTCGCCCCAGACCGGTGAGCAGACGACGAACACGTCAGACAACTACGGCGCTCGCGCCAACAATCAGGGCAACGATCTCATCGACCGCATCATCGCGAACTACAAGTCGCGAATGGATGACGCCAATGGCGTGAAGAATGTCAATGATTTCATGAAGACCAACAAGACCGCCGATACGCTCCTCGGTAACGACTCCTATCCGGACCTTTATCAGATAGCGCTGCAGGCCTATGGCCTGACGACGAACGACGTCTCGCGCTCCACCATGCGCAAGCTGCTTGTCAGCGACCCCTACGATCCGAAGGGATATGTCGCGTCATTCAAGGATGACCGCATCACCAATATGGTTCGTGCTTTCAATTTCGGCGCCGATGGCAAGGCTGCCGAGCCCATGTCGGCGCTCTCTGCTGCCACGATGGCGAAATATGCGACCGATTATAAGTCGCACGTGACCATGCTCATGAAGGACGGTCCTGCAAAGGACCGCGCTTCAAAGGATGCGACCAAGGAAGTGGATTATTTCGGCAAGACCATTCCAACCATAACGTCGCTCGATGATTTCCTGGCCGACAAGCGCCTGACGGATCTTGTGCTGAAAGCAAATGGCCTCGATCCGAAGAAATACGACAAGGATACGCTGAAGAAGATCTTCACCTCCGATCCTGACGACAAGAAGAGCTATCTCAACACCACGGCTGACGCGCGCTTCAAGGAAATCGTCGCCTCCTTCAATTTCGACAAGGACGGCAACCTGACCCGTGCCAAGATGGGAGCCATCCAGGACAAGCAGGCCGAAGCAAGCACGCAGCAGCAATATGTGCAGATGACCCTGGAAACCCAGGAGGGCGAAAAGAACGATGGCGTTCGCCTGGCGCTCTATTTCAAGCGCAAGGCCGGTGACGTCACGTCGCTCTACAACATTCTCGGTGACAAGGCACTCTATGAGGTCATCCAGACCGCCTATAGCCTGCCCCAGCAGATTTCGGCAATGGACGTGACCAAGCAGGTCGACCTTCTCGGTCGCTTCGTGAAGCTCGAAGACCTGCAGGATCCGAAGAAGGTCGATAAGCTCATCAAGCGTTTCACGGCCATGTACGACATCAAGAACAACACGCAGCAGTCGCCGGCGCTCCAGCTCCTGACCGGCGGTACCGGCCAGGCGTCATCGCTGCTCTGATAATGGTGTAGCCTGCCGGAGCCCACGAAGGTTCTAAAGTATGTCGCGCAAAACCGTGCAGCGGTTTTGCGCTAACGACGTGCAGAAGCAAGGACCTAAAGCGTGGCAAGGCACGCTTTAGAGGCTCACCACCTTGTCCGGGTTCATGATACTGGCTGGATCGAAGGCGCGCTTGATGCGACGCATCAGCTCCATCTCGATGGCGGGCCGGACCGATGCCAGCTCGTCACGCTTCAGCTGACCGATACCATGCTCTGCGGAAATCGAACCGTCATGGGCAAGCACCAGCCCATGCACGATATGGTTCATCTCGTGCCAGCGGGCGATGAACGCATCCTTATCGGCTCCAGCCGGCTGCGAGATGTTGTAGTGGATGTTGCCGTCGCCCATATGGCCGAAGGCGCAGATGCGCGCGCCGGGCATTGCAGCCATCACCGCCTCTCCGGCTTCCTTCATGAAGTGCGGTATCTTCGAAACCGGCACGGAAACGTCGTGCTTGATGGAACCGCCCTCGGGCTTCTGAGCGTCCGACATGCTTTCGCGCATATGCCAGAGCGCCTTCTGCTGCGCGACGGAGGAGGCGATTGCCGCATCCTGCACGAGCCCTGCTTCGAAACCCTGTTCCAGAACGGCATTCATCATCCGCTCTGCCGTCTCGGCGGAGTCGGAGGTGGAGATATCAACAAGCACATACCAGTCATGCGGCGTCTCCAGCGGATCGCGCACGCCGTCGATATTGCGCACGGTGATCTCGACGCCGAAACGCGGCATCAGTTCGAAGCCGGTCAGCGAAGTTCCGCAGAGGCTGGAAGCGAGATTGAAGAACGCGAGCGCATCCTCGACAGACGAAAGCCCCGCAAAGGCAACCTGATGGCCGAGCGGCTGAGGGAAGAGCTTCAGCACTGCGCCGGTAATAATGCCGAGCGTGCCCTCCGCGCCGATGAAGAGATCGCGCAGATCGTAGCCGGTATTGTCCTTCTTGAGACGGCGAAGCCCGTCCCAGATCTCGCCCGTGGGCAGGACGACTTCGAGGCCGAGGCAGAGCTGGCGCATGTTGCCATAGGCGAGAACTGCCGTGCCGCCGGCGTTGGTCGACAGGTTGCCGCCGATGCGGCACGAACCTTCCGAGCCGAGCGAGAGCGGAAACAGACGGCCATGCGCTTCGGCCGCCTTCTGCACCTCGGCCAGGATCGCCCCGCCATCGGCGACAAGCACGTTTGCGACCGGATCGACATCGCGGATCTTGTTCATGCGCTCGAGCGAAAGGATGACGTCCGCCTTGCCCTCACGCGGCGTCTGCCCGCCGACAAGGCCGGTATTTCCGGTCTGCGGTACGATGGCCGTGCCGGTTTCGGTGGCAAGCTTCATGATCGCAGAGACTTCTCCGACCGTCCCGGGCTTTAGCAGAAGAGGGGAGGAGCCATGATAGAGGCCGCGATTTTCGATGAGGTGCGGCGCGAGATCGGCTTCGCTGCGTAGCGCATATTTCTCGCCGACAATGGCGGTGAAACGCTCGATAATATCTGCAGAAATGCCTGTGCTGCTCATGGAACCCGGTCCCTCTTCCTTACTCGCGCGGAGCCGCTGCTCGCCGCAGTCGATCGTTGATTGCCTCTCCAAGCCCTTCGTCCGGGATCGGTGAAAAGGCGATTACGGCCGCGCCGCTGGCATCGGCCCTCTTCATGTAGTCGAAAAGATTGGCAGCCGCCTCCGAGAGATCGCCTCGCGGGCTGAGGTTCAGCGCGATAGCCGCTTGCTCGGCGCCTGCCACCCTGTCCGGACCGAAGGCAATCAAAGCTTCGCCGGGTTCCAGTGCCGTAGCGTCGAGCCGGACGGCCGCACCTGGCGCATAATGCGAGGCGAGCATGCCCGGCGCTTCGATCGCCGCGGCCGCCTTTTTCGAACGCAGCAAACGCTTGCCTGCCACCCGCTCGATTTCCTTGGCCGGCAGGCCGCCGGGCCGCAGGAGGCGCAGCTCGCCGTTTTCGACCTTGACGATCGTCGATTCCACGCCGACGGCACTCGCGCCGGCGTCGAGGATGAGGGGTATCTTTCCCCCGAGATCGGCTTCGACATGGGCAGCGCTCGTGGCGCTCACCTTGCCGGACGTATTGGCGCTCGGAGCTGCAAGCGGCCGCCCGAAGGCACGAATGAGATCGCCGGTAAAACCTTTGGGTATACGGATCCCAACGCTGTCGAGGCCTGCAGTCGCCAGCGCATGGATAGCGGTACCTGATTTCAGCGGCAGTACAAGCGTCAGCGGGCCCGGCCAGAAGGCTTCTGCCAGGGCATGGGAGATGGGATCGAATTCCGCATAGGTCTCGGCCATGGCAAGATCCGCCATATGGCAGATCAGCGGATTGAAGCGTGGCCGCCCCTTTGTCTCATAGATGCGGGTGATTGCCGCCGGATTGGTGGCGTCGGCGGCAAGGCCGTAGACCGTCTCGGTGGGTATGGCGATCGCAAAGCCTTCGGCAAGTGCCGCGCAGCCGGCTTCGAGTGCCGTCTGCCTGTCCGCCTTGATGTCGATTATTCTTGCCATGTCCTGCCCGGTTTTGCTGCGGCAGTCATTAGGCCTTCCTTGCGGCGCGATCAATCCCGCCCGAAACGCTGGATCAGCTGTCGCTGGAGCTACAGTTGGCGAATGATCTGGCGAAGCTGCTCGTTGCGGGCACCGAGCAGGAGGATGTTGCGGATGGCGATCTGCGGATCGTTGGTACGGAAGAGCAGGCCATTGCCGCGCACCGAGCGGTCGACCACCATCCTCTCCGGCGTGCTTTCACCCGCCTTGATCGCCACGGCGAAATACATGCGGGAATTCTGCACCGCGATATTGTCGAAGAAATTATCGTTGTCGCCGATGTCGGAATAGAAGTTGGCGATGTAGAAGGCCCACGCCACTTCGTCGTAGCGGGCGAATTTGGTGCGTGCGGCCGTGACATGGCAGTAGCCGAGATGGGGGCTATCGGCCAGCGTCCTATGGAAAATCAGCTTGGGGAACTGGATCGAGCGGTGGAAGCCGTTGATGTTCTGATGGGTCTTTTCGCCGGCTGTCTGCAGCTTGCGTGCGGTCTTTTCGGCGACTTCGTCATGTGTGAGATAGCGGCGTTCTTCCGGCAGCCAGTCCTCGCGGCGGCGGCTGATACGGCCGGTGCGCAGGAATTCCGAATGCTTGGTTTGAAGCCGCGGTTCCGCAGGCTTGATTTCTTCCCGCGTGTCGAAATATCGAAGTTTGGCCATGGCTTGCAGTCTTCGCTGTGAAGGGTCGCCGACAAGGATAGAATTTCATGCTTAACGCCCTGTTAAAATAACGGGAAGAAGGCACGGGAGCTGAAGGTTGAGGGCCGCATGTCGCAAATGCGATAGAGCTGTGCCCGGCGCATTGGATTCGCTTGTGTCTGAAGCACCAAGAAATGTCGCAATTGACGATAATCAAAGGCAGGTGAGTGTTTCTGAGGGCCGCTCGGTTCCCTGTCGTCAATTTCGAAGCGGATGTCGCTTTACAACCAAACGGCCGGCATGCTCGGTGCTTAAATAACGCCATGACGAGTTTTCCTGATGGAGAAGGAAGCGGGCGCGCTTCCGCTGCAGGGCTCTGAGAAGAGTAGCAGCCACATGCACGAGGATAGGCAGATGGATATTCGCAGCAACGTTTTGCGCCAGCTCAAGAGCCGCCGCGAGGGCTTCAGTCTCGAACAGCCCTTCTACATCGACGAGGATTATTTCCGTCTGGATATGGAGATGATCTACTATCGCGATTGGCTCTTCATCGGCCATGATTGCGAACTGCCGAAGCCGGGCGCTTACTTTACCGTCCAGATTGGCGAATACCCCGTCGTCGTCGTGCGCGGACGCGACAATGTCATTCGTGCCTTCCACAACAGCTGTCGCCACCGTGGCTCGCGCGTCTGCACCAAGGAGCACGGCTCGTCGGTGCGCCTCGTCTGCCCCTATCACCAGTGGACCTACGACCTCGACGGCAAGCTCGCCTTCGCACGCCACATGGGCGATGATTTCGACAAGAGCGGCTACGGACTGAAGCCGGTTCATTGCGAAATCGTGGCCGGTTACGTTTTCATCTGCCTCGCCAATAACGCACCGGACTTCCAGTCCGTGCGCGACAAGATCGAGCCCTATATGGCGCCTCATCACATCAGCGAGGCCAAGATCGCATTCCAGAGCACCATCATCGAGAAGGGCAACTGGAAGCTGGTATGGGAGAATAACCGCGAGTGCTATCACTGCGCAGCAAACCATCCTGAGCTCTGCCGCACCTATCCGGAAGCGCCGAGCGTGACCGGCACGGATGGGGGTGCCGACGATCCCGAGATCGCCGGCCATTGGGCGCGCTGCGAGGCCGCAGGTCTGCCTAGCAAGTTCCAGATCTCGCCAGATGGACAGTTCCGCACCGCCCGCATGCCGCTGATCGAGGACGCCGAAAGCTACACCATGTCCGGCAGGCCCGCCGTCAAGCGCCCGCTCTCCGACGACGTCAAGATCAGCCGTATCGGCACGATGCTGCTCTTCCACTATCCGACGACGTGGAACCATCTGCTCGGCGATCACGCCATCTCCTTCCGCGTTCTGCCGCTAAGTGCCAATGAGACGGCAGTGACGACCAAATGGATCGTCCATAAGGATGCCGTCGAAGGCGTCGATTATAATCTTGAGGAACTGACCCACGTCTGGACCGAAACCAACGATCAGGACCGCCGCATCGTCGAAGAGAACGCATTCGGTATCCGCTCGCCGGCTTACGAACCTGGTCCCTATTCGTCGGTCCATGAAGGCGGCGTCATGCAGTTCCTCGAATGGTATTCGAACTTCATGGTCAACCGTCTGCAGGGCGATCAGGCCAAGCTCTCGGTCGTTGCCTGAGAGCAAAGATCGCCCGGTTAATGTCCGGTTCATTTCGCCTCCGGTAGAAATAAGCGTGAGGGCCGTTTACGGGTTGTACGGGAACATTTCTCCGTTTTATCCGTTCTTCGGCAGGCTTTTTCGCTCTTGATCGGAGATATGCAATGTTTGGGCTGAGTAAGAAGGTCGCGACTGCGGTTATGGCCGCCGCTGTCGTTGTGACGAGCTTTGTGCCGTCGCAGGCAATCCAGATGCCGGCCGCCCCGCAGGTGGAAAAGTCTTCGCCTGTCGAAAACGTTCAATATCGTCGCTATTATCGTCCGGGTTATCGCCCCGGCTATTATCCGGGATACCGTCCGGCCTATCGACCCGGCTGGTATGGCGGGTATCGCGGTTATTCCTACTATCGCCCGGGCTACCGTCACTATGAGGGCTATTGGTATCCGCTGGCAGCCTTCGGTGCCGGTGCAGTCATCGGCGGAGCCATCGCCTCTCAGCCGCGCTACTATGCACCCGCGCCCGCGCCCACCGGCATCAATCCGAGCCATGTTGCCTGGTGTGAAGACCGCTACCGGTCCTACAGGGCTTACGACAATACTTTCCAGCCCTATAACGGTCCGCGCCAGCAGTGCTATTCGCCCTACTATTGAGGCGGAGCCAGAGTCCCAGATGAAACGCCCGGCCCAGTGAGCCGGGCGTTTTTGCTTAGAGGATATGCACGCGCTTCAGGAGCCACCACGCAAACACGATGGAGGCGATGATCAGCCCGATGGCATATTCCGTTCCGTGGTCGCCGATGGCGAAGGGCAGGTTGGCCGTGTTCATGCCGAAAAAGCCTGTGACCAGCGTCGGTGGCAGCAGGAAGGCCGTCATGATCGACAGGATGTAAAGGTGGCGGTTCGTCTCCGAGGAGAGCTTGGAGTCGATTTCTTCGTGCAGCAGCCTTGCCCGGTCCTGCAGCGCGTAGACATCATGGTCGACAGTCTCCAGCCGGCTCGTCAGCCGCCCGGCAATATCGTCGAAGCCGAAGGGCATTTCGTCTTCGTCGGAGGCTGCGGCTCGGCGCATCAGCGCGAGCACTGTGCGCAGGTGGCGATGCAGACGGACGATCGTGCGGCGGACGGGAGCAAGCCTGCGGCGTTCGTCACGCGGCGCGTTGTCGTAGACGAAGTCTTCGATCAGATTGAGCTCTTCGGTGAGCTCCATGACGACGGAGATCAGCGTGCGCTGGAACTCGGTTACAAGCAGCTCGAACAGATCGACGGGACGAGTGAATTTGCCAGGATTCTTCTCGATCATGACACGCGTCCGCTCTACGCTTCTCAGCGGCTGCAGGCGCGTGGTGATGATGAAACGGTCGGAGATGGCGAAATGCAACCAGCCGAGATCGGCCGTGTCCTGATCGAATTCGCGCTGGCAGTCCACCAGCGTACCGTAGAGCATCTGCTCGTCGACGGTCAGGACCGCGTGCGTGTCTCGGGTGGTCAGCGCCGACTTGGCGTCATCCATCACGCCGAGCGTGTCGAGCAGGGCGGGCACGCGGGCATCGGCGAGATTGAGATGCAGCCAGTAGAAACCGTCATCGGCGGTCAGTTCCGCGGCCGTCGCGCTGTTTTGCAGCCGCACGGCCTTCTTGCTTTCCGGCGAGAAACGGTAGGCCCATACGAGACCGGGTATGTTGACGGGCAAGGTATCCATTATTGCCGATCCTCTCGCGAAAGCGATCAATCCTACTAAAGCATGTCGCTCAAAACTGCACAGCGGTTTTGCAATAGCGGCACGCGACCTGCGCGCGGCTGCCGACCTGAAAGATCGCGACACGCTTAGAGATTCTCCATGACGTTTGTTTGTGCAAGTGCACAAGGGAAAAGGCGCGCACGTCAGAGGTTATCGACGGAAACCAAATTGACGTTTACGTAAAAATCAATTAGCTCTTCAGCTGGAGGGGCTTGCGCGCCGGCTTTGCCGCATGTGAGCCAAAAGCGAGGAAAATGAGATGTATAAGGCGCCCGTCGAGGAAATCGCGTTCACGCTGAAGCATGTTGCCGGCATGGTCGAGGCGATGGACAGCGGTCTTCTGGGCGATCTCGGCGAGGATCTGGTCGATGCCATCCTGACCGAGGCGGGACGATTTGCCACGGAGGAAATCGCCCCTCTGGCCGACATCGGCGACCGCCAGGGCGCCCGCCTTTCCAACGGGGAGGTAAGAACGCCGGACGGCTGGCGCGATCTTTACCGCAACTGGGTAGCCGGCGGCTGGAACGGTCTGACCGCGCCGGAGGAGTTCGGCGGCCAGGCCTTACCGCACATGCTGAATGTCGCGGCACTCGAAATGTGGAATTCCGGGTCCATGGCCTTCGCCCTCTGCCCGACCCTGACGATCGGCGCCGTCGAGGCGCTCAACGTGCACGGCAGCGTAGCTCTGAAGGACAGATATCTGGCGCGCATGGTGTCTGGCGAGTGGACCGGTACCATGAACCTCACAGAGCCCCATGCAGGCTCCGATCTCGGCGTGCTGAAGGCGCGTGCCGAACGCCGCGAGGATGGCAGCTATCGCATTTTCGGCCAGAAGATTTTCATCACCTGGGGCGAGCACGACGCTGCCGACAACATTATCCATCTCGTCCTTGCACGCCTGCCGGATGCGCCCGCAGGCACACGCGGCATCTCGCTCTTCCTCGTGCCGAAATTCCTCGTCAACGAGGACGGCTCGCTCGGCGCTCGCAACGATCTTCACTGCCATTCCCTGGAGCACAAGCTCGGTATTCATGGCTCTCCCACCTGCACCATGATCTATGGCGACGGCAAATTCGGTGATGAGACGGGGGCGGTCGGCTGGCTGATCGGCGAAGAGAACAAGGGCCTCGCCTGCATGTTCACCATGATGAACAACGCCCGCCTCGCTGTCGGCATGCAGGGGGTGGCGATCTGCGAAGCGGCGACGCAGAAGGCAATCGCTTACGCCAAGGAGCGCACCCAAGGCAAGGCGCCGGGCTGGAGCGGCCCGGGCATGAGCCCGATCATCGAGCATCCTGATGTCATCAGGATGCTGCTCACCATGAAGGCGCTGACGCAGGGCTCACGCGCCATTGCCTATACCTGCGCCCACGCAATCGATATGTCGCACCGCGCTGCCGATCGTCGTGAACATTGGCAGGAACGCGCCGCTCTCCTGACGCCGATCGCCAAGTCCTTTGCTACCGATGCCGGCGTGGATGTCGCCTCTCTCGGCATTCAAGTTCATGGCGGCATGGGCTTCATCGAGGAAACAGGTGCTGCCCGCTATCTGCGCGACGCCCGCATTGCCCCGATCTACGAAGGCACGAATGGCATTCAGGCGATCGATCTCGTCACCCGCAAGCTGCCTTTGTCTGATGGCAAACAGGTCGGGGGCATCATTACCGAGCTGAAGGCGATCGCCGGGGCTGTTCGCAGTTCAAACCTCGACGGTTTCGGAACAACGGCGGACAGGTTGGATTCCGCCCTTGCCGATCTGGAGCAGGCGACATGTTGGCTGCTCGCGCGTCTTGCCGAGGGCAGATCCGCCGAGGCTCTGGCGGGCGCGACGCCCTATCAGCGCCTTTTCGGTCTTGCACTTACCGGCAGCTATCTTGCCAAGGGTGGTCTGGCCCAGACCGCGGACGGGGCAGGCGAGAGCCGCATCGCGCTCTGCCGCTTCGCTGCTGAAAATCTTCTGTCTGAAACGGCGGCACTGAAAGACCGTGTCGTTAAAGGCGCCGATAGCCTTGCCGCAGCCCGTGCCATCCTTGCCTGAGGAGATGAAAATGAGCGAGCCCGTCATCATCGAGCGATACGCGGAAAACAGCGCTGTCCAGGTCATCCGCTTCAACCGGCCGGAGAAGAAGAACGCCTTCACCCGTGACATGTATCGCACGATGACGGATGCGCTGAATGCCGCAAACAGCGATGACGGCGTCAGGGTGACTGTGTTCTTCGGCACGGAAGGCTGTTTCTCCGCCGGAAACGACATCGGCGATTTCCTCGCTGCAGCCATGGGCGGCAGCATGGGGCAGGATCTGATCGATTTCCTCTACGCACTCGCCAAAGCCGAAAAACCGCTCGTCTCGGGCGTCGATGGTCTTGCGATCGGTATCGGCACCACTCTCAACCTGCATTGCGACCTGACGATCGCTTCCGACCGCAGCCAGTTCCGCACGCCCTTCGTCGATCTGGCGCTCGTGCCGGAAGCGGGCTCCAGCCTGATCGTTCCGCGCATCATGGGGCAGCAGCGCGCCTTTGCGATGCTCGCTGCCGGCGAGGCTTTCTCGGCGGAAGACGCCAGGCTGGCCGGTCTCATCTGGAAAGTGACGACCGCGGAACAGGTAGAACACCAGACGCTTTCTGCCGCCGCGAAGCTGGCCGCCAAGCCTCCGGAAGCGCTGAAGATTGCCCGCGATCTTATTCGTGGCCCGCGTGAGGAGATTATTGCGCGGATTGACGAAGAGGCCCGTCATTTCGCAGCGCGGTTGAAAACGGCTGAGGCCCGGGCGGCTTTCGAGGCTTTCATGCGTCGCTGAGCACCCCTAAAAATCAGCTAATATTATCAGTTGTCAATTTAAAGCATCCCTTAAGCATAGAATAATTATTGAATAGAGGACGGATCCCCCCAACCGTCCGGGCGTGACGTGTTTCGTACGACCCTCTGTCCGAATTCACCCACGGCCATCGCCCGTTCGCAGCGCGCTTAACCCCCGCGCTGCGAAGCTTTTGGGCCGCCTGCATCCCGGCTGCACCTTTCCAGGCTCAGAATAGTTAGGCGTTTGCCAAACTATTTATTGACTCCGATCCTGCCGTGCCTATAGTTAGGCGTATGCCTAACCAATCGCATGCACTTGATTTGATGTTTCAGGCTCTGGCGGACCCGGCCCGGCGCAGCATGGTCGATCGGCTCTGCAAAGGGCCAGCCTCTGTGAAAGAACTGGCCGAACCGCTGCCCATGGCGCTGCCTTCCGTCCTCCAGCATCTGCAGATGCTGGAAGCAAGCGGCCTGGTGCGTTCGGAAAAGACCGGCCGTATTCGCACCTGCCGGATAGAGCCGCAGGCGCTGCGCTCCGCCGAAAGCTGGATCAATGAGCGCCGCATCCTCTGGGAGCACCGTCTCGACAGGCTCGGTGCCTATCTCGAAGCCAATCCGGATATGCCGGAGAACCCTGGAAAGACCGAAAAGGAGTAAGACCATGCAGGAAGAGTACAGTACCCTCCATTCCACCTTCTCCATCGAACGCACATACGATGTGCCGGCCCCGCGTGTCTTCGCCGCCTGGTCCGATCCGAAGGCGCGCCTGCAGTGGGACGCGATCGGCGAGGACTTCACCACCACCTATACCGAGAATGATTTCCGCGTCGGCGGCCGCGATATCAGCCGGTTCAATTTCGGCAAGAGTGACGAATATGTCGCCGACGCGCGTTACGAGGATATCGTCCGGGATCGCCGTATCGTCTACGCCTATACGATGTCGCACAACGAGCGGCGCATCTCCTCGTCATTGACGACGATCAGCCTTACGCCAGTGCCGGAAGGCACGCATGTCTCGGTGACGGAACAGATCACGATCCTCGATGGCGGCGACAAGGTCGAATATCGCCAAGCCGGCATCGCCGGACAGCTCGACCAGCTCGGCCGCTACCTCGCCGGCGAGAAGGTCGCCTGACCGCTTACTTTTCCAGCGTTGCCACCACCTCGACATGCGAGGTCCAGAGGAACTGGTCGATGGGCGTTACCGAGGTAATCCGGTAGCCGCCCTCGACGAGGATAGCGAGGTCGCGGGCAAGTGTCAGCGGATTGCAGCTGACGGCGACGATCTTCTTCACCGCCGAGCGGGCCAGTTCCTTGCACTGGAATTCGGCCCCCGCACGCGGCGGGTCGAAGACAACGGCGTCGTAGACCTTGAGCTCCGCTGTCATCAACGGCCGGCGGAAGAGATCGCGCTTCTCGACTGTGACAGGCTTCAAGCCCTGCGTATTGCGCGCCGCGTGGTCGAGTGCGGCGATCGCCTTGGCGTCTCCTTCGACGGCATGCACGCGTCCGAGGCGGGCAAGCTGCAGCGAAAAGGTACCGGCGCCGGCAAAGAGATCCGCCATTCGCTTGGCTTTGCCGACATGGGCAAGCACGAGCTTCGCCATCGCTTCTTCGGCAGGCTTCGTCGCCTGCGTGAAACCGCCGGCCGGCGGCGAGACCTGCACGCCACCGAATTCGACGATCGGCTTGGATGGCTCGATGAGAATTTCGCCGTCGAGCGAAACGCGGGCGATGCCGCGAAGGCCGAGCACGACTTCGATCGCCTTGCGACGCTGTTGGTCGGAAAGCTTCTTCACGCCTTCGACTGCAAGATCGAGGCCGGAGAGCGTTTCCAGAACCGCGATGCGGAAGGCCTCTGCATTGGTCGCGATCGCCGCTCCGACTGCCCTGATCGCCGGCAGCCGGGAGATGATCCCGGCCGACGAGATGGGACATTCCTCGATGGCGACGATATGATGGCTTTCGGCCTGGTTGAAGCCGATGAGCATGTCCTTTTCGGTCTTGCGCGCCGCAAACACCACTCGCCGTCGCTCGCCGGGATGGGCGGCGACGACTTCGCCGACCTCGGGCGTCAGCCCCTTGGACTTCAGCGCGTCGACAACAAGCTGCCGCTTGAAGGCGCGATAAGGCGCGTCGGCCATATGCTGGAGCGTGCAGCCGCCGCAGGTGCCGTTGATACCGTCAGGCCCGAAATGCCGGCAAGGCGGCTCCTGCCTGTCGGCGGAGGCCGAGGCGATCGACATGACGGTGCCCTGGTTCTTGACGCGGGCGATCGCCACCGTCTCTCCGGGCAGTGTGAAGGGAACGTAGACAGGCCCGTCCTGGCTGGCGGCAATGCCGTCGCCCTGTGCTCCGAGCCTGTCGATGGTGATGGTTTCCGTGCTCACGCTTTCGTCCCTGCCAGTAGAAATTCCTGATTGCCGTCTCCGCCTGAAATCGGCGAGGGGATGAGCCCTAAACTCTTCCAGCCCATATCTTCAGTAAACCAGCGCTCCAGTTCTGCCGCCACGTCGGGGCCGGAGGCCGGATCCTTGAGCAGCCCGCCCTTTCCGATCGCCTCGCGCCCCGCCTCGAATTGCGGCTTGACGAGGATCGCGGCGATCGCATTCGTTTCGGCAATATCGAGTGCGGGAGCAAGCGCCAGCTTCAGCGAGATGAACGAGACGTCGGAGACGACGAAGTCCACCGCATGGTCGATGTCCTCAGCCGTCAGGTTGCGGGCATTGAGCCCCTCGATATTGGTCACGCGCGTATCGGTTGATATTCTCGGATGCATCTGCCCATGGCCGACATCGATGGCCGTGACATGCACAGCCCCCCTTTCGAGCAGCACTTCCGTGAAGCCGCCGGTCGAAGCGCCGACATCGAGACAGTGCCGCCCTGCCGGGTCGAGCCCGAAATGGTCGAGCGCCGCAACGAGCTTCAATGCTGCGCGCGAAACATAATCCTGCGCGGGGTCGTCGATCTCGATTGCCGCGTCAGGCCCGAAGATGGCGCCGGCCTTCGTCACCACCTTGCCGGCGACCTTGACGGTGCCGCGCGACACGGCGTCCCGTGCCCGTGAACGGCTCGCAAAAAGGCCGAGGGTGACGAGAAGCTGGTCGAGGCGTTGGCTGTTCTGATCGGACATTGGCTGTGAATGACCGGCAAAGCCTCGGGTTGCAAGCATTTTGTTGATATTGCCGATACGCGGGCACGGTCTCACATCGTCGGTCTGGAATAATTCGAAGCAACTTGTGCTGCGACGCACAAATTTAAACAATTTTAAATCCGGCCCGCCTAGGTTCACATTGATTGTAGCGGTTCGCCTTTGAATCGCTTGGTGCCATGAAGGCTCCCGCGTCCTCCCCGCCGATCATGTTCCTCATCAAGAAGTCTTGTGGCTGCGCATTTGCGTGGCCGCCCTTGTCGCGCCTGATGTCGCCAGGAGAAATTGACCGATGTTCGCCCGAAACATATCCTTGAATGGTAAGCTTGCGGCCACTTTCGCAGCACTCATCCTTATTTTCGTTTCCGTTTCCGCTTTCGTCTATTCCAAGGCAACGACATCGGCGAGCGCTTCCGCCGAACAGGAAAAGTCCGAGCTTCTCGTCAACCAGATCGATGACGCGCTCCAGGCCATGCTGGAGCAGGCCGTCAACCTGCGCGGCTTCATCCTCTTCCGCAGCGACAGCACCTATGGCGATATTTTTGCCAACCGCGAGCGTATGCTGAAGGCGATTGCCGCTGCCAAGCAGACCGCCGCTTCCCAGCCCGAACTGCTGTCGATGATCGACGACATGCAGAAGGCTGCCGACCTTTATTTCCATGAGCTTGCCGAGCCGCAGGCCAAGGCCCGCAAGGAAACCGAGACCCCGATCGCAGACGTCGTCAAGATCGGTGTCAACGCCACCAAGGGCCAGCTTGACGGCTTCCGCGCCGCTTCCGCCAAGATCAAGTCGCTCGCTCGTGACAAGTCGACGGCTCTCGCTGCCGCGCAAGCGGATGCCAACAGCGACCTCAAGACCACGCTTCTGGTTGGTGGCGTTGCCGCTGCCCTTGCCGCTGCTGCTCTTGCCTGGGCCTTGTCGCGAACCATCGTCCGCCCGATCGTCGGCATGACCGCTGCCATGGACCGTCTCGCCGGCGGCGACCACAATATTGAGGTTCCGGCAACCGGCCGTCAGGACGAAGTCGGCCGCATGGCCCAGTCCGTGCTGGTCTTCAAGGATGCCGCGATCGAAAAACAGCAGCTTGCCGGCGAAACCGACCGCATGCGCGGAGAGGCCGAGCGCCAGCGCCAGGCCAGCGACGAGCAGAAGGCACGTGAAGAGGGCGAGATCCGCTTCGCCGTCGAAGCTCTGGCCGGCGGTCTTGCTGGCCTTGCCGTTGGCGATGTAGCAGCCCGCATCCACACGCCATTCGCACCGCAGTATGATAGCCTGCGCAATGATTTCAACAACGCCGTCGAAAAGCTGCAGGCTGCCTTGCAGTCCGTTGGCCGCAACGCTTCGGCGATCAATGCCGGCGCCGGTGAAATCCGCTCCGCCGCAGATGATCTCGCTCACCGCACCGAGCAGCAGGCCGCTGCGGTAGAAGAGACCGCGGCCGCCCTCGAAGAAGTCACGACCACGGTCCGCGACTCCGCCAAGCGCGCCGAGGATGTCGGCAATCTTGTCGAGCGCACCCGCCTCGGCGCGGAAAAGTCGGGCGAAGTCGTCCGCAAGGCCGTTTCGGCCATGCAGCAGATCGAAAAGTCCTCGGGCGAGATCTCCAACATCATCGGCGTCATTGACGACATTGCCTTCCAGACCAACCTTCTGGCTCTGAACGCCGGCGTCGAAGCGGCCCGCGCCGGTGAAGCCGGCAAGGGCTTTGCCGTCGTCGCCCAGGAAGTCCGCGAATTGGCCCAGCGTTCGGCAAACGCCGCCAAGGAAATCAAGGCGCTGATCAACACGTCAAGCGAACAGGTCAATTCCGGCGTCGGCCTCGTCGGCGAAACCGGAAAGGCGCTGGAAGCGATCGTCGCCGAGGTGCAGGAAATCAACCGTCATGTTGGCGCGATCGTCACGGCCACCCGCGAACAGTCGATCGGCCTGCAGGAGATCAACACCGCCGTCAACAACATGGACCAGGGCACCCAGCAGAACGCCGCCATGGTCGAAGAACAGACGGCGGCAAGCCACGCGCTTGCCCAGGAAGCCTCCGCCCTCGACGATCTGTTGCGCCAGTTCAAGCTCGGCGCTCAGGCTGCCGCTCCGGCTCAGCGGACGGTTGCCGCAACCGCCACGTCCCGCCCGGTCGCCTCTCCGGCCCGCGCGCTTGCCAGCAAGGTGACCAAGGCCTTCGGCGGCAAGCAGGCGACGGCAGCCGCCGTCGTCCAGGAAGACTGGACCGAGTTCTGAGAGCGACGTCTTCGGAAACGAAAAAGGGCGGCATTCAGTGCCGCCCTTTCCTTTTGCTTTATCTTTTTTGTTTTCACGCAATTCCGGACGCAAAACCGCTGCACACTTTTGCTGGAATTGCTTTAGCCGGCGGAAGCGCGCATCCGCTCGATATCGCGCCGCGGCGGAACATTATGGATGCGCACATAGTCCCGGCTGAACTGCGAAGGGCTGTCATAGCCGACACGGAAACCGGCCTCGGCCGCAGTCAACCCTTCTGTCACCATCAGTCGCCGCGCCTCCTGCAGGCGAAGCTGGGTGCGGAATTGCAGCGGGCTCATCGCCATGACAGTCTTGAAGTGTTCGTAGAAGGATGAGGCGCTCATGCCGGCGACCGAAGCCAGATGTTCGATGGCGAAAGGCTCGCTGAAATTCTTCCGCACGAAGTCGATCGCCCGACCGATCTGGTTGAGCCGGCTCTCGCCATTGGCGATCTGCCGCAGAAGCGCGCCTTGAGGTCCGCGGATGAGCCGGTAGAGGATTTCCTTTTCGATCAACGGCGCCAGAACCTCTGCATCATCGGGCGTGTCGAGCAGGCGTAGCAGCCGCACGGCTGCGTCGATGAGCTCAGGCGTCGTGGCGCTGACACCGGCTGCAGGGCTCTCCGACAAACGTCCCTGGACGGCAGGCAACATCTCGGTAAGCAGGCCGCGATCGAGCTGCAGCCGCAAACACAGATAGGGCCGGTTGGCGCTTGCCTCGACGACGGCGCCGATCACAGGCAGATCGACGCCGACGACGAGATAGTGCGCCGCATCATAGACATGCGCGACATCGCCGATCACGGCACGCTTGCGCCCCTGGGCCACGATGCACAGGGAGGGTTCATAGAGTGTGTGGATCGGCTCCGTGCGAGCAGAGGATCGTATGATGCCGACCCTGGGCAGCATCGTGTCGAAGTTACCATCTGCCGCGGTGTGGTGATCAATCAGGGTTGCAAGTTCGGCGATTTTTTCCATGAGGGCAGGATGAACCGCGCTGCGTCAAATGCCAAGTGCTTTCAACCGCTTTCGGAAGATCGTGCAAGAAATCCGGAAAAGTTTGCTACCGGCTGGCGCCCTGCAAGCCCAATCTCATGCGTATGGACCAGCGGCATCCGGCTGCGGTCCCGATTGAAGCATGAGGAAAGAACATGACTGGTATCAAAGGCAAGACAGTTCTGATTACTGGCGCCAGCAGCGGCATCGGCGCCGGCACCGCACGCGAACTTGGCGCGGCTGGCGCAAAGCTCATGATCGGCGCGCGCCGCACCAACCGGCTCGAGGAACTGGCAAAGGAAATCCGCAGTAGCGGCGGCACGGTGGAATTCCGCGCGCTCGACGTTACCGACCGGGCCGATGTCGAGGCCTTCGCCAGGGCAACGGTGGATGCCTTCGGCAGCATCGACGTGCTCATCAACAATGCCGGCGTGATGCCGCTCTCTCTGATGTCCTCGCTCAAGGTCGAGGAATGGGATCGCATGGTCGACGTCAACATCAAGGGTGTTCTCTATGGCATCGCCGCCGTGCTGCCGATCATGAACGCGCAGGAGCGTGGGCAGATCATCAACATCTCCTCGATCGGAGGTCTGTCGGTCGTGCCGACCGCGGCGGTCTATTGCGCGACGAAATATGCGGTGCGGGCGATTTCCGATGGGCTTCGCCAGGAAAACAAGAAGCTGCGCGTAACCTGCATCTATCCGGGCGTCGTCGAATCCGAGCTGGCGGAGACGATCACCGAACCCTTCTCGGCCGAGGCGATGGTCTCCTTCCGCGAGATCGCCCTGAAGCCTGACGCTATCGCGCGGGCAATCCGCTTCGCCATCGAGCAGCCCGAGGATGTCGATATCAACGACATTACCGTCCGCCCGACGGCCAGTATGGGCATGTGACCATGCGGATCCGCGAGGCTATTGTCGGGGCGGCTCTTTCGTTTGCCGCTCCATCTCCGGTCTTCTCAGAGGAAAGCAAAGTGCAGAACCATCCCTATCTCGGCATGTGGATTACTGGTGACGGCCATATCCGCCAGGAATTGCTGCCGAACGGCCGTTATGACGAGGCGCGCGGTACGCGAACGAGCGCCTATCGGGGCCGCTATGAGGTGACCGGCGATCATATCGAATATTGGGACGATACCGGTTTTACCGCCGATGGCGATTTCATCGACGGCGTGCTGCATCACGGCGGAATGATCTTCTACCGTGATGGCAAAAAGCAGGAATAAACGAAGCGCGTCGGCGTGCTGCCTTAACCGGCCACGCCGACCGCAACACCGCGTCCGAGTGCATTGAACACCGTCGAGACGATGCCGGCGCGGTCGAGGCCGGCATGTGCGATCATCGCCTCCGGCTTTGCCTGCTCCATCCAGATATCGGGCATCACGAGCGAGCGAACCTTCAGGCCGCGGTCGAGCAGTCCGTCCATCGCCATAAACTGCATCACCTGGCCGCCGAAGCCGCCGACAGCGCCTTCTTCGACGGTGATGAGGATTTCGTGGTGGCGGGCAAGCTGGCGGATCAAGGCGTGGTCGAGCGGCTTTGCGAAACGCGCATCGGCAACCGTCGTCGAAAGACCAGCGGCATCGAGGTCTTCCGCCGCTAGCAGACAGTCGGCAAGCCGCGTACCGAAGGAAAGAAGCGCAACCTTCGTACCTTCCTTGACGATCCGGCCCTTGCCGATCTCGAGAATCTGGCCGCGCTCGGGCATGTCGACGCCAACACCTTCGCCGCGCGGATAGCGGAACGAGATCGGGCCGGCATCATAGGCAACGGCGGTGCGCACCATATGCTTCAGTTCCGCCTCGTCAGCGGCGGCCATGACGACGAAGCCGGGCAGGGTGGCGAGGAAGGCCGTGTCGAAGGAACCCGCATGCGTCGGTCCGTCGGCGCCGACGAAACCGGCGCGGTCGATCGGGAAGCGCACTGGCAGACCCTGGATCGCCACATCATGCACAACTTGGTCATAGGCGCGCTGCAGGAAGGTGGAGTAGAGCGCTGCAAACGGCTTGAAACCTTCGGCGGCAAGGCCGGCGGCGAAAGTCACGGCATGCTGCTCGGCAATGCCGACATCGAAGCAGCGGGACGGGAAAATCTCCGCAAACTTGTCGAGGCCCGTGCCGCTTGGCATGGCGGCGGTGATGCCGACGACGCGATCGTCGAGCGTAGCTTCCTGGACCAGCGTCTCGGCAAAGACATTCGTATAGCTCGGCGCATTCGGCTTTACCTTCGCCTGTGTGCCGGTGATGACATCGAACTTATTGACGCCGTGATACTTGTCGGCTGCAGCTTCCGCCGGGGCATAACCCTTGCCCTTCTGGGTCACGACATGGATCAGCACCGGGCCATTCGCATTGTCGCGGACATTGCGCAGGACGGGCAGAAGGTGATCGAAGGAGTGACCGTCGATCGGGCCAATATGATAGAAGCCCATCTCCTCGAACATCGTCCCGCCGGTCACATAACCGCGGGCATGCTCGACGGCGCGGGTAATGGCGCGGTCGATATTCTTGCCGAGATAGGCCGTCAGTTTCTTGCCGAAATCGCGGAAGCCCATATAGGTGCGACCGGAAGCAAGGCGGGCGAGATAAGCGCTCATTGCGCCCGTTGGCGGGGCGATCGACATGTCGTTGTCGTTGAGGATGACGATCAGTCGCGCATCGAGCGCGCCGGCATTGTTGAGCGCCTCATAGGCCATGCCTGCCGAGAGGGCCCCGTCACCGATAACGGCAATCACACGGCGGTCCGTCTTGTCGATATCGGCGGCGACCGCCATGCCGAGGCCGGCGGAAATCGAAGTCGAGGAATGTGCGGCGCCGAAGGGATCGTATTCGCTTTCGGCCCGGCGGGTGAAGCCGGACAGTCCGTTTTCCTGGCGCAGCGTCCGGATCCGGTCGCGGCGCCCCGTCAGGATCTTGTGTGGATAACACTGGTGGCCGACATCGAAGATCAGCCGGTCGTCAGGCGTATTGAAGACGTTATGGATCGCGATCGTCAACTCCACCACGCCAAGACCTGCGCCGAGATGCCCGCCGGTGCGGGAGACGGCGTCGATCATTTCGTCCCTGACTTCGCGTGCCAGCTGCGGCAGCTCGCGGTCCTCGAGCTTGCGCAGGTCGGCAGGATAGGTGACCTGATCGAGCAGCGGGGTCTTCGGGGATTGTGTCACGGGCGGGCGCTCTTCTTTGACTGATCGGCTTTGCTTTATTCGATTGAATTGCGGCAAAACAACTACATTTGCATAACCGCAAGATTTTCACCTTAGAGCACTTCAGCCCTCCGGCAAAGGCACGAATTCCTCTTCGTCGCCGGGGACGATATCGAAGCGCCCGGTCCGCCACTCCTCCTTGGCTTTCTCGATCCGCTCTTTCGAGGAAGATACGAAATTCCACCATATGTAGCGTTTCGAGTTGAGTGCAGCACCGCCGAACAGCATCAGATGACAGCCCTCGACGCCCGCTTCGAGCGTGATTGCATCGCCTGGCCGGAAGACGAGAAGCTGGTCTGGGGCGAACCGGTCGCCGGCTATGACGACCTCACCCGAGAGCACATAGACCGCGCGTTCTTCATGGGCGGCGCCGAAGGGAAATTTCGCGCCCGGCTGCAGGGCAATATCCGCATAGAGCGTATCGGTGAAAACCTTCACCGGCGATTTCAGCCCTTCGAACGAGCCGATGACGACACGGCCGGTCACCCCTCCATCGTCGATAACAGGCATGTCGCCCTTTTCGGTATGGGCAAAGGAAGGATTGATCTCCTCCTTGTCGTCGGGCAGCGCCAGCCATGTCTGCAGGCCGGACATGGAGAGCGGATGGCCGCGCAGATTGTCCGGCGTGCGCTCCGAATGCACGATGCCGCGCCCGGCCGTCATCAGGTTGATGTCGCCGGGCCGGATGACTTTTTCCGTTCCGAGGCTGTCGAGATGGCGGATTTCCCCGTCAAAGAGATAGGTGACGGTTGAGAGCCCGATATGCGGATGCGGCTTCACGTCCAACGCCTCATCCGGCTTCAGGATCGCCGGTCCCATGCGATCGAAGAAAATGAATGGCCCGACAAGCCGGCGCTGGCGCGTCGGCAGGGCACGACGCACCTGGAAGCCACCGATATCGCTGGTGCGCGGGATGATCAGGTTTTCGATCGCATCGCAGGCGAAGGCATCGCCGGGGAGGGGATCTTTACCGGGGAAGAAGGACATGACGCACTCCGATCACAAAGGCCTGGAGCCACAGATAGCGTCTGCCGGTCTGTGGCGAAAGGGTCAGTTTGTCAGATAGCGACGAAGCGCTCAGATCGCCGTGAAGCCATTGTCCACGAAAAGATGCGCCCCATTGACGAAGATCGATTCATCGCTGGCAAGATAGAGCGCCGCACGGGCGACATCCTCTGGTTCGCCGATCCGGCCCTGCTGCGCGGCAATCGCTGCGTCCGAAACATCGACGCCATGCGCCTGCAATTCCTTCACTTCGCGCAAGCCGTGCGGTGTGCGGATGAAGCCGGGGCAGACGGCATTGCAGCGGATGTTGCGGTCCCGGAATTCGACCGCGATGGCACGCGCAAACATATGCACCGCGCCTTTCGTCGTATCGTAGAGCACTTCCATCGGCGTGGCGGCAACCGCCGAGATCGATGACGTGCAGACGATTGATCCGCCGCCGGCTTCGATCATTTTGGGCAGTACGGCCTTGGTCATCAAAAACATCGAGCGCACGTTGACGGCGTGCAGCCAATCCCATTCCTGCAGCGTGGTTTCCAGGAACGGCTTGATGACGATCGTGCCGGCATGATTGAAAAGCACGGTCACCGGCCCGTAGCGTTCCTCGACGCCGGCGACCGCGGCACTGACGGCTGCCTCTTCGGAGACGTCGGCCGTCCAGTAATCGGCTTCGCCGCCCGCAGTGCGGATTTCATCGACGGTTTTCGCTGCCGCCTCGCCATTGCGATCGATGATGGCGACGCGCGCGCCCTCAGCCGCAAAGAGCTTCGAGGCAGCGCCGCCCATGCCGGTCGCGCCACCCGAGATAATGGCGACCTTGCCCTTCAATCTGTCCGTCATCTTGCTGTTCCCTTGATATCTATCGAGGGATCATAGATCGGTCAGAAGCCGGTCGCCAAGTGTCTTGAAAGGGAGTTTCGGTACGCGTCTCAGGCGCCGTCGAGCGGTTCCACGCCCTGCGGTTTGCCGGCGCGGTCGAGGCGGATCTTCTCGATGCGGTTTTCGGCGGCCGAAAGCAGCGTCTCGCAATGCTTCTTCAGGGCTTCGCCGCGCTCGTAGATCTCGATGGATTCATCCAGCGCCACGTCGCCGCGTTCGAGGCGCGCAACGATGCTTTCGAGTTCGGCAACCGCCTTTTCGAAGGAAAGGCCGGAAACCTCCGGCTTGGCGCTGTCAGTCATTCTCAACCCTTCATCATTCTCAGAATATGCATGCCCGCCGATTCGGCGAGTCCTTCCAGATCATACCCGCCTTCGAGCAGGCTGACGACCCGGTTATTGGCACTACGGTCGGCAACTTCGAGAAGCCGGCCTGTTGCCCAGTCGAAATCCTCGCCTGTCAGGTTGATCTGCGCCAATGGATCGCGGTGATGGGCGTCGAACCCGGCAGAGATGATGATGAGGTCGGGCCGGAAATCGGTAAGCGCCGGCAGCACACGCGACTTGAAGGCCTCGCGAAAATGATCGCTGCCGACATTAGGCGAAAGCGGTGCATTGACGATGGTGCCATGCGCGCCATTCTCGTCCTTTGCCCCTGTGCCGGGATAGAGCGGCATCTGGTGGGTGGAGCAGAAAAGCACGGAAGGATCGTCCCAGAAAATATCCTGCGTGCCGTTGCCATGGTGCACGTCCCAATCGACGATGGCCACACGTTCTGCTCCATGCGCCTTCTGCGCATGGCGGGCGGCAATCGCCGCATTGTTGAAGAAGCAGAAGCCCATGGCGGTCATCTTCTCGGCGTGATGTCCCGGCGGGCGGGCGGCAACGAACACATTGTCCGCCTTGCCGCGGAACACGTCGTCGACGGCAGCCATCGCTCCGCCGATGCCGGTCAGCGCCGCCTGCAGGCTCTTCTGGCTGGCATAGGTATCGGCTTCGAGCTGGTTGATCTTGTCTTCCTCTTCCGGGATCTGCCGCATGACGGCGATCAGATGCTCTTCCGGATGGGCAAGCAGCACCGCATCCTCGTTTGCCTGAGGGGCTTGCTTGCGGTCCAGCCGCTCGAAGTTCGGATGCTCCAGCGCCACATTCAGCGCACGGATGCGGTCGGAGCGCTCGGGATGGCCAGACGGCGTCACGTGCTCGAGAAAGATGGGATGTTCGTAAAGACGGGTGCTCATGTCGGCACTCTATCGGTCGTATATGTCATGATCCACACGAGATGGGGCACTGCCTGCCGATTTCAACAAGCCGCATCGCCGCAGTTAAGAGCCATGTGCCGGCGTTTACGCTATTTTAATTGTTTCGTTTACATCGCCGGACCCCGTGCTAGGGTCACAGTGATAACCTGCAAGGCAGACCAGTAAATGAGTAAGACGAACCGCCCGGACATGGTGGAATTGCGTGTGCCGTTTCGCGATGTCGATATGAACGGCCAGATGTTTCTGGCCTCCTATATTTCCTATGCGGAATCCGTACTTGCAGGTTTCTGGTCATTGAGACCCGGCGTAGAGGACGAGCCTGTTTACACTCCTGCCAAGGTGTCCTGCATCCTTCACCGGCCACTGCACTATCACGAGACGGTAACCTTCACTGCTGGCGTCGATAAGATCGGCGTCCGTTCCATCGGCTTCCTTATCGCTGCCGAGATCGAAGACGAGCGTGCCGCCGAGGTTGAGATTACCTGGCAGGCACGCAGCCGTGAGGACGGCGAGCCGGTCACGCTCCCCGAAGAGACGCGCGACTGGCTCTATGGTTTCCTGGATTAGGCGCGAACCGGCAGCAACGGATAGCCGACCATAACAGCCCGGCCAACAAGGGCCGCTACGAAGGCCTTGAGGACGTCCCCAGGGACGTAGAAAAGGCTGCCGAGGAAGGCCTTCTGCAAGGTGACATCGGCCACGATAGCCGCAAAGACAATGCCAAATGGATAGAGCACGAAGATGCCGCCGATGACGGCAGCAAGGAAAAAGCTCACCGTCTGCACGAGGCCTGACTGTCCGGCGTTGACCAGCCGCTCGCTGAGGAAGCCCGTAACAAAAGCAGCGAACACCCAGCCATACAGGAAACCTGAGGTAGGGGCGACAAGGGCCGTCATTCCGCCGCGGCCGCCCGAAAGCACCGGTAGATTCATTGCGACAAGCGCAATTACAATAAGCACTGCAATAGAGCCACGTTTTGCGCCAAGGACGACGCCTGCCATCATCACGCCGAGCGATTGTGCAGTAATCGGAACTGCGACAATACCGACATAAATAGGCGGCAACAGGCCGAGGGCCACGATGATCGCGGCGAAAAGAGCGGTAAGAACGAGGTCGCGCGTGCTCATCGTGATCTCCAATTCACAAAACGTTAACTGACATGCCGTCGAATACCGCGTGCGTCAATTGCCGCAGCAACATTATCCGCATCCCTCAGCGTTAAAATGATGAGCGGGGTAAGGATCGTCGTCGGTCGCACTTTCAGCCCGCGAGCCGCATGTGCCTCGCTGATCGCATGGTAACGGGCAATGATCTCGGGCACGAAACGCAGCACGAGACCGACCGCCAAACCAACATCAGTGGCCTTCACCCAGCCGATGCGTTCCAGTGGCCGCACAAGCGTCGTTATCTCGTCCATGAACTGGGCGATCGTCGTTGTGGCCGTCACGGCGGCGGCAAACAGCATCAGCGCAGTCAGCCTTAGCAACGTTGCCAAAGCTTGATGCCACGGATTAACAATAAAGGTGACGAGCGCCACGAACGCGATTGTTAGGAAGATCGGTTTCAGCCGAGCGGCTGATTCCTTCTTCGGCATGCCGACGCTGCGATAGGCGAGCACGGTCAGCAGCATGACGACTGCGAGCAGCGGAATATTGTTGCTGATGAACAGCACTAAGCCGAGCAGGAAGAGCGAAAAGATCTTTGCCCGAGGCGAAAGCCGGTGCAGGGCGCTGTTGCCTTCGAGATAAAGTGACTGCATCAGGCCGCAAGCTCCCTGTAGTGGGCGATCGCTTCTGCTGCCGGCGCATCGGCCGCCAGCTTGCCTTCGTGGAACAGCAGCACTCGCTCGAAACCTGAAATCAATTCAAGATCATGGGTGATGACGACGACATTTTCTTCGAGCCCGTCGATGGTCTTCTGCACCAGAGCGCGGTTGCGCAGGTCGAGCTGGTTGGTAGGCTCGTCGAGGATAAGGATATCGGGACCCGTCGCCAGCACCGAGCAAAGCGCCGCGATCTGCAGCTCGCCGCCCGAAAGCTCATGCGCCCGGCGAGGAGCCAGTTCCTCGGCGTTGAACCGGGCGAGCACCAGCTCGACCTTTTTCTCGATCTCCGCCTTTGTGAGGCCTCGGCCTTTCAGTCCGAAAGCGATGTCGTCCCGGACGATCGGCAGGATGATCTGGTTCTGCGGCGACTGGAAGATGAAGCCGACTTCGGCAAGCGCCGTCTTCTCGTCGCGCGTATCCCGTCCATTGACGATAACCTTGCCCGTGGTGGGTTTCATGAGCCCATTGACCATCCGCGCGAAAGTGGTCTTGCCGGAGCCATTGAGCCCGATGACGCCGAGGCGATTTTCGGTGAGAGACAGCGTCAGCGGCTCGACCGCTACCCTTGCTCCGAAACTGGCGCCTGCGCTCTCGAAACGAATATTCAATTCTGGTCCCCGTGTTTGAATTCCCGCTTTTATAGAGCGGTGACGACCCGATAAAGGATCAAAATCAAATCGGCCGGAATATCGTATCGGGTGGCTAGGAAGATTTTCCGCGCTATGATGGCTGGATGACGAATCTGCTCTCCAATTCCGATGCCCGCCGTATCTTTCTCGCCAAGCAAGGGCTAAGCGCGCCTCCGAACCGCGCGTTGACCAAGGCCGGCCTGCTGGACCTCATTCATGATCTCGGCTTCGTGCAGGTGGACAGCATCCAGACGGTGGAGCGCGCCCATCACCAGATTCTCTTTTCCCGCAACCAGACCTACCGCCGCGAACACTTGACCGCGCTATTGGAGAAGGATGGCGCGCTTTTCGAGCACTGGACGCACGATGCCTCCATCCTGCCCAGCGCCTTCTTCAAATATTGGAAGCACAAGTTCCTCGACGAGGAGAAGGCAATCATCGAGCGCTGGCGCAAATGGCGTGGCGAAGGCTTCGAAGCCTCCTTCGAGGAGACCTTTGAACGGGTGGCAAAGAACGGCGCGATCCTGGCGCGCGACATGAAGGCGGACGGGCATGTTTCCGGCGGCTGGTGGAACTGGCACCCGAACAAGACGGCGCTCGAATATTTCTGGCGCACCGGCAAATTCGCGATCGCCGGCCGCTCCAATTTCCAGAAGATCTATGATCTCGCCGAACGCGTCATCCCTGCCGAATTCCACGAACCGGTGGTAAGCCGCGAAGAGTTCGTCGACTGGGCTTGTCGCAGCGCGCTTGCCCGTCTCGGCTTTGCCACGCACGGCGAAATCGCAGCCTTCTGGGATCTGCTCTCGCCGGATGAGGCGAAGGCATGGGTGGCTGATCATCGGGATGAATTGATCGAGGTGCTGATTGAACCGGCCCTTGGCGGCAAGCCACGTTCCTCCTGGGCTTCAGCCGATTTCCTTGGCACGCTCGATGACTATCCGGAAGCACCGCCGCGAATCCGGGTGCTCAGCCCGTTTGACCCGATGATCCGGGACAGAAACCGGACAGAGCGACTGTTCGGTTTCTTCTACCGCATCGAAATCTTCGTCCCGGAGCCGAAGCGCGAATATGGCTACTACGTGTTTCCGCTCCTGGAAGGCGACAGGCTCATCGGCCGTATCGACATGAAGGCCGACCGCAAGAACGGCACGCTGGACGTCAAAAGGCTATGGCTGGAACCGCGTGTCAAGACATCCGCCGGGCGGCTCGAAAAGCTGGAGGCAGAACTGGAGCGTCTGGCGCGTTTCGCCGGCGTGGAGAAAGTCGTCTATCTGGACGGCTGGAAAGGATGATCCCTTCTCCTTGAGAGCAGAAGGGATCGCCGGTCAGCAGATCTCAGTGGTGGAAATCTTGATGCCGAAACCTTCCAGGCCGACATAGTGCCGCTCGCGGCTGGTCAGAAGCTTGATGGAGCTGACGCCTAGATCCTTCAGAATCTGTGCGCCGAGGCCGATTTCCAGCCATTCGCTGTCGCGTGTCTGTGCCTCGACATGGGCCTCGCGGCCCTGATTGCGGGCCTTGCGGCCATTGTCGTAATGGCCGACGCCGACCGAGCCTTCACGCAGGTAGACGATGACGCCACGGCCCTGTTCAGCGATCTTCTGCATGTAGAAGTCGACCGGTTTGCGCTTGCCGAACAGATCGTCGGCGACGTTTTCCGGATGCAGGCGCACCGGAATATCGACGCCATCCCTGATATCGCCGAAGACGACGGCGAGATGCTGCATCGGATCCCAGGGTAGCGAATAGGTGTGCGCCTTGGCCTTTCCGAACGGTGTCTCGATATCGAAGCTCGAACCGAGCTCGATCAGCGTTTCCTTGCGCTGGCGATAAGCAATGAGGTCGGCGACCGACAGAAGCTTCAGCCCGTGCTGCTCGGCGAAATCCACGACCTGCGGGCCGCGCGTCACCGTGCCGTCGTCATTGACGAGTTCGGAGATGACGCCGATCGGCGGCAGGCCGGCAAGCTTGCAGAGATCGACTGCCGCTTCCGTATGGCCGGAACGCATCAGCACGCCGCCTTCGCGGGAGACCAGCGGGAAAATATGGCCCGGCCGGACGAAGTCCGACGCGCCGACATTCGGGTTGGCAAGGTTGCGCACTGTCAGCGTGCGATCGTCGGCGGAAATGCCCGTCGTCGTGCCGTGCTTGAAGTCGACAGAAACGGTGAAGGCGGTGGTGTGGGCAGAATCGTTTTCCGCCACCATCGCGTTGAGGTTCAGTCGCTTGGCCTCTTCCTTCGGCATCGGCGCGCAGACGATGCCCGACGTATGGCGCACGATGAAAGCCATCTTTTCCGGCGTCGCGTGCACGGCGGCGACGATCAGGTCGCCCTCGTTTTCACGATCATTGTCATCCATGACGACGACGATCTCGCCGGCTTCGAAGGCCCTGATAGCATCGACAACACGCTTCTGGTCATAAGGCATGGGACAAGTCCTATTTCAGCCGGCCGGTCTGGCCGCGGTCGCGAAGATAGTGGTCGGCAATGGCGCAGGCGATCATCGCCTCGCCGATCGGCACGGCACGGATGCCGACGCAGGGGTCATGACGGCCCTTGGTGCGGATATCGACATTCTTGCCGTCGGCATCGATCGACTGCCGTTCGGTGAGAATGGATGAGGTCGGCTTGACGGCGAAGCGGGCAATAACCGGCTGGCCGGTCGAAATCCCACCAAGAATGCCGCCGGCATTGTTGGACAGGAAAATCGGCTTGCCGTCATTGCCCATACGCATCTCGTCGGCATTGTCCTCGCCACTCGTTTCGGCGGCAGCAAAACCGTTGCCGATTTCTACGCCCTTCACGGCATTGATCGACATCAGCAGCGAAGCGATATCCTGGTCGAGCTTGCTGTAGATCGGTGCGCCGAGGCCGGCCGGCACGCCTTCGGCAATCACCTCGACGACGGCGCCGATCGAAGAGCCGGCCTTGCGGATGCCGTCGAGATACTCTTCCCAGACGGGCACGATCTCGGCATCGGGAGAGAAGAACGGGTTCTGCCCGACCTGATCCCAGTCCCAGTTGGCGCGGTTGATCTTGTGCTTGCCGATCTGCACAAGCGCGCCACGGATCGTGACACCGGGCACGACGAGCCGGGCAATGCCGCCTGCCGCAACGCGGGCTGCCGTCTCGCGGGCAGAGGACCGGCCGCCGCCACGATAGTCGCGGATGCCGTATTTCGTATCATAGGTATAGTCGGCATGGCCGGGGCGATACTGCCGGGCGATCTCACCGTAATCCTTGGAACGCTGGTCGGTATTCTCGATCAGCATGGAGATCGGCGTGCCGGTCGTAATCATCGTCTCGCCGTCGGCATCCATCATCACACCGGAGAGAACCTTTACCAGGTCGTCTTCGCGCCGCTGGGTGACGAAACGGCTCTGGCCGGGCTTGCGCTTGTCGAGCCAGACCTGCAGGTCCTCCAGCTTGAAGCGTAGTCCCGGAGGGCAGCCGTCGACGACGGCGCCGAGCGCCGGCCCGTGGCTTTCGCCCCAAGTGGTTACACGGAAGAGATGACCGAATGTATTGTGCGACATGTGTTCCCGCCGGATGCGCGGAGCCGGTCGTCACCGGCCGCGCCATTACTCAAAAAGGCGCGACACTCATAGGCCAAAAAACCGTTCAGGCAAAAGCCTTTCTTTGCGCCTGATGGTGCGATCGGGGAAATGGTACTTCGGAAGTTTGCCTTCGTGCGTCCGAATGGATGCACAGCGCTCTAGGATGCCAGCAGCCAGGCCGTGCCGCGCGCCTCGATGGCGAAATCATCGAAGGAGAGAGGGCGTGCGAAGGCGTAACCCTGCAGGAGATCGCAGCCGAGATCGCGCAGCAATTCTGCGTGGGCGAGCGTCTCGACGCCCTCGGCCACTGTCTCCACGCCGAGCGAGCGGGCGATTTCGATGATGGAACTGACGAGCGCGCGCTCCTGCGAGGAGGCGACGATCGGCTTTACGAGCTGCCGATCGATCTTCAGCCGTTTTGGCTTGAGCTTGAGCAGCGACACGATCGACGTATGACCGGTACCGAAATCGTCGATCTCGATATCGATGCCGAGTGCCTTGATCCGTTCGAGGTTATGCGAAACCACGTCCTCGCTTTCATCGAGGAAAATGGATTCCACCAGCTCGAAGGAAATTTCGCCGGGACGGATCTGCAGGCCTTCGAGCGATTCCAGAAGGCTGCCATCATGCAGGCGCCGTGCCGAAACGTTGACGGAGATTTTCGGTATCAAGATGCCCTGTGCCGCCCAGCGCATCTTGTCGCGCAGCGCGGTCTCCAGCACGATTCGGTCGAGCGTCTGAACGACATTGATCTCGTCGGCAATGCGCAGAAACTTGTCCGGCGTGAGCAAGCCCCTGGAGGGATGGCGCCAGCGAACCAGCGCCTCGACACCGGTCAGCTTCATCGTACGGGCGCTGAACTGCGGCTGGTACCAGGCCGTGAACTCGCCGTTGTCGATCCCGGCGAGGATTTCATCAGCCGTGCGTTTATTGTTGATGATGTCGGCCTGCAGATTGTGGTTGAAGAATTCGAAACGGTTGCGGCCGAGGCTCTTGGCCCGGTAGAGCGCGATATCGGCATTGATCAGGACCTTGCGGGCGTCGACATGGATGCCGTTCGCCAGCGCAATGCCGATCGATACGCCACAGCGGCAGGGAAAGCCCTGGAAATCGATCGGCTGGCGCATTTCCTCGATGACGCGGCCGGCAAGCTCCGCCATCTCCTTATCGCCCACGTCGAAGGAGAGGATGACGAACTCATCACCGCCGATACGCGCAACGACATCGCTGTCGCGCAAGCTTCTTGAAAGCACGCGTGAGGCATGCACCAGCATCGCGTCGCCGGCGGCATGCCCAAGCGTGTCGTTGATTTCCTTGAAGCGGTCGAGGTCGATATGCAGGATCGCGAATTTCTGCCGCTCGCCGCGGCCGGCATCCGTCAGGTTTTCCAGCGCGATATCAAGCTTGCGGCGATTGGCGAGCGAGGTCAGCGGATCGTGCAGGGAGTTGTGCTCGATCCTGTTCTTGGCGAGTTCCAGCTCGATGTTTTTGGTGATCGCCTCATCCTTCGCGGCCTTGAGGCGCAGCGTCATCAACGCATCCTCGGTCGAATCGAAGGCGATGCCGATGATCTTCATCTCGCCAGCCGGCGTGCGATGCACCTTGCCGACGGAGCGCACGTAGCGCAGGCCGCCATTTTCATCCGGCACGCGGCAGACGAGCGTATGCGTGTCTCCGACCTGCTTGAAATGGCGGGCGCTTTCGAGCGCCAGTCCGCGATCATCGGGGTGAATGCAGGAGAGCCAGGCATCTTCGGTCACGAAGGCATTGCTCTGCTTCAATCCGTAGAGCTCGTGCATGCGCTCGTCCCAGATCGAGCCGCGCTTGCCGAGAATGGCCTCCCAGATGCCGCATTGATAGGAATCGAGCGCGAGGTCGAGCTTGCCGGAGAGTTCGGAAAGCTCCGCCTCGCGGCTCGAAAGTTCTTCCAGCGCGAGTTCCAGCTCGGCATTCTTGAGCTCGCTCGTTTCCTTGGCAAGGCGAAGCGTGTTGGTGACTTCCGCATCGGCTGTCACATCCCAGACGATGCCGATTGTTTTTCCCGTGCCGCCGGCATCCGTATAGAAGGCGCCGATGGAGCGCAGGTGGCGGATACGGCCGTCTTCCCGCATCACCCTGTACTGCGCGGTGCAGGCTTCTCCCGCGATGCTGCAGCCGAAGAAATGAACCTCGGCGATTTCGCGGTCTTCCGGCACGATCGTCGAAAGCCACACTTCAAGCGGCCGGCTGCCTTCGATCGACTTGAGGCCGTGAAGGGTGGATGCACGTGCGTCCCAGGAAAGGTTGGTGGCGTTCTCCTGCAACTCCCATATGCCGATGCGCGAAGATTCCAGCGCCAGGTTAAGGCGCTGCGACAGTTCGAGAAGTTTGGCTTCGCGGGCCTCGAGCTGCGTTATGTTGCGGTTGCGTTCGCCGAGCAGCAGTGTCGCGAAGAAGATCGGTATGATGATCACGCAGCCCGCGGCAACGATGATCAATCGCAGTTCATGCCGATTGCCGGGAACCGCGTGCCAGCCGTCGTTCGGCACTGCCGCCAGTTCCCATCGCCCGCCCGCGAAGCTCATTTTGCGGCGGAGCGGATCCTTTTCGTAAATATTGGCGGGGCCGAAGAAGGGCGCAGCCGTCTCATTCGGAATGCCGATGTCGCGCACCGCGATCGACAGATGGTCGAGATGCGGATAGCGCTCCTGATTTTCGCTGTTGCGCGCTGGCATCAGGCCGGTCGACTCGTAGAACATGTTTTGGTCTATGACCACCTCGACCGCGCCCCAGATGCGGCGCTGGCCGTTCTGTTTGACGAAAACCGGAAAGAAGATCGCGAAGGCGTTTTCTGCATCCGTCGTCTTGAAGGGGCCGTAGAAGCGTGCCGACTGGTCGCCGGCATTGCGGCTGATCGACATGCGCTCCATCAGCCGCTCGCGCACATCCTTGCCGATTCGGTCCTTGTCGGATTGCGCCGGATAGACCGATTTGACGATGAAATCAGGCGCGAGCGCAATATTGATGAAATGCGGGTTCTGGATCAGCAGCCAGTTGATCTGCCGCTCCATCTCCGCCTCGTTCGTCTGCGTGCTGAGCGAGATCAGGTTGGAAAGGTCGCGGACGGCAGTAATATCCATATTGATCTGCGCCATCACACGGGCACGGATCAGGTTGGTCTCGTTTTCAGTACGGATGTGCAGCTCGCGCAGATAGGCAGCAGTATTCGCGCGGTCGAGTGCAAAGCCGACGGCAATAACGACGATGGCCACGATGGCGGAAACCAGCAGAGAGACGCGCGTATTCTTCAGAACACGCCGCAGCTGGTTGCCGTTGCTCAGCCGGAATTGCAAATCACACACCCCTACATTCGCGCCGACTTTAGGGGGCAGGGGTTAATTTACGATTGCGCGCATTCGCGGCCGCTAAATCACGTAAACAGAGAGAAAAAGACGGTTAAACAGGCCTCTTGATTATCCGTAAAATCCTATTCATCAATTGGGCGCCGAAAGCCATTCTTCCGGGCAATTTTCGCCATATTCAGGAGTTTATCTGTGGCCACTCGATATTCATGGCAGCGCTTAAAGGGGATTGCCGACATGCGTTTCGTTATTGCTACGCTTCTGGCGACGGCAAATTTTCTTTCGCCCATGAGCAGTTTTGCCGAGAGTGCCGATGTCGAGGCGACGATCAAGAAGGTCGACACTACCAGTCTCGTCCTGACGCTGGATGACGGCAAGACCTATCAGGCGCCCGAGGAATTCGATTTCGAAGGCCTGAAGGCCGGCGTCAAGGTTGTGATCTTCTATACGGAAGTCGACGGCAAGCGCGTCATCAACGATCTCGACATCGTCAAGTAAGCAAGGATCTGCAGGATCAGATCCAGCCGATCTGGCCTCGCGACGTCTCGATCTTCAAAATCCGGTCCTGCGGGATTTCGCCTTCGGAGGCGACATCCTTGGGAAGGTTGGAGATTAGCTTGAACAGGCTTCTGATGACGCCGCCATGGGTGACGCAAACGGTTGGCCGGTCGACTGAATTCAGCCATGCGCCTGTTCGCCACGACATGATCTCGTAGCTTTCCGCATCCTCGCCCGGCGGAATGAAATCCCACTTGTTGATGTTGCGTTCCGTCACTCGCTCGGCCTGAGAGACCCTGAGCTGCTTAATCGTATAGCCTTCCCAGTCGCCAAAGGAGACTTCGACCAGGCGTTCGTCGGTTCGATAGTCCTTGGGCGGAAGCCTCATGGCTGATCGCATGATCTCCATGGTCTCGCGCGTGCGCCCGAGCGGGCTTGCGACGAAATCGAATTCCGTACCCTCGCCCTTCAGGACCGCCGCAAGGGCGATCCCGTTCTGTCTTGCCTGTTCGCGGCCGATCGCATTGATCGGAATATCCTTCTGGCCCTGCAGGCGGCGTTCCGCATTCCAGTCGGTCTGGCCGTGTCTGATCACATAGATAAGCACGGGGATCGGCTCCGCTTTGCAGGTAAGGACGCTCAGTCCTTGATGACGGAAATATCAGGCGCGTCCACAGCCTTCATGCCGATGACATGATAGCCGCTGTCGGCGTGATGCACTTCACCCGTCACAGAACGCGACAGGTCCGAGAGCAGGTACAGGCCGACATCGCCCACTTCCTCGATGGTCACGGTACGACGCAGCGGCGCGTTATACTCGTTCCACTTGAGGATGTAGCGGAAATCGCCGATGCCGGAGGCCGCAAGCGTCTTGATCGGGCCTGCCGAAACGGCGTTGACGCGGATGTTCTTCGGTCCGAGGTCGACGGCGAGATATTTGACGCTCGCTTCGAGTGCCGCCTTGGCAACGCCCATGACGTTGTAGTTCGGCATCACCTTCTCAGCACCGTAATAGGTGAGCGTGAGCATCGAACCGCCTTCCGTCATCAGCTTCTCGGCGCGGCGCGCGACCGACGTGAAGGAGTAGACGGAGATCTGCATGGTCTTGGTGAAATTGTCAGGCGTCGTATCGACGTAACGGCCGGTCAGCTCGTCCTTGTCGGAGAAACCGATCGCATGCACGATGAAATCGATCTTGCCCCACAGCTTCTCGACGTTTTCGAAAACGGCATCGATCGTCGATTCGTCGCTGACGTCGCAATGGCCGACCATGACGGCGCCGATTTCGGCAGCCAGGGGCTCCACGCGCTTCTTCAGGGCATCGCCCTGATAGGTGAATGCAACTTCTCCGCCCTGCGCATGAATGGCCTTGGCAATACCCCACGCAATCGAACGATTGTTGGCGACACCCATGATGACGCCGCGTTTGCCTGCCATGAGGCCGGATGCTTGAGCCATATTTCGCTTCCCTAGGAATTCTGATGATCCTGCCTATGGCATAGGCCGTTAATCGGTTCAAGCAGGCCCAAGATCATCAACTGTTAGGCATCGTAACAAAGGGTGCGATTGTCACCAAAATTTCATAAAAATAGCCCTTCACGCATGCTGCGCATGAGATCGGTGACCTTATCGTCAGGTTTTTCCCACAACATAATGCGCAATTCGACGACGAGATCGCCTTTTCCACCGCTGTCGTTGGGCAGCCCCTGGTCGGGAATGCGGATCGTCTTGTCGGAACCGGACCAGGCGGGGACCGTTACATTGACCGGTCCCTGCGGACCATCGACGCGCGCTTCGGTGCCAAGCACTGCGTTCTCGATGTTGAGCGGCAGCACGGCATGCACGTCGAAACCATCGACGGTGAATCTCGGATCGGGCGCGATATGGATGTTGATGACGGCATCGCCGCGTTGCATGCCCGGCAACTTGAATCCCTGGCCCTTGAGCCGGACCTGATGGCCTTCGGTCGTGCCGGCTGGCAGGGCAAAGCCGACTTCACGGCCTTCCGGAAGAGAAACCGTCGTCCAGCTGCCCCTCATGATGTCTTCGATCGTCACGGTGGCAGTTGCCACCTCATCCGGTGCTTTTTCAGGGCCTGGCTGACCGGTACCGGTGAAGCGGCGCACCAGCGAGGTCAGAAGGCTGAGCGGCAGGGACATGTTGACGCCAGTGCCGGTCGTGGCCTCCGTCTGCTCATCCTCCGCCCTGGCGGTTTCGGATTCTGCTGTATCCTGTTCCGGCTGCCTGGCCGCCTCGGCTGCATGCGGCTTGGCCTGTGCCTGCTGGGAGTGCGCCTGCTGAGAGTATGCTTGCTGTGTCTGCGGTTGCGCCTGCGCGCCGGCGCTGCGGGTCGCTTGTGCGCCAAAGATGCGCTCGACCATCTCTTCTGCCGCTTCGGTCGAGCCTGCCTGCTGCTGCTGCTTGGCACCTGCCGCTGCGGCCTTCTGTGCACTGGCATTGGCGCGTGCAAGCTCTTCCATCACCCGCTCGGCATTGGCCTGAGCGGCCTTGGCGCGGGCGGCAGCCTCATGCGCAGCTTGACGCTGCTGCATGATCGTCTGCTCCTGCTTCTTTGCTTCAGCCATGCGTACGGCGCTGTCGAAGAGATTGCGCTTTCGCGGATCTTTCAGTGTTTCATAGGCGCGGCCGATCTCGGCGAAACGCGCGGTGGCCGTGGGGTCGCCCTGATTGTGATCGGGATGCACGGCCTTGGCCATGTTGCGCCAGGCCGCCTTGATTTCGTCCGCATCCGCGTCGCGCTTGACGCCCAGAACCTTATATGGATCACGCATTGTTCGCACCGCCGCTGTCGCAATCCGGGAGGCATCTTCCTCGTGGCGCTCCCGGAAACCGAATCTCAACTCATGACGCGCCTCCCGGTTCACGACAGGAAAGCACGCTCGTCGGCAGATCGTGCGGGAGAGTTGCTAATCACTTCTTATTTCCGAAGCTGGATATGGGGTGTTTTGCCGCTAATGGTTAGTCTTTCACTAAACATTGAAGCGAATCGGCACGCCGCATTAACCCTGAAGTTTCAGGGTGGCCAACGCCGCAAAACGGGTAAAGGAGCGGATCAGCTTTCCGGCTGGAAGCTCAGAAGCTGCCAGTTTCCGCCGCCGACAAGGCAGGTCTTGCCGTAGAATTTGGCGATACCGACATAGGAATGGCGTGTCGTGCGGAATTGCCGGCAGACCTGACCGGCATCATTATTCTCGACGATCGTGTCGATGACGCCGGCGCTGCCGGTCGAGGCATTGGCCCAGGGAAGCGGCTGCCCCTCGAGTTTCTGGATATCGGCCGACGTCACGGCGTTGCGCACCGTCATTTCGTCGGAAAGCGTATCGGTGCTCGGGGCGGGCTGCGGCACCGTGCCGGTCGCAACCGAACGATCCACCTTTGCCGAGCTCAGGAAGTCGAACCCCCCGGTCATGCAGCCGGAAAGTGACAGGATCGCAATACCGACGATGGAGAGTCTGACGCTGCGGCGCAGCGAACCCTTTGTATGGCGATGTGTCTTTGCTATGACTTCCACCCTGCATCCTTCCCCAGTCTGAGAGGCTGGGTCAGTTTTTAGAAACCTCGGGATTTGAATTAATATGTCGGCAAACGGGTTAACAGCTGGTGACTTTACGGAAAGTGAAGAGCCCTTCAAGCTCTTTGGGGAGTGGCTGAAGGAGGCGGAGGCTTCCGAACTCAACGACCCCAATGCTGTCGCGCTCGCGACGGTCGATGAAGATGGGCTGCCCAATGTCCGCATGGTTCTCCTGAAGGGTTTCGATACCGACGGATTCGTCTTCTACACGAATTTCGAGAGTCAGAAAGGTCGCGAAATCTTGGGACAGAAGAAAGCTGCCATGTGTTTCCACTGGAAAACGCTGCGCCGTCAGGTGCGCGTTCGCGGCCCTGTTGAACTGGTCACCGACGCAGAGGCCGACGCCTACTTTGCGACCCGTGCCCGCGGCAGCCGCATCGGCGCCTGGGCTTCCAAGCAGTCGCGCCCGCTCGAAAGCCGTTTTGCCCTGGAGAAGGCGGTTGCCGAATACACCACGCGCTACGCCATCGGCGATATTCCGCGCCCGTCTTACTGGTCTGGTTTCCGGATCCGCCCGACCTCGATCGAGTTCTGGAAAGACCAGAAGTTCCGGCTGCACGACCGGATCGAATTCCGCCGGCCGACGCCCGAGGGGGGCTGGGACAAGGTGCGGATGTACCCGTAAAGAACCTATTTCCCAAGCAGTTTCAATGGAATGCCTGATGCCAGCGCCGAAACATAGCGTGACCTCTGGTAAAAGCCGTTGAGCGAGATACGCGGCATATAGGTGGGCTGGCTTGCTGCCGGAAAGCCCGGCTGTGTTGTCACGGCTACGGCAAAGCCGAGCTTTGCCGCAAGCTCCGCTTCACGGCCCTTTGTTGCCTCCTTCGTCCCATAGGGAAAAGCGATTGTCCGGGGACGAATGCCGGTGATCGATTCGACATAATCTGCCGAGATTTCCATCTCGATCCGGGCTTCGGCATGCGGCAGGCGGGCAAGTGCCCTGTGGCTGATAGTATGGGCGCCGAGACTGGCGAGCGGGCTTGCCGAAAGCTTGCGCAGCTCCTGCGGTCCCATGACCAGTTTCCGCGTAATGTCGAGCGGCTCGATCCCGTGGCGCCGCGCCAGCGCATCCACCTCGGCGAGGGCGCGGCTCTCGTCCTGCCTGTGGATAAACTCGGCAAGCCTGTCGAAGGCGTCCCATTTCCGGACGAGCGTATCGAGCGCCAGTCTCTCCCTGCCGCGGCCGAAATTGAACTCGATGCTATTTTCCCGGTTAAGCAGCAGTGCCAGCGTTTCCCACCAGATGCTGTGCGAGCCCTCGGCAAAGCCCTGCGCTATGAAAATGGTAAAGGGCGCCTGATGCCGTTCGAAGACGGGCAGGGCATGGATCAGATTGTTGCGATACCCGTCATCCAGTGTGAAAGCGGCGAACAGGCGATCGTCCTGCGGGTCCGACAACAGGGAGGGCACCGCATCGAGCGGCACGAAACGATAGCCCATCCGTCTCAGGCGCCGGAGCGTTGAATCCAGAAATTCTGGTGTTATTTCAAGGTGCTGGTTCGGTTCGAACGGTTGGGCGACATGCGGGCGCACATGATGGAGCGTGAAGATGACGCCGCGTCCGCGGGCCTCCTTCATGAGCCCGGCAGCGCTCGCCAGCCACGCCGCTTCCAGCCCGCCGCCGATCGCGATGCGCTTCAGCCGCCGCTTCCACTGCCCCATTTTTTCCGTGACCCCGCTTTGTAATCGTGTCACACAGGCTACCAATGCCGCCGTTAAACCTTGCTGAATCCCGGAGGGAAAACGGGTTGTTGACCGGCTGTTAACCAAGCGAAACAAAAGCTTGGAAAAAACTTGGGCGTTGCCTCAAAGTCGCGCCAGATTATGGGCATCTGTCACAATACGGGACATAATTCCGGTTGTAGCGACTCGCCGGGTATAATGAGGGGAAGTGCATGAGAAGGCTTTTGGCTGCCATTTTGACCGCGTCGCTGGCACTTTCTGCACCTGTTGCGGCCTTCGCCGGTAGCGCTTCCCTCGTCCTCGATGCCCGCACCGGCAAGGTTCTTGCCTCGGAAAACGGTGATACGCTGAACCATCCGGCTTCGCTGACGAAGATGATGACGCTCTATCTCACCTTCGAGGCGCTCAATCGCGGCAAGATCACCTGGGATACACCGATCACCATGTCGAAATATGCTGCCTCCCGTCCGCCGACAAAGCTCGGCGTGAAGGCCGGCGGCACGATCACGGTGCGCGAGGCGGTCTATGGCATGATCGTCAAATCGGCCAATGATGCGGCCGCCGCCATGGGTGAGAAGCTCGGCGGCTCGGAAAGCAATTTCGCCAGGCTCATGACCCAGCGGGCCCGTCAGCTCGGCATGGGCCGCACGGTCTTCGTCAATGCTTCCGGCCTGCCGGACAAGCGTCAGGTCACGACGGCGCGCGATATGTCCACGCTCGCCGTGGCGCTGATGAAGAACTATCCAGGCGAATATCGCCTCTTCTCCATCGCAAGCTTCAATTTCCGCGGCCAGACCATCCGCGGCCACAACAATCTCATGTACCGCTATCAGGGCATGGACGGTATCAAGACCGGCTATACCAATGCCTCCGGTTTCAACATTGTCAGCGCCGTGAAGGACGGCAGCCGCCGCGTGGTTGGCGTTGTGCTCGGCGGCCGCACGGCCCGCAGCCGCGATGCCAAGATGGCCGGATTGTTCGACCGCTATATGGGCAGAGCTTCCTCCGGTGGCGCCAGCTTGACTGCAAGCATCAATGCCAAGCAGCAGGTCGAGGTCGCCTCGGCTGCGGAGCAGACGGATGTTCCCGTGCCGGCGAACGCGCCGCGCGTTGCGGACGAGGCAGCAGCACCCGCACCGAAGGCGCTTGGCTTTGCCAATGACGGAGTTGTCCCGCTTGAGCGCCCGGCGGCAATGGACGAAATCATGAATGCCGGCAAGGCACCGAAAGCGCCGGCCGGCAAGGCAGGCGGCTGGCAAATCCAGATCTCCGCTGCCCCGAGCGCCGATGCTGCCCGCGCGCTCCTCGCGCAGGCCCAGTCCGAGGCCGGTGCGCCGCTGGTTTCTGCCTCGCCCTACACGGAAGCTGTCGGCAAGGGCGCCAATGCGATTTATCGCGCGCGTTTCATTGGCTTCCAGAGCAAGGAAGACGCGACCTCTGCCTGCGACGCCCTGAAGAAGCGCTCCTACGACTGCATGCTGTTGCCGAACCAGGGCTGAGCCGCGGCTCGCTCTGGACAAACTTCGGGAATCGGCGCTCTCCTCATAAACAAAAGGAGAACGTCATGCTGCAACGGCTCGCCGACCAGTTCGAGACCTCATCGTCCGCCTACGCCGCCGCCAATGACATCGAGCGCGATGCCGATTGGTTTCTGCTGAAGCTGCAGGAGGAAATGGGAGAACTGACCCAGGCCTGGAACCGCCTGACCGGCCGCGGCCGTGCCAAAGGCCGTTCGCCCGAGGAGATGGAGCGCGACCTGGCCGACGAAACTGCCGATATTCTCGGCCATGTCTTGCTCTTTGCTCGGCGTCACGAGGTGGATCTCGCCGCCGCAATCGAACGGAAATGGCGGTTCAAGCCTTCGGCGCAGTAACGTTTCCTGCTTCACGTCTTTGCGCGATCCACCATCGGCATTGTTCTTCCGTATAGCCGAGCAGACGCCCCAGGTGATATTCGCTTTCGTCCGTCCAAAGTCTTCCGCTCATCAGCTCGGTGTAGGCATCGAACCGCCATTCTTCCCTGGGCAGTGCATAGAGTATGCAAATCAGGACAAACTTGCCCTGAACGAATGGCTTCACCCGTTCGATGATTGCCCCGCTATCGACGTAGGGCTGAAAGTAGGCTCGGACCTTCTCCAAAATCCCCGAGTTTTCTTCGTCCGAAAACACTGCGAATGGCTTGCGACCGTCCAGCATCAGGGCGAGCTCGAAGTTAGTATGGACCAGATAGGGCACGCAATCGATCCATCCCGGCCGGGTGAGCACGACCTCACCGTCCGGTTCGGGAGAGGGGAGGGCCAGCGTCGAGGAGAGCCCGTCCAGTTCGCTTTTCTCAAGGTAGAAGAGATGGTGTGCCAGTTCGGATGTTTCGACGTCGAGAATGGCCGCAACAGCCTCCATCGGAGCCTCGAAGCGCATCTCGTGCGCTGAGCAGCCCGTCTCAGGCGAAAGGAATTTCAGCAGAAATGTCTCCATCGCCAAGCAGCGCCCCATGGGCTTGATGTTCTATTGCTTGAGGTTAGCCTATATTGTCCGCCGGTAGAACTTGCTGTCGACGGCCATTCGCGGGAATTCTCGCGGCAGGTCCTTGCTGGCGATCTCGGAGAAACCGTTCTTCTCATAGAACCGGTGCGCGGCGACGAACTTGTCCGTCGTGCCGAGGAAGATATCGGTGACGCCGACTTTGCCGGCATGGGCAAAAAGCGCTTCGAGCAGCCGGGCGGCCACACCGTGTTCGCGGCCCCGCACCTCGGCGGCCACGAACATCTTTCGCAGGGCCACCTGGTTGTTGCCAATATCCTTGAGGCCGAGAGTGCCGACGACGGCACCATCCTTGACCGCCACCCAGAACTGGCCCTTGCCGGACTGATAGAAATCCGGAATGACACGCAGGTCCGGCTGCGTGTCGGCGGTGATGTCGATGCCGAATTCTTCGCGCTGGATCGGCAGGATGACCGAAATCACGCCATCGGCATCGTCAGGAGCGAAGGTTCTAATCTCGATTTCGGCCATGATCGCACCGCCTCAGGTCTGCGTGCCGCCGACCGTCACCTGGTCCATGCGCAGGTGCGGCTGGCCGACGCCGACGGGAACCCATTGGCCGGCCTTGCCGCAATTGCCGATACCGGTGTCGAGCTTCATGTCGTTGCCGATCATCGATACGCGCTTCATGGCGTCCGGGCCATTGCCGATCAGCATGGCGCCCTTGATCGGCGCACCGATCTTGCCGTTTTCGATGAGATAGGCCTCGGTGCAGCCGAAGACGAATTTGCCTGACGTGATGTCTACCTGACCGCCGCCGAAGGAGACGGCATAAATGCCCTTCTTGACCGAAGCGATGATTTCTTCCGGCGTCTTGTCCCCACCGAGCATATAGGTGTTCGTCATGCGCGGCATTGGCACATGTGCATAACCCTGGCGACGGCCGTTGCCGGTGGGCGCCATGCCCATCAGCCGGGCGTTCTGCCGGTCCTGCATGTATCCGACCAGTTTACCGTTTTCGATCAGCACGTTGTAGGCGGAAGGCGTGCCTTCGTCGTCGATGGTGATCGAACCGCGGCGGCTGTCGATCGTACCGTCGTCGACGACGGTCACGCCGGGGGCGGCCACCACCTGGCCGAGGAGACCGGCAAAGGCAGACGTCTTCTTGCGGTTGAAGTCGCCTTCGAGACCATGGCCCACGGCCTCGTGCAGCATGACGCCGGGCCAGCCCGAGCCGAGCACGACATCCATCGTACCGGCGGGTGCATCGATCGCTTCAAGATTGACGAGTGCCTGCCGCAGCGCTTCGTCCGCACCGTGCTGCCAGCTTCCTGTCGCGATGAAATCACCGAAACCGATGCGGCCGCCCTGGCCGTAGGAGCCGCTCTCCTGCCGGTCGCCGTCGCCGACCATGACGGAGATGTTGATGCGCGTCATCGGACGGATATCCTGCACGCGATGGCCATCGGCGCGCAGGATATCGACCACCTGCCAGCTTGCCGCGACCGAAGCAGTGACCTGCCGCACCTTGTCGTTCTTGCCACGCAGATAGGCGTCGATATCAGTCAGCACCTTGACCTTCTCCTCGAAGGTCGGCGAACCGATCGGGTTCTCGTCGGTATAGAGCTTGCGGTTAGTACCCTGCGGTGCTGCCGCGTAAGAGCCGGAATAACCGCGCGTGACGGCGCCGACCGCATCGGCTGCCCGCTTCAGCGCCGAAATCGAAAGGTCGCCCGCATGGGCATAGCCGACCGCTTCGCCGGCAACCGCGCGCAGGCCAAAACCCTGCTCTGTGTTGAAGCTGCCGCCCTTGAGGCGGCCATTGTCGAAGGTCAGCGATTCCGCCTGCGCGTGCTCGATAAAGAGCTCGCCGTCATCGGCGCCGGAAAGCGCCTCGGCGACATGCTTGCGCATCGTCGCTTCATCGGCATCGAAAAGCGTCAGGAGATCGGTGGTCATGGTTTTATGCTCCGCAAGAAGAGCGGTAATGCTCAATAGCCGATGTAGGTCTGATGCACTGCCCGAGCAAGCCCTGCATCAGGGCAGGGCGTCGTAGCCTTCTGCGAAGCCCTTGAGGTCGACGGGGATGCCGATGCCTTCTTCCGGCGTCTGGAAGACGATGAAGGTTGCCTGCGCGCCGCTGCGGAAGGTCTTGAGCAGTTCGTCCTCGAGAACGACTTCGGCATAGCAGCCGTCGGCAAAGCAGCGCACGAAATAGGCGCGGCCGATATCCTTGCCATCGACATTGAGGCCGAGGCCGTTCGGCAGCAGCACGCCGAGCGGAGCCAGAACGCGCAGGATCTTCGACTTGCGGTCGGCGGTCTTCAGGACGACGACGGAGAGGCCTACTTCAGGACGGTCTTCGGCAATGACGTTCTGCATCAGCGCGCACTGCTCGGCCGAGGCGCCCGCTGGCTTGTCGCAGACGACGGACCATGCGCCATGGTTGGAACGGACCGTGCCGGGAGCCGGCGGCTGAGCCTGGCTGGGCGTTACCTGCTCGACGTTCGGCGTCGCAGACGGTGCGGGCTGCTGTGTCGGTGCGGGCCTCGGAGCAGGCGTGGCAGGACGCGACTGCGCGGGCGTCGGCGTCTGCTGCGCGAAAACGGGGCTCGTCGCGGCGGTCGCGATGCCTGCGGCCAGAACAAAAGGCCGCGCGAGGGAACGGAAACCCATGAAAACCTCTGGATATCGAATCATTGCCGCTATTTGTGAAGCTGCCCACAGAAAATGAAAAGCCCCACCCCGTGAAAACCGGGGGACTGCGGCAGAAATAGGACCTCGCCGAAAGAATGTGCAGCGGGCGGATTGGCGCTGGAGCGGGTTTTTCGTATGCTGATGAAAAGCTTGGAATGTTTTGCCGTGGCTGAGGAGGCAGTCTTTGAGCAAAAATGCCGCATAGACAATTGCTTCTGCCTGTTGCGGCGGATGCCAAACTGTGGTTTGAAGCGCACAGGATGGCAAGGATTCTGCGCTCGATTTATCGCAGATCAGCGCTCGAGGGAGATTACAAGGTGATTAAGAAGGCTTATGCAGCCCTGACCGCGCTGGTCTGTCTGCTTTTTGCTTCCGGCACATATGCCGATCAGCCGATGCCGTGGCAGGCGACACTGCAGCCGGCAGCAACGCCGATCATGCGGGAGATCCACTGGTTCGAACAATATACGCTGTGGTTCATCGTTCCGATCACGCTGTTCGTTCTCGTTCTCATTCTGGTCGTCTGTTTCAAGTTCCGGGCTTCGGCAAACCCGGCTCCCTCGAAGACGAGCCACAATACGGTAATCGAAGTCATCTGGACCGTGGGGCCGGTTCTCATCCTTCTTTTCCTCGCTGTTCCTTCTTTCACTCTGTTGACCGCACAGCTCACCCTGCCGGAAAATCCGGATGTGACGATCAAGGCGACCGCGACCCAGTGGCAGTGGAACTATGAATATGAGGGCTCTGGCGAAACACCTGTCGCCTTCGACTCCTATCTTCTGAAGGAACCGGATCGGGCCTCTGCCGGCAAGACCGATCTTGCTGTCTATCCGCGCCTTCTGGCCGTCGACAATGAACTCGTACTGCCTGTCAACAAGACCGTTCGCGTTCTTGTCACTGCCGCGCCGACCGACGTCATTCATGCTTTCGCCATGCCGTCCTTCGGCATCAAGATCGACGCCGTTCCGGGCCGCCTGAACGAAACCTGGTTCCGCGCCGAGCGCGAAGGCCTCTTCTACGGCCAGTGTTCCGAGCTTTGCGGCAAGGACCATGCGTTCATGCCGATCGCGATCCGCGTGGTCTCCGAGGACAAGTACAAGCAGTGGCTGACCACGGCCGCCAGCGACTTGCCCGGCGCCTACAAGACACTGATCGCCGCTGCCGATGGTTCTGCGAAGACCGTCGATGTCGCTGAAAACGTCGCAAAGTAAGATAGGGGATCGGGACAATGGCTGGACCTTCCGCTCACGACGATCATTCTCATGATCACCACGCTCATGACGCACACGCGCATGACGACCACCACGATCACTCGCATACGCCGAGCTTTGCAGACCGCTGGTTCTTCTCGACGAACCACAAGGACATCGGCACGCTCTATCTGATCTTCGCGATCTTCGCCGGCATCGTCGGCGGCCTTCTCTCAGTTGCCATGCGCATGGAACTGCAGGAGCCGGGCATCCAGATCTTCCACGGCCTGGCCTCCATGGTCTACGGCTTCGAGGGTGATGCCGCCATCGACGGCGCCAAGCACATGTTCAACGTCTTCACCACCGCTCACGCGCTGATCATGATCTTCTTCATGGTCATGCCGGCGATGATCGGCGGTTTCGCCAACTGGATGGTGCCGATCATGATCGGCGCGCCTGATATGGCTTTCCCGCGTCTGAACAACATCTCCTTCTGGCTGATCGTTCCGGCCTTCCTGCTGCTGTGCATCTCGATGTTCGTCGAAGGCCCGGCCGGCGCCTATGGCGCAGGTGGCGGCTGGACCATGTACCCGCCGCTTGCCGTCGGCGGTCAGCCGGGTCCGGCAGTCGACCTTGCGATCTTCGCGCTTCACATTGCCGGTGCGTCCTCGATCCTTGGTGCGATCAACTTCATCACCACGATCCTCAACATGCGCGCTCCGGGCATGACTCTGCACAAGATGCCGCTGTTTGCCTGGGCCGTGCTGATCACCGCCTTCCTGCTGCTGCTGTCGCTGCCGGTTCTGGCAGGCGCCATCACCATGCTGCTGACCGACCGTAACTTCGGCACAGCCTTCTTCGCGCCGGAAGGCGGCGGTGACCCGATCCTCTACCAGCACCTGTTCTGGTTCTTCGGTCACCCGGAAGTCTACATCCTGATCCTGCCGGGCTTCGGCATCGTCAGCCATATCGTGTCGACCTTCTCCAAGAAGCCGGTTTTCGGTTATCTCGGCATGGCCTATGCCATGGTCGCCATCGGTGCCGTCGGCTTTGTCGTCTGGGCTCACCACATGTACACGGTCGGCCTGTCGCTCGATGCGCAGCGCTACTTCGTCTTCGCAACGATGGTCATCGCCGTTCCGACGGGTGTGAAGATCTTCTCCTGGATTGCGACCATGTGGGGTGGCTCGATCAGCTTCCGCACCCCGATGATCTGGGCGATCGGGTTCATCTTCCTCTTCACCGTCGGCGGTGTCACCGGTGTCCAGCTCGCCAATGCCGGCCTCGACCGCTCGCTGCATGACACTTATTACGTCGTGGCTCACTTCCACTATGTTCTGTCGCTCGGCGCCGTCTTCGCCATCTTCGCTGCCTGGTACTACTGGTTCCCGAAGATGACCGGCTACATGTACAGCGAATTCCTTGGCAAGCTGCACTTCTGGGTCATGTTCATCGGCGTGAACCTGGTGTTCTTCCCGCAGCACTTCCTCGGCCTCGCCGGCATGCCGCGCCGCTATATCGACTATCCGGATGCATTCGCCGGTTGGAACTATGTTTCCTCGATTGGCTCCTACATCTCCTTCGTGGGCGTGATCATCTTCCTCGTCGGTGTCTGGGAAGCCTTCGCCAAGAAGCGCGTTGCCGGTGACAATCCATGGGGTGAGGGCGCAACGACCCTCGAGTGGCAGCTGCCTTCGCCGCCGCCGTACCACCAGTGGGAACAGCTCCCGCGCATCAAGTAAGATGCCGGTTTTCCAGACGCCGCAGGCTTCTGCGGCGTCTGTCAGTTAATTTGCTCAGGACGGAATGATGACGGTAATCGACAATCACGAGGCTCTTGCGGAAGACGGCGATTTTCGCCTGTCGGAAGCCAGTGCGCGCGATTATTTCGAGCTTCTGAAGCCACGAGTCATGTCGCTCGTGGTCTTCACCGCCTTTGCCGGCCTGGTGCTGGCGCCGGGCCACATCAATCCGGTTCTCGGCCTGATCGCCATCCTCTGCATTGCCGTCGGTGCAGGCGCGTCGGGTGCGCTCAACATGTGGTATGACGCCGATATCGACGCCGTCATGAGCCGCACCGCCAAGCGCCCGATCCCGGCCGGCCGCATCCTGCCCAAGGAGGCTCTGGCCTTCGGCCTCGTGCTCTCCTGCTTCTCGGTGACGATCCTCGGTCTCGCGATCAATTGGCTGTCGGCCTTCATTCTCGCCTTCACCATCTTCTTCTACGCCGTCATCTACACAATGTGGCTGAAGCGCTCGACGCCGCAGAACATCGTCATCGGTGGCGCGGCCGGTGCTTTCCCGCCGATGATCGGCTGGGCCTGCGTGACCAATTCCGTCACGATCGAAAGCACTGTTCTTTTCCTCATTATCTTCCTCTGGACGCCGGCGCATTTCTGGGCGCTCGCGCTCTTCAAGATGAGGGACTACGAAGCGGTTGGCGTGCCGATGCTGCCGAACGTGTCGGGCGAGCGCACCACCAAGCATCAGATCGTTGCCTATGCCGTGCTGACGGCCGTCTGTGCGGTGCTGCCGACCTTCCTCGGCTTCGCCAGCGTTGGTTATGGCGTCGTCGCCGCAGCCCTCGGCGCGGTCTTCATATACTGTTCCATCGCCGTCTGGCGCATGCCCGACGGCGATCTCAAGATGATCCCTGCCAAGAAGCTGTTCGGCTTCTCGATCTTCTACCTCTTCGCCGTGTTCTCTGCGCTGATGCTCGACCGGCTGGTCGCCACGCTGGTCTCATACGCAGGAGGCTCGTTCTGATGGATCTGGTCAAGCTGACCGAAGCGCAACGCAAGTCGCGCCGCAATCGCAACATCGCGCTCGGTGTGGTACTCGCCGGTCTGGTGATCCTTTTCTACGCCATTACCATCGTCAAGTTTCTGGGACATGGAGGCTGATGGAATGAGCGACGCCGTCAACGCACCGAAGAAGCCGCGCAACAATGCTGCCGTCGTCTTCATGTGCCTGAGCTTCGTCGTCGGCATGGGCGCTGCGAGCTACGCCGCCGTCCCACTCTATCGGCTCTTCTGCCAGGTGACCGGCTATAACGGCACGACACAGCGCGTGGACCAGGTTTCGAGCGTCATCCTCGACCGCACGATGCGCGTCACTTTCGATGCGAACGTCGCTCCCGGCCTGCAATGGGAATTCAAGCCGGTCGAGCGCGAGGTCAATCCGAAGATCGGCGAGACCATCCAGGTCAACTTCATCGCCGAGAACCGGTCCAACGAAACCCAGCGCGGCCAGGCGATCTTCAACGTGACGCCAGGCGAAGCGGGCGCCTATTTCAACAAGGTGCAATGTTTCTGCTTTAATGAAACGGACTTGAAGCCGGGCGAAAAGCTTGAAATGCCGGTCGTGTTCTACATCGATCCGGAAATTACCAAGGCCGCTGAATCGAAAAGCATTCACACGGTCACGCTGTCATACACGTTCTATCCCAAAGAGGGTCCGAAGCCGGTGGCTTCGAATGAGGGTAGTGCGGGACAGGCTGAAAAGAAACTTTGATTGAGGAGTGTTTCCGGCAGTGCCGGAAGCGGAGAAGGAAGACACCGGGGATCTGACATGGCCGATGCTCATCAGAAGAATCACGACTACCACATCATAGCTCCGAGCCCTTGGCCGATACTGGCCTCGCTCGGCGCATTCCTGATGGCCTTCGGCGGCGTCGGCTATATGCGCTACCTGAACGGCGGCTCGCTGCATGTTCTCGGCATCGAGTGGGCCCATCCGTGGCTCTTCTTCATCGGCCTCGCTCTCGTTTTCTACGTCATGTACGGCTGGTGGTCCGACACCGTGAAGGAAGCCCACGAGGGCGCCCATACCCGCGTCGTGTCGCTGCACCTGCGCTATGGCATGATCATGTTCATCGCTTCGGAAGTGATGTTCTTCGTTGCCTGGTTCTGGGCCTATTTCGACGCCAGCCTCTTTCCGCATGAAGCCATCCAGGCTTCGCGGCTCGCCTATACCGGCGGCGTCTGGCCGCCAAAGGGCATCGAGGTTCTCGACCCCTGGCACCTGCCGATCTACAACACCGTCATCCTGCTGCTCTCGGGCACGACGGTAACCTGGGCTCACCACGCTCTGCTGCACAACGACCGCAAGGGCCTTATCCAGGGCCTGACGTTGACGGTGCTGCTTGGCGTGCTCTTCTCTTCCGTCCAGGCCTATGAATATGCTCACGCTCCGTTCGAGTTCCGCAACTCGATCTACGGTGCGACCTTCTTCATGGCCACCGGCTTCCACGGCTTCCACGTTCTGGTCGGCACGATCTTCCTGTTGGTCTGCCTCATCAGGGCGTTGCGCGGTGATTTCACGCCGAAGCAGCACTTCGGCTTCGAGGCGGCAGCCTGGTACTGGCACTTCGTTGACGTCGTCTGGCTGTTCCTGTTCTTCTGCATCTACGTCTGGGGCGGCTGGGGCGCTCCGGTCGCGGCAGGCTGATCGAGGTCGGATAGAAATCAAAAAGGCGGGTGCCTTCGGCCCCGCCTTTTTCTTTGCCGCAACGTGGCTCTCTGATTTATCGCTGGCCGGCCAGCCTCTCAAAGGCCGAAGGCTCGGGGATACCAAGATCTAGCTGATGGCGGATCGCCTCGGCGCATTCGAGCGCAGTCAGCACGGATGTATCGACCTCCATGTCGTAGAGACCTGGGCGATGCACTTCGTCCTGCCAGCGCTGCACCGGCTCCGGCACAGGCGTCTCCTCGGTGGCACGCAGGTAGAGGGTCTCGCGCCCGTCCTGATTGACCTCGCGCCGCTGCATGATCGTCTCGATCGGACATTTGACGCCGACGAACAGTACGGAAAATCCGTCGAGCCGCCTGGCGCAATCGCTGAGAATGCCGAGTGGCTGCGAATAGCTGTCGTGGTGGCCGAGATCGGCGACGACGTTGAGGCCCAATCCGGCATGGATGGCGATCGATTCGTAGAGCGCCGCGTAGAGGAATGGCACGAGTTCTTCGAGGTCCGGCCGTTCGCCGCCGGGCCTCAATCCGATACCGGGCAGGTAGCGCTCCGGCGTCATGGCATTATAGCTGTCGACGCCGAGGTTGATCCACGGCCCCTCGAATTCTTCCTGGATTGCGCGCGCAATGCTGGATTTGCCGCTTCGCGGCGCACCGTTCAGGATAATGATCTGTCCGGCATGGCTGTCGTTGGTCATTAGTCTTCTTCTTCTGTTGGCGCGAATCACTGAGGCGAAAACGCGCAGGTATTTCCATTCGGGATGCGAATACTTTATGGGAGAGTTATGGCAGACGGCGAAAAGCCGTTTGCATGGAGATGGTCATGAATGAAGACAACGCGCAATTTCCCCCGGTCGATCCGGTCAAGACCGGCATCAGGGGATGCTGCCCGCGCTGTGGCCATGGCCAGCTTTTTGACGGCGTTCTCGGCCTGAAGCCGCGTTGCGCCGCCTGCGGACTCGATTATTCCTTCGCCGATGCAGGCGATGGCCCGGCCGTCTTCGTCATTCTCATCGTCGGTTTCATCATCATCGGCTCGGTGCTTTGGCTGCAGGTCAATTATGCGCCGCCGATATGGGTGCATATCCTGCTCTTCGGCCCGCTGACGATCATTCTGTCTCTGCTCGCACTGCGCTGGTGCAAGGGCATTCTCATCGCTATGCAATATCGTCACAATGCCCGTGAGGGACGCCTGAGTGACTGACATCCAAAGTCCGGCTCCGCGCCGCAAGCTGCCGATCTTTACCGGCATCGCCGTTCTCATCGCGCTCGCCATCCTGATCTCGCTCGGCACCTGGCAGGTGGAGCGCCTGCACTGGAAAGAAGGCCTGCTCGCCGATATTGCCGAGCGTCGTGTCGCAGCCCCGGTTCCGCTTGCCGATATCGAGTCCATGGCGTCTCAGGGCGGCGATATCGAATACCGCACGGTCACCGCCACCGGCCGCTATATCAACAACAAGGAGCGCCACTTCTTCGCAACCTGGCGCGGCCGGACCGGCTATTACATCTACACGCCGCTGCAGCTTGAGGACGGGCGCTATCTTTTCGTCAACCGAGGCTTCGTTCCCTATGAGAACAAGGAGCCGGAAATGCGCATGCAGGGCCAGCTGACCGATCAGCAGACGGTGACCGGCCTCGCGCGCGCCAAGCTTCCGGGAAAACCGTCCTCGCTGGTGCCTGACAATGACGTGGCGAAGAACATCTTCTACTGGAAGGATCTCGATGTGATGGCCTCCAGCGTCGATCTCGACAAGGCCCGCGTCATCCCCTTCTTCGTCGATGCCGATTCCACGCCCAACCCGGCGGGTTTTCCGATCGGCGGCGTCACGCAGATCGATCTGCCGAACGACCATCTGCAATATGCCTTCACCTGGTATGGGCTGGCGGTGGTTCTCGCCGTCGTCGTCGCCATCTCCTGGTTCCGCCCCCGCAAGGGTGCTGCGCAATAGTATCGCTTCAATTCCGCCCCATATTGGGTTAGAGGTCCCTGAAGCTCAAACTGGGTATGTTATGAATATTGCGGCTAAACCTCCTTTGACGATCAGGCTTTGTGGTCCGCGAGGCTTCTGTGCCGGCGTCGACCGCGCAATCCAGATCGTCGTACTGGCGTTGAAGGCCTATGGCGCACCTGTCTACGTCCGCCATGAGATCGTGCATAACCGGTATGTCGTTGAAGGGCTGGAAGCAAAAGGTGCGGTCTTCGTCGAGGAGCTTGACGAGATCCCGGCCGAACACCGTGCCCAGCCGGTCGTCTTCTCCGCCCATGGTGTGCCGAAATCCGTGCCCGAGGATGCGAATGCCCGCAACCTCTTCTATCTCGACGCCACCTGTCCGCTGGTCTCCAAGGTTCACAAGCAGGCAATGCGCCACAATCGCCTCGGCCGCCACGTCATCCTGATCGGCCACGCCGGCCACCCGGAAGTGATCGGCACTATGGGCCAGCTGCCCGAAGGCACCGTCTCGCTCATCGAAACGGTCGAGGATGTGGATGCCTACGAGCCTGGTGATCCCGATAATCTCGGCTACGTGACGCAGACGACGCTCTCGGTCGACGATACCGCCGGCGTCATCAAGCGTCTGGAAGAGCGCTTTCCCAAGCTACACGCGCCGGCTGCCGATTCCATCTGCTATGCCACGACCAACCGCCAGGAAGTGGTCAAGGAAGCCGCCCCCGGCTGCGATCTCTTCATCATCGTCGGCGCTCCGAATTCTTCCAATTCCAAGCGGCTCGTCGAAGTGGCGCTGCGGGCAGGAGCGAAGAAGTCGATCCTCGTGCAGCGCGCTTCCGAGCTCGACTGGGATGAGATCGGTCCGATTGCCACTCTCGGCCTCTCCGCCGGCGCTTCCGCCCCGGAAGTGATCGTCAATGAGATCATCGAGGCATTCCGCACTCGCTTCGACGCCCGTGTCGAGCTTGCCGAAACGGTTCAGGAAAACGAGCACTTCCTCGTCAACCGCGAACTGCGCAGCCTTGAGCTGACGACGGCTGACATGGCATTCGTGAACGGGGAATAAGGCGAGGGGAGTTCTCCTCCGCCGCACCCATCTGACAACATCGCCTCGACAGTGAGAGACCCACCTTGGCAGTTTATACCGATATCGCCGAAGACGAGCTGAAATGGTTTCTCACTGAATATGATGCCGGCCAGTTGCTCTCCTACAAGGGCATCGCGGAGGGCGTCGAGAATTCCAACTTCCTGCTGCATACGTCGAAGGCGCCCCTCATCCTGACGCTCTATGAAAAGCGGGTGGAAAAGAGCGATCTGCCTTTCTTCCTCGGCTTGATGCAGCATCTGTCGGCAGGCGGCCTGTCTTGTCCGCTGCCATTGCCGCGCAAGGATGGTGCGTTGCTCGGCACGCTATCGGGCCGTCCGGCCGCGCTCATTTCCTTCCTTGAAGGCATGTGGCTGAGGAAGCCGGAGGCAAAACACTGCCGCGAGGTCGGCAAGGCGCTGGCGCAGATGCATGTCGCTGGTGAAGGTTTTGTACTGACACGGCCGAATGCGCTGTCGCTTGATGGCTGGCAGATGCTCTGGGACAAGTCGGAGGAGCGCGCCGACGAGGTGGAGTTCGGCCTGCAGAATGAAATCCGCAGCGATCTCAATTTCCTGCGCGCCTATTGGCCGAAGGATCTGCCCGCCGGTGTCATCCACGCCGATCTTTTCCCCGACAACGTCTTCTTCCTCGGCGATGAATTGTCGGGCCTCATCGATTTCTATTTCGCCTGCAACGATCTGCTGGCCTATGACGTCTCCATCTGCCTCAATGCCTGGTGCTTCGAGAAGGACGGCGCCTATAACATCACCAAGGGTACGCAGATGCTGGAGGGTTATCAGAGCGTGCGCCCTCTGAGCGAGGCAGAAATCAAGGCTCTGCCGGTCCTCTCTCGCGGTTCGGCGTTGCGCTTCTTTCTGACCCGTCTCTACGATTGGCTGACGACGCCCGAAGGCGCAATGGTCACCAAGAAGGATCCGTTGGAATATCTGCGCAAGCTGCGCTTTCATCGCCAGATTTCGTCGCCTGCGGAATACGGGTTGAGCCTATGAAGCACATCGATATCTTCACCGATGGCGCATGTTCCGGCAATCCAGGCCCAGGCGGCTGGGGCGCTGTGTTGCGTTACGGCGATGTGGAGAAGGAACTCTCCGGTGGTGAGGCTGAAACCACCAACAATCGTATGGAACTCATGGCTGCGATCTCCGCGCTCAGCGCACTGAAGGAGACTTGCGAGGTCGATCTTTACACCGACAGCGCCTATGTGAAGGACGGTATTTCCAAGTGGATTTTCGGCTGGAAGAAAAACGGCTGGAGGACCTCCGACAATAAGCCGGTGAAAAATGCGGAGCTCTGGCAGGCGCTGGAGGAAGCCCGCAACAGGCACAAGGTCACGCTCCATTGGGTCAAGGGCCATGCCGGCCACCCTGAGAACGAGCGCGCCGATGAGCTCGCCCGCAAGGGTATGGAGCCTTTCAAGAAGAGCAGGAAGGCAGGCTGATCAGGCCGCCTGTCGCTGCTCGTTGGCGGCAGCCTGGATCAGCTGGTGCATATATTCCAGCTTCGCTACGACTGGCTGCGACAGCACGAAGGGATAGGAATCGGCTTGTCCCATGCTGCGCTGGATGGCGTTGATCGCCAGGCTGAGCGGCACCCAGGCGCTGACGAGCTGCTCGGCGCTCTGCGCCCGGTAAGGATTGAAATCCACCTCCGCTGCGATCTCTTCATGTCCGCGTGGGTCGATCGCTATGCCGAAACTGCGGGCCGTTTCCAGAGTATCGACGATGTGCAGGTAATGCGCGAAGCATTCCGCAAAATCCTCCCAGGGATGGACGGAGGCGTAGGCGCTGATGAAACTTTCCTGCCAGCCGGGTGCCGGCCCATTGGCGTAGCGCTCCTGAAGGGCTGCCGCATAATCCTGCCTTTCGTCACCGAAGACGGCGCGGAATGCGTCTAAGCCGTTGCGGTCACGCACCAGCTTGTCCCAGATGAAGTGCCCGGTCTCGTGACGGAAATGTCCAAGCAGGGTGCGATAGGGTTCATCCATTGCCGCGCGCGCCTGCTCGCGCGTCAGGTCATCTGCTTCGGCCGCACGGATGGCGATCAATCCTTCCTCGTGCCCGGTCATCGCCGGCACGATATTGCCGTCGTTCCGGACGGCGTCTTCGAGGAAGTCGAAAACGAGGCCGCCTTGCGGATCTTCCTGCCGGTCGGGATGCGGCAGCTTCCAACGCAACAACGAATAGAAGAGGTGGCGTTGTGCCTGGCTGATGCGCCGCCAGCGATCGATACCCTCCTGCGTGTCGGTATTCGGCACAAGTCGGTTATGTCGGCAGGCAATGCAGAAATTATTGCCGTCATCGACCAGCCAGTTGCAGATGTCGAGACCCGCATTGGCGCAAAACCGCACGAGGCGGTTCGGATCGGAGACGAGTTGCCAGTTCACCTCGTCGCGTGATTCCAGCGCATGCATGGAAAGGTCGCTGGCGAAAAAGCCCAGGCGATGGTTGCAGCGCACGCACAGCCTGTTGTCGAAATGAATGACCTGATCGCAATTGTCGCAGGTAAACAACCTCATGGCAGCCCCCTACAGGTAGGATATGACGGAAAATGCCCGCCGCACATGGGTGCGACAGGCATTGAATTGGGCATGAAACCGAAGGTCAGAGACGGTCGACAGCGCCCTTAAGCTTGTCCTTCACCTTGCCGCTTGCGACCTGGGCCTTGCCCTTGGCTTCCTGCATGCCGCCCTTGGCCTGCATTTCGCGGTCGCCGGTGGCCTTGCCGGCTGTCTTCTTTGCCTTTCCGGCCATCTCGTTGACCTTGCCGGAAATCTTATCGCCAGTGCTACCCATTTCGATGTCTCCTCTCGGATAGTCGCGGACGGGGTGCCCGCGCTTGCCGATTGGAAACGCCAATGAAAGAATTTCGTTCCGGAATGGTGCAGTCTCAGGCGTGGCCGGCTTCGGCCGAAAGCATGGCCGGTGTAATACCCATACTGGCAAGCGCCCGCTCATACTTGTCATCGAGGCAGCGATCGAAGATCAGCTCCTCATTGGCCGCGCAATTGAGCCAGCCGTTCGCGGCCACTTCGTTTTCGAGCTGGCCCGCACCCCAGGAGGAGTAGCCAAGCAGCATGGTGGCCCGCTTCGGGCCGCCACCCTTGGAGATGGCGCGCACGATATCGAGCGTCGCCGTCAGGCAGATATCGTCGCTGACGGGAATGGAGGAGTCGCTGATATAATCGTCGGAATGCAGCACGAAACCGCGACCGCTCTCGACCGGCCCGCCGGTCTGGATCGGAAATTCCCGGGCATCTTTCGGCAGCACGATGGAATCTTCCTGCTTGATCATATCGAGATGCAGCAGCACATCGGTGAAGGTAAGGCTCTGCGGGCGATTGATGACGAAGCCCATGGCGCCCGCATCCGAGTGGGCGCATATATAAATGACCGTGCGTGCGAAGTTTCGATCTTCCATGCCGGGCATGGCGATCAGGAACTGACCATCGAAAAATCCGCGTTCCCGTCTGTTCTTCAGCGTTGAAAGGGACATGGTTCCTCCTGCCGCCAGACTGCACTAAGGCTCCGACAAGAGAAACATGGGGCAATGTCACAAATCAATCAACTGAAAATGAAGATTTAAATGGGCGGGACTTCTAGCGGCAATTGGCGAGTTTCGGTAAACCCTTGTTCCATGAGAGTTATTTTATTACTTGTGCGGCCCCTGTTAATTGCAGTCGTTTCGGCTTCATCCATGCTTGGATTGTTGCCGGTGGCGCATGCGGAAATGAGCAACTGGGCGGAGAATGAGGGCGGTCGGATGCGTCTCGTGGCTCTGCCGCCGGATGCTGATGGCCATATAAGGGCCGGCCTCCAGATCGAGCCGAAGCCTGGCTGGATTACCTATTGGCGCGAGCCGGGCAATAACGGTATCCCCCCGCAGATCACCATCGTACCGCAAAGCGGCGTAACGCTTGACGCAATTTCCTATCCCGTCCCGAAATATATCTCCCGCGGCAAGGTCGAGGACATCGGCTATGATGCACCGGTAACCCTGCCACTATCGCTGACGGCTTCGAAGGCAGGGCCGGTCGCAATAGACGCCACTGCGTTCATCGGCATCTGCAAGGATATTTGCATTCCTTTCCAGGCGCAGCTTTTACTGAAATTCGAAGCTGTTGCCCAATCGCGCCCGCAGGAGGAGATGATCCTTCGCGACGCTGCCGCCCGTCTTCCCGAAGCCCCGACTGCCGATTTTAAGGTCGTGGCACACGCCGTATCGAGCGACCTCAAACAGCTCTCGTTGAAGATCACACTGCCGGAGGCGGGAGGCGGTACTCCCGATATCGTCGCGACCGGTCCCAGCGGCTATGCCTTTACGAAGCAGACGAATATCGGCCGCAGCGGCAATGCCTACTCCACCGATATTACGATCGGCAAGCTGCCGAAGAATTACGACATAAGGGGCAAGCAGTGGGGTGTGCTCGTCATTGACGGCACGCGCGCCATGGAAACCACGCTTGCCTTTGATTGACCGCATCTTATAGTCCCTGCCCATCCCTGCGGCCTTGCCGCGGCCAGCCTGAACCGAGGAGAAAATCCATGACCATCGCGATCGGCGACAAGCTTCCTGCCGCCACCTTCAAGGAAAAAACCACCGACGGCCCGGTCGAAACCACCACCGAGCAACTGTTCGCCGGCAAGCGCGTCGTGCTCTTTGCCGTGCCGGGTGCCTTCACGCCTACCTGTTCGCTGAACCATCTGCCGGGCTATCTGGAAAACCGCGATGCCATTCTCGCCAAGGGCGTCGACGATATTGCCGTCCTTGCCGTCAACGACTGGCATGTCATGGGCGCCTGGGCGCAGTCCTCGGGCGGCCTTGGCAAGATCCACTTCCTCGCCGATTGGGATGCCGGCTTCACCAAGGCGGTCGGCCTCGATGCCGATCTTTCCGGAGGCGGCCTCGGCGTGCGCTCCAAGCGCTATTCGATGCTGGTCGAGAACGGTGTCGTGAAGTCGCTCAATGTCGAGGAATCGCCCGGGCAGGCGACGGTTTCCGGTGCTGCTGCGATGCTCGAGCAGCTCTGACCCGGAACCATCGATGCTTGTGTGAAAGGCGCCTTCGGGCGCCTTTTTTATTTGTCGTTGAAACAGGCGCCGATATGGCGCCAGTCGTCTTTGCCTCATTCTTGCCATAATTGTTATAACATAACCGTAATGTTATTACATAAAAGGAATGAACAATGCCGACCGCCCCCCAACATTTCGCCATCAGCAGCCTGCTCGGACAATCGGCGCTGCTGCGTGCGGGCGGCGCAATCATTATTGTTGCGCTCCTGTGGCTTGCGATCCATTGGGCGATCTTGCTGCCATGAGCGCGCCGGTCATCCGCCTCCACAATCTGACAGTTTCCTATGATCGCCACCCGGCGGTCCATCACCTCTCCGGCACGTTCCAGCCGGGGAGCCTGACGGCAATCGCCGGGCCGAACGGGGCAGGGAAATCCACGCTGCTGAAAGCGATTATGGGGGAACTGCGCCCGGCTGAGGGGCGAGTGGAGCACCGGCTGCAGCGCGCCGATTTCGGTTATCTTCCACAGGCAGCAGACATCAACAGGCGCTTTCCGATCTCCGTTCTGGATACGGTGCTGCTCGGAAGCTGGCGCTCGGCTGGTGCTTTCCGCAGCGTTGCGAAACAGGACGGTATGCGCGCCCGCGCCGCGCTCGGCATCGTCGGGCTGGAAGGCTTCGAGGCGCGCCACATCGGCTCGCTCTCGGCTGGCCAGTTCCAGCGCGTGCTCTTCGCCCGCCTGCTGTTGCAGGATGCCCGTGTCATCCTGCTCGATGAACCCTTCACCGCCATCGACGCCCGCACGACCAGGGACCTGCTCGATATCATCGCCCGCTGGCACGGCGACGGCCGGACAGTGATCGCCGTGCTCCACGATTTCGAGCAGGTGAGGGCGCATTTCCCGGAAACCCTGCTGCTCGCCCGCCGGCTGATCGGCTGGGGGATGACGCAGGAGGTCATGTCGTCAGCCAATCTGCTTGAGGCCCGCGCCATGGCCGAACGTTGGGACGAGGATGCCGAAGCCTGCGAGCCGGCGGCATGACGGCCTACGATATCTTCTTCGCTCCCTTTGCCGATTATGGCTTCATGCGCCGCGCGCTCGTCGCCTGCCTCTGCCTTGGTCTCGGCTCCGGTCCCATCGGCGTCTTCCTGATGCTGCGACGCATGAGCCTGATGGGAGACGCCATGAGCCATGCAGTGCTTCCGGGGGCGGCGATCGGCTATCTCGTTGCCGGCTCGCTGTCGCTGACTGCAATGGGCATTGGCGGGCTTGTCGCCGGCCTTTCTGTCGCACTGCTGTCCGGCGTCGTCAGTCGCATGACCGTGCTTCAGGAAGACGCGAGCTTTGCGAGCTTCTATCTCGCCTCGCTGGCCCTCGGCGTGCTTATCGTCTCGCTGCGAGGCTCCAACATCGATCTGCTGCATGTGCTGTTCGGCACGATCCTTGCCATCGATGCACCGGCACTGACGCAGATCGGCGCCATCACATCGGTTACATTGCTGGCACTAGCGGTCATCTACCGACCTCTGGTCGCGGAATGTTTCGATCCGGGTTTCCTGCGTGCCGTCGCCGGGCGAGGCCCGGTCTATCATTTTCTCTTCCTGCTCTTGGTGGTGCTGAACCTTGTCGCGAGCTTCCAGGCGCTCGGCACGTTGATGGCCGTTGGCTTGATGATGCTGCCGGCCGCGATCGCCCAGCTCTGGTCGCGCAGTTTGCCGGCCATGATGATGACAGCAGCGGTCAGCGCCGCAGCTTCCGGCTATCTCGGCCTCATCGCGTCCTATCACCTCGAGCTTGCCTCCGGCCCAACGATCATCATGACGGCGGCGCTGTTTTACGGGCTGTCCATCTTCTTCGCGCCGTCGGGCCTTGCCCGACGTTTCTTCCCCCGCCCGCATCTGAAGGGCTGATCACAGGAGCCATCAATGATATCCCGCAGACTGCTTCTCTCCGCCGCCTTGCCCGTGCTGATGGTGCTTTCGGCCGTGCTGCCGGCTTCGGCCGAAACGCTGAAGGTCGTCGCTTCCTTCACCGTGCTTGCCGATGTCGTCCGCCAGGTCGGCGGCGATCACGTCAAGGTCACGAGCCTCGTCGGCCCGAACGGCGATCCCCATGAATTCGAGCCGTCGCCAGCCGATGCCAAAGCGCTGAACGCCGCAAAGGTCACCTTCGTCAGTGGCGAGGGGCTGGAAGGCTGGATGGATCGCCTCATCACCGCCTCCGGCTACAAGGGCAAACCCATCACGGTCTCCGAGGGCATCAACACCCGCACCATGGAAGAGGACGGAAAGACCGTCACCGATCCGCATGTCTGGAACAGCCCCGTGAACGTGAAGATCTGGGTCGCCAACATCGAAAAAGCGCTGTCCGCTGCCGATCCGGCCGATGCGGCAGCCTTCAAGGCCAATGCCGAAAAGTACACGAAGAAGCTCGACGAGCTGGATGCCTATGCCCATTCCAAGTTCGACAAGATCGCCGATAACAGCCGCAAGGTGCTGACCAGCCACGATGCTTTCGGTTACTTCGGCCGGGAATATAATGTCAGCTTCCTGGCGCCGCTCGGACTTTCGACTGAAAGTGAAGCGTCCGCCGCTGACGTCGCCAAGCTGATCGAGCAGATCAAGCAGGAGCGCGTGAAGACTTACTTCTTCGAAAACTCGAACGATCCGCGGCTCGTCAAACAGGTTGCCACCGCCACCGGAGCCAAGCCGGGCGGTGAGCTTTACGTCGAATCGCTGTCGGACACCAAAGGCCCGGCGCCGACCTACGAGAAGATGTTCCGCTACAATGTTGACCAGCTCTCCGCCGCGATGGCGAAATCGAGCTGATCAAGGAATATTAGAGAACCAGATCGAAGACGAGGAGGCCGGCCAGGCCTCCATCCGTTGACGTGACGATACGCTCGCCGACGGCCACATGCTCGGGATGCACGAGATAGGTATCCCGGGCCTCCGGGCTCTCGAAGGTCACGGCAAATCCGTCGACGAAGCCGCCATGCAGCCCCTCGGGTGAGACATTCGGCCCGTATTTGATATCCAGAATGCCTGGAATTACCTGCTTCAGCGCCACGATGGCGTCGAACAGCGCCTGTTTGTCATCTGGTGTCATGGCGCTCTTCAGCCGCATGAATACGCAATGCAGGATCATAAGGGGCCTCCCGGTTGTGTTTTCGGGCAGAATAACTGTCATGGCCGGGAGGGCAAGGCGGTAAACCGCGTCCTCCCCGCATTCCTCTGTGGCCACTGGGTCGAGCTAAATCCGCTCAGGCCCGCTTCGTCAGCGGAAACCGTTCCCTCAGCAGTCGCAGCACCGATTCCGACGGCATCGGCGGACCGAAGAGATAGCTCTGGCCATAGCTGCAGCCCATCTTGGCAAGCTCGATCGCATCTTCGTTGGATTCGATGCCCTCGGCGACCACCTTCATCTCGAGCTCGCGCGCCATGGAGATCACCGATCTCAGCACGGTTGCCTTCTTGTCGCTGTTGTCGCGCACCAGCGCCTTGTCGAGCTTGATCGTGTCGAAGGGGAAGCGGGTGAGATAGGCAAGCGAGGAATAGCCGGTGCCGAAATCGTCAAGCGCCAGGCCAAGGCCTGCTTCCTTCAGCTTCTGCAGCACGAGACGGGCCTGTTCCGGATTTTCCATCACCATGGATTCCGTCAGTTCCAGTTTCAGCCTTGAAGGATCGCAATGGGTTTTCGCCAGCACCGAGCGGACGTCGTCGTAAAGCTCGTTGTTGAGAAGCTGCACGCTGGAGAGGTTGATGGAGACGAAGATCGGTAGTTCGCCGGTCTGGTTCTGCCACCCCATCAGGTCGTTGGTCGCCTGTTCCAGCGCGAAGATGCCGAGCGCGCCGATGATGTCGGAAGCTTCGGCGATCGGGATGAATTCCGAGGGCGGGATATTGCCGCGCTTGGGATGTTCCCAACGCATCAGCGCCTCGAAACCGGCAATCTCGACATCCTCCAGCCGCGCGATCGGCTGGTAGACCATCGAAAGTTCCTTGCGTTCGATGGCGCGGCGCAGATCCGATTCAAGCTGCAGGCGGTCGGTGCCGAAATCGCGGAAGGCCGGCTGGAAAGGCTCGACGCGGTTGCCACCGGCGCGCTTGGCACGATACATGGCAAGCTCGGCGTCGCTGAGCAGGCCGGATGCACTTTCCTGCTGGTCCACCCAGGAGGTAAGGCCGATCGAGGCGGTCAGGATGATCTCGCGGTTGGAGAAATTGATCGGTACCATGATCGCCTTGCTCATCGCATCGGCGAAATCGGCGACCTTGGCCGGATCGTGCTCGGAAACAAGGATGAGACCGAACTGGTCGCCCGAGAGACGCGCCAGCGTATCCTGCGGTTTCAGAAGCCGGCGGAGACGCCGGGTGAGTGCGATCAGGATATTGTCGCCCGCGGCCACTCCGAGCGAATCGTTGACCAGCTTGTAGCGGTCGATGTCGATCACCATCACGGTCGGACGCAACGTCTCGCCACCCGGTGCCAGCGTCAGCACCGACTGCAGGCGGTCTATGAAGACCTGCCGGTTCGGCAGGCCCGTCAGGTTGTCGTGCAGCGCATCGTGCAGCAGCCGCTCGACGGAATTCTTCTGCTCGGTCACATCGACGATCGTGCCGACGCAGCGAATGATTTCGCCGTTCGAGCCGAGCACCGGCCGGGCACGGATCAGGAGCCAATGGAAGTGCCCGTCTTCGGCGCGGATGCGGAACTCGTGGTTCAGCCGGCCGCGGCGATGTTCCAGGAGCACGTCAAGCGTTGCCCGGAAACGGTCGCGATCGTCAGGGTGCAGCCGCGGTAGCCAGTTGCGCGCCGCGCCATGCATCGTGCCCGGCGAAAGCCCGAGTTTTACGGAAACATCGGGAATGGTGACGACGCGGTCGCGCGCTACGTCCCAGTCCCAGACCATGTCGCCAGAGCCCGTCAGCGCCAGCGACTGGCGTTCGAGATCGGAGAACAGGCCCTGCTGGAAAGCGCCGCCCGCAAAGGCGTGCTGCATGACGGTGAAACCGATCAGGAGCACGATGAGGACGAGACCGCCGCCGAGTGCGGGCTGAATGATGTCATTGTCGAGCCGGCCGGTGATCGTCATCCACGCGCCAAACAGCCACACAAGCGTCAGCGCCCAGGCAGGCACAAGCAGGATGGCGCGGTCGTAGCGGTTGAAGCCGAGGTAGATGATGAGCAGCAGCCCGGTCGCTGCCGTCAGTGCGAAGGAAAGCCGCGCAATGCCGGCCGCAATCGACGGATCGTAGATCGCAACGCCGAAGAGCAGCGCAAGACCCAGCACCCAGGCAAGCGTGGCATAGCCGAGATGTACATGCCATCGGTTGAGATTGAGATAGGTGAAGAGGAAGATCACGAAACTCGAGGCGAGCGCCACCTCCGCACAGGCACGCCATATTCGTTGATCCGCCGAGGCGACGCTGATCAGCTTTCCAAGGAAGCCGAAGTCGACGCAGATATAGCCGAGCACCGCCCAGGCGAGTGCCGCCGTCGCCGGCAGCATCGAGGTTCCCTTGACGACGAAAAGGATGGTCAGGAAAACCGCCAGCAGGCCGGCAATGCCGAGTACGATGCCGCGATAGAGCGTGAAGGCGTTGATCGTGTCCTTGTAGGCATCCGGCTCCCACAGATAGATCTGCGGCAGGTCGGGTGTCGCAAGCTCGGCCACGAAGGTGATGACGGCGCCGGGGTTCAGTGTGATGCGGAAGACGTCCGCTTCGTCGCTCGGCTGGCGGTCGAGCGCAAAACCTTCGCTGGGGGTAATGGCAATGATGCGCTGCGAGCCGAGATCGGGCCAGAACAGCTTGGAATTGACGAGACGGAAGTGCGGCGCGACGATGACGCGCTCAAGCTGCTCTTCCGAGACATTGGCAAGCGCAAAGACTGCCCAGTCGCCCTGATGGTTTTCCGAACTTGCGCGCACTTCGATACGTCGGCGGATACCATCGGCGCCGGCCGCGGTGGAAACCTGGAAGGCTTCGCCCTGGTTGGCGTAGATTTCGGTCGTGGCAGTCAGGTCCAGCGCAGTATCGTCGCGGGAAATCTTCACCGGTTCGGCCGCCTGCACGGTTCCCGCCGCAAAGGCGAATACCGACAGGAGAAGGGCTGCGATCACCGTGATCACTCGTCCGGACGGTGACGTCAGCAGCATGCGGTCTTTGTTCATCGGCTGTTGGGTTTCCTGCCTGTATCCGCGTCACTGGCCAGACGTGAAAACATCACGTGATCATGCCACTGACCGTTGATCTTCAAATATCCGCGCAGGTAGCCTTCCCGCTGGAACCCGGCTTTCTCAAGCAGGCGAATGCTCCGTGCATTGTCTGGAATACAGGCTGCTTCAATACGGTGCAACTCAAGCCCGGCGAAGATATAAGGAATAACCAGTTGAAGTGCGGCAAACATATGGCCCTGGCCGGCAAAACGCTCGCCCATCCAATAGCCGATCATGCAGCTTTGGGCCGCACCCCGGCGGATATAGCCGATGGTGACGCCGCCAACGAGCGTCATGTCCTTCCTTAGAAAAATGAAGAGCGGGACTGCCTGTCCCGAAGCATATTCCTGTTTGCCGCGGATCACCCGGGCGCGAAACGATCCCTCGGTCAGTTCGTCGCGCCGCCATGTCGGCTCCCAGGGCTCCAGAAATCGGCGGCTATCGGCGCGAAGCCGGTGCCACTGGCTGAAATCCTGATAGCGCGGCAGGCGCAGGACATATTTATCGTTTTCGAGTTCGACCGCTTCAGGCTGTCGCGACAGGAACCGAAAAACCGATTTTGGCATCGATACCCCTCGGCGCAACGGATGTGTCGGTCAGAGGCTCGCCTGCTTCGTCTTCGGTGCCGGGACCGAAAGCGAGGCGGTGATGTCTTCCATCGGGGCAAGCTGCTCAAGCGGACCGATCGCCGAAAGCGTCGGAACGGTGTCGTAGAACAGGCGACCCGCTAGGTCGGTCAGACGCTCGATGGTGATGCCTTCCAAGCGCTCCATCATCTCCGGATTGGAGATCGGGCGACCGTAGAGCATCATCTGCCGGGCGACCTGGCCGGCGCGGGCGGCGGGGCTTTCCTGGCCCATGAGAAGCTGGGCGCGGATTTGCGCGCGGGCGCGCTCGATTTCCTTCTGATGGATGCTGTCGGCCGACTTGTGCAACTCGTCGATGATGACGGGCACCAGTTCCGGCAGGTTCTCGCCACCGGTTGCGGCATGTATGCCGAAGATGCCGGTATCGGAAAAGCCCCAGTGGAAAGCGTAGACGGAATAACAGAGGCCACGAAACTCGCGCACTTCCTGGAAGAGGCGGGAGGACATGCCGCCACCGAGGATATTCGCGAGGATCTGCGAGCAATAGAAATCGCGGGCGTGATAGGCCTTGCCCTCGAAACCAAGCAGTATCTGTGCGTCCATGAGGTCGCGCGGCTCACGCACATTGCCGCCGATGTAGCGCGCTGGCTCCATGACCGGCGGCGCATTGGGCGTGGTCGGCAGGCTGGCGAAGCGGTCTTCGACCAAGCGAACGAATTCGTCATGCTCGACGGCGCCCGCCGCCACCACGAACATCCGGTCGGTCGTGTAGTTGCGGCCGAGATAGGTGCGGATCTGCTGCGGCGTAAAGGAAACGACGGTTTCCGGCGTGCCGAGGATCGGTCTCCCGAGCGTCTGGCCGCGATAGGCGACCTCGGAGAAGCGGTCGAAGACGACGTCGTCGGGCGTGTCGTTAGCCGCGTTGATCTCCTGCAGGATGACCTGCTTCTCGCGCTCCAGCTCTTCTTCCTCGAAGGCGGATTCCGTCAGGATATCGGCGAGGATATCGACGGCGAGCGGTACGTGATCCTTCAGGACACGGGCATAATAAGAGGTCGTTTCGGTGGAGGTCGCAGCGTTCACTTCGCCGCCGACATCCTCGATTTCCTCGGCGATCTCACGGGCGGAGCGGCGTGCCGTTCCCTTGAAGGCCATGTGTTCGAGCAGGTGGGCAATACCGTGTTCGTCTTCCGTCTCGTTACGCGAACCTGATTTGATCCAGACTCCGAGCGCAGCGCTTTCAAGGTGCGGCATGGTCTGTGTGACTACTGTCAGCCCGGATTTGAGCCGGGTGCACTCAACTGTCATGTGCTATCTTTCTGCGCTTGCCGTCATCTAGCTGCGGGCATGCTTGCCGATAAAGGTTTCAACCGCTTTGAGCTCGGGCTCGATGATCTGGAAGCGCTCCTCCCTGTGCATCACATCAGCAAGCCACGTCGGAAGCGCCGGGTCAATACCGGAGGCGGATTTTACGGCAGCGGGGAATTTCGCCGGATGCGCAGTCGCAAGCGTCACCATCGGCGTATTCGGCTTTTCCCGCTTGGCGGCGACGAAGACGCCGATCGCGGAATGCGGATCGAGGAGATAGCCGGTTTCTTCATAGGTCTTGCGGATCGTTTCTGCCACCTGGCGCTCGCTTGCGCGACCGGCACGGAAATCCTTCTTGATGAATTTCAGCGCTTCGGGCGAAATTTCGAAACCATTGGATTGCTTGAGGCTTTCCATTGCGGCGCGAACCTTGGAGGCGTCGCGGTCATAGGCTTCGAACAGCAGCCGCTCGAAGTTCGAGGATATCTGGATATCCATGGAAGGCGAAGTCGTAGCCTTAACCGCTTTCATATCGTAGCGGCCGGTTTTCAACATGCGCGCCAGAATATCGTTCTCGTTGGTGGCGATGACGAGTTTGTCGATCGGCAGTCCCATCCGCTTGGCGCAGTAGCCGGCGAAGATATCGCCGAAATTGCCCGTTGGCACCGTGAATGAGATCTTCCGGTCCGGCCCGCCGAGTGCGATCGCCGTCGTGAAATAGTAGACGATCTGGGCCATGATGCGCGCCCAATTGATCGAATTGACGCCCGAGAGCTTCACCTTGTCGCGGAAGGCCGTGTCATTGAACATGGCTTTGACGAGGTTCTGGCAATCATCGAAATTGCCTTCCACGGCAAGCGCGTGCACGTTGCCCGATGTCGACGTCGTCATCTGGCGCTGCTGTACGGGCGAAACCTTGCCATGCGGGAAGAGGATGAAGATGTCGGTGCGCTCGCGGTTGGCAAAAGCATCGATCGCTGCACCACCCGTATCGCCCGAGGTGGCGCCGACGATCGTTGCCCGCTCGCCGCGCTTTTCCAGCGCGTAATCCATCAGGCGGGCAAGAAGCTGCATCGCCACATCCTTGAAAGCGAGCGTCGTGCCGTGGAACAGTTCCATCACGAAACTGTTCGGGCCGGTCTGCACCAGCGGCGCGATCGCCGGATGGCGGAAAGTGCCGTAGGCTTCGTCGATCATCGCCCGGAAGGTTTCGTCCGGGATTTCGCCATTGGTGAAGGGCGAAAGGATGGTGAAGGCGATCTCCTGATACGTCTTGCCGCGCAGCGCCCGGATTTCCTTTTTGGAAAAACTCGGCCATTTGCGCGGAACATAGAGGCCGCCATCGCGCGCCAGCCCTGCCAGAAGGGCGTCGCAAAAGCCGAGGGAAGGGGCCTCGCCGCGGGTCGAGATATAGTCCACGTTCGTCATCCTTGATCTATGGCTGGAGAGTTTCCGCGCGAAAAACGGACAGTCGCCGCGTTGAAAAGAGGGAGCTTGCCGGCTCGCCGGGGCATTGCCGCAGGTATGTTATTGAAGTTGCCCGCATCCGGCGCCGAAAAGTGCATCAAAACGGTGCTTACCCAATCGATTTTTCTTTGCGCCGCTGATATAGACCATCGCCAACTGTCATGAAAGGCCTTGCGGGAAAGTCGCAAGCACCTAGAAGAAAAGCGTCTGCAAGGGGTGGAATATCGTGCTCGGCAAGGTCTCGCGTCTCATTGTTTCTGCATCGCTTTTTGCCGCCCTTGCCGGCTGCAATTCGCTTGGCCTCGGCGGCGACAGCAAGCCTGAGGCGACCGCCGCGGCAACCGGCCCGGCGCCGCTTCAGCCGAACGGCGATGCCCAGATCATGCCGGTCGCACCGACCAATCCTTCGTCGAACCAGGCCCCGATCGGCACCGGCGTTACCGCACAAGGCAGGGTCGCGCCGGTGGTTCAGGGCGCTTGCCCGCAGATATTCATGCGCGATCAGGATGCGATCTATCGCACCTATGCGAAGGGCGCAAAGACCGGCGACCCGCAGCAAGTGGTCTTCCAGGCATCCTTCGGTGACTACACCCGCCAGTGCACGCTGAACGATACGGCACTTTCGATGACCGTCGTGGCGCAGCTTCGCCTCGTCGCCGGCCCGGGCGGCGCCTCCGGCCCTGTCACCTTGCCGATCCGCATCTCGGTGCTGGACGGCCAGGATGTCTTGTCGTCCGAAGTCGTGAATTTTCCAGCCCAGATCCCGGCCGGCGCACCGGCCACCCAGGTCATCTTCCGCCATGAAGGCATCAAGATGCCGGTCGGCTCCGGTGCTCTCGTGCGCGTCAATGTCGGTTTCGACACTCAGCCCTCCAAGAACGCAAAGAACTCGAAGAAGAAGAGCAGCTGAAGCATCGGCCGCTTGATCACTCCTTTAAGGCCCAACGCGCCATTGGCGCGGTCCGTGCTGCCGCGCGACAAACATCACCCTGAATGCAAAAAAGCCCGCAGGTTGCGGGCTCCCGGTGCGGATTTCTTCCGCTGGAGTTTCAAGGCTGCGCCCTTAAAGCACGCCTTCCCACTCCGCCAACGCGGCGACAACGCCGGGCAAATCGTTCATGCGTGAAATCACCGTCTCTGCGCCCGCATCCGTCAACTTGTCGGCATGCGACGGATAGGTATGCGAGCCGCCGGTGAAGCCGATAACGCGCATGCCTGCCGCGCGCGCGGCATGAACGCCATGGGTGGAATCTTCGACGACGACAGTCCTGGAAGGCGAAACGCCCATCTGGCTGGCGCCATGCAGGAAAATATCCGGCTTCGGCTTGGCACGATCGGGGCCGAGATCCTTGGCGGAGAAGATGTTTGGCGCAAAGAGCTGCTTCAGGCCGACCTTGCCAAGCATCATATCGAGCCGCTTGCTCGAGGAATTGGAGCAGATGCAACGCTTCATCGGAAGGCGGCTGACGGCATATTCGACACCGGGGATAGCCTGTACTTCCTGTTCGAGCCGCACATCCAGGATCTGCTGCGACTTGTCGAGCAGGGACGCCGAGATTGGAATGCTGGCCTCGCGCTCGATTTGGAAGAGTATGTCCTGCCAGGTCAGGCCGGCGAAGCGCTCGTTCATCTCCTCGACGCTGATCGGATAGCCTGCTTCGGTCAGCAGCACCGATTCCACGTTGGCAGCGATGATTTCGGAATCGACCAGAACGCCGTCGCAGTCGAAGATGATGAGGTCGAAGCCGTCCATATACTCATGCCTTATTCGGGGATGATGCGGCTTTACACGATGGCCGCCGAAAGCTCAATCGGCTGCACGGCATGGCTGGAATGCATTGTGCGGGCAGCTTTGCCGGGAGTAGGTTCCGTCCCACCTCGACAAGTCCTGCAGGGCTCGCTACTTGATGGCAATGAGCAGGGAACCTGAAGACACCATCACCGCGCGCATCGCCCGCGTGCTTGCAGAGCGCATCGTCCATGGCGAGATTGCGCCTGGCGCTCGTCTTCGACAGGACCATATTGCCGAGGAGTTCGACACCAGCCATGTGCCGGTACGCGAGGCTTTCCGTCGGCTGGAGGCGCAGGGACTGGCGATCAGCGAGCCGCGCCGTGGCGTTCGCGTCGCCTCCTTTGATCTCGCCGAGGTGCGCGAGGTCGCTGAAATGCGTGCCGCACTCGAAGTGCTTGCTTTGACACATGCCAGCCGCCACTTGACGCCCGCCATTCTTGACGCTGCGGAGGAGGCGACACGCGAAGGTGATGCCGCTGCCGATGTGCATGCCTGGGAAGAGGCGAACCGCCGCTTCCACCGCCTGATCCTCACCCCTTGCGCCATGCCGCGCCTGCTCGCCTCGATCGACGACCTCCATGCGGCAAGTGCCCGCTTCCTGTTTTCCGCCTGGCGATCCGGTTGGGAAAAACGTACGGATCACGATCACAGGGCCATCCTTGCCGCACTTCGCCAGGGCAAGGCGGAGGAGGCTGCCGCCATCCTGCAGAAGCATGTGCAGTGGATCGGACGTGCCCCGCAACCCGCCCAGAAGGGCGGCGAACGTGAAGCTTTTGCCATCGTCGGCTGAATTCTCAAAATTGTAGGTACCTGAGCGCGTCTTACACCATGGTCGCTCGCAACCATTCGGGAATACGCTTGTCGCGCCTTAGCCTTCCAGCGGAAAGAGCTTGAGGAACTGCCGCTCGCCCTCGGGTGAAAAGACCACCGAGCGGCTTTCCGGTATCCGCCTTGCCCAGCCCTTCTCCATGAAATTCGAAAGCAGCGCCTTGCCGAGGCTGCCGGCAAGATGGGCGCGGCGTTCGCTCCAGTCGAGGCAGGAGCGGCAGAGCGGCCGGCGGGAGGACTTGAGGCTGCTGACATCGATGCCGATAGATTGCAGATCGCTCTCGCCTTTCGCCGTCACCGCAAGCCCGTCGCCGATGGCATCGATCGACCCGGAGGCAACGAGGCTGTCCAGCATGCGCACGCCAAAATCGCCCGCCAGATGATCGTAGCAGATGCGCGCTTTGCGCAGTGCCGGGTCTTTCGGACCGGGCTGATGGCGCAGATGCCCTCGGCTCGCCGCAAGGCCCATCATGCTTTCGATCAGCCGTGCGACTGCCTCGTCGGCGAGCGTGAAGTAGCGGTGTCGCCCTTGTTTACGCTGCGCCAGCAAGCCGCCGACTTCGAGTTTTGAAAGGTGCGTGCTTGCGGTCTGCAGGGTGATGCCGCCGGCCGCAGCAAGTTCGGTTGCCGTCAGCGCACGCCCGCCGGTCAGCGCCGCCAGCATATTGGCGCGCGCCGGATCGCCGATGAGCGCGCCGATCCGAGCAATGTCAGGCCCTTCTTTCATACTTCGATCGTAACCGAAGCATTCTCGTACGGCAATGTGCGAAAACGCTTCTCACACGAAAGGAGAAAACGATGATCACTTGCTTTATCCGCTACGAGATCGACCCGTTCCGCAAGGATGCCTTTGCCGAATATGCCCGCAACTGGGGGCAGGCGATCCCGAGAAACGGCGCCGACCTGATCGGCTATTTCGGCCCGCATGAGGGTTCCGCGACGACGGCTTACGGTGTCTACAACATCGAAAGCCTGACAGCCTATGAGGCCTATCGCGCAAGGCTTGCCGCCGATCCGCTCGGTCGGGAGAACTACGAATTCGCCCGCCGAGAACGCTTCATCCTGAAAGAGGACCGCATCTTTCTGAAGAATGTCTCGGCCCCACATACGAGACTGGTGCTGCCATGATCGCCGTCATCTTCGAAGTCATCCCCTATGTCGGCGAACGCCATCGCTATCTCGACTTGGCCGGCGAACTCAGATCCGAACTCGAAAAGATCGACGGCTTCATCTCCATCGAGCGTTTCGAGAGCCTGACTATGCGCGGCAAGATCCTCTCACTCTCTTTCTTCAGGGACGAAGAGGCGGTTCGCGAGTGGCGCAATCTCGAGGCCCATCGCGCGGCCCAGAAGGCCGGCCGCAACGGCATTTTCGCAGACTATCGCCTGCGTATCGGCCAGGTGATCAGGGATTATGGCATGATCGAGCGGGCCGAAGCACCTGAAGACAGCAGGCACGTCCATAGCCTTCATGTAGTGGAATGAAAGGGACAGGCACCGGCTTGTGCCTGCCTCTCTCCTACGCGCAAACCCGAATATTTTCCCGAAACGGGTCGATGCTTCAGTCTTTGGTAACCAACTTGCGTAACCATAACGGACAGTTAAGCGTAAAGCGTATGAGTGAGTATCTAAATGGCGTCTGTTTTTCCGCTTGCCGACCTCAAGGCTTCCGTCAAGCCGGGTTCTTGGGTCGACACGATCATCAAGGGCGATTGCGTTGCAGCCCTTGACGCTCTTCCGAACCAGTCGGTTGACGTCATCTTCGCCGATCCGCCCTATAACCTTCAGCTCGGTGGCACGCTGCACCGTCCCGACCAGTCGCTTGTCGATGCCGTCGACGATGAATGGGACCAGTTCGCCTCCTTCGAGGCCTATGATGCTTTCACGCGCGCCTGGCTGCTCGCCTGCCGCCGTGTGCTGAAGCCGACGGGCACGATCTGGGTCATCGGCTCCTATCACAATATCTTCCGCGTTGGCGCTACGCTGCAGGATCTGAACTTCTGGATCCTCAACGACATCGTCTGGCGCAAGACGAACCCGATGCCGAATTTCAAGGGCCGTCGTTTCCAGAATGCCCATGAAACGATGATCTGGGCGAGCCCGAACGCCAAGGCCAAGGGCTATACGTTCAATTACGATGCCATGAAGGCCGCCAATGACGATGTGCAGATGCGCTCCGACTGGCTCTTCCCGATCTGCAGCGGCAACGAGCGCCTGAAAGGCGAGGATGGCAAGAAGGTCCATCCGACGCAGAAGCCGGAAGCGTTGCTCGCCCGCGTCATCATGGCCTCGTCGAAGCCCGGCGATATCATTCTCGATCCCTTCTTCGGTTCGGGAACGACCGGCGCCGTTGCCAAGCGTCTCGGCCGCCACTTCGTCGGCATCGAGCGCGAGCAGGACTATATTGATGCGGCCTCTGCCCGCATCGCCGCCGTCGAGCCGCTCGGCAAGGCGGAACTGACGGTCATGACCGGCAAGAAGGCCGAAGCCCGCGTCGCCTTCAACGTGCTGGTCGAAAGCGGCCTTATCAAGCCCGGCCAGGTCCTGACGGATGTCAGACGGCGTTACAGCGCCGTGGTGCGCGCCGATGGCACGGTCGCCGCTGGTGGCGAGGCCGGCTCCATTCATCGTCTCGGCGCGAAAGTGCAGGGCCTTGATGCATGCAACGGGTGGACCTTCTGGCACTTCGACGACGGGCAATCCCTGCGCCCGATCGACGACTTGCGGTCCATCATCCGCAGCGACCTTGCAAAGATGGATTGAGCAACATCTTGCAAGATTGAGATACAGCTTCTTCCGGTTTGTACCTCCAGTTACGGAAGAAGAAACAAGAAGCCCGGGACCGAAAGACCCCGGGCTCTTGTTTCTGCAAAAGCGGCAGCAATCTCGCCTCAGAATTCCTGGTAGTCGGTCACATCGACCCGCGTAACCTTGCCGTCCGCATTGAAGGTGATCGTTTCCTCGCCTTCGCGGATCAGCGGCTTGCCGGTCTTGCTGTGTGTTGCCCGAACAGACCAGACGGCCCGGCCGGAAAGCGGCGTCAGCGTTTCCACCAGGGAGTTTTCTGCTGTCTGGTCAGGGTAATCGTCGAAATAGCGTCGGAAGGCAGCCATGATCTCGGCCCGACCGGCAAGGCTGCCGACGCCGTTGGAGACGTAGGTCGCATCATCGGCGAACCAGCGCTCGATCTCGGGAAAATCGAGCGCGTTGATCGCCGCGTGGAAGCGGTCGATGGCGTCAGCGGGATCGAAAGCCATGGCTCAGGCCCTCAAACCGTAAGTCGCGAGGTCGGCGCGCAGCTTGTCGGCGCCGGTGAAGAGCACGGCATTCCAGCCGGCGGCCTTAGCGCCCTCGACATTGACGGGTGCGTCGTCGATGAAGATCGTCGCAGCCGGATCGAGGTCGAAACTCTTCGCATGCGTTTCGTAGATCGCGATATCGGGCTTGATGAGGCCGACATCACCGGAAACGGTTACGCCGCGCGGCTTCTTGAGGAAGGGAAAGCGTTCCTGCGCCTCGCGGAATGTGTCGGACGCGAAGTTGGTCAGCATCGTCACGTCTCGGCCTTCATTGATGAAGCCCTCCATGATCGCGACGCTGTCTTCATAGGCGTGCGGTATCATCTCGTGCCAGTTCTTGCGAAAGCCGCGGATATGCTCTTCGCGGGTCGGATGCTCCTTGATCAGCAAGGCCTCGGCATCGGCCCAGGTGCGGCCGCGGTCCTGCTCGACGTTCCAGTCGTGCGTGCAGATATTGGCGAAAAACCAGGTGCGCTCGGCCTCATCGGGAATGAGGCGGCTGAAGGGAATTTGCGGATCGTAATGAATAAGAACTTTGCCAATATCGAAAACGATATGCTTGATGTCGTTTGCCATAATCATCCCTTGGCTGTTTTGAACGCGAGAGGAATAGCCGCTGCGATCGCTTTTTTCATGATAGTCGGCAGCGCCTGAGCTTCAAGATTTATAACTGGCTCCCACCAGCCGTCATCGATTTGAAGGCGATTGGTAAGTGCCACGCGGAAGATCGAAAGCCTGAGCTCGAAATGGGTGAAGACGTGGGTGACGCTGCCGGCGCTCTCCCAGTCAGCCTTGAAGGGTGCCGCTTCGGCTGAGGTCTCGCCGTCCTGCCGCGCTGTCCACGCTGTCGTCGGAATTTCCGTCATGCCGCCGAGCAACCCGCTTTCAATCCGCCGCCGAAGCAGGATATCGCCATCGGAGGTGACTGCCACGAAGGCCGCACCCCGCCGGATCGGCTTTTCCTTCTTGGCGGCCTTGACCGGAAACTGCTCGGGATCATGCAGGCTGAGCGCCTCGCACGATCCGTTGAACGGACAGAGCGAGCAGGCCGGGCGCTTCGGCGTACAGATGGTGGCGCCGAGATCCATCATCGCCTGGGCAAAATCGCCGGGTCGGTCAGCCGGCGTCAGCAGCGCCACCTTCTGGCGCATCAGCGGTTTGCCGGCTGGAAGCGGCGTGGCGATGGCATAGAGCCTGGAGATGACCCGCTCGACATTGCCGTCCATCACGGCGGCCTGCCGGTCAAAGGCGATGGCCGAGACTGCCGCGGCCGTATAGTCGCCGATGCCGGGCAGCGCTTTCAGGCCTTCTTCGGTGTTGGGAAAGATGCCGCCATGCCGGCTCGCGACCGCCTCGGCGCATTTCTTGAGATTGCGTGCCCGTGCGTAATATCCAAGTCCCGCCCAGGCTGCCATGACAGCTTCAACGGGTGCATTGGCGAGATCGGTCACTGTTGGCCACTTCGCCAGGAAATTCGCGAAATAGGGTTTGACCGCTTGCACCGTCGTCTGCTGCAGCATCACCTCGGACAGCCAGACGTGATAGGGATCGGCCTTGATGCCGCGCTTGGCCATCGGTGGCGAAACCCGCCAGGGAAGGTCGCGATGATGGCGGTCGTACCATTCCAGGAGAGGGGAGGCAGTCGGCGCGTCCAATGTGCGTATCGTCATTATTTGCCGCGATTGGGGGAAGTGATCTATACTTGGCGAAGCAAAGCGGCGTGATCAAGCCGGCGGCCGCCGATGGACGTCGCTTACCAAGGTTTCGATGAGTTATCCACGCAAAGATGAGAAGCAGATTGCAGAGCTGACGAACGGCATCATCGATCCGGTTCTCGCTCGCCGTGCCGGCATCAACAGCGCACTTCTCGGCTCCTGGGACGAAATCGCCGGCGAGGACTTCGCCGATTGCACCCGCCCGGAAAAGATTGCCTGGGCCCGCGGCGGCGGCGATGATGGAAGCTTCCGTCCCGGTGTGCTGACGGTTGCCTGCGAAGGCGCACGCGCTCTTTTCCTCACCCACGCGCAGGGTGAGCTTATCCAGCGCATCAACAGCTTCTTCGGCTTTGCCGCCGTCCACCAGCTCCGCATCGTCCAGAAACCGGTCTACCAGCCGGTCAAACGTTCCCGCACGCCGCCGCCCTTGAAGGGCGAGGCGGCCCGCAAGCTGGAAGGGATGATGCAGGGCCTGGAGGATGAAAAGATCAGAAAGGCGATCGCTCGTCTGGGGACGGCGGTATTGGGCAAGCGGGGCAGATAGCTGTCGTTTGACGCCTCGCCGGCGACCGTCGCGTGATTGACGATTTCGATGACGACGCGGTCCGGTTTCTGGTTCTGCTTGTCGGCAATCGTCGCGATCTCAATCGATAGGGCAAAATCCTGCACTCTTTTGACTATTCGTCTTTCGCAGGTCACAATTCTTTGAAGAAAGTTGGCGAAGCGTGCCTTGTTAGCGGCTTCTGGCCGTTATATCGCACAAGCAGCTGCCACACTTGTTTATGGGGAACCCATGCGCATCTCTGAAATGCAATTGACGAAACGCCAGCTTCTGGGCGGTGTCGCCGCCGCAACCGCATCCATGGCGGTATACGGTACGGCGCAGGCGCAGGCAGCCCCGGAAATTCCGAAGCCGGACGGCGATGTCGACATGGCCAAGGTGCTGGAGCCCGGCGCGCTGCCGGAAATGGCACTCGGCAAAGCCGATGCCCCGGTCAAGATCGTCGAATATATGTCGATGACCTGCCCGCACTGCGCCCACTTCCACAACACGACCTTCGACACCATCAAGCAGAAATACGTCGATACCGGCAAGGTCGAGTTCATCCTGCGCGAATTCCCCTTCGACCCCCGCGCTGCCGCTGCCTTCATGCTTGCCCGCTGCAACCCGCAGAAGCCTGAGGAGCTCGCAACACCCGAACAGTATTTCCCGATGGTCGCCATGCTCTTCAAGCAGCAGCAGGTCTGGGCAGCAGCCGATGATGGCCGCGCTGCACTGCTGCAGATGTCGAAGCTTGCCGGATTTACTGAGGATAGCTTCACGAAGTGCTTGACGAACCAGAAACTGCTGGATGAAGTGAATGCCACGCGGGAACGGGGTTCCAAGGACTTCGGCGTCAATGCCACGCCGACGTTCCTCATCAATGGCAAGCGCTATTCTGGAGACATGCCGGTTGACACCATGTCGGCCCTCATCGACAGCCTCCTCTGATCCGTACCGTTTTGCGAAGGCGGGCAACGGCGAAAGCCGTGCGCCCGCTTTTTCTTTTGCGCGGTGTGAGGCCGTGGCATGAAGTTCAACAAGCTCCGCGTTGTCGGCTTCAAATCCTTCGTCGAACCGACAGAATTCATCATCGAGCGTGGCCTGACGGGTGTCGTCGGACCGAACGGCTGTGGCAAGTCCAACCTCGTCGAGGCCCTGCGCTGGGTCATGGGCGAGAATTCCTATAAGAACATGCGCGCGTCCGGCATGGACGACGTGATCTTTTCCGGCTCGGGAAACCGCCCGGCGCGCAACACGGCCGAAGTTGCGCTCTATCTTGATAATGGCGAACGTACCGCGCCTGCCGCCTTCAATGACAGCGATGAAATTCAGGTCACCCGACGCATCGAGCGTGAACAGGGATCGATCTATCGCATCAACGGCAAGGAAAGCCGTGCCAAGGATGTTCAGCTGCTTTTCGCGGATGCTTCCACCGGCGCTCGCTCTCCCTCGATGGTGGGGCAGGGGCGTATCGGCGAACTGATTTCCGCAAAGCCGCAGGCACGCCGCCAGTTGCTGGAAGAGGCGGCCGGGATTTCCGGCCTGCACTCCCGCCGCCACGAGGCCGAGCTTCGGTTGCGCGCCGCAGAAAGCAATCTGGAGCGGCTGGATGACGTCACGTCACAGCTCGAAAGCCAGATCGAGAGCCTGAAGCGCCAGGCGCGCCAGGCAAACCGCTTCAAGACGCTCTCTGCCGATATTCGCGCCCGCGAGGCTATGCTCTTGCACATCCGTTGGGTGCAGGCGAAGGAAGCTGAGGCGGAGGCTGATAGCGCACTCAATCAGGCAACCGTCGTCGTCGCCGAAAAGGCGCAGATCCAGATGGAGGCGGCTAAGAGCCAAGGCATTGCCAGCCTGAAACTACCTGAACTGCGCGAAGGCGAGGCGAGGGTCGCGGCCGCCCTCCAGCGCCTGCAGATCGCCCGCAGCCAGCTCGAGGAAGATGCCAACCGCATCCTGCGCCGTCGCGATGAACTCACCCGTCGTCTGACGCAGCTTGCCGAAGATATCAGGCGTGAGGAACGGCTTGTCGCCGACAATGCCGTCATCCTGGCAAGGCTCGATGCCGAAGAGGCCGATATCGCCGAAACCCTCGCCGATTCCGGCCGTTATGCCGAGGAGACGCGGCAGGTATTCGAAGAGGCTGCCACCAAGCTGGCAGATAGTGAGCGTATCTTCACCACCCTGACCGCGGAGCGCGCTGAAGCCGCGGCCGGACGCAACCAGCTGGAACGCGCCATCCGCGATCTCGCCGATCGCAAGCTCAGGCTCGAACGCCAGATGGACGAGGCCAACCGCGAGCTTGCCGGTGTCGGCGAGAGGATCGCAACGCTGCCGGACCCGGAAGAAAAGCGCGCCGTGGTGGAAGCCGGCGAGATCGCCGTCGCCGATGCCGAAGCGGCGATCCAGTCCGTCGAACTGGCACTCGCCGAGGCGCGCGAGATGGAAGCGCTCTCCCGCGCTCCGGTTGATCAGGCACGCAGCAAGCTCAACGCGCTTGAGACGGAAGCACGCACAATCCAGCGCATGCTGGCAGGCGCCGCCACAGGCGAATTCCCGCCGGTTGCCGAAGAGCTGAAAGTCGATCGCGGTTTCGAAACCGCGCTCGGTGCCGCCCTCGGAGACGACCTCGAATCCCCGCTCGACCTGAATGCGCCCGCCCATTGGTCGGAAAACGGCGATGGTGCCGGCGATCCGGGATTGCCTGCTGGTGCTGTGCCGCTGCTGAACCACGTTCGTGCACCCGCCGCGCTGATCCGTCGCTTGCGCCAGATAGGCTTGGTGGCCGCTACCGACGCGCCGCGTCTGGTGAAGGAACTCAAGGCCGGCCAGCGGCTGGTCACCAGGGAAGGCGCCGTTTATCGCTGGGACGGCCATGTCGCCGGCGCGGACGCACCGAGCGCGGCCGCTCTTCGTCTCGCCCAGAAAAACCGCCTCGCCGAGCTCGAAGGTGAGGCCGAACTCGCTCGCGATGTTCTGACCGAAGCAGAGGAGCGCCTTGCCGCTGCGGCCGATGCGATCCGTGAAGAGGAGCGCAGGCTCACTGACGCCCGCGACATGAACCGCCTGTCCGCCCGTCATCTTGCCGAGGCACGCGAGGCTCTGGCCGCTGCTGAGCGCGCCTCGGGCGATCTCATTCGCCGCCGCGATGTCGTCGCCGAAGCCGTCAGTCAGTTGCAGTCGCAGCTCGAAGATGTTGCCGTTCAGGAAGAAAATGCTCGCATCGAACTCGAAGATGCGCCAGATCTGACTGCGCTCGATGACCGTCTGCGCTTCCAGCAGGCCGAAGTCGCGACCGATCGCGGTGCGCTTGCTGAAGCGCGCGCTCGCCATGAGAGCCTGAACCGCGAGAACGATGCGCGCCAACGCCGCATCGTCGCCATCGGCCAGGAGCGCGAGACATGGCGACAGCGCGCCGCAAGTGCGGAAGATCACATCGCAACGCTCCGCGATCGTGAGGAGGAGGCCCGCGAAGAAGCCGCCGAGCTTGAAATGGCGCCCGATGAATTCGATGACAAGCGCCGCGCTTTGCTGACGGAATTGCAGAAGGCCGAGGAGGCCCGCCGTCATGCCGCTGATCTGCTGGCTGAAGCCGAGCTGCTGCAGCGCGACGCCGACCACAAGGCGGCGACAGCGCTTTCGGAGCTTGCTGAAAGCCGCGAGCGCCGCGGCCGCGCCGAGGAGCGCCTCGTCTCCGCACGCGAGAAGCGGCAGGAGAGCGAACAGCGCATTCGTGAGACACTCAATGTACAGCCCCATGAGGCGTTGCGCCTCGCCGGCCGGCCGGGACTGCAGACGCTGCCGGATCCGCGCGAGGTCGAGCGCGAAGTGGAGCGGCTAAGGATCGAACGCGAGCGTCTGGGCGCCGTCAACCTGCGGGCCGACGAGGAGCAGAAGGAGCTCAGCGAGAAGCTGGAAGCGCTCATCAAGGAACGAGACGACGTCATCGATGCCATCAGAAAACTGCGCGGCGCGATCCAGAGCCTGAATCGCGAAGGCCGCGAACGACTGATCGCCGCCTTCGACGTCGTCAACGCCCAGTTCCAGCGGCTCTTCACCCACCTTTTCGGCGGTGGCACGGCGGAACTGCAGCTCATTGAATCAGACGATCCGCTGGAAGCCGGCCTCGAAATCCTCGCCCGCCCGCCCGGCAAGAAGCCGCAGACCATGACGCTGCTTTCCGGCGGCGAGCAGGCGCTGACGGCGATGGCGCTGATCTTTGCCGTCTTCCTCACCAATCCCGCGCCGATCTGCGTGCTGGACGAGGTGGATGCCCCGCTCGACGACCACAATGTCGAGCGCTATTGCAACCTGATGGACGAGATGGCGGCCTCCACCGAGACACGATTCGTCATCATCACCCACAACCCGATCACCATGGCGCGCATGAATCGCCTCTTCGGTGTGACGATGGCCGAGCAGGGTGTTTCTCAGCTGGTCTCGGTTGATCTGCAGACTGCAGAGCGTCTCCGTGAGACGGCCTGAGGCGGCATTTTAATTAAAGACCAAAAAAGGTCACCCTGACATCGGGTGCGTACCCCATTTGGGTGATGCTCTTTTGCGCGCATTGCATTAGAAGTTGTTTTATCGCAACCGCGCCGGTACGGATAAGTAGCAATCGGTCGTTGCGTACCGTGGAATTTGCAATGCTGTCTTCGGGTTGGGGGCGAACGGTCGAAGATCACATGGCATAGATGGACCCCCCGTCCGGTTTTCCTGGCCGGACGGAAACAAGGCTTTGCGGGACCGTTGTTGCAGTCCCGCAAAGCTTTTTTTATGCGCTTGCACCGCGCCTCCTCCGTTTCAACCGCTTGATCTTGCCTCCTGTTGCGGATTTATTGTGCGACGCAACATTTCGCCGCATTTGTCGATTTTCATTTCAACACCAAGGGATTAAGCTGGTCCCCGAAATGGTGTTGGGGGGAAGATGACCAAGTGGGTCTATACGTTCGGCAATGGGCAGGCTGAAGGCCGGGCGCGAGACAAGGAGATCCTTGGCGGCAAGGGCGCCAATCTCGCCGAAATGTGCAGCCTCGGCCTCCCGGTCCCTCCTGGCCTCACCATCGTCAGCGAAGCCTGCACCACCTATTACAAGAACGGCCGCAAGATCGATCCCGCATTGAAGGAACAGGTGCTCGCAGGTATTGCGGATATCGAGCAGATCACCGGCCGCCGTTTCGGCGCGGGCAAACAGCCTCTTCTGCTCTCCGTTCGCTCAGGCGCTCGTGTTTCCATGCCTGGCATGATGGATACGGTGCTCAATCTCGGCCTGAATGACGAGACGGTGCAGGCGCTCGGCCATGATGCCGGCGATGCGCGCTTTGCCTGGGACAGCTATCGTCGCTTCATCCAGATGTATGCCGATGTCGTCATGGGGCTCGGCAACGATCTCTTCGAGGAAATTCTCGAGGATGAGAAGGCGCGCCTTGGCCACGAATTCGATACCGAGCTCAGCGCTTCCGAATGGCAGCATGTCGTTTCGCTCTACAAGGCGCTGATCGAAGAAGAACTGGACGAGGCCTTCCCGCAGGATCCGGCGGTACAACTCTGGGGCGCTGTCGGCGCGGTGTTTGCGAGTTGGATGAACGCGCGCGCTGTCACCTATCGCCAACTTCACAATATTCCGGAAGCCTGGGGCACTGCCGTCAATATCCAGGCCATGGTCTTCGGCAATCTCGGCAACGCGTCGGCGACGGGCGTTGCCTTCACCCGCAACCCCTCGACGGGCGAGAAGATCCTCTACGGCGAATTCCTGGTGAATGCGCAGGGTGAAGACGTGGTTGCCGGCATTCGCACGCCGCAAAGCATCACCGAGGAGGGGCGCATAGCCTCAGGTTCCGAAAAGCCCTCGATGGAAAAGCTGATGCCCGAGGCCTTTGCCGAGTTCGGCAGCATCTGCGCCGAGCTGGAGTCGCATTACCGCGACATGCAGGACATCGAATTCACCATCGAGCGCGGCAAGCTCTGGATGCTGCAGACGCGCTCCGGCAAGCGCTCGACCAGGGCAGCCATGAAGATCGCCGTCGACATGGTGGACGAAGGTGTCATCACCGAGGATGAAGCCGTCCTGCGCATCGAGCCATCGACGCTCGACCAGCTCCTGCATCCGACCATCGATCCGCGTGTCAGCCGCCAGGTGATCGGCTCCGGCCTGCCGGCGTCGCCCGGTGCAGCGACCGGCGAGATCGTCTTCACGGCGGAAGAGGCGGTTGAGGCAGAATCGGAAGGTCGCAAGGTCATCCTGCTGCGCGTCGAGACCAGCCCCGAAGACATTCACGGCATGCATGCTGCCGAAGGCATCTTGACCACACGCGGCGGCATGACCAGCCATGCGGCTGTCGTCGCCCGCGGAATGGGGATCCCTTGTGTCGTCGGCGCCGGCACTATGCGCATCGACGCCCGCAATGAGCGGTTGATGGGCATCGGCGTGACGCTGAAAAAGGGAGATGTCATCACCATCGACGGTTCCGCCGGTCAGGTCCTCAAGGGCGAGGTGCCGATGATCCAGCCGGAACTGTCAGGCGATTTCGGCCGCATCATGGGCTGGGCGGATCGTGCCCGCCGCATGACGGTGCGCACCAATGCCGACACGCCGGCCGATGCCCGCGCGGCCCGTTCTTTCGGCGCCGAAGGTATCGGCCTTTGTCGTACCGAGCATATGTTCTTCGAGGGCGAGCGCATCCATGTCATGCGCGAGATGATCCTGGCTGAGGACGAGAAGGGCAGGCTGCGCGCTCTCGACAAGCTCCTTCCGATGCAGCGGGGCGATTTCACCGGCCTGTTCTCCGTCATGCACGGACTGCCGGTGACGATCCGTCTCCTCGATCCGCCGTTGCATGAATTCCTGCCGAAGAGTGACGAGGAGATCGCCGAGGTCGCCTATGCCATGGGCATGGAGCCTTCGGCACTGCGCCAGCGTGTCGACGCGCTGCACGAATTCAATCCGATGCTCGGCCATCGCGGCTGCCGCCTTGCCATCTCCTATCCCGAGATCGTCGAGATGCAGGCCCGCGCGATTTTCGAGGCGGCGGTCGCGGCTGCAAAGGAAACGGGTGCCGCCGTCGTTCCCGAAATCATGGTGCCGCTCGTTGGCCTTCGCTCCGAACTCGATTACGTCAAGGCGAAGATCGATGCCGTGGCACAGGATGTCATGTCGGAAGCCAAGATGCGCATCGATTACCTCGTCGGCACGATGATCGAGCTGCCGCGTGCCGCACTGCGTGCCCACGTCATCGCCGAGGCGGCCGAATTTTTCTCCTTCGGCACCAACGACCTGACGCAGACCACTTTCGGCATTTCGCGCGACGATGCCTCGGCTTTCATCCCGACCTACCAGCGCAAGGGCATCATCGAGCATGATCCCTTCATATCCCTGGATTTCGATGGCGTCGGCGAACTGATCCGCATTGCCGCCGAGCGCGGGCGGCGCACCCGCAACGACATGAAGCTCGGCATCTGCGGCGAACACGGCGGCGATCCCGCCTCGATCCATTTCTGCGAGACGATCGGCCTCGATTACGTTTCCTGCTCGCCCTTCCGCGTGCCGATCGCCCGGCTCGCGGCCGCCCAGGCGGTCATTGCCGCCGCTCAGTGACGGTAGCGGTAATAGCGCGGGTAGTAATAGGGACCGTTCAGATTATAGGCCATGTCGGCCATCACCCAGTCGCTGTCGTAGCGGGCCTGGGCACGGCGGTCGAGCTCGATCCGCTGCAGGCAGGTCGCAAAACCATCCGTTCCGCGCTTGAAGCCGTAGCCGGTGCAGGTCTGCTCGTCACGTGCCCGCCGCTCCTCGGGCGTCAGCGTCTGGCAGGCGGCAAGCCCGGCGGCCAGAACGGCAAGAAGGGGCAGGATATATGGGCGCATCGGTATCTTCCTCGAGCATGAACGCCAGGCCAGGAGAATCGATCCGTCTGACGTCGTCAACCCGACTATATTATCAGGCTGCGCCCGCGGGGTCACCGATCGGCAGAAGGGCCGGATTGAGCGGCGGATCCTCTGGGTTTTTCGTATCGCTCGGATCCTGGGCCGGGGTCAACGGCGGCTTTTCCTGGATGCGATCGGGAATACCCGGTGTCGGCTGCGGGCCAAGCGGCGACTCTGCGCCCGGTGCCGGAATGGGGTCTCTGTTGGGCATGATTTACCTCCTTCACTGAAGAAGGAACGGCAGGGTGCAGGCTTGGTTCCACTTTCACCGCCATGCATTCCTATGTAAGAGCAAAGGCAACTCACAGGAAAGAGCACCATGGCGATCCGCGATCGATTCTCGAAAAAACTCACCTGTCCGCAATGCGGCAATAGCGGCTTTGCGGAGGCCTCCGAGATTGATGATGCCAAGCGCAAGACCCCCGATTTCAAAGTCGATCAGCTGCCGCGCGGCTTCTTTGTGCAGCGCCCCTCGGTGCATCAGGAAACATTCATGCTGAAATGCGAATGCGGCCGCAAATTTCCTTTCCGCTCGCTCGCGGAAGCTGCGGCCGGCCGCGATTGAAGCATGGCCCGCAAAAATCTGCAGCGGGTTTGCGCTAACGACACGCTTGGGATTCAGATGCGCTCGAGGACCTCGATGAAGGCATCGGCGAAGCGCACCAGATGTTCGGTGTCCTCATCGGGCGCCTGCATTCGGATTTCCGTACCGTTCTGGTCGAGCAAGGCCAGAACCACCCGCATCGTCTTATCCGACGTCGGGATGCGCAGCACGGCGATTCGCCTGCAATCTTCGACGAGCCCCGCCGCCGGCAGGTCGAAGAGAAATTCGCCTCGGGTTTCGGCAGCAGCTCTGCGCACCGCTTCGCAGAATCCGGCCTCGCCATCGGCATAGCCTTCCAGCGAGAGTTCGAGTTCGAGAAGTTCCAGCGGCAAGAGCGGCTCGCCACGCTCGATGCCGCCAAGCGAAGATGCCTGCGGCCTTTCCCTCATTTCGGACGAGATCATCTGTCTCTCCTGTTTCGTGGGACATGTATCAGACCCCGGTAGAATGGCCTTTTTACGGCATATCAGCAATAGCTTACAGAGGGAGCGCCCTCAGACTTGAACCTTTGACGTGGATTGCTTCGTCAATGCTCAGACAAGAGTTTCAATTTAGACGAATCTTGCACTAGAAAAGTCGATGGCTGCAGCTTCATTCGATTGCTCGCCGCCGACCAACCGGTAGTTTTGATGGCCATCCGTTTCGATCGTCCCGTTTCCAGCGCTGCCCGCTTATCGCGGCATTTCGGGGCGTTTGCGCTCGTGCTCTCGGTAGCGGTGCTGATTGCCCATCGCTTCGGCGGTCTGGCGACACCCTATCTCATCCTCGTGCTGCTCGTTTCTGTCGGCTGCGCGGTCCTCGCGACCCTCTTGGCTGCCATCGGCCTGCGCAGCCTCTGGATGACCGGTGCCGAGGGCGGGACGAATGCGCTGGCGGCGCTCATCTATGCCGCCTTTCCGCTCGGCATCGGCGCCTTTGCGGCGGAGCGCTATTTCACCCTGCCGGCAATCTACGACGTGACCACGGATACCGCCTCCGCGCCTGACTGGCTGTCGACGCCGCAGGCCGACCAGATCTGGCTGCCTCGTGAACCGGTCGTGACCTCAGGCGACCGCGAGAAGCAGCTTTCCGCCTATCCGGAGCTCACGGGCCGCCGTTACGACGGAGCGCTCGACCGTGTTCTGGAGGCCGTGAAGAAGGTCGCCAAGCAGAACGGCGTCACCATCACCAAAAGCGAAGGCGATACGACGCCCGGCCGCGAGCTTGAGGACAAGCCGGTTCCGGCCCAGCCGGAAAGCGGTGTGGCTGATTCGCCCGATGTCATCCCGGTGCCGACGCCGCGCCCCTATGAGGATGATGTGGCGAAGATGATCCGCGGCGCCAATGGCGTGATCCTGCAAGGCACGACCCGCACCCTCGTCCTCGGCCTGCGTTTCGATTTCATCATCCGCCTGCGCGAAGAGGCCGAAACCACCTTCGTCGACGTGCGCGTCGCCTCCCGCTATGGCCAGCACGACCTTGGCTTCAGCGCCGAAGAGGCCGAGCAATATCTTGGTGCCCTCGATTCAGAGCTTCTCGGGATTGCGGGTGGGTGAGCCCCGGTGCCGCAAAGCGGCAGTAATCGATCCAGTGGATCGATTGCAGGGCCGAACGCCCTGAGCCATGCGAAGGGCCGGGATACGGTGAGGCACACGAAAACGCCCTTACCAGGAACTTGTCCGCTATCATGCACCGAGGCTTAGGGAGACTACCCCAAAAACCGCTCCCGCACGTCAGCCGTCGGCACCATGCAACTCTCCCGCCGCCCTGCAATCCTCAACCGGTTCCGCGCAACCATCCCATAGACGACATCCGCAATCCGCCGCGGCACGATCCGCAACACACCGGCCAGAGCCCAGGGCAAACCAAGCCCTTCCAGCATCCGGATCGTCGCATCGGATTTGTAATAGGCACGGCCCTTGTCGATCAGCAGATTGGTCTCGTAATCCCGCGTCTCCAGCCCGTAGTGCCGGTAGAGCGCCTCGCCGAGCGGCGTCTGGGCGACGATGAAGCGGTAGCGCTTTTCCTTGTCCCGCTTCAACAGGAACTGAACCCAGCCGGAGCAGAAGACACATTCGCCATCGAAGAGGATCAGCGGCTTGTCATCAGCAAAGGCCGGCACGGAAGGATCGTCGCGATAGGTGTAATCCGCGGACCTTGCCATTCTCAGCCTCCGGCCAACCGATAATGCGCAACAAGCGAAGGCGGCCCATCGGCGGTGACTTCGCCACGCTCCATCAGTTCTTCGATATGCGCCAGTACCGAAAGTGCCGCCGCGCCATGCAGTCGCTTATCGGTATCGCGGTAGATCATCTCGACCATCCTGGGGATGGTGCTTTCCCCCGTCCGGATACGTTCGATGATCGAGCGTTCCCGCAGGCGCCGATGGGTCTTCAGCCCGCGCAGGAAGGGCGCAGGCGAAGTCACCGGCCCGCCATGGCCGGGCAGCAACAGGCCGTCATCGTGGGCAAGCAGCTTGTCGAGCGAGGCCATATAGTCCGCCATGGATCCGTCCGGCGGTGCGACGATCGTCGTTGCCCAGGCCATCACATGATCGCCGGAAAAAAGGATGCCGCTTCCCTCGAGCGCGAAGGCTGCGTGATTGGCCGTGTGGCCGGGCGTCAGCACCCCCGTCAGCGCCCAGCCGTCGCCGGAAATCGTCTGCCCGTCACAAATAGCGATATCGGGCACAAAATCCGTATCGGAGCTTTCGGCAAAGGGGTTGACTTCGCCCTCGCGCAGCGGCCGCGAGGGGCGGTGCGGTCCTTCGCCGACCGTCAGCGCGCCGGTTTCCGCCTTCAGCCGTTTTGCAAGCGGCGAGTGGTCCCGATGAGTATGGCTGATGAAAATATGCGTCACTTGCCGGCCGGCAAGCGCTGTCATCAGCGCGTCGAAATGTGCCGCATTCGCCGGTCCCGGATCGATAACGGCGACCGATGAGCCGCCGACGATATAGCTGTTCGTGCCGTGAAAGGTGAAAGGGCTCGGATTATTCGCCGTCAGGCGCTGGATGCCCTCTGCGACCGGAACCGCCCGCCCATAGGCCGGATCGAAGAAAAGATCGAAGTTCGCGCCGGACATGTCTATTTATATTCGATCTCGATGAAGGACATGGGCTGCTCGCCGGCATTGACGACATTGTGCTCGGTACCGGCCTCGCGGCGATAGGCAGCCCCTTTGGCCACATCCACCCGCCGGCTGCCCTCGGCATCCTCGATCAGGAACTGGCAATCGGTCATCGGCACGACCACATAGCCGAAGCCATGCGTATGGACGCCAGTATCGGCACCCGGCTCGAAATCCCACTGGGTGATGCGCACGATGGCATCATCGAGGATCAGCGTCGCAAGCGCTGGTGGACGGGCGCGATATTGGCTCAACGGTGTCTCCATTGGCGGTTCGATGCTTGCAGTCCTACCATGCCGGCATGGCCGCGCATACAAATATGACGTCGCAGTGAACTTAGTGATTGTGGGGCAGACCGACCTTTGCTAATCAGGCCACGTTTTGGCGAAGCGGCATTCGCTTCAGCTCTGGTGGGGCGTAGCCAAGCGGTAAGGCAGCGGTTTTTGGTACCGCCATCCCCTGGTTCGAATCCAGGCGCCCCAGCCACAACGTTCAAGTAGCTTGTAAACGCCTTGTCGCCGCACCCGCGGCAATCGTCACCACAAGCTCATCTACTTCCCGCGCAAGGCGCTCGGCCGGCAGACCGACGAAGCGGCCTTCGAGACTGATGCTGACGACGCCATGTACGGCGCCGAACAGCGTGCGGGCGCGTATCGCTCTGTCTTCCGCCGTCATATCAGGCTGCAGCTCGGCGAGCGGTTCTGCGATCACGTCCATCAGGAAGAGATGTTCATCGAGATGCCATTGCGGCGTCGGGCTGGTTTCAGGCGGGTAGTGCTCGAAGAGCGCTTTCCAGAGGTTCCGGTTTTCCACTGCGAAACCTAAATATCCCTGCGCCAGATTGCGCAACCGGTCCGTCGGTGTCCTGTCCCTGGTCTCGGGCAAGGTGAGCCTTGCTTCCAGCGCCTTCAGCGTCGTGGAATTCACATGGATGACGAGTTCGGCGAGGTCGGCGAAGACCGTATAGAGGCCGCCGAGCGCACAGCCGGCATCCTGGGTGATCTCGCGCGCCCTGAGGTTTGCAAGCCCCTCTCGCATAATCCGGCTTCGTGCCGCATCGATCAGCCGCGCCCTCAGATCTTCGCGTTTTTCTTCTCTTTTCCCGGCCATTAACCATCTCGCTTCGACTTCATGAACGACGTTCAAAATTATTCTTGAACGGCGTTCATGATTCTGCCATAACTCAACTCGTGAACAACGTTCATAAACCGGAGGAAAGAAATGTTCAAACTGATTTCGACTTTGTTGCGGGGCAGGGCTTACGATGCCGAACAGGCCTTTGCCGACTGCAATGCCGTACCTCTCCTCGCCCAGCAGATCCGTGATGCCGCACAATCGATCCAGTCGGCCCGCCGCAGCGTGGCGATCGCCATTGCCCAGAACGAGCAGGAGCGGGCTCAGCACGCAACGATCGTTTCCCGGATCGACGATCTCGAGACCCGCGCCGCTGCTGCGCTTGCCAAGGGCAATGAAGTACTGGCCCGTGAGGCTGCCGAAGCGATCGCCTATCTCGAGGCCGAGCGCGATCAATCCGAAAAGGCCCAGGCGCAGTTCACGACTGCTATCGACAAGCTGAAGGGAATTGTCCGCATCTCCGAAATGCGGTTGCAGGAACTACAGCGTGGCGAGCGTTTGGCCCGCGCCACCGAAGAGACGCAGAAGCTCGATGCCGTCGTTGCCGGCACAGGCCTTGCGACGCTTGACGATGCCGAGGAGACGCTTGCGCGCCTTCGCATCCGCCAGAACCAGAATGAGATGACGGCCTCGGCCCTAAGGGCGATGGAGACTTCGACCGCTCCTGCCGGCATCATCGAGAAGCTTGCCAATGCCGGATGCGGTGCGCCGTTGCGCTCTTCCGCCGATGACGTGCTCGCCCGCCTGCGCAGCCGCATCAACCCCGCCGCTTAAAATCAGCATCATCAAACCTGAGGGAATCACGACAATGAACGACAGTTTCCAGAAACACTCCGCCAGCTGGGTCAGCTTCTCCTACATCTCCTTCGGCGCCGCAGCCTTCATGCTGGCGCTCGGCCTCTATATGATGCCGCTCGATCTCTGGGGCAAAGGCTACCTGGCAATGGGCATCCTGATGCTGGTTCAGACGACGGTGAATATAACCAAGACGCTGCGCGACAATGCTGAATCCGAAAAGCTGATCCGCAAGGTTGAAGACGCCCGCACCGAGAAGCTGCTCGTCAAGTTCAATCGTAACGGTGAAGACTAATCTTCATTAACTACACCACAGAGTTGTTGCTATACTCAACTCTTGCGTAACAACTCTGTGGCCTTCTCTGCGAGCCAATGGAGGATCTGCCGTGCAAACCAACCTGATGACATCAAGGAAATTCGCGCCGCTGTTCTGGACGCAGTTCCTCACCGCGTTCAACGACAACTTCCTGAAGAATACTCTTGTATTCCTGATCCTCTTCCAGATGTCGGCTGCCGAGGGCGCGGCACTGGTCACACTTGCCGGCGTCGTCCTGATCATTCCATTCCTGTTGCTCTCGGCAATCGGCGGCGAACTCGCCGACAAGCACGACAAGGCCAAGGTCGCCGAACTCCTGAAGAGATGCGAGATTGCGGTGGCGGTCGTTGCTGTCGTCGGTCTTGCCTTCTCCTCCATCTGGATCCTGATGGCGGCGTTGTTTGGCTTTGGCGTCATCTCCGCGCTTTTCGGCCCGATCAAATACGGCATTCTGCCTGATCACCTGGAACGCCGCGACCTGCCGAAGGCCAATGCCTGGATCGAGGGCGGCACCTTCATCGCCATCCTCGGCGGCACCATCGTTGCCGCATTCGCCTTTTCCGGCGGAGACAATGTCCTCGTCTTCGGCACGATGATGATCGGTCTTTCGGTGCTGTGCTGGTTTGCCAGCCGGATGATCCCGGCAACCGGCTCCAAGGCTCCCGATCTCGAGATCGATACCAACGTCATCCGCTCCAGCTACAACCTCGTCATGGAAATTCGCAGCGACAAGCGCCTGTGGCGTTCGGCGCTGATGAACTGCTGGTTCTGGCTGGTCGGCGCATTCGTGCTGTCTATCCTGCCGACCATGGTCACCGAATTGCTCGGTGGTTCGGAAATTGTCGTGCCGGCCTATCTGACGGTCTTTGCCGTCGCAGTCGCAGTGGGCTCCGCCATCGCCGCCTGGATGTCATCAGGCCGCATTGTGCTTCTGCCTGCGCCGATCGGCACGGCTCTGCTTGCCATCTTCAGCCTCGATCTCGCCTGGAACCTGTGGGGTCTGCAATCGACCAGCCATGCGACAACCATCCTGGCTTTCTTCGCCGGCCAAAACACGATCCGCGTCGCAATCGATCTCGCCGGCATGGCGATATCAGGCGCCTTCATCGCAGTTCCGACTTTCGCCGCGCTGCAGACCTGGGCGCATGAGGACCGCCGCGCCCGCGTCATCGGTGCCGCCAATGTCCTGTCGGCGCTCTTCATCACTGTCGGCCTTGGTGCTGTTGCCGTTGTCCAGGCCCTTGGTGCCTCTATTCCGCAGATCCTGATCGGCCTCGGCATCATCAATTTCGCCGTTGCCTGGCTGATGCTGAAGACGCTGCCGACCAATGCCTTCCGCGATTTCGTCTCGATCCTGTTCCGTGCCTTCATGCGGCTGGAAGTCGAAGGCCTCGAAAATATCAAGAAAGCAGGGCCGGCCCCGATCATCGCGCTCAATCACGTCAGCCTGCTCGACGGTGCGCTGGCGCTCGCCATCACCGAGGAAGAGCCGGTCTTTGCGGTCGATTACAAGATCGCCCAAGCCTGGTGGGTAAGACCCTTCCTGAAAATGTGCAAATTCCTGCCGCTCGATCCGACCAAGCCTATGGCAACGCGCTCGCTGATCAAGGTGGTGCAGGACGGCAGCCCGATCGGTATCTTTCCCGAGGGGCGCCTGACAGTAACCGGCACGCTGATGAAGGTTTATGACGGCGCCGCCATGGTTGCCGACAAGACCGGAGCGATGGTGGTGCCGGTGCGCATCGACGGCCTGGAGAAGAGCTATCTCTCTTACCTCAACGACGGCAAGATCCGCCGCCGGCTGTTCCCCAAGGTCAAGGTCACCATTCTCGAACCGGTGAAGCTCGAAGTTCCGGCCGAACTCAAGGGCCGCAAGCGCCGCACGGCAGCCGGTGCCGCCCTCTACCAGGTCATGTCGAACCTAATGTTCAGGACCGCCGATACATCCTCGACCGTCATCGATCGCATCATCGAGGCGAGCCACGAATTCGGCATGAGCAAACTCGCCGTCGAGGATCCGGTCACCGGCAAGCTCACTTACGGCAAACTGCTGACGGGTGCTGCCGTGCTCGGTGCGAAATTCCGCAGCATGTTCCCGGAACGCAATCTCGGCGTCATGCTGCCGAACGCCAATGGCGCCGCCGCAACGCTCCTCGGCGTGATGACGGCAGGCAAGGTGCCGGCCATGCTGAATTTCACCGCCGGTGCGGCCAATATCCTGTCCGCCTGCAAGGCGGCGGAGGTGAAGCATGTCCTAACATCCCGCGCCTTCGTGACCCAGGCCAAGCTCGGCCCGGTCATCGAGGAGATGGAAAAGCAGGTTAAGATCGTCTGGCTTGACGATCTCCGCACCGAAATCGGCCTTGTGAGCAAGATCAGGGGCTATCTGCACAAGGCACGGCCGCTGGTGAAGCGCAAGCCTGATGATCCGGCCGTCATACTTTTCACCTCGGGCTCAGAAGGTACGCCGAAGGGCGTGGTGCTGACCCATCGCAACATCCTGTCGAATGCAGCCCAGGCCGCCGCCCGCATCGATTTCCACAGCGGCGACAAGGTGTTCAACATCCTGCCGGTCTTCCACTCCTTCGGGCTGACGGCCGGCACCGTGCTGCCGCTGATCTCGGGTGTGCCGGTCTATTTCTATCCGTCGCCGCTGCACTACCGCATCGTGCCGGAACTGATCTATGTCTCGAATGCTACGATCATCTTCGGCACCGATACCTTCCTCAACGGCTACAGCCGGACGGCCCACCCTTACGACTTCCGCTCCATCCGCTATATTTTCTCCGGTGCCGAGCCGGTGAAGGCGTCCACCCGCGCCACCTACATGGAGAAATTCGGCCTGCGCATTCTGGAAGGCTATGGCGTCACCGAGACGGCGCCGGTGATTTCGATCAACACGCCGATGTACAACAAGTCCGGCACTGTCGGCAAAATCCTGCCGGGCATGGAATGGAAGCTCGAACCCGTACCCGGCATCGATGACGGTGGCCGCCTCGTCGTCCGCGGCGCCAACGTCATGGCCGGCTATCTGCGTGCCGAAAATCCCGGTGTGCTCGAACCGCTTGTAGACGGCTGGCATGATACCGGAGACATCGTCACCATCGACGAGGACGGTTTCGTCAAGATCCGCGGCCGCGCCAAGCGCTTTGCCAAGATCGGCGGCGAGATGATATCTCTCGCGGCCGTCGAGGCCCTTGCCGCAGAACTCTGGCCGGGCGCTCTTTCTGTCGTCTCCTCGATACCGGACGCAAAGAAGGGCGAGCGGCTTGTACTTCTGACCGATGCGCCGACTGCCACTCGCGCCGAATTCCTCGCTTTTGCCAAATCGAAGGGCGCCATGGACATGATGGTGCCGGCCGAGGTTACCATCGGCAAAGTGCCGGTCCTCGGCTCCGGGAAGGTGGATTTTGTGACGGCGCGCAGATTGGCCGAGAGCGCGGCCCAGCCGGAGCAGGCGGCGTAAAACCGGCTTCATTCTCCGGCAGCAGTGATCATAAGTGAAAACAAAACAGGCGGCTTGCGGGCCGCCTGTTGGCATTGTCGGACGAATAATCCGGTTTACTTCTGTTCCGGCGCCAGGAATTCGGCGCAGTAGGAAGGACCGTTCACACCGGGGATATCGGTGACGGTGCGGATATCGCGGATCGTATAGTCGGAACTGGTGGTGATTTCGGCCTGGCAGCGCAGGTAAAGCGTGCGGGCGCTCGCAATCTGCTTGCCGCGCTTGCCGTCAGCACCTTCGGCATATTTCGCGGGCACGCGCACCGTCTTGTAACCGCCCTTCCAGGTGTAGATCGTCGACGAGCCTTCGTCGCGGTCGCTGAGCGGCGGGCCATAGGCGGCAAAGAACTTGCCGGCCGACTGGCCGACCCAGCGCGCCTCGATCGGGTTGCCGGCGGAAGGTATGGTGGTGCATCCGGCAAGCGCAATCGCAAGCGCGGCGGCCCCGGTCATGGTGCGGAGTTTCATCGTGTCGTCCCTGATATCTAGCCAGTGGCTGCGAAGCCGCCTTCGCGACGGTTTCGCCTGTCCCGTCAAGCCCTTTAGCCTGTAACCCGGCAAAAGAAAATTGCCACTTGGCCGCTTCTGAAGAATTTGCCGAGGGTGTGGCTTTTTGCTGCACGGTGGGCTGAAACACCTTGTCACGAGCCCGTCAAAAATTCCCGCGCCTTTTTGAATTTTGGTGCTTGCGCAACATAATAGGCCGGTCTATAGAGGCGCCGCTGGTCACGGAGTGTAGCGCAGTCTGGTAGCGCACCACGTTCGGGACGTGGGGGTCGAGTGTTCGAATCACTCCACTCCGACCAGCCGAAAACCCCCTTCGGCGGGGTTTTTTCTTTTCTGGCTTTCTGTCCTTCCTCAATGTCCCCTGGGACGCGCTCGCCACGCCCATCAGATCGTTCCGCAAATGCACCGGTTTGAACCATGCAAGCCCGGAATTTTAGATTTTGCTAACGAACAAATTGGCGCTAAGCTGGTTTCCTTCGGAGGAGGAAGCATCAATGAAGAAGATGAACAATCGACAAGTTCGAATTCCCGGCCCGAAAGATCAGGACATCACCGAGCATTGCCGAAAATTCGGCATAGGCCCGGCCGAGGAGGAGAAGCTCAAGAAGCTCCTGGGCCATCGGGCACCGCTCCATGAGATCCAGGCGAATGCTCCGAAGCCTCAGCCGAAGTGGCGCTGACTGGAATCTCTTTCACCCAAAGCTTTGCTCATGATCGTCGGCGCCAGTCCGCTCCGACGCGGGTGAGAGTTCCCCGTTCTCTGACGCTGGAATAAAAAAGCCCCGCCGGTGGCTTTCGGCGGGGTAGATGGGGAAAGCTCTCCGAAAGGTGGCAGGAGAGCTTGGGCATTTCAGCAAGACTGGAAGAATGAGGCGAGGGCACTTTTGCCGAATTCGGTACAGTTCGCCTAAAAACCCATCATTTTTAGTGGGAAAATTTGCGATTTCCGCCTCGCGCCGTTTTTTCTCCGAGCGCAGGCACGCCGTTCGCAGCGGCGCGCCTGACCTTGTGATCCCGTCAGCCGGCTGCCTGCAGCTTGTCCTGCGTCTTCGTCTCGAAATCGCTGGCGTCATGACGCTCGTGGAGCTGGCTCGAGGGGTCGCCGCTGACGCGGTTGACCATGCGGCCGCGCTTGACGGCCGGGCGGTCGCCGATCATGTCGGCCCAACGGTTCATGTGCTTGTACTCCTGCACTTGCAGGAATTCGGCGGAATCACCGTACATCCAGCCTTTCACGAGGCCACCATACCAGGGCCAGATCGCCATGTCGGCGATGGTGAACTCGTCGCCGGCGATATATTCGCTTTCGGCGAGACGCCGGTCGAGCACGTCGAGCTGACGCTTGGTCTCCATGGCGAACCGGTTGATCGCATATTCGATCTTCGTCGGAGCATAGGCATAGAAATGGCCGAAGCCGCCGCCGAGATAGGGCGCGCTGCCTACCTGCCAGAAGAGCCAGGAGAAACATTCGGCGCGCTTGGCCGGATCGGTCGGCAGGAAGGCGTCGAATTTTTCCGCAAGATAGGTGAGGATCGCGCCGGATTCGAAGATACGAACAGGCTTTTCGCCACTGCGGTCCATCAGCGCAGGGATCTTGGAGTTCGGGTTGACCTCGACGAAACCGCTGCCGAACTGGTCGCCATCGCCGATCCTGATCAGCCAGGCATCGTATTCCGCGCCGCTATGGCCAAGTGCCAGCAACTCTTCCAGTATGATCGTCACTTTCACGCCATTCGGCGTTCCCAGCGAATAGAGCTGCAGCGGGTGCCGGCCGACCGGCAGTTCCTTTTCGCGGGTCGGCCCGGCAATCGGGCGGTTGATGCTGGCGAATTGGCCGCCGTTTTCCTTGTCCCAGGTCCAGATCTTGGGGGGCGTATAGTCGGACGAGCTGGTCATGTGATCTCCTGACGGAATAACTTCGTGCGTTGAATGAGCGGCCCAATCCTTAACCTCAACTGGGACCCCTGAACATATTGGTAGCAATGAAGTTATTGTCATCAGGGCGGCGGATTTTTAATCGCCGCGGGTGGCAGTACTCGCGCAAACGTGCACTGCGTTTTGCGATAAGCACGTGCGACACAGAAGACCAAGGCGTGACACGTCCATCTGAAAGATCGTGGCACACTTTGGATCTCTATTGGAAGCTGAGCTTGCTCTTCTGCTGGCCCTCGGCGTCGAAATTCTCGGGTGCCAGCCATGCCTCGTATCCCGCCTTCAGCTTCGGCCAGTCGCCGTCCGTCATCGCAAACCAGGCGGTGTCGCGGTTGCGCCCCTTTTGCACCATGTGCTGGCGGAAGATGCCTTCGAATGCGAAGCCGAAGCGTTGTGCCGCGCGCTTCGAAGGTTCGTTGAGGTTGTTGCACTTCCACTCGAAACGGCGGTAGCCGAGTGTGTCGAAGACGTAAGCGGCGCAAAGATAGAGTGCTTCGGTTGCCACCCGCTTGCGCGCGATCTCAGGTCCCCAGAGAATGTTGCCGATCTCGATCACGCCATTGGCGGTATCGATCCGCATCAGCCCCTGCCGGCCTTCGGCACGTCCCGTCGCCTTGTCGACCACGGCAAAGAACAGCGGGTCTTCGCTCGCGACGGATTTTTCCAGCCAGGGCATGAAGGCTGCCATATCGGCCGGTGCCTGTTCGAAGAGATAGCGGAAGCGGTCTTCAGCGCCCGGCTGTTGGGCCGAGCGGAGCAGATCGGCGCCGTGCTTTGCGGCGTCTAGTGGCTCCAGGCGGGTGTAGCGGCCTTCAATCGGTGCGCGGTCGGGGCGCGCAACACCCTTCCAGTCGGTAAGATCCTTTGTCATATCCGTCATTCCATTGAAGTGATGCATTGAACTCCTGCTGCTCTTGCCTTGCAAATGGACTGGAGTAAAAGTCCAGTTTTAAACTTATTGGCAGACCAGTTGACTGATGACATCGGCACCTGCATGGCTGAACCTCGATCGAAGCGGCGGCGATCTGTCTGGCCAGATTTATAGAAGCCTGCGCGACCGAATCCTGCTCGGCCAGCTTCCGGCCGGTCACAAATTGCCGTCGACCCGCGCTCTTGCGGCCTCGCTCGAGGTCGCGCGGTCTACGGCGGTGGAAGCTTACGAGCGGCTGAAATCCGAAGGTTATATCGAGGCCTCCGCCGGTGCGGCGACACGGGTTGCCGCCCTCGAACGCATGCGGCCGGAACGCCAGCGGGACGACCGCGCTCCTCTTGAGGAGGCGAGATCGGACCGGCCCTCCTATCGCGGCCTGTTCCGGCCCGGTGTGTCCGATGTATCGGATTTCCCGCACGGTGCCTGGAGCCGTCACCTCGCTTCGTCCAGCCGGTCTCTGCGCAGCCATCATCTCGGCTATGAGAACCCGACGGGGCTCCACGAGCTGCGCGAAGCGATCCTCGAACATATCTCGACGACGCGCGGCGTAGTCGCCGAGCCGGGGCAGGTCATGATCGTGCCCTCTACGCGCGCGGCGATCGACATGCTTGCAAGGGCAATGCTGAGAAGGAGCGGGCGCAAGACCGCATGGATGGAAGACCCGGGCTATAGCGCCGCCCGGCTGCTGCTCGACGATGCGGGTGCCGACATCGTACCGGTCCCCTGCGATGAGCAGGGCATCGACGTCTCCAGGGTGGAAGGCCCGCAGCCGGCGCTGATCTACGTGACGCCATCGCATCAGTATCCGACCGGCGCGACGCTGAGCCTGCCGCGGCGGCTGGCACTGCTGGAAGCTGCACGCCGGCACGAAAGCCTTGTTGTCGAGGATGATTATGACAGCGACTTTCAGTATGGCTCGCGGCCGATCGCCGCCCTGCAGGGCATCGACAGGGCGGAGGTCGTGGCTTACATCGGCACCTTCTCCAAGGTGCTGGCGCCCGGCCTGCGCGTCGCCTACGTTGTCGTGCCACGCTGGCTGGTGCCGGAGGCGTCGGAAGCGCTGCATCGCAGGGGTGTTGCCGTCGCAACTCATATTCAGGCGGCTCTTGCCGATTTCATCAATGAAGGCCGGCTGCGTGCCTATCTCAGGCGCATGAACCAGCAATATGCCGAACGCATGGCCTTGATGACCGACATGCTGGAGAGCCGTTTCGCGGGCAGGCTGGCCGTTTCGGTATCTCCCAAGCGGAAACGGCTGCCGTTCAAAGACTGGCAGCCGATCTCGATCGGATCCTGAGCTGAGAACACATGCGCCCGGAGCGGGTCCGGGCGCAGTGCTCACGTGGGTGCCCTTCAAGCGGCGGCGAAGGGCACGGCCACGAAGGTCTTGTTGCCGCCGCGTTCGATCAGGAGCAGCACCGACTTGCGGCCGGACTTGCCGGCATCGGCAACGGCGGTCTTGACGTCACGGGCATCGTGCACCGGCTTGTCGTTGACAGAGACGATCACGTCACCGGGCTGGATGCCGGCAGCAGCGGCTGACTTGTCCGGGTTGACATTGGCAACAACGGCGCCGGCAACGCTGTGGGGCAGGTTGAGTTGCTGGCGGATATCAGGCGTCAGGTCGGCAAGGCCGATGCCGAGGCTCGGCTGACCGGCAGCCTGCCCCTGATCATCGCTGCTTTCGACGGCGGCCTGCTTCTGCGTGTCTTCATTGCCGCCGACGGTGACGTTGAGATCGACCGTCTTGCCGTCACGCCAGACGGCCAGCGTTTCCTTCGCACCCGGCGACAGGTCGGCAACGAGGCGCGACAGATCCTTCGGCGTCTTGACATTTTCGCTGCCGACGGCGGTTACGATGTCACCCGTTTTGATCCCGGCATGGGCGGCCGGCGTCCCGTTGGTGACGGCGGCAACCAGCGCGCCCTCAGCCTTGGAGAGACCGACAGCATCGGCGACATCCTGGGTGACCGGCTGGATTTGCACGCCGAGATAGCCGTGATCGATCGAACCGTCCTTCTGCAGCTTGGCAACGATCACCTTTGCTTCGGAGGAAGGAATGGCGAAGCCGACGCCGACGCTGCCGCCGTTTGGCGAGTAGATGGCGGTATTGATGCCGACGACATTGCCATCACGATCGACCAACGGGCCACCGGAATTGCCATGGTTGATCGGCGCATCGATCTGGATGAAATCATCGTACGGGCCGCTGTGCAGGTCGCGGCCACGGGCCGAGACGATGCCCGCCGTTACCGTGGTGCCGATGCCGAACGGATTGCCGATGGCAAGGATCTGGTCGCCGAGCTTCAGCTTGTCGGAATCGCCCCAGGCGACGGTGGCAAGCGGATGCGGAGCCTGGACCTTCAGAACGGCGAGGTCGGACTTGGGATCGGCGCCGAGCAGCTTGGCCGGCAGTTCGGTACCGTCGTCGAGCGTGACCTTGATGTCGATGGCGTTGTCGATGACGTGGTTGTTGGTAACGATCACGCCGTCGGGGCTGATGACGAAACCGGAGCCGAGCGCCATGGCATGCTGCTGCGGCTGTTGCTGCTGCGGTGCCTGATGCGGCAGCGGAATACCCTGCTGTTCGAAGAATTGCCGGAACTGCTCGTCCATCGGCGAACCGTCTGCACTGGCATTGGTGGCCTTCATCGTGGTGGTGATGGTCACAACGGCCGGCTTGTCGGCATCGACGACGGCAGCAAAGGAGCCGCTGGAGGTAAGAGCGCCCCCTGCCTCAGCCGGCGCGGCAAGAGCCGTCGAGGAAGAGGAAAGGGCAAACGGCAGGGAGGCCGCGCCGAGAACGATGGCCGCTCCGACAAGTGCTGCGGCCCGGTGCTTGCGAAGAATGTTTGACATAGTGGAAGTCCCTTGCGAGAGCGTTGGCATTGAATGGCGTCTTGGTTCCATGCCATGGACCTTGGCGTCAACGAGTATTTCCACCAGCTTTTACCGTTTATTACTTATATTTCGCCTGTATGATTTGGCGAATACTGTGATCGGTAAGAATTGGCGCTTGATACCTATATGATCCGTTCTGCGGGATTTACAAATTAAACATTGATCATGTTTATATTACGGTATCGTAACACATTACTATAATTTAATCTTGACTGGCCAAGCATTGCCGAAATTATCCCGGCGCTCGTGTTGCCTGCCTCGCGAGGCGCCAGAATAGTGAAATATATTCCACTTTTCCGTGATCCATCAGCCTGCAAGCGACGTATTAAACCGAAACATTTGCGATATTTGTTCATGTTTTTTCGCGTTTCGGTTGAGATGGACTTTAAAATGTTAGTAGACTCTAAATTAATTTTTCTTCAGAAAAGGGAAGCTGCGAATCGACGGGAGGCGGGGCTCGCGGTGGCATGCGGGAAGCGATGAGGGATTCAGTGAAGCCGGGGCGGGAAAAGAAGCGCGGTTCCCATGTGAAGCTGAGCGACGTCGCAAAGAGGGTAGGGGTCAGTCCGATCACCATCTCGCGCGCGCTTCGCAACCCCGAAATCGTCTCAGAAGAGCTGCGCGAGGTCATCCTGCGCACTGTCGACGAAATGGGTTACATCCCCAATCTCGCCGCTCGCGCGCTTGCCGGCCGTCACAGCGGCATCGTCGGCGTCATAACGCCCTCGCTTCACCACCCCTGCTTTACCGGCGTGATGATGGGCATCGAGGAGCGGTTGCGCGCTACGGATCTGCGCGTGCAATATGCCAACACCCTCAACGACGCGGATCAGGAAATCAGCCAGTTCAAATCCTTCCTGGCGCAGAAGCCGGCCGGGATCATCCTCGTGAACGCGGAATATTATGATGGCCTTGCGATGCTGATGGATGCAGCCGCCTTTCCGGTCGCCCACGTTGCCGATCTCAGCCAGCCGCCGGAAACGCTGCTTGTCGGCATGTCCCATCATGTGGCCGCGACAGCCGCCACCCGTTTCCTCCTGTCGAAAGGATATAAGCGGATTGGTTTCATCGGCGGGATAAGCGACATCCGCTCGCGCCGCAGTCGTGCGGGACATGAGGAGGCCATGCGCCAGGCCGGCCTCGGCAATCCATCGCTGATGCACGGCGTCGACGGCTCTACGAGCATCGGTCTCGGGCGGCGACTGTTCACCGAGTTGCTGGAGCGGATGCCCGATCTCGATGCGATCCTCGCGCAAAATGATGATCTCGCCCTTGGAGCTCTGATCGAGTGCAATGAACGCGGCATCAAGGTGCCGGATGATTTCGGTATTTGCGGCTTCAACGATCTGGAATTCGCGCAGTTTACCTCGCCATCCCTGACGACGGTGCATGTTCCGCGTCATGACCTCGGCCGCCGCGCCGCCGATATGCTGCTGCGCGCCATCCGCGAGGAGCCGCCGGAAGAGCAGAGGGTCGATCTCGGCTTCTCGATCATCGAGCGCGGGTCGACACGCTCGATGCCGAAGCAATAAAAAGGGGCCAGTCGGCCCCTTTTTTCTTAGATATCGCTTGCGGCGCTCGACCAGAGTTCGGCCGCTTCCGATGCCGTCATGCGGCGCACCTCCGCTTCGTGACTGCGCTTGGCGAACAACTCGCTTGCCATGATCTGCTCGGCGAGATCGGCCGGAAGCGACAGGATCACGCGGGCATCATTGCCATGAAGGCCGCTGACGTCGGCGCGCTTACCGGTCACCATGCCGCCGGCGATCGTGTTGTTGGTCTCCGGGTCGATCAGGATGAAGGAGCCGGTGGCCCGGTTCTGTTCATAGGGATCGAAGATCGCGGCTTCGTCGAAAACCAGGCGCACCTTGCCGATGGCGTTCATGTAGAGCCGCTGAGCCGAGTTCCAGGTACCGCTCTTCAGCTCCAGCTGGCTGACGGGTTCGACCTGGACACGCTGGCGGCGCGAGCCGCTCTTCAGCCAGTAGCGCTTGCCGGCTTCAATGCCTTCGGGCTGCAGGGCAACGACCTGCGCGTCGAAGGAAAGCCCGGTCTGCGGCTGGCTGTCGATCGAGACGATCATGTCGCCGCGTGCGACATCCACCTGACGGTCGAGAACAAGCGTGATCGCATCACCCGCAACGGCCGCATTGCGCACCAGATCGAAGGTGACGATCTTGGTGACATTGGCGACCATGCCCGACGGCAGGATCATGACGCTGTCACCAGGCTTCACCGAGCCGCCGGCAACCGTGCCCTGATAGCCGCGAAAGCTTTCGCCGGGACGCGAGACGCGCTGTACCGAGAGGCGGAAGCCGGTCGACTGGCCGGAGCGCACGGTTGCGTGTTCCAGCGTCTCGACCAGCGTCGGGCCGTTATACCACGGCATGGCTGCCTGGCCGGAATAGACGACGTTCTCGCCCTTCAATGCCGACATCGGGATCGCGGTGATCTGCTTGACGCCAAGCGACAGCGCAAATTCCTTGAACTCGTGGGTGATCTTGTCGAAGCCGGCACGGTCATAGTTCGTCAGGTCGATCTTGTTGACGGCGAGTACGAACTGCTTGATGCCGAGCAAGGAGGCGACCGTCGCATGGCGGCGCGTCTGCTCGAGAATGCCGGCGCGGGCATCGACCAGCAGCACGGCAAGATCGGCGGTCGAAGCGCCGGTCGCCATGTTGCGGGTATACTGCTCGTGGCCGGGTGTGTCGGCGACGATGAAGGAGCGCTTGTCGGTCGAGAAATAGCGATAGGCGACATCGATGGTGATGCCCTGTTCGCGCTCGGCCTGCAGGCCGTCGAGCAGCAGCGCGAAATCGGGCAGGCCGAGATCGTTCTGCTTGCCGGTGGAATCGCGGCGAAGCGCTGCTGCCTGGTCTTCCTTGACTGCCTTGGTGTCCCAGAGCAGGCGGCCGATCAGGGTAGACTTGCCGTCATCGACGCTGCCGCAGGTGATGAGGCGCAACGGGCGCGAGTCGCGCACGGCCTTCAGAGGCTCGGCGGCGGGCACGGCGACGACGTTTGCGGGAATTGCTGCACTCATCTCAGAAATATCCTTCACGCTTCTTCTTTTCCATGGAACCGGACTGGTCGCGGTCGATGGCGCGGCCCTGGCGCTCGGAAACCGTGGCGATCTCCAGCTCCGCGATAATGTCTTCAAGGGTGGTGGCCGTCGAGCGGATCGCGCCGGTCAGCGGGAAGCAGCCGAGCGTCCGGAAGCGGATGAAATCTTCCTGCTTCGTTTCGCCGGGCAGCAGTTCCAGGCGCGGATCGGATGCCGCGATCATCATGCCGTCGCGCTCGACATAAGGGCGCTTGGCCGCGAAATAGAGCGGTACGATCGGGATTTCCTCGGCCTGGATATAGCGCCAGATATCGACCTCGGTCCAGTTCGACAGCGGGAAGACGCGAACGCTCTCTCCCTTGCGGATCTGGCCGTTATAAACGTTCCAGAGTTCCGGGCGTTGGTTGCGCGGATCCCAGCGGTGGTCGGGCGTGCGGAAGGAATAGATGCGTTCCTTGGCGCGGGACGCTTCCTCGTCGCGCCGCGCGCCGCCGAAAGCTGCGTCGAACTGGCCGGCATCAAGCGCATTACGCAGCGCTTCCGTCTTCATGATGTCGGTGTAGCGGGCAGAGCCGTAGGTAAACGGCGTGATGTTTTCAGCCTTGCCGCGCGGATTGATATGTTCAATCAGGTCGAGATCGTATTTCTTCACAATCTCGTCGCGAAAGGTAATCATTTCCGCGAACTTCCAGCCGGTATTCACATGCAGCAAGGGGAAGGGCACGCGGCCGGGATAGAAGGCCTTGCGTGCCAGATGCAGCAGCACGGAGGAATCCTTGCCGATCGAATAGAGCATCACCGGACGCTCGAATTCGGCGGCAACTTCGCGGAAGATGTGGATCGCTTCGTTTTCCAGCGCCTTCAGATGCGGGTCGAGCGGCGGCTTGGCGCTCTGCGGATTGGTGAGTTCCGTATCCTGACGGGTATCGGGCATAAAATACTCCAGACTTCTTATTGCTGCACGGCGATCGCGGCGGCCTCTTCGGCGACATGCAGACCGCATTCGCGCTTTTCGTCCTGCTCCCACCACCAGCGGCCGGCACGCTCGGGCTCGCCGGGCTTGATGGCGCGGGTGCAGGGCTCGCAGCCGATAGAGGGGTAGCCGCGGGCATGCAGCGGGTTTACCGGCACGCTGTTATCGGCGACGAAGGACTTGATCTTCTCGATGTCCCAGTCGGCGAGCGGGTTGACCTTCAGCAGATGACGCTCGGCGTCATATTCAGCAAACGGCGTCTCGGCACGGTTGGTCGACTGGCCGCGGCGCAGGCCGGTGATCCAGATCGTGGCGCCTGCCAGCGCCCGCGCAAGCGGCTTCAGCTTGCGCACGCCACAACAGGCATGCCTGGCTTCGACGCTCTCGTAGAAACCGTTCATGCCGTATTTCGCCGCATAGGCGTCGATATCTGCCTGCTCCGGTTCGTAGCGGGTTATGTGGATGTCGTACTGGCTCTCGGTCTCGTCGATCAGCGCAAGCGTTTCGGGAAAAAGCCGGCCTGTCTGCAGGGTAACGACGTCGATCGGCAGGCGATGCGTGCCGATCTCGGCCGATATGACCTGGTCCTCGATGCCGAGCG
>Ga0102590_1000370_pt1 | contig 106691 bp, 118 predicted proteins | sample AraplaMF_Col_mMF_FD_76859 | JGI IMG/M metagenome (GOLD analysis project Ga0102590, IMG submission 76859) | Arabidopsis root microbial communities from the University of North Carolina, USA - plate scrape MF_Col_mMF | ecosystem: Host-associated > Plants > Roots > Endosphere | place: USA... | reverse complement strand
CAATAGCCGGCGGACCGCCTCAAGCTTGAATTCTCGATCGAACTTACGCGGTGATTTGTTGGGCATCCGTTCTCCTTTAGAGAACTGTCCCCGGTTTTGCTTGTCTCACTTTTGGGGTGCACTCCAAGGCACCGGCCCCGGATTTCGCTGCGCTCCATCCGGGCTACGAAGTTTACACCTCAAACCCCGGCGATCGCCTTGCCATGCCGTCGAACGCATCGAGCAGCTTCTCGCGCCAGGCGTAAACCGGATCGTCCGCTTCCAGCAGCTTGAACGGGCTCACCACGCGCGCCCATTGGAAGCCGCCGAACACGATGTAGTCGGCGTAGTTCGGCGCCGCGCCGCCGAGATAGGGCTGCTTCTTCAGCGTCTGCCGCATCACCTCGAGCGACTTGCGGAACGTGACCACGCCGGTGTCCCGGCTCGCCATCACCTGCTCCAGCGTCTTGCCGCCGAAGCGCGCCTCGCGCGACTGGCGAAAATAGGCTGCATCGACGTCGCCGAGATTCTTTGGGATGTCGGCGACGATGAGCGGAAAGATGCCGCCGACGATGGCGATGTCGCCCCAAGCACTGATCATGCGCGCCATGGCGCGGCCGCCCTCGCCGCCGAACAGCGACGGACGATCCGGGAATTTGTCCTCGAGATAAGTCGCGATCGTCCAGGAATCCACCACCGGCTTGTCGTCATGCAGCAGCACCGGGACCTTCTCCGAGCCGTGCGGCGCAAGCGCGCTCTTCTCGGTGAAGCGCCAGGGCAGCGATTCCGCCGACAAGCCCTTGTGCGCCAGCGCCATCCGCGTGCGCCAACAATACGGGCTGAACGGGCGCGAGGGGTCGGTGCCGACGAGTTCGTAGAGTTTGAGCGACATATGCTGTTCCGTCATTGCGAGCGCGGCGAAGCAATCCAGTCTGCCGCCGCGAAAGACATTCTGGATTGCTTCGCTTGCGCTCGCAATGACGATGTTGAGGCGGAATTGCGCGTCACCGCCCGTTCGCGCGCAACAGCTTCTCGCCGCCTTCCGTCACCGCAATGACCAGGCCGAGGCCTGCAATTGTCTCGCGCGCGACATAGCCGCGATCCGCGGCGTCTTCCCAGATGGTGAGGCGCGGGCACGAGGTCTTCCAGGTCGAAATCACCTCGGCATAGGCGCGCGGCTCGCGCGCGACCCATTCGACGAAGTCCAGCACCAGCGGATCGGCAGTCTCGCTCATTGCAAACCTCCCTTGTCGAAGGCGGCCAGCACCGGCGCACGCAGCAACAGCCAGCCGCCATAGGCGATGTAATAACAGGCGATGGTGGTGATCAGCTTGTTCGACCAGGCGATGAATTGCTGGTCGGTCATGGCCTCCAGGATGCGCCGCGCCAGCGTGGTGCCGAGCATCGAAGCCGCGATGGCGACGCCGGCGAGCACGGGATCGAGGCTCGCGGCCTGGTCGATGATGCCACCGAAATAGATCAGCTTGGTGAAATGACTGACGAGCTGGCACATCGCCTTGGTCGCCACCTTCTCGCGCCGGCCGAAATTGCCGCCGAGGAAGAAGGTGTCGAGCAGCGGGCCGGACACGCCGGTCATCAGCATCAGGCCCATGCAGATCGTGCCGTAGACCGTGCCCTGCCAGAGTCGGTCGGGATCGGGCTTGATGTTGACGGGCAACAGCCGCGCCATGAACGGGGTGATGCCGAGCAGCAGCAGCGCCATCGGCTTGTCGGGCACGTAGCGCGTGAGCGACCAGGCCGAGAGCGCAATGGCCGCGCCGACCATGTAGTTCGCGACCGGCCGCCAGCGGATATGGGCCCGCCACAGAAACGCGCGCCAACCGTTCGAGGCCATCTGCGTGATCGCATGCAGCACCATCGCGGCCGGCAGCGGCATCAAGGCCAGCAGCACGCCGATCAGGATCAGCCCGCCCGCCATGCCGAACAGCCCCGACAGAAACGCGGTGGCGACCATCAGCATTCCGAGGGCAGCGATCAGGATAGGCGTCACGTGGAAAATCTCCTAAGAGAGGGACGCGATGCTGCTTCGCTCCCTCGCCCCGCTTGCGGGGAGAGGGTGGGGTGAGGGGGACTCTCCGCGAGAACGGTGAGAGTTGGACTCGCGGAGAGTCCCCCTCACCCGGAATTTGCTGTCGCAAATCCCGGCCTCTCCCCGCAGGCGGGGAGAGGCGACGAGCACCGCCTCCACCTCGACAAATCAGCTTGGAATAACTCTCATTCTTGTGCCCCGCTTGCCCCTGCTTCGCAAACTGAGTTATCTTGGCCTGGCCTCAGCTTTCCTGAGGGTCTTGCATAAGGGTCTTGCATTTGCGGCGGCTGCTGTTTCTCAACGGCATCAAGGCATTCGAGGCGGCGGCGCGGACCGGCAGCTTTGCCGCGGCCGGGCTCGAGCTGAACGTGTCGGCGGCCGCGGTCAGCCGCATGGTGCATCTGCTGGAAGAGCGGCTCGGCGTCGCGCTGTTCGAGCGCAAGGCCAACAAGCTGGTGCTGACGCAGGCCGGCCGTGCCTATCAGAGCGGGCTGACGCCGATCTTCGACGCGCTGGCCAGCCTCACCGCGCAGGTGACGGCGCCGGCAAGCGTGCGCGTGCTCACCATCGGCGTCGGCCACACCTTTGCGATGCGCTGGCTGATCCCGCGGCTGTCGGAGTTCCGCAGCGAGGAGCCCGACATCGAGGTGCGCTTCACCACCGGCGGCGCATCCGTGCCGTTCGGCGAGGACTGGAGCTGCGGCATCAAGCTCGGCACCGGCGATTGGCCCGGCCTCGTCGCCGAGCCGCTGTTCGCCGGCGACCTCACCCCGGTCTGCGTGCCGCGCCTCGCGAGCGGGCTGAAGCGCCCGGCCGATCTCAAGGGCCCCAGCCTGATCCGGGTCGAACATTCGCCCGAGGACTGGCCGATCTGGCTGAAGGCCGCAAACCTCCCCCGCATCAATCCGCGCGGACCTGAGTTCCAGTTCTACGGCCAGGCGCTGCAGGCCGCGGCCGACGGGCTCGGCATCGCCATGGGCATCCGCCCCTATATCGACGACGACCTCGCCGCCGGCCGGCTGGTCGCCCCGTTCGATCTCTCGGTGCCCAAGGGCATGCGCTGGTACCTGCTCTATCGCAGCTTCCAGACCGAGCAGCGCGACTTCGCCGCGTTCCGCCGCTGGATCATGCGCGCGGCGGCGGAACCCGCCGCCCGGCCGGTGAAGCGGATCGGCCGTACGGCCGCGCGGAACTGACGCGAGAGCAAAAAAGCCGGCCGCCTGTGAACGGCTTCACATCCCGAAATCCGCAATCGTGGTCCCCTGACCCTCCAACAAGACACGTACGGAACACTTTGGGGACGACCATGACGACCCTCTACGACGGCTTTGACATCGAATCCTTCGAGGCTGGCAAAGGCCTCTGGCACGCCCGCATTCGCCGCGCCGATCTCAGCCCGCTCGCCATCGACGGCGTGCTGTTTCCGGCCATGGAGGTCGGTTTCGCCTGGCCCGATCAGAACGCTGCGATCGCCGACGCCAAGCACCACATCGACCGCTTCCGCCGGCGCACCGACAGCGACGACGAATAAGCGGGCGGGACGACCAGCCAACCAGGGACAGCGCAGCGTAAAGGGGGACAAACCGGTCATGTCAGTCATCGAATTCGAAGACGCGCCGCGGCCGAGGATCTACACCCGCGCCGTGCTGTCCAACTGCCCGGAATGCAACGGCGATCTCGCGGTGCTCCGCGTGATCGGCGGACGCGCCGGATGCGAGTACTGGACCATGCGCTGCACCGATTGCGGCGGCATCCATCTCGACATCCTCGAGCCCTATCAGGCCGGCGAGGACGACGAAGGTCCGCTGCCGGCGGCCTGAGGCCCTACCCTGCTGCCAACCTGCTGTCAGCAGCCTGCATAGCGGGCGGCATTCGCCCTTTATTGCGCGACTGACTCGTCCCATATTCGCCTCATGGCGAAGAAACCAGCATCCCCCGACAAATCCGGCAAAACCCCGAAAACCAAGACCCCGAACTCGAAGGCGCACCGCCCGGACGTGCAGCCGATCGGGCCAGCTCTGGCCGAGCTGCTCAATCCCGCGATCAATCGCGGCGATGCCGGGCTGGGATCGGGCACCGGCTTGCAGCCGCCGCCGGACAATTCGCGCGACCGCCGCGCCGGGGGCGAGGCCGCCGCGCATCGCGCGCGGGCTTCGACGCCGAAGGAATTTCCGCAGGACAACACCAGACCGACGCCGCTGCGCCCCAATCCGCAGCCGCCGGGCGCCCGTGCCTCGACCGAGGGTTTTGACGAGGCTCCGCAGGCCAATTACGGAACCGCCGCCACGATCCCGACGCTCGATCCGGAACTGGCGCGGCAGCTTGGATTGCCTACCGAGGAGGACGATGCCGAGGCGCTGGCGCGGCCGCCGCGCAGCAAGATGGAGGCGCTCGGCGTCAAGGCGACCGCCGATGCGTTGGAATCGCTGATCCGCGAGGGCCGGCCGGAGTTCCGCAAGGACGACGGCTCGACGAAAGTGTGGACGCCACACCGGCCGCCGCGCCCGGAAAAGTCCGAAGGCGGCGTGCGCTTCGAGATCAAATCGTCCTACGAGCCGCGCGGCGACCAGCCGACCGCGATCGCCGAGCTGGTCGAAGGCATCAATCGCAACGATCGTTCGCAGGTGCTGCTGGGCGTCACCGGCTCGGGCAAGACCTACACCATGGCACAGGTGATCGAGAAGACGCAGCGCCCCGCCCTGATCCTGGCGCCGAACAAGACGCTCGCCGCCCAGCTCTATGGCGAGTTCAAGAACTTCTTTCCCGACAACGCGGTCGAGTATTTCGTCAGCTATTACGACTACTATCAGCCAGAGGCGTATGTCCCTCGCACGGACACCTACATAGAAAAGGACTCCTCGATCAACGAGCAGATCGACCGCATGCGCCACTCGGCGACGCGCGCGCTGCTCGAACGCGACGACGTCATCATCGTCGCCTCGGTGTCCTGCATCTACGGTATCGGCTCGGTCGAGACCTACACCGCGATGACCTTCGCCCTGAAGAAGGGCGAGCGCATCGACCAGCGCCAGCTCATCGCCGACCTCGTCGCGCTGCAATACAAGCGCACCCAGGCCGATTTCACCCGCGGCACCTTTCGCGTGCGCGGCGACGTCATCGACATCTTCCCGGCGCACTATGAGGACCGGGCCTGGCGCGTGAATTTGTTCGGCGACACCATCGAGACCATCGAGGAATTCGATCCGCTCACCGGCCACAAGCAGGACGAGCTCGAATTCATCAAGATGTACGCCAATTCGCACTATGTGACGCCGCGCCCGACGCTGGTGCAGGCGATCAAGTCGATCAAATCAGAGCTGAAGCAGCGGCTCGACCAGCTCAACAACCAGGGCCGCCTGCTGGAAGCGCAGCGGCTAGAGCAGCGCACCACCTTCGACCTCGAGATGATGGAGGCGACGGGAAGCTGCGCCGGCATCGAAAACTATTCGCGCTACCTCACCGGACGCCGTCCCGGCGAGCCGCCGCCGACGCTGTTCGAATACGTCCCCGACAACGCGCTGATCTTCGCCGACGAAAGCCACGTCACGATCCCGCAGATCGGCGCCATGTTCCGCGGCGACTTCCGCCGCAAGGCAACGCTGGCCGAATACGGCTTCCGCCTGCCCTCCTGCATGGACAACCGCCCGCTCCGCTTCGAGGAATGGGACATGATGCGGCCACAGACCATCGCGGTGTCGGCGACGCCGAGCGCCTGGGAGCTGAACGAGAGCGGCGGCGTGTTCGTCGAGCAGGTCATTCGCCCCACGGGACTGATCGATCCGCCGGTCGATATCCGCCCGGCCCGCACCCAGGTCGACGACCTCGTCGGCGAGGTCCGCGCCACCGCGCAGGCCGGCTATCGCTCGCTGATCACCGTGCTCACAAAACGCATGGCGGAGGACCTCACGGAATATCTGCATGAGCAGGGCATTCGCGTCCGCTACATGCACAGCGACATCGACACCATCGAGCGCATCGAGATCATCCGCGATTTGCGTCTCGGCGCGTTCGACGCGCTGGTCGGCATCAACCTGTTGCGCGAAGGCCTCGACATTCCCGAATGCGCGCTGGTCGCCATTCTCGACGCCGACAAGGAAGGCTTTTTGCGCAGCGAGACCTCGCTGATCCAGACCATCGGCCGCGCCGCGCGCAACGTCGACGGCAAGGTCATCCTCTACGCCGACCAGATGACGGGCTCGATGGAGCGCGCCATCGCGGAAACCAACCGGCGCCGCGAAAAACAGGTCGAGTACAACACCGCCAACGGCATCACGCCGGAGAGCGTGAAGAAGCAGATCGGCGACATCCTCAACTCCGTCTACGAGCGCGACCACGTGCTGGTCGAGGTCGGCGGCCACGACATGACCGACGACGTCATCTCGATCGGACACAATTTCGAAGCCGTGCTCGCCGATCTCGAAACGCGGATGCGCGAGGCCGCCGCCGACCTGAACTTCGAGGAAGCCGCGCGCCTGCGCGACGAAGTCAAGCGCCTGCGCGCCACGGAGCTCGCCGTGGTGGACGATCCCACAGTCAAGCAGCGCGCCGTCACCGGCAAGGCGGGAGCTTATGCCGGCAGCAAGAAGTACGGCGATGCCGCCAACCTGCCGGTCAGCGCGATGAAGAAGAAAACCGTCGGCTCTGCGCTGAAGGCCAGCGGCGGCGGCAGCGGCTCGAAGGTGCACAAGCCGCATCTCGACGAGATGCACGGCCCGGAATCGCTGCCCTACCGCGAGAAGCAGACGCTGCCCTCGAAGCCGTTCGGCAGCACGAGCCGGATCATCCAGCCGACGGACTCACGGCAGTCAGGGCCGGAGTTTGGACCGGCGCCGAAGTCGACGGGCGGGATGCCCGGGCGAAGGGGTGGGTGGAAGAAGAGGTAGGACGTCCGCACGTCGTGGCTATGGATTGTCAGTTGCGCAATTGCGCGTCTGGCCCCACCGCTTGGCGGCGCCACGGACGTCTCTCTCACCCCGCGATCGTCGCCAGCAACGACAGCAGCAGCACTGAGGCCATGAGCTGCATCGACGTCGCGGGCTTGGCGCGCCAATGGGCGATCTTTTCGGAGAAGGACAGGCCGGCGTCGAAGAACACGGCTTCGTAGCCGCTCCTCAGCTTCGGGAATGCCGAGGCGGCCGCGATGACGAGGATGCTGTAGAAGACCGACGCCAGCGCGATGGTGAGCGCGTGGCTGCCGCCGTGATCATGACCCAGCAACTTCACCATCAGCGATGCCGCGGCGAAGATCGGAAAGCCCTGCAGGATGGTGGTGAGAGCGAAGCCTTCGAGCCAGTTCAAGGGGGCGGGCTTCGATATGGTGACGAACGGCATGATGCTCACCCCACGCTCGCCGTCACCACCGCCATCACCGACAGCAGCAGTACGATGGTGACGAGCTGGAGCGAGGCGACGGGGTGGGTGCGCCAGGCCGTAATCTTGTCGGACAGCGACAGATGGGCCTCGAAGAATTTCGGCTCGTAGATTGTCTTGAAGAAGGCCGGGAAGCTGGGGCCGAAGGTCACGGCGAGCATCGCGTGGGCGAACGAGGCGATGGCGACGAAGATGGCGACGCCGGGGTCACCGGAGAGATCGTGGTTGCCGGCGAGCTTGAGCAGGAAGGCGGCGGCGGCGAAGGTCGGGAAGCTCTGCAGGATCGCGGTCAGCGCGAGGCCTTCGATCGCGTTGTGCAGGCGGGACTTTCTGGCAGTGGCGATGGCAGCCATGGCACGTCTCCCTGATGACATTGGGACGACGATAGCCGCAGGGTGAGGCCCGGGATGTGAGTTGGCTCACGCATTGGCCCCTCTCCGCGGGGGCGTGTCAGAGCTGGCGGAAGAACACGAGGTAGATGGCAAGGCCGATCGTCGAGAACGACAGCAGGACGCCGAGCCAATTGTATTTGACGCCCTGCGCGTGGGACGCATTTCTGATGAAAGCGCTGAAGAAGCACAGGAACAGGATTGCGAGGACGACACCCCACGAGAGCTTCCCGACGTCCATTGTCCCCTCGCCTGGCTCAACTCCAGCGCTAGCGACTGGAATTTACCATCAGGGCATGCCGGGTCAAAGAGGGACCGGGCGAGGTTTTCCGCGGTGTTACAGCTTCCCCTGCCCGTTCATCTGGCTCTGCTGCTGGCGCTGCCTCTCCTGCTCCTTGGCATGGTGGCGGCCGTAGAGGCAGCCGGCGGCGGCGCCCAGCATGCCGTGGTGGCCGGCATAGTGGCCGGCGACCCCGCCGACGATGGCGCCCTTGATGCAGCCCTTGGCATTGGCAGCGGAGGTCGCGCCGAGCATGAGCAGGGCGGCGGTCACGGTGAGAAGCATGGATTTCATCGGTGGAAGTCTCCTGATGCGATGCCGGCATCTCAACGAGCAGCGGCAGGTCCGGGTTCCCTTGCGCTGCGCGCCGGCCGATGGGCGCGCGGCGCCATCAGGGCAGCCGGGGTCGCTCGAATTCTGGCAGGCGAACAGGCGCGCAACCCGCAATTGCACCCCCATGAACCGGGCATTGCGCCCGCGCGTCCTAAGCTGCAAGCACCCTGTGTTTTTGCGGATTGATGGATCCGCGAGGCCGGCGGTAGCGTTCACCATCACGGCCGATGAGGGCGGGAGCAGCATGACGGTTGAATCGCTGAACAGGCAACGCGTGCTGCATCTGCTCGATACCTTTGCGCGCGGCGACATCGAGGCCGCGCTGGCCTGCTGCACCGACGACGTCGACTTCCTCACCCATGCGCCGATCGACGTGCTGCCGCACATGGTGCCGCGCCACGGCAAGGCCGAGCTGCGCGAGCTCTGGCAGACGATCTGGTCGCGCTATTCGGAGGTCCGCTACAAGGCGCCGCATATCGTCGCCGAGGGCGACGCGGTGGCGACCTACATGCACACCTATTTCACCAAGCGCAGCAACGACCGCATCGTGCAATTCGACATGGCGGTGTTCTACACCTTCCGCGGCGGACTGGTGGCGGAGATCCGCGAGATCATCGATTCCTACGATCTGGTGCAGCAGGTGCTCGAGCGCGAGATCGGGCCGTTGATCACCAGCGCGCGGGCGGATTGATTCTTCCCGTCCTTCCTGGAACCCGCCCTGGACCCGGGAGATTACGGGGTTCTATTGCGAATCTCACATTTCGCCATCAATTGTGCATTGCGAAAACGTGAATTGCGTTTTGGCCGAAATCCCCTACTTTGTTCGTATACAAACGAGTTGAGCCCCGGCACCTTACTGTGCATGGGGTTGTTTTCCGTTTCTTTCGCAAGTCAGCTTCAGGATTGCCAAAAATGACAGAGCACAGCCTCTGGCGTTTCTCGCGCGCGTTGCACCGCGCGATCAACGACCGGCATTTCGCGGATATCGAGGCCCTGATCGACGAGGACGTCGAATGGGCACTCTACGGCCCGATCGACATGTTTCCGTTTCTCGGCGCGCGCCAGGGCAAGGACGCCGTGCTCGACGTCATCCGCCAGCTCGCCGACAATTTCCAGGTTCGCCGCTTCGACCGCGAGAGCATCATGCTCGGCGTCGATTCCGCCGCCTCCATGGTGCGCTATTCGCTGACGGCACTGGATTCCCACAAGCCGATCAGCCTGCGGGTCGCGCAGTTCGCCCAGTTCAGAGCCGGCAAGCTGGTCAGCATGCGCGTCCTGATCGACACCTTCGATCTGGTCGAGCAGGCACTCGGCCGCGCCATTCACCTGCCGAAGATGACCAGCGTCGGCTGACGGAATACCAACGGGCCCCAATCCGGGACCGATGACGATGCCGGCTGCGACGTCCTGGCCTCCAGCCCCGCCGGATGCCGTCGCAGCAAGTCGCTCGTGATCGGGCGCGCGCCTTTCGCGCGGCCCGTTGGTTCGTTGCCCTGAAGGCGCCGCCACAATTTCGCAACGATGGACCAGCATTTTCAGCGCGGAATGGCGCATGGTCTTTGCCGACCGCCGATATATATTGTCGGACAGCAATGCGCTGGGGTTGCGGGCAGGACGATGGAATTCTCGAGGGGTTTTGGCTGGACCAGGCTGCCGGTGCTGGCGGCCGCATTCATTTTGGGCTCGGTGCTGACGGTCTCGGCGCAGATCATTCCACCCTTCTCCCCTCCAGCGGCCCCCGCTGACGACGAGGCCGAGACAGAGGCCGTTGCGGAGGCTCCCGACGTCAACGACCCCGACGTGATGAAGGGCATCGACGTCGACAAGCTCGACTGGAGCCAGCTCGCGGTCGATGCCGGCACCGGCATTGACCCCATGGCCGCCAAAAAGCGCGCCCAGGCCGCCGGCAGGGACGGACTGGACTGGTCGTCGAACCAGAATGCGAACGGCTCCTCGGCGGTGACGGTGAAGCAGTCGGTATTCGAATTCTGGGATACGCGGGTCGGCGCCGACCTGACGGTGGCGAGCGAGCCGAGGACGATGTCCGAGCTGCTGGCGCAGAAGGCCAGCAATGGCGGCAACCTGCCGCAATCCTCTGGCAGCGCCTGGGCGACGGCAACCGCGCCCGGCGCGGGCGTGATCTGGGACAAGACCGCGGTGGAAGCCCGCGTCGATCCCGGCTCGGAACAGAGCAAGATCGGGGCCTCGCTGACCAAATCGGTGCCGCTGTCGGGCGATACCTCGCTGACGCTGCAGAACGGCTACAGCGTCAACCAGCAGGGCACCAGTGCAGTCCCCGGCATCGGCGGCCACATCACCACCCGCAATTACGAGACAGACCAGTCCGCCAAGGTCACGCTCAGCGACGCCGGCACCAGCATCAGCGCCGGCCAGACGCTGTCGACCACCGACGACAAATGGCTGCGCAAGGTCGGCGCCGAGCAAAAGCTGTTCGACAACGTCACCGTCTCCGGCTCGGTCGGCGAGACCTCGCAGGGCGCGATCAACAAGAGCGTGACGGCCGGCTTCAAGAAGAGCTGGTAGCGGCCTCGGCGCCTTCCCTCATCCCGAAGGCGCATTGCGGCGTTCACACTCTGCTAACCATACGCCACGGCAAAGCCCCCGAATCGTCCGCCCTTGCCGTATCTCGGCCAAGTTGCGGTCAAATTCCGACGCCCTAGTCAGGCTGACCGAATTCGTCGTGCGGGGGACACTCGCGCTGCGCTCAACGCGAACAGGGGAACAACGATGAACGCCATGCGTCCGGAAAAGATCGAAGGCACCGAGACCGAGACGGTCGACACCAACCTCGCCGCCGTGACGGAAGTCGAGGCCGGCATCCGCGACTTCGTCCGCAACGACATCGCCTATCTGCGCCGTCCGGCGGCGACCACCACCAGCGACGCGCCGCCGCTCGACCCGAGCGCGGAAGCCACCGTCAACAACGTCAACTCGCTGATCCAGCGCGTTGCCGGCACCTCGCTCGCCGAGATCGAGAACCTAATCTCGGAGCTCGAGAGCCTGCGCGACCTGCTGCACGCCGAAGGCCAGCGCGTCCAGCGCGAGATCTCCGGCTATGCCCAGCTCAGCCAGGCCGCGATGAAGTCGACCCGCATGATTTCCGACAACGTCGCGCAGTGGAAGCGCGCCGCCGACGGTCTGCGGAATAGCTGATCGCACGACGAAAGCATCACCGAACCGCCGCGCTCCGCAAGGGGCGCGGCGGTTTTGATTCCGGCGGTCTCGTGCCCCGGACGCGGTGCGGCACGCAGTGACGCGCCGCAGAGCCGGGGCCCATGCCTCAGTCGAAATGGCTTCGAGATGGGCCCCGGCTCTGCGCGGCAGCGCAAGAGCGCTCCAGCGCGTCCGGGACACGAGAGTATGGCTTGAACCCTCCGCCCATCCCCAACGACTAATGCCCAGCGCCGGCAGCCTTGCCGCCGGGCTTGGGGACATGTCACATGGAAAGCATTCGGCCCGACACCACGGACCCAATCCCGTTGCGGCCCGCGCCGAATCAATTCGGCACGATCATGCTGCGCTTTGTCGGGTTGCTGGCGGTTGCGATCGCCGTCCTGGCGTTCGTCTATAGCCGCTGAGCTGCGGCGGCCGGATACCGGCCGCGAAAGATGAACGAACTCTTACCGGCTCGCGTCGACGGCCGAGGCTTCCAGGGTGTAGGCGCCATCGGCATAGCCCTTCACCACCATGCCGGCGACCAGCATCACGGCCAGCGTCGCCGTCGCGAAGATGAATCCAACAAACTTGAGTGCGCCGCGATCAGCCATGGTCCTCGTCCCCTGTCGTCTGCCCAATTCGTTTCAAATAGACAGCGACAGGTTCATAATTAGTTAGCAACTGACTGGTTCCGCCAAACTGCTTCGCGGTAACCATGTCGCGCAGGCTTATGGCAGCGGTCCCGAAACGCGTCCATAGCGCGCGGGCAACACTCGCGCACTGATTTGGACCGTTCATCTTGGAACGAATCTAACCGCCCGTGCGCGTCGGCACGAAGGCTGAAGCCGTGATGGAGTAGACCTCCTCACCGCGCTGGTTGGTGCCGGTGGTGCGAGCGGTCAGGATGCCCCAGCCGGGGCGCGAGGCTGAGGTGCGCTTGTCGATGACGACATTGACGTAAGCGACGGTGTCGCCGGCGAGCACCGGCCGGATCCAGCGCAGGTCGCGAAAGCCCGGCGACGGGCCCCACACCGCAATCTCCTCGCCGCGCGCTGCGGCTTCGCGCGCCAGGCGCTGGCCGTCGGCGACAAGCAGGCTCATGCAGGCCGAGCCGACATGCCAGCCGGAGGCCGCGAGTCCGCCGAACAGCGAGTTCTTGCCCTCCTCCTCGTCGAGATGAAATCGCTGCGGATCGAACTTGGCGGCGAACGTCTTGATGGCCTCCGCCGTGAACGTATAGGCGCCGATCTCGCGGCGCTGGCCGATCTCGATGTCGTCGAAGAACCGCATCAGACCGTCCCCTCGCGCCGCTTGATCAGGATCGGCGAGGTCATCTCGGCGAGCGCCTGCCCAGCCGCGTTGCGCGCGGTGCATTTGAACTTGACGATGCCAAGCTCGGGCCGGCTCTTCGAGGTGCGAGCTTCCAGCACGTCGACATCGAGCGTGAGGTCGTCACCGGGCCGCAAGGGCGACAGCCATCGCACTTCGTCGACACCGGGAGATCCCAGCGAAGCGGCGCGGGTGATGAAACCGTCGGCCATCATCCTCATCATCAGCGAGCAGAGGTGCCAACCCGAGCCGGACAGGCCGCGCAGCATGCTCTTGCTGGCAGCCTCCTCGTCCAGATGCATCGGCTGCGGATCGAACTCGGCGGCAAAGGCCAGAATCTCGTCGCGGGTGACATGGCGCGGGCCGAACGTGCCGAACCGGCCGGGCGGAAAATCTTCGAAGGTCAGGGTCATCTTGGGAAAGCTTTGCGGGAATGACAGATTGTGGCCGCACTTTGCGGCAATCTCAACCCGCCGGCCCGCATGGCTCGTGCTACATACGGGGCGGCGGCGGCCTTGAGTCGGCCCCATCGAGGGCCGGGACCTGAGTGCCAAGGCCGGTTTGCGGGCCGATTTGTCCTGGGGAGAGCAATGTTTTCATTCAGCGACCTTTTCCAATGGGACCGCTTCATCACGCCGACGATCATCAAGACCTTCTATTGGCTGGTGATCGCGCTGATCTGCCTGTTCGGCCTCTCCGGCATCTTCTCAGGGCTCGCGGCAATGGCGATCAGCCCGTTTGGCGGCTTCCTGGTGCTGCTGTCGTCGATCGCCAGCGTCGTCGTCGGCATCGTGTTCTCGCGCATCGTCGCCGAGCTGATCCTGATCGTGTTCCGCATCAACGAGCATCTCGGTGCGATCCGGGACCAGGGCGGCGGGATGCGGTGAGGCTCTCGTGTCCCGGACGCGGCGCGGCATGAAATGACGCGACGCAGAGCCGGGACCCATGCATCCGCAATCAAGACTCCTGGGCCGCGGCTCTGCAGCGCACCGCTGAAGAAGCGCTGCGCCGCGTCCGGGCCACGAGAGCGCCTGTTACGTATTGAACCTGAAATGCATCACGTCGCCATCGGCGACGACGTATTCCTTGCCTTCGAGCCGGAGCTTGCCGGCATCGCGCGCGCCGGCTTCGCCGCCGAGCGCGACGTAATCCTCATACGCGATCGTCTCGGCGCGGATGAAGCCCTTCTCGAAATCGGTGTGGATCACGCCGGCAGCCCCGGGCGCCTTGGTGCCGCGATGGATGGTCCATGCGCGCGCTTCCTTCGGGCCTACGGTGAAGTAGGTGATGAGGTCGAGCAACGTGTAGCCGGCGCGGATCAGGCGATCGAGGCCGGCTTCTTCGAGACCCAGCGTCTCCAGGAAATCGGCGCGCTCCTCGCGCGAGATGGTGGCGATCTCGGATTCGATCTTGGCGGAGATGACGACGGCGACGGCGCCTTCCTTGGCGGCCTGGTCCTGCACGGCTTTCGAGAACGCATTGCCCGTCGCGGCCGAGCCTTCCTCGACGTTGCAGACATAGAGCACCGGCTTGGACGACAACAGGCCGAGCATGCCGAAAGCACGCTCCTCCTCCGCCTTGCGCTCGACGAGACGCGCCGGCTTGCCCTCGCGCAGCAGCACCAGGGTGCGGTTGACGAGGTCGAGCTGCTCCTTGGCGTCCTTGTCGCTGCCCTTGGCCTTCTTGGTGAGGTTGTCGACGCGCTTCTCGAGGCTGTCGAGATCGGCGAGCATCAGCTCGGTCTCGATGGTCTCGATGTCGGCGAGCGGGGCGATCTTGCCCTCGACATGGGTGATGTCGGAATCCTCAAAGCAGCGCACCACATGTGCGATGGCGTCGACCTCGCGAATGTTGGCCAGAAACTGGTTGCCGAGGCCTTCACCCTTGGAGGCGCCGCGGACGAGACCCGCGATGTCGACGAAGGTCAGCCGGGTCGGGATGATCTGGCCGGACTTGGCGATCGCCGCCAGCTTGTCGAGCCTGGGGTCCGGCACCGCAACTTCGCCGACGTTCGGCTCGATGGTGCAGAACGGATAGTTCGCGGCCTGCGCCGCGGCCGTCTCGGTCAGCGCATTGAACAAGGTCGACTTGCCGACATTGGGCAGTCCGACGATTCCGCATTTGAAACCCATGATGGTCCTGGCCTCCGCGCTACGCGCGCAAATGTCTTCCGAACTCGTCATGCGCGGGCTTGACCCACGCATCCATCGTCTTCGCAGGATGGATCGCCGGATCAAGTCCGGCGATGACCGATGTTATTCCTTGCCATTCTCGTCCTTGGTCAAAAATCCCTTCGCCTGCATGGCGAGATGCACCCTGTTGGCGAAAGTCGCGTCCGTGCCCTTGGCCACCAGGCCTGCGTGCTCGGCCACCGCCTCGCACAACGTCGCCACCCAGTCGTTGTCGGCCTTGGCGAAGTCCGACAGCACGTGGCCGTGCACCAGCTCCTTGACGCCGGGATGACCGATGCCGAGACGCACGCGGCGATAGTCGTTGCCGATATGCGCCGAGATCGAACGCAGGCCGTTATGGCCGGCGATGCCGCCGCCGATCTTCACCCGCACCTTGCCCGGCGGCAGTTCGAGCTCGTCATGGAACACGGTGATGTCGCCAGGGACGATCTTGAAGAAGCTTGCGGCGTCCTGCACGGCACGGCCGGAATCGTTCATGTAGGTCGTCGGCTTGAGCAGGATCACGCGCTCAGTGCCGAGCGTGCCTTCCGAGGTCTCGCCCTGAAAACGGCGGCGCCATGGTGCGAAACCATGACGCAGCGCGATTTCGTCGACGGCCATGAAGCCGATATTGTGCCGGTTGCGTGCGTATTTCGCGCCGGGATTGCCGAGCCCAACAAAGAGTCGCATGACGCGGCGCGCCCTCGCTCGGCGCGCGATCGAGGACCGCGCGCCAGCCTTGAGAGATTACTTCTTCTTGTCGCCGCCGGCAGGAGCCTTGGCAGCAGCCGCCGGAGCCGCAGCACCCGCGGCAGGAGCCGCACCAGCCGCCGGAGCAGCCGCAGCAGCGCCGGGAGCTGCAGCCGCAGCCGCAGCCTTCTGCTCTTCGGCATAGCCGGACGGCGGCACGATGGTGACGAGGGTCGCGTCCTCGCGGGTCAGCGCCTTCACGCCGTTCGGCAGCTTGACGTCGGACAGATGCAGCGAGTGACCGATTTCCAGCGAGCCGACATCGGCCTCGATGTACTGCGGAATGCTCTCGACGCCGCATTCGAGCTCGATCGCGTGGGCGACGATGTTGACGGTGCCGCCGCGCTTCACGCCCGGGGACGCTTCCGACTTCACAACATGCAGGGGCACGCTGATACGGATGGTAGCGCCTTCGCCGAGCCGCATGAAATCGACATGGATCGGGAAGTCCTTGACCGGATCGAGGTGATAGTCGCGCGGAATCACGCGGTGCTTCTTGCCCTCGAGATCGATGTCCACCAGCGTGGTCAGGAACCGGCCGGCGAGGATGCGCTGGCGCAGTTCGCGATCTTCGATCGAGATCGTGACGGGGGGCTGGTTGTTGCCATAGATCACTCCGGGCACGCGCCCGGCGCGACGCTCAGCCCGGGCGGCCCCCTTGCCGCTCTTCGGACGTGCGGTCGCCTTCAATTCCTTGACGGTCGTCGCCATGTCGTTAAGTCCTTGTTTTTGCAAAAGTTAATGGGCCGCAGCGCGGCCCATGGCATAGCTCGCAGCAAGCCTCCAGGGGTGCGGGGGCCACGAACTTGGCGGGCTTTTACCCGGAAGACGCGGAAATGACAAGGAGAATGGGCCGGGAATGGCATCCCTTGTAGCCCGGATGGAGCGCAGCGAAATCCGGGACCTGCCCACCGTTGGAACTGACCCGGATTGCGCTGCGCTCCATCCGGGCTACGAGACCGAGGTTATCCCCCGAGCTTGGCCTCCAGCGCCGCGATGCGCGCCTTCAGCGCCTCGTTCTCCTCGCGCGCCAGGCGGGCCATGTCCTTGACCGCCTCGAACTCCTCGCGCTTGACCAGATCCATGTCGCGCAGGAATTTTTCGGCCTGGGTGCGCATCACGGTGTCGAACTCGCGCTTGACGCCCTGGGCGGCACCGGCAGCATCGTTCATCAGGCGGCCGATCTCGTCGAAAAACCGGTTGTTGGTCTGGGTCATGTCGGTCTCCGATAAACTTTGCGCGAACTCTCCGAAACACAATGGCAATCCAAAGGGAGCGGTTCAAGGGCCGCGAGGTGGTATCCTTGTCATGCTCCGGTTTCCTTGCAATCGTACTCAACGTCCCTGCATAAGAAGAATCCCAGGGCGTCTGCCGGCGCTCGACCGCCGCGATCTCGCTTGGAAATAGAAGGCGCGATGCCCTTTCTGCTCATCGACTTCCCCGCCTTCAAGCCGATCGCGCTCGAGATCGGCCCGTTCGCGATCCGCTGGTATGCGCTGGCCTATATCTGCGGCATCGTGTTCGGCTGGCTCTATGCGCGCTCGCTGCTGAAGAAAGAGCGCCTGTGGGGCGGCCCGGCACCGATGTCGCTGGTGCAGATCGACGACTTCATCCTCTGGGTCACGCTCGGCATCATCCTCGGCGGCCGCACCGGCTACGTGCTGTTCTACAATCTGCCCTTCTTCATCGATCATCCCGCCGCGATCTTCAGATTGTGGGAGGGCGGCATGTCTTTCCACGGCGGCTTCCTCGGCTGCGTCGTCGCGGTGATGTGGTTTGCCTATCGCAACAACATTCCGATCCTGTCGCTCGGCGACATCACCACTGCTGTCGCCCCGGTGGGGCTGCTGCTCGGACGCATCGCCAATTTCATCAACGGCGAATTGTGGGGCCGCGCCACCGATGCCAGCCTGCCCTGGGCGATGATCTTCCCCAACGATCCCACGCAGCTGCCGCGTCATCCGAGCCAGCTCTATCAGGCCGGCATGGAGGGCCTCCTGCTGTTCACGGTGCTCGCGATCATGATCCGTTGCGGCGCCCTGAAGCGGCCGGGCATGATCCTCGGCGCCTTCATCCTGGTCTATGGCCTGGCCCGGATCGCCGGAGAGCATTTCCGCGAACCGGACCCGCAACTCGGCTTCCTCTGGGGCGGATTAACCATGGGCATGCTGTTGTCGATCCCGATGCTTATCGTCGGCGGTGTACTTATTGTATTGGCGGTCAGGCGCGGTGCGCCGAAGCCGCTCGAGGCCAACAGTTAATTCCTTTCGAGAAGATTGCCGTGACCGAACAGCCGCTGCTCAACGAGATCAAGGCGCTGATCAAATCCTCAGGCCCGATGCCGGTCTGGCGCTACATGGAACTGTGCCTGATGCATCCGCGTCATGGCTACTACGTCTCGCGCGATCCGCTCGGGCGTGAGGGCGACTTCACCACCGCGCCCGAAGTCAGCCAGATGTTCGGCGAGCTCCTGGGGTTGTGGACCGCCTCGGTGTGGAAGCAGATGGGCTCGCCGCAGTTTTTGCGGCTGATCGAGCTCGGGCCCGGCCGCGGCACAATGATGGCGGACGCGCTGCGCGCGCTCCGCGTGCTGCCGCCGCTGTACCAGGCACTCCACATCCACATGGTCGAGGTCAATCCCGTGCTGCGCGAGCGGCAGGGTGCGACGCTGTCCGCGGTACGCAACATCTCCTGGCACGACAGCATCGACGACGTGCCGGAGGGGCCGAGCATCATCCTCGCCAACGAATATTTCGACGTGCTGCCGATCCACCAGATGGTCCGCCACGAGACCGGCTGGCACGAGCGCGTGATCGAGATCGACGGCAACGGAAAGCTCCAATTCGGCGTGGCGCCGGAGCCGACGCCGCGCTTCGACGTGCTGCTGCCGCCCTTGGTGCGCGCCGCGCCCGTCGGCGCCGTGTTCGAATGGCGGCCCGACGGCGAGATCATGAAGCTCGCCACGCGCGTGCGCGACCAGGACGGCGCGGCGCTGATCATCGACTACGGCCACTTACGCAGCGATGCCGGCGACACCTTCCAGGCGATCGCGCGTCACACCTTCGCCGATCCCCTGAAGGCGCCCGGGCAGGCCGACGTCACCGCCCATGTCGATTTCCAGGCGCTGGCGGGTGCGGCCGAGGCTGTCGGCGCGCGCGTGCACGGGCCGGTGACGCAGGGCGACTTCCTCAGGCGGATCGGCATCGACACCAGGGCCGCCGCCCTCATGCAGAAGGCGACGCCGGAAGTGGCCACCGACATTTCGATTGCCCTCAAGCGCCTGACGGAAACCGGGCGCAGCGGCATGGGCTCGATGTTCAAAGTGCTCGGCATCTCCGAGCCGCGGCTGACGGGCATTGCCGGCCTCAGCGATCTCGAACCGGCCGGAGACGATTGATGACCCTCACCTCGTCGCTGCTGTCGGCCGTCCCCGGACTGCGCCACGCATTCTTCACCCGCGAAGGCGGCGTCTCCGGCGGCATCTATTCCGCGCTGAACGGCGGGCTCGGCTCCAGCGACGATCAGAGCCTGGTCGCGGAGAACCGCCGCCGCATGGCCGCGCATGTCGGCGTCGCGGCGGATCGCTTCCTCAGCCTGCACCAGATCCACTCGCCCGACGTGCTCGTGGCGGAAGCGCCCTGGCCGGGCGGGCCGCGACCGAAGGGCGATGCGCTGGTCACGAAAACGCCCGGCATTGCGCTCGGGGTCTCCACCGCCGATTGCGGGCCGGTGCTGTTCGTCGATCCCAACGCGCGCGTGATCGGCGGCGCGCATGCGGGGTGGAAGGGCGCGCTGACCGGCGTGCTGGAGGCGACGATCACGGCGATGGAGACGCTCGGCGCCACGCGTGGCCGCATCATCGCCGCGATCGGCCCCTTGATCCGGCAGGAGAGCTACGAGGTCGGCAACGAGTTCGTCGCACGCTTCATCGAGGCGGACGCGGACAATGCGATGTTCTTCATCCCCTCGCGGCGCGAGGGACACGCGATGTTCGATCTCGCCGGCTTCATCCGCAAGCGGCTGGAAGGTGCCGGCATCCTGATGATCGACGATCTAGGCCTGGACACCTACGCCGACGAGCGCTTCTTCAGCTATCGCCGCTCGGTGCATCGCCAGGAGCCGGATTACGGCCGTCACGTCCACGCCATCGCGCTGGAAGCGTAAGGTCTCGTGCCCCGGCTCTGCGATCTCGATCTCGGCGACAATCTGGGTCCCGGCTCAGCGCAGCGGCACTGCGCGCCGCAACGCGTCCGGGACACGCACCGTTTTCCGGACCATCGCTTTGAAGGCTGCGCGCTCGAAGCGTGAACACACAGGCAACTCCGTGTCATTCCGGGGCGATGGTCCTGTGCGATGACAGTGGCCTGTGTCGCCCCTGCCCTAGACCTTAATCGATTTTAACGATATCGCTGCCCTCCATAATGAGGGACGCGTCATTCATCCTGGGCCGCGCGGGTTCGCGCGTGCTGGCGGTCATGCTGCTGGCGGCCTCAGCCGCGCTTGGCGGCTGCGCCGGCGGTGGTGGCGGCGCCGCCAATTCCTACGCCATGGCACCGAGCACCGGCTCGGGTGCGACGGTCGCCTTCGAATCGATCGACGGCCCGCCGCCGCAGGTGTTCGACCGCATGGTCGGCGTGCTCGACAGCGAATCCAAGCTGCGCAGCCTGTCCGTGGTCTCCCGCGAGGGGACGGCTGCCTATCGCGTGCGCAGCTATCTCTCCGCCCAGGTGGTGCGCGGAAAGACCGTGATCGCCTGGGTTTGGGACGTCTACGACGCCAACCAGCAGCGCGCGCTGCGCCTCTCCGGCGAGGAACCCACGTCCGCCAAGGGCGGCCGCGATCCCTGGGGCGCGGCCGACGACCTCGTGCTGCGGAAGATCGCCCAGGCCGGATTCAGCGGACTTTCCAACATGATCAACGGAACACCGGATGCACCTGGCGCAGCGCCAGGCTTGCGGGGACCGGCGGTGGCGAGCGTGATCAACGACGTCCCGGCGCCTGAGATGCCGAGCTCGGCGCTCGGCTATGCCGAGCGATAACCCCCGCTAAACCACGGCCCAAGAATTCCAGGACTCGCGGCCAAGCCGTTGGCCCGACTCAGGATTTTCAAAGGGAAAACGTAGCATCCCGGGTTGCCATCGCAGCCCTCGGCCTGATATTTCCTCGCCCGTCGTAACCGTGCTTCCAGTGGGATCTGAGATGTTGAACGTCGTATCCAGCAAAGCGCGGGAGGAAGCATCCATGTCGGGCAAGAACGGCTCCATCAAGCTCGTCGCCGGCAACTCCAATCCGGCCCTCGCCCAAGCCATCGCGCAGGGCCTGGACCTGCCGCTGACCAAGGCGGTGGTTCGGCGCTTCGCCGACATGGAGATCTTCGTCGAGATCCAGGAGAACGTCCGCGGCTCGGATGCCTTCATCATCCAGTCGACCTCGTTCCCGGCGAACGACCATCTGATGGAATTGCTGATCATCACCGACGCGCTGCGCCGCTCCTCGGCGCGCCGCATCACCGCGGTGCTGCCCTATTTCGGCTACGCGCGGCAGGACCGCAAATCGGGGTCGCGCACGCCGATCTCGGCCAAGCTCGTCGCCAATCTGATCACGCAGGCCGGCGTCGACCGCGTCATGACGCTCGACCTGCACGCCGGCCAGATCCAGGGCTTCTTCGACATCCCGACCGACAACCTCTATGCCGCGCCGCTGATGGTGCGCGACATCAAGGACAAGTTCGACCTCTCCAAGACGATGGTGATCTCGCCCGACGTCGGCGGCGTGGCCCGCGCGCGCGGCCTTGCCAAGCGGATCAACACCCCGCTCGCGATCGTCGACAAGCGCCGCGAACGTGCGGGCGAGTCCGAGGTCATGAACGTGATCGGCGACGTCGCCGGATACACCTGCATCCTGATCGACGACATCGTGGACTCCGGCGGCACGCTGGTGAACGCGGCCGACGCGCTGATCGCCAAGGGCGCCAAGGACGTCTACGCCTACATCACCCACGGCGTGCTCTCCGGCGGCGCGGCCGCCCGCATCACGAACTCCAAGCTGAAGGAGCTCGTGATCACCGACTCGATCCTGCCGACCGAGGCGGTGACCAAGGCGCCGAACATCCGAACGCTGCCGATCGCCAGCCTGATCTCGGACGCGATCGCGCGCACCGCGGCGGAAGAGTCGGTGTCGAGCCTGTTCGACTGATTTTTTCTCGTGCGGGTCTCGTAAGGTGGGCAAAGGCGCGACGCGCCGTGCCCACTTTTCCTTCTTTCGACGCCAGCGGCGCCTTATGCCGCAAAGGCCGGCAGCACCAGGTCCTGCAAGAGTGCGACCAGCACGGCCGCCTGCTCCTGGCCTGATCGCCTGTAGTTTCCGCAGTGGATCGCCACGGTGAGATCGCGCGTCGGGATGACATAGAGATACTGGCCGCCCCAGCCGACACCGCCGAACCAGTGCAGCGGTCGCGCGGTGGCGAAATCGCCCATGTACCAGTGATAGCCGTAATCGCGGCCAATCCGGATCGGGACGACCGGCGTGGTGACGCGCTTCACCCAATCGGCCGGTACGACGGACTTTCCATTCCAGCTGCCATTCGCCAGCATGAGCTGGCCGATCTTGACGAGGTCGCGCGGCAGGAGACGTGCCCCTGATGCCGCACGCGCCTCGCCGTCGCGCCCAACGCTCCAGTCTGACGGGCCAAAGCCCAGGGGATCGAACAGAACGCGGCGGCAATAGGCCGGCAAGGCTTCGCCGGTCCCTTTGGCGATGAGCCGGCCGAGCAGCGCGGTGGCCCCACCGCAATAGGTCCATTTCACACCTGGCTCGCCGGCGATCGGGCGCTCCAGAATATAGCGGTACCGGTCATGCGCGGCTTCCATCGCCATCTCGCTGTTGCGCGGATCGCCGTAGGGAATCGTGAGTTCGTCCCATTCGAAGCCGAGCGTCATCGAGAGCACGTGATGGATGGTGATCTTGTCGCGGCCGGGCTGCGCCGCGAGATCGGCGTACTCAGGGAACTGCGCGTAAAGCTTCGCGTCAGGCGGCGGCACCTTGCCCTCGGCGAGCGCGAGGCCATAGGCGAGCGCAACGATGCTCTTGGAGACAGAGCGCAAATCGTGCAGCACGTCGGGACCGAACACGACGTGGCCGAGCGGCCGGTCCCAGCCCTCATCATCACCCTGCCCATAATGTTCGAATACGAGATTGCCGCCCTGGCTCACCAGAAACGCATGAAGCCCGGGCAGCTTTCCGGCCCGCTCCAACGCAGCGAAGCGCTCGGCAGCATCTGATGACGCGGCAAGGGCGGGAACGCCCCATGGCAGGGCCACGCTGGCGCCAAGGCAGGCCAGCAGATCACGACGGTTCAGTTGGGCCATAGCAAGTTGTCCTCCGGAACTGAGTATTCACAGGTACCTTGCTATACACAGTACCTTGTTATATAAGGTCTCTGGAAAGCGGTGTAGTCAAGGAGGAAATGGCCGACTCGACGAATCAGGTTCAGCTCAAGAAGGGCGCGCTGGAGCTCTGCGTGCTCGCCTTGCTCGCGCACGGCGAGAGCTATGCCTATGAGATCGCGAGCAAGCTGTCGGCCGGCGTCGGCATGGGGGAAGGAACGATCTATCCGTTGATGCGGCGGATGCAGGATGACGGGCTGGTCGACACGCGCCTCGAGGAATCCAGCAGCGGCCCACCGCGCAAATATTACAGGCTGACGGGCGCCGGCCGCGCCGCCTTCATCGCGCAGAAGCGCGAATGGCGAAGCTTTACCGACGCTGTGGATCGGCTGCTCGGAGACACCAGATGAACCGCGACGATTTCCTTCACATACTCGCTGATGGACTCGCGGGGCTGCCCGCCGCCGAGATCGACGACATCCTGACTGACTATGCCGCCCATTTCGAAGAGGCCCGCGCCTCGGGGCGGACAGAGCAAGAGGTCGCCGCCGCGCTCGGCGATCCCAAGAGGCTGGCGCGCGAATTGCGCGCCGAGACGGGGTTGCGCCGATGGGAGAACCATCACTCCTTCCGCAACTCCACCGCCGCGCTGTTCGCGCTCAGTGGCCTTGCCGTGGTCGACATCGTGCTTCTGCTGCCATTGCTGCTCGCCGTTCTGCTGATCCTGCTCGTGATCGCCTTCGTGATGTGCGTGCTGGGAATCGTCGGCATCGGATTGCTGATCAGTGTCTACAAGCATTTTGGCGACGGACACGTCGTCAATCTGATCCTGCGCGGGCTCGCGGGAATCGCGTTGGTGACCACGGGCGCAGGCTTCGGTGCGCTATTGGCGCTCGGACTCAATGCCGCCGTCAGGTGGCTCGGCAACTATGCGCGGCTGCACTACCGGCTGCTCAAGCCGGAGCGGACTGAAGTCTGATTGCCGCATCGGCAAAGGGGTGGGCAAAAACGCACCGCGCAGTGCCCACCCGGCAGCCTGCCTATCCGACGATCCCCGCCGCGACCTGGCCGCGCAGGCGCTCCAGGCCGAGCAACGTCTCGGCACAGGCTGCCGCGACTTCGACGCCCTTGATCGCAAAGTGCCTGCGGAAGAAGTCGTAGTGCACCTCGGTCTCGTGGAATTGCTGCGGCGTCAGCACGGCCGAGAACACCGGCACCTCGGTGCGCAGCTGCACGTCCATCAGCGCCTTGATCACGGTGTCGGCGACGAACTCGTGGCGATAGATGCCGCCGTCGACGACGAGGCCGGCCGCGACGATGGCGGTGTAGCGCCGTGTCTTGGCGAGGACCTGCGCATGCAGCGGGATCTCGAACGAGCCCGGCACCTCGAACACGTCGACATGGGTGAGATGGCGCGCTTCGGCCTCCTTCATGAAGGCGATGCGGGCCTCCTCGACCACGTCGCGGTGCCAGCGGGCCTGCACGAAAGCCACCCGCTGCGGCTTGGCAAAGCGAGGGTGCTCGGTCGCAGGTCCTTGCGGAACCGGCGGTTGGGGGACTTTAGTTTCGACTTTGGACGTTTCGGCTTGGGGGTCTTGCAACATCTGATTCATGGCTTTCCTCGGTTCAAGGACCAGAATCAGGGCACACGGAACGACAAACAGCCGCACCTTGCGATGCGTCTGCCACCGACCGTTCTCTTTCATCCGGACTTTAACCGTCGGCTTCGGAGTTGCACCGAATCTGCTGACCCTTCCGTTCGGGATACCCCTCGCGGAAGGCGCTCGCGGGCTTAGGCCTTTCGGCCCTTACCGCCGGTGGGGACTTTCACCCCGCCCTGAGAACATCGGCCGCCCGGAATGAACGGCCTGTCCGGAAATATGCAGCCGGCGGACCGGCGCGGCAAGTATGTTCCGCATGGGCAAATCGCATGGTCCCATGCCATCGCCGTGGGAGCGGCCCTCGCCGCGCGGAATTAACGATTGGCGCTCGCCGGATCCGATTCCGGTTTGTTCTCCTCGATCCCGATGGACGACGCCCGGCGTTAAGAATTGTGGCGGAGATGAGCTGTGGACGAACGAGTCCTGGCTTGTGGACGGACTCGGGACCCCGTTGCGCAGATTCCGCAAATCACATCACTTGATCCGCGACAGGCCCGCGCTGATCCGAGGGATCGCAAGACCCCGAGGAGATCGCAAAGGCGACTCCGAGGGGACGCCGTAGCGACGTTTAGGGAGCGTGCGCCGGGCCCAACCGTGTGCGTATCAAAGACAACAAGAAGGCAAGAGGTCGAGACGGCATGTCCCTGCTCGAAGGCACTATCGATTCCAAAAGCCATCCGCTCGCGGTGGTCGAGGATATCGCTGCCAGCAACAACTGGCCGTTCGAACGCTCCGGCGAAGACGAACTCACGATTGTCTCGAAGGGACAATGGACCGACTACCAGCTCTCCTTCACCTGGATGGGCGAGATCGAGGCGCTGCATCTGGCCTGCGCCTTCGACATGAAGATTCCGCTCGCGCGCCGCGGCGAGGTGCAGCGGCTCGTCGCTGCCGTCAACGAGCAGCTGTGGGTCGGTCATTTCGATCTGTGGACCAACACCGGCATGGTGATGCACCGCCAGGCCCTGGTGCTGCCGGGCGGCCTCACCGCCTCGACCGCGCAATGCGAGGCCATGCTCGCCGGCGCCATCCACGCCTGCGAGCGCTATTTCCCCGCGTTCCAGTTCGTGGTGTGGGCGGGCAAGACCACGACCGAGGCCATGGACGCCGCGATGTTCGATACGGTCGGAGAGGCGTAGGGGATCGCCTCTCTCCAGCGTCGTCCCGGACGAGCGAAGCGAAGATCCGGGACCCATACCGCGTGATGCCCGTTGTGGCACAACGCTTGTTGCCACCATCTTCATCCACTAGAACCGCCTGTGGTTATGGGTCCCCGCTTTCGCGGGGACGACACTGAGCGTGTGGCGGCAACGATGGCGAACAGCACCCTTCAAGACATCACCGGCACCATCCTGCTCGCCGGCGCCGGCAAGATGGGCGGCGCGATGCTGACCGGATGGCTCTCGGGCGGGCTCGACCCGCGCCGCGTCGCCGTGATCGATCCGCATCTCTCGCCCGAGATCACCGCGCTCGCCGCCAGGGGTGTCGCGCTCAATCCCGACGCGACGACGCTCGGCCCCGTCGAGACATTGGTCGTTGCGGTGAAGCCGCAGATGTTCCGCGAGGCCGGCGCAAGACTGAAAGCGTTCGTCTCGGACCGGACCTCGGTGGTCTCGATCATGGCGGGAACCACGATCGCTTCGCTCCAGGACGTCTGCGGCGGCGCCGTCGTGCGCGCGATGCCGAACACGCCGGCCGCGATCGGCCGCGGCATCACCGTAGCCGTCGCAGCGAACAGCGTCAGCACCGCGCAGCGCGCGGTAGCCGACGCGCTGCTGCGCGCCACCGGCTCGGTCGAATGGGTCGAGGATGAAGGGCTGATGGACGCGGTGACCGCCGTCTCCGGCTCCGGCCCCGCCTATGTGTTCCTGCTCGCCGAGGAGCTGGCACGCGCCGGCGTCGAGGCCGGCCTGCCCGAGGCGCTCGCAACCAGGCTCGCACGCGAGACGGTCGCGGGCTCCGGCGAGCTGCTGCACAGCTCGGAGCTACCCTCGAGCACGCTGCGCCAGAACGTCACCTCGCCCGGCGGCACCACCGCCGCAGCGCTCGGCGTCCTGATGGGCGAGCCCGGCCTGCGCGATCTGATGATTCGCGCGATCGCAGCGGCGACGCAGCGGTCGAAGGAATTGGCGAAGTAAGACGGTGCCGTAGGGTGGGCAAAGGCGCAAAGCGCCGTGCCCACCATCCTTGTCGAACCGCGAAAGTCGGTGGGCACGCTTCGCTTTGCCCACCCTACGGCACTACGATTTCGTGCCAGCTCCCAGCCGCTTGTTGAACATCTCGACATTGACAAGCCCGCGCGCGTGACGGCCTTCGCCGAGCTTGCGCGTACCCTCGAAAGCTTCGACCTCGAAGCGGATGACGCGGCGCTCGACCGCGACCACCCTTGCGGTGGTCCGCACCGTCGCACCGACGAGGGCGGCGGCGAGATGGCGGATATCGACCTCGGTGCCGACAGTGACCCAGCCCGGCTGCAGCGCGGCGCGGATCGCATCGCCCGAGGTCATCTCCATCTCCAGGATCATCATCGGCGTCGCATAAACAAAGGGCATGCCGGGCACGAAATGCCCGACCGTGCGCTCGGCCGGCACCACCAGCGTGCGCTCGGCGCTCATGCCGATCGTGATGAAGTCGCGTGCGTCCATGGGACCACAAACTCCGCTGTCGTCCCGGACAAGCGCGCCTTAAGCGCGCCGATCCGGGACCCAGAACCACAGGACATCGTGACTGCGGGGACTCGGAGTTACCGCTTCGCCAGATAACCGCGCCCTGTGGGTATGGGTCCCGGATCTGCGCTGACGCTTGTCCGGGACGACGGCTGTGATTGTTGCTACAGCCTCGTCACCTCTTCGCCGCAGCCGCGCGTTCTACGAAGGTCTTGCCGCCCTTCATCTTGTGGCGGAGCGGGGCTTCGTTGATCTGGATGACGACGGCATCGGCATCGACGCCGAGATTCTTCACCAGCGCCTGCGTGATGTCGCGCATCATGCCGGCCTTCTGCTCGTCGGTGCGGCCTTCGGCCATGCTGATGGTGATCTCAGGCATTTTTCTCTCCCTTGCGGCCGGACGCCGGCCATTGACGGTCGCCATCAAACAAGACGTGGATGCCCGGGACAAGCCCGGGCATGACGGCCTCTCGGAATGGCTAGCCCCACTTTACGTCATGGCGGGCCAGGACCTCGCGCACTTTCGCGACGAGATCGGCTTCGCTGCACGAGAACTGCGCCGGCCGGCTCTCGCGCCATTCCTGGTTGGACGCGATCGCGGCGGCCGCCTTGGCGCCTTCGATCAGATCCTTGATCTGCAGCTCGCCGCGCGCCTTCTCATCGGAGCCCTGGATGATCACGCACGGTGAGTTGCGGCGATCGGCATATTTGAGCTGGTTGCCCATGTTCTTGGGGTTGCCGAGATAGAGCTCGGCGCGGATGCCGGCGGTGCGCAAGGACGCCACCATCTTCTGATAGTCGGCGACGCGGTCGCGGTCGAACACGGTGACGACGACAGGTCCGAAGTCCGGCTTGGTGTCGAGCTCGCCGAGCAGCGTCAGCGCGGCCTGCAAGCGCGACACGCCGATCGAGAAACCGGTCGCCGGCACCGGCTCGCCGCGGAAGCGCGAGACCAGGCCGTCATAGCGCCCGCCGCCGCCGACCGAGCCGAAGCGCACCGGGCGGCCCTTCTCGTCCTTGGTCTCGAGCAGCAGTTCGACCTCGTAGACGGGACCGGTGTAATATTCGAGACCGCGCACGACGGAGGGATCGATCTTGATGCGGTCGGCACCGTAACCCGACGCCGTGACCAGCTTGGCAATCTCTTCCAGCTCGCTCACGCCGGCCTGACCGACCGGGCTCTTGGCGAGGTAGGTTTCTGCGGCGGCAACGGCCTCTTTCCAATCCTCGCGCGGCTTGGTGATGGCGAGAACGACGTCGGCTTCGGCTTCGCTCAGATTGGCGCCCTTGGTGAAGTCGCCCTTGCCTTCTTCGCCGCCGTCCCAGCGTCCGGGACCGAGCAGCTTGCGCACTTCGTCGATGGAAAATTTGTCGAGCTTGTCGATCGCGCGCAGCACCGTCAACCGGCGCGCCGCGTTCTCGTCACCCGCGAGCCCAATGGCTTCCAGCACGCCGTCGAGCACCTTTCGGTTGTTCACCTTCACCACGTACTGGTCGCGCGCAATGCCCAGCGCCTCCATCGTGTCCGCGGCCATCATGCAGATCTCGGCGTCCGCCGCCGGGGTCGCCGAGCCGACCGTATCGGCATCGAACTGCATGAACTGGCGGAAGCGGCCGGGGCCGGGCTTCTCGTTGCGGAAGACATAGCCGACACGGTAGCTGCGGTAGGGCAGGACCAAAGCGTCGGTGCCGTAGCGCTCGCCGACATAGCGCGCCAGCGGCGCCGTCAGATCGTAGCGCAGGCTGATCCACTGCTCGTCGTCGTCCTGGAACGAGAACACGCCCTCGTTCGGACGGTCCAGGTCGGGCAGGAACTTGCCGAGCGCGTCGGTGTATTCCATCACCGGCGTCTCCACCGGCTCGAAGCCGTAGAGCTCGTAGACGGCGCGGATCTTCTCGACCATCTCGCGCGTCGCCCGGATCGCGGCGGGATCGCGATCCTCGAGCCCGCGCGGCAGACGCGCCTTCAGTTTCTGGGGTTTTCTGGGTTTCTCGGCCATGCGCGGCGTTTACCAGCCGGGGCGCAAGGCGGCAACTGCCCTACGGCTTTTCCATCCGCGCCCGCAGCGCATCCGCGTCCGCCTTCGGCAGCGACTTCAGCGTCGGCTTGATGGTTTCGCCACCGACGATCTTGCCGTTGCGCATGAACATCCAGTCCGAGATGTCGGCTTCGGCGAACGAAACTTTATCGCCGGCGTGCTTGCCCGGCAGATCGCGGGGCTGGTTGGCAAACAGACCGGCAAAGGTCCCGTCGGGCTGCTTCTTCACCTCGCCGATCCAGATGTGCTCGCCGCCCTTGCGGGTCGAAAAACGCACCTTCAAGGCGTGTCCGGTCTCGGACGGCTTCTGCGCCTCATAGGAGGCCCAGAAGGTCGGCAGCGTGCCGCGGGCCCGCGCGATCGCCGCATTCATCTCGGGATCGCTGGTGCGCACGTCGACGATCGGCGAGCGGTCTTGCGCGACGACCTCGTGCGTCGGGCCGACGGTCAGGATGCCGAAGACGGAGACGCCGGTGATTGCGGCGAGAACGACCCATTTCATGGGTTGGGAGAGTCTGGTTGCCATGATCGCGATGCCCAGGATGCCTTGATGTGTCCTGGCTTTGTCGCGGGATCGTGGCGGGGCGTTCAGTGCACGAAAAGCCACAAACGATGCGCGTTTCCCCTCTCCCCTTGTGGGAGAGGGTGGCTCGCCGCGCTGGCGGCGAGACGGGTGAGGGGTTCTTTCCGCGACCGCAGATTTAACGATGCGGACAGAGACCCCTCATCCGGCGCTTCGCGCCACCTTCTCCCACAAGGGGAGAAGGAAGAAGAAGCAATCAAAACACCTTGCGGATCCAGTTGTGCGGATCGTTGGTGCGGCCGTACTGGATGTCGACGAGCTGCTTGCGCAGGCCCATGGCGACGGGGCCGGCGGCGCCGCCCGAGATCTCGAAATCGCCGCTGACCGAACGCACCTTGCCGATCGGCGAGATCACGGCGGCGGTGCCGCAGGCAAAGGCTTCCTTCAGCCTGCCGCTGGCCGCATCCTTGCGCCACTGGTCGAGCGAGTACGGCTCCTCGCGCACGGTCTTGCCGGCATCGCGGGCGAGCGTGATGATGGAATCGCGGGTGATGCCGGGCAGGATGGTGCCGAGCGGCGGCGTCGAGAGCGAGCCGTCGTCGAACACGAAGAAGATGTTCATGCCGCCGAGCTCCTCGATGTAGCGACGCTCGATCGCATCCAGGAAGACGACCTGATCGCAGCCGTGCTGGATGGCTTCGGCCTGGGCGCGCAGGCTCGCGGCGTAATTGCCGCCGCATTTGACGGCTCCGGTGCCGCCGACGGCGGCGCGCGTATAGTTCTCCGACACCCAGATCGAGACCGGCGCGGGTCCGCCCTTGAAATAGGAGCCGACCGGGGAGGCGATGACCGAGAAGATGTACTCCGACGACGGCTTGACGCCGAGGAAGGTCTCGCTCGCGATCATGAAAGGACGCAGGTACAGGCTACCCTCGCCGCCCGGCATCCAGGCGCGGTCGATGCGCACGACCTGCTCGACCGCCTCGATGAAGACGTCCTCGGGCAGCTGCGCCATCGCCATGCGGTCGGCGGAGTCCCTGAAGCGCCGCGCATTGGCGTCGGGCCGGAACAGATTCACGCCGCCATCGTCGCGTTTGTAGGCCTTCAGACCCTCGAAGATCTCCTGCGCGTAGTGCAGAACGGCCCCGGCCGGATCCATCTGGAAGTTGGCGCGGGCCTCGATCTTCGCCTCGTACCAGCCGCCCTTGGCCTGGTTGTAGCGGACGATCGCCATGTGATCGGTGAAGACCCGCCCGAAGCCGGGATCCACCAGCTTGGCCACGCGGTCCTTTTCGGGGGTCGGATTGGTTGCGGGCTGGATGTCGAATGTCATGCTCATGTCCTTGGCTCCCGCTGCCGGTAACGGCGCTGTTCTGGCGCCCGCCGGCCCCGTTCGGGGGCCGGCCGGCTTGATTGGTTTCTGGCCGGACCGTCGCCAGCCTTGTTACGGCCGGTTTCCCGTGGCCAGCATGTCGCTGAGGACATGCTTTTGCGGGAGGCGGAAGTCCAGTATGTTTTGCCGAAATGCCGCTCGACAATCGCACGGTAGATCTGATCCGGCCGTCGTCGCCTGTCCGGCTCTTTCCGCCGTCCTGCTTCGATGCCGCCCGCCACGAAACGATCTAAAATTTCGTGCGGAGCGATCGTTTTGTAACATTGAACCCAAGATACGTCAATATGCCTGACATAAATTTCGCGAATCCTTCTGAAAGCGCCGCCGAGCCTCGGCCGGCCGCAGGCGATGGAAGCAATTTGCGCTGGGATATCATCGAGCTGCTGTTCTTCGCCTATCGCGATTTCGTCGGCGATCCCGACCAGGAGCTGGAGGCTTTCGGCTTCGGCCGGGCCCATCACCGGGTCATGCACTTCGTCTACCGTTATCCCGGCCTCAAGGTCGCCGATCTGCTCGACGTCCTGCGCATCACCAAACAATCGCTCGGCCGCGTGCTCAAGCAGCTCCTGGACGAGGGCTATATCGTGCAAAAGACCGGTGACAACGACCGCCGTCAGCGCCTGCTCTACGCGACGCCGAAGGGCGAGGCGCTGGTGCAGAAGCTCGCCGGGCTGCAGACCACGCGGATCACCAAGGCGCTCGCCGAGATCGGTCCGCAGGACGCCGAGACGGTCAAGCGTTTCCTGCGCGCGATGATCGATCGGGACGATCCGGACAAGGTGCTCGAGACCATCTTCGCTTCCGTCAATCAAACCACCAAGGAGTGACCGTGCCGCTCGCTGCCACTCTCGCCCGCCCGCCGGCGCGCCCTGCCGACGACGCGCCGCATCTGCTGCTGGTCGACGACGACCGCCGCATCCGCGATCTGCTCTCGCGCTTCCTTGCCAGCGAAGGCTACCGCGTCACCACCGCCGCGAGCGCCGGCGATGCACGATCGAAATTGCTGGGTCTGCATTTCGACCTCTTGATCCTCGACGTGATGATGCCCGGCGAGACCGGCTTCGATCTCGCCCGCTTCATCCGCACATCCTCCTCGGTGCCGATCGTGATGCTCACCGCACGCCATGAAGCCGAGGCCCGCATCGAGGGCCTGCAGATCGGCGCCGACGATTACGTGGCAAAACCGTTCGAGCCGCGCGAGCTGGCGCTGCGCATCAACAACATCCTCAAGCGCGCCGCCCCGCCGCCGCAGGCCACGACGATCGAGAAGATCGCCTTCGGTCCCTACATCTACCACCTCGAGCGCGGCGAGCTGCGCCAGGGCGAGGAGGTCATCCACCTCACCGACCGCGAGCGCGAGATGCTGCGCATTCTCTCGGAGACGCCGGGCGAGACCGTGCCGCGCAGTGCGCTGACCGGCAACGGCAGCGTCAACGAGCGCGCCGTCGACGTGCAGATCAACCGCCTCCGGCGCAAGATCGAGACCGATCCCGCCAATCCGCTGTTCCTCCAGGCGGTGCGCGGCATCGGCTACCGGCTGGTGGCCTCGCCATAGATCAAGTGAAGCGCGCCAGATGAGCACGATCGATACCGGCCTGACGCTTCTGAAGAGCGCCGCCGGCCGCGTCTCCGCGGCCAATGGCTGGATGGGCCACGCGTTCAAGGGCTGGATGCCGACCGGCCTCTACGCCCGCGCGCTCCTCATCATGATCGTGCCGATGGTGGTGCTGCAATCGGTGGTCGCCTTCGTGTTCATGGAGCGGCACTGGAACACGGTGACGCGCCGCCTGTCGGCCGCCGTGGTGCAGGACATCGCCGCACTGATCGACGTCTACAAGGGCTATCCGCAGGACCGGGATCGCGACCAGATCCGCCGCATCGCGCAGCAGCGCCTCGGTCTCGTCGTCGATTTCCTGCCCGCCGGCGACATGCCGCCGCCGGGACCGAAACCGTTCTTCTCGCTGCTCGACCAGACCCTGTCGGTGCAGCTCGGCCGCCAGATCGGGCGCTCGTTCTGGATCGACACGGTCGGCCGCTCCAATCTGGTCGAGATCCGCATCCAGCTCGACGATGCCGTGATGCGCGTGTTCGCGCAGCGCAGCGCCGCCTATGCCTCGAACTCGGAGATCTTCCTGTTCTGGATGGTCGGCACCTCCTCGATCCTGCTGATCGTCGCGGTGCTGTTCCTGCGCAACCAGATCAGGCCGATCCTGCGCCTTGCCGACGCCGCCGAAAGCTTCGGCAAGGGCCGCGAGGCGCCGAACTTCAGACCGCGCGGCGCCCGCGAGGTGCGGCGCGCGGCGGTCGCCTTCCTCGAGATGAAATCGCGCATCGAACGCACGATGGAGCAGCGCACCGCGATGCTCGCCGGCGTCAGCCACGATCTGCGCACCATCCTGACCCGCTTCAAGCTCGAGCTGGCGCTGATCGGCGACAGCCCCGAGCTCGAGGGGATGCGCAAGGACGTCGACGAGATGTCGATGATGCTGGAGGATTACCTCGCCTTTGCGCGCGGCGATTCCGGCGAGCAGTCGCAGCCGACCGACATGGCGCAGGCGCTCGAGGAGCTGCGCGGCGACGCCGAGCGCCACGGCCATACCGCGACCGTCGCCTTCCACGGCCTGCCCGTGGTGACGGTGAAGCCGGCCTCGTTCAAGCGCTGCCTCGCCAACCTCGTCACTAACGCGGCGCGCTACGGCAAGAGCATCGCCATCACCGGCCAGCGCGATCACCGTTATTTGACCGTCACGATCGACGACGACGGGCCCGGCATTCCCACGCATTTGCGCGAAGAAGTGTTCAAGCCGTTCCTGCGGCTGGACAACGCCCGCAACCAGGACGAGGGCGGCACCGGCCTTGGCCTTGCTATCGCTCGCGACATCGCCCGCTCCCACGGCGGCGACATCACGCTCGGCGACAGCCCGATGGGCGGATTGCGGGCGAGCGTGAGGATTCCGGTCTAGGCTGCGACTAACCTTCTCCCGCGAGGGAAAGACCGCCTACTTCGGCAGCAGCGCCTTCAGCTTGTCCATGTCGCGCACGTTCATCTTGAAGCCCCCGGGCATCACGATGTCGCCGGGCTTCTGGTCCGGCTTGCAGGCCCCGAGCCATTTGGCTTGCAGCGTCATGGTCGTATCGCGCCCCGCGGTGCCGGCGACGCCGCCTTGCGCGTGCGAGGAGGTCTTCACCGTGTAGGCCGAGTTGAAATCGCCCGTGATCTCGGCATGCGACGTCGTGTTCACGCCGGCAACGCTGCACTCGGAATCGCTGACATAGCCGGTCGCGGTCTTCTTGATGTCCTGCTTGGTGCAGATCTGCTTGGCCATCGGGGAGACGTTGTTGTTCATCTCCTTGTCGACGGTCTCGTCGGTGCAGTGCTGCATGGTCATTTCGGGCATGGGTGAGCCTGATGTGACCAGCTTCATTTCCCAAAGACCCGCCTTGCGCACCGGCAGATCATCGGCGCTGGCGCTGCCCGCCGACACCACGAGGCAAAGCGTCGAGCCGAGCAAAGCAAGTTTGCGCGTCATGCGAGAAGCTCCCGGCTGAGAGAGTGCGGCGCTACAATAGCGCCTTAGTAGAGCGTGCGGATCGGCTGCTCGGCGGCGCCATAGGGCACCCAACGGCAGGAGAATGAGATATAACCGCCTTCATAGGCCTGCACGCCGAGGAATTTGACCACTTTGCCGTAACGCGCGCAGTGATCGACCGCGACCTGACGTGCATCGACCTGGGTGGCCATCGAATAGGCGATGATGCCGCCGGTGTCGTTGCCCTTGAACGGCGGCACGATGTCGGCCCGCGCCGGCTGGCCCGCCATCATACCCAGGGCAAGAACGCCCGCGGCCGCAATGATTCGCATTATCGTCACTCCAATTGGCTGGCCGCCACTCTACGGTGCCGGGATGGAAGTGAAAAGAACCGAAGCCCTGCCGACCGCGACGTCGTGGTCAAGTCCTGGCGAAGTGTTGCCGCGCTGCACTTGACCTCCCCCGCCCTTCACGGCACCGTCCCCCTTCGCAAGACCTTAGCTGTCCGGATTGACCATGCGCGCCCCCTCCCTGAAATCGCTCCGCTTTGCCGCCATGCTCGGCCTCCTGTTCGGAGCGCTGTCGCTCGGCGAGGCCCGGGCCGCCAATCCGCTGGAGATGAATTTCTGGCTGAGCGGACCGCGCTATGACGGCACGGTCGCCAATTGCGATTGGGCTCTGCCGAGGATCGTGCACGAGTTCGCCGAGAAGGAATATACGTTCTGGAATTCCTCGCTGAAGATCACCGGTTTCTCCGCCGTTCACGAGACCGCGTACCGGCCATGGCAGTCCGACAACATTCCGCGCCGCTATTGCACCGGCGAGGCCATGCTCACTGACGGCAAGGCGCGCAAGGTGCACTTCTCGATCATCGAGGATGGCGGGTTCGCCAGCTACGGCAGCGGCGTCGAATGGTGCGTGGTCGGGCTCGACCGCAACTGGGCCTACAATCCGGCCTGCCGCGCCGCCAGGCCTTAAGTCCGAGTCGCCCTGCTTCGGGGCCCGTCAGCGGCCCAAAGGCGGTCGGCGGAATTTTGTTCTTGAAATGTTCTTATCGCCTGCTAGGCTTCCTTTCACAGTCTAGTTGAGGGGCGTTGCCATGTTTCATTCCAGATTGCATTCCTTCTCTCGCCTAGTGATCTCGCTGGCCCTTTCCCTGATCCTTGCGGCGAGCCTGGCCTCGTTCGCCGGTGAGGCCAAGGCCCAGGACAAGCGGCAGAACGCCGCTGGCGAGTTCGATTTCTATGTGCTGTCGCTGTCATGGTCGCCCTCGTTCTGCGAGGAGGCGGCCGAGCGTGGCGGCCGCTCCCAGCTCCAGTGCAGCGGACGGCCCTACGCCTTCGTGGTGCATGGGCTGTGGCCGCAATACGAGAACGGCTTCCCGGAATATTGCCAGCGGCCCGCGCCGCGGCTGAACCGCAGCATCGTCTCCTCGATGCTCGATCTGATGCCGGCGCCGGGGCTGATCTTCAACGAATGGGACAAGCACGGCACCTGCTCGGGCCTCGCCGATCGCAGCTATTTCGAGACGATCCGCAAAGCGCGCGCCGCGATCAAGATTCCGGCCGAATATCTCGATTTGTCGCAGTCCAAGACCGTGGCGCCGGCGGAGGTCGAGGAGGCCTTCATCAAGGCCAATCCGGGGCTGAGCAATGCCGCCGTCTCGGTCACCTGCAACCGCACCCGGCTCTCCGAGGTCCGCATCTGCCTCAGCAAGGACCTGCAATTCCGCGCCTGCGAGGAAACCGATCGCCGCGCCTGCCGGCGCGATCAGGTGACGATGCCGCCGATCAGGGGTGGGTAGGATTGGTTCGCCGTCATTCCGGGGCGCGCGGAGCGCGAACCCGGAATCCATCTCTCGGCGTTACCGGTAGCAAAATGGATTCCGGGTTCGGTGCTGCTGGCGCACCGCCCCGGAATGACGGCCGTTACTTTCGGCGCGCGATGTCGTAACTCTCCGACATGAACTACCGCCACGCCTTCCACGCCGGCAACTTCGCCGATGTCATCAAGCACATCGTGCTGGCCCGCATCATCACCTATCTGCAGGACAAGCCGGGGCCGTTCCGCGTCATCGATACCCACGCCGGAGCCGGCCTCTACGATCTCGACAGCGACGAGGCGCGCCGGAGCGGCGAATGGCTGACCGGCATCGCCCGGCTGATGCAGGCCCGCCTGTCGAACGAGAGCGCGGCGCTGACCAAGCCCTATCTCGACATCGTGCGCGCCTTCAATCCGCAGGGGGAGCTCAAGGCCTATCCGGGCTCGCCGCTGATCGCGCGCGGCCTGCTCAGGCCGCAGGACCGGCTCGTCGCCTGCGAGCTCGAGCCGAAGGCGCGGAAAGCGCTGATCGGCGTGCTGCGCCGCGACGAACAGGCCCGCGTGGTCGACCTCGACGGCTGGGTGGCGCTGCCGGCCTTCGTGCCGCCAAAGGAGCGACGCGGCCTCGTGCTGATCGATCCGCCGTTCGAGGCCAAGGACGAGTTCGAGCGGCTGGGCGAAGCCTTCGCCACCGCCTTCGCGAAATGGCCGACCGGTATCTACGTCATCTGGTATCCGGCCAAGAACCGGCGTGCCACCGACACGCTGGCTCAAACGGTCGCGCGGCTCGCAGCCGCAGCAAAACCACCGGGAAAATGCCTGCGCCTCGAATTCAGCGTCGCGCCCCAGCTCGATGGCGGGGCGCTGGCCTCCGCCGGGCTGCTGATCGTCAATCCGCCGTACACGCTACAGGGCGAGCTCAAGACCATCCTGCCCGAGCTGGAAATGCCGCTCGGCCAGGGCGGCGCTGCCAGATTCCGATTGGAGGTACCCAAGCCTTAAAGCAAAGCCGTAACACTCCGGCATTCTTGGGAAAAATATGCAGGAGCGGTAGTCAATCCGCAGAGAACCGTATTATGCTGTTTCCGTGACTGGCTTTACGTTCCGCTTCCGCGAATGGTTGCGGCGGAGTGAAGGCCTAAGAAAGATCCGGCCGGACCGTTAGGTCCGCCCAAGGATGGCCAGCTCTCCCGGGCTTCGTAATGCCCGGTCATGTCGTGACGTGAGTCTGCGTCGCGACGGAGGAGCAATGAGGGGGAGTTTCCCGATGGCCATGACGGGAACAGTCAAGTTTTTCAACGGTGAACGCGGCTACGGTTTCATCAAGCCTGACGACGGCGGCCGCGACGTCTTCGTGCACATTACTGCTGTGGAGCGGGCCGGACTGAAGGACCTTGCGGAAGGACAGCGTATTACTTTCGAAGTCGAACCGGACAAGAAGGGGAAGGGGCCGAAAGCGGTCAACCTGGTCATCCTCTCCTAGCGGGCCTGACGCAAGACACGCGGCGCAATATTTCGCCGCAACACTTGGCGCAAAAATACTTGGCGCAAAAAAAATCCCGGCCGCGAGCGGCCGGGAAGGTGTTGTCCGGTATTTTCTTCTTCAGCTGTCAGAAACGATAGTTCACGCCTGCGCGAACAACGCTGGCGCTATAGCCGTTTGACACCCCCGTAATTGCGAACTGTGTCGTCGACAGATCGATGTAGAGATATTCGAGCTTGGCGCTCCAGTTCGGAGCGAGGCCGACTTCCGCGCCGCCACCGATGGTCCAGCCGGCAGTGGTGTGCGATTCCGCCCAGCCGAAGGTCTGTCCACGCAGCTCGCCGAACGCAAGGCCCGCGGTGCCGTAGAACAGCACGTTGTTGAAGGCATAGCCGGCGCGGCCGCGCAGGGTGCCGAACCACGGATTGGAGAACTTCCACGGTGCGAAAGTATCGTCGGCACCGCTGACCTGGATATCGCCCTCGACGCCGAACACCCAAGGGCCGTTCTGGAAATTGTAGCCGGCCTGCACGCCGCCGACGAAGCCCGACGGCTTCGAGGGATTGTTGTCGACCGAGCCCCATTCGTAGCCGATGTTGCCGCCGAGATAGGGACCCGCCCAGCTATAGGCATTGAGCGGCTGGTTGACGGTATAGGGGGCGCGCTGCCCGTAATTGAGATCGGCGGCCTCTGCCGAAGCTGTCCAGCCGGCTGCAACCAACGCGGCCGCGCCCACAACGAGCCTCTTCATCACACACTCCAACGCAACTGCCGTCGCCGCTGCGGCGCCTGCGCCGCCGCGCGAGGCACAACCGCATGGTTACGGAACCACCACTTTTTCGCGTAATATTTATCGAGAGTTTTAGCTTAAAGGGCTGTTAAGCCGGGTTACCGCGCTGTTAACAGACTTAAGGAAGCGTTACCGAGAACTGCGCCGCCGTCCTGTGCGTGCCGCACGGCCGGAACTTCAAATCGGCACCCCGAGCGCCTAAATTCGCCCCATGGTTCACGATTCCACCGACAATCCGGACGAACGCGCGCGCAAATTGCCGCGGGCCGCCGCGAGCGACGTGCCCCCCGAGACGTTGATAGCGCCGGACGTCGATCCCGCCGCCCCGGGCGGCGAGGACGAGGATGATTCGCGGCTGCCCGATATCCTGGAGGAGAGCGGCGCGGTCGGCGAGGAGCCGCTGGCGACCGGCCACGAGGCGATCGAGCGCGCCGTCCGCCTCGCCCCGACCTCGCCCGGCGTCTATCGCATGCTCAACGCGAATGCCGACGTGCTCTATGTCGGCAAGGCCAAGAACGTCAAAAAGCGCCTGTCGAACTATGCGCGCCAGAGCGCGCCGCAGCCGGCGCGCATCCTGCGCATGATCGCTGCCACCGTGACGGTGGAGATCGTCTCGACCAACACCGAGACCGAAGCGCTGCTGCTGGAAGCCAACCTCATCAAGCAGCTGCGGCCGCGTTTCAACGTGCAACTGCGCGACGACAAGTCGTTTCCCTATATCCTGATCACCGGCGACCATTGGGCGCCGCAGATCCTGAAGCATCGCGGCGCGCAGAGCCGGCCCGGGCGCTATTTCGGTCCGTTCGCCTCGGCCGGCGCGGTCAACCGCACCATCACGGCGCTGCAGCGCGCGTTCCTGATCCGCTCCTGCACCGATTCCTTCTTCGAGAGCCGGACCCGGCCCTGCCTGCTCTACCAGATCCGCCGCTGCGCCGGCCCATGCACCCGCGAGATCGACTTCGGCGGCTATACGACGCTGGTGCGCGAGGCGAGCGACTTCCTGTCCGGCAAGAGCCACGCGGTGAAGCAGGAACTCGCCGGCGAGATGGAGAAGGCGGCGGGTGAGCTCGAGTTCGAGCGCGCGGCGCTCTACCGCGACCGCCTCGCCGCGCTCTCGGCGATCCAGTCGCAGCAGGGCATCAATCCGCGCACGGTCGAGGAAGCCGACGTGTTCGCCATCCACCAGGAGGGCGGGTTCTCCTGCGTCGAGGTGTTCTTCTTCCGCACCGGCCAGAACTGGGGCAACCGCGCCTATTTCCCGCGCGCGGAGAAGTCGTTCACCCCGGAAGAGGTGCTAGGCTCCTTCCTCGCGCAGTTCTACGACGACAAGCCGCCGCCCAGGAACATCCTGCTCTCGCACGAGATCGAGGAGAGCGAGCTGCTCGCCAATGCGCTGGCGATCAAGGCCGGCCATAAGGTCGAGGTCGCTGCGCCCAAGCGCGGCGAGAAGAAGGAGCTGGTCATCCACGCCCTGACCAATGCGCGCGAGGCGCTTGGCCGCAAGCTCGCCGACACCGCCACGCAAAGCCGGCTGCTGGAGGCCATGGCCGCGACGCTGAGCCTGCCGCATCCGCCCAAGCGCATCGAGGTCTACGACAACAGCCATATCCAGGGCACCAATGCGGTCGGCGCCATGATCGTCGCCGGCCCCGACGGCTTCGTGAAGAACCAATACCGCAAGTTCAACATCAAGTCGGAAGGGATCACGCCCGGCGACGACTTCGCCATGATGCGCGAGGTCCTCGAGCGGCGCTTCAAGCGCCTGATCAATCCGCCCGAGGACGCCGGCACCAAGGCCAAGGACGACGATTTTCCGCAATGGCCCGACCTCGTCATCATCGACGGCGGCCGCGGCCAGCTCAACGCCGTCCGCGAGATCTTCGCCAATCTCGGCCTGAACCAGGTGTCGCTGATGTCGGTGGCCAAAGGGCCGGACCGGGATGCCGGGCGCGAGACCCTGTTCATGCCGGAGCGCGAGGCCATCAAGCTGGAGCCGCGCGACCCCGTGCTCTATTTCATCCAGCGCCTGCGCGACGAGGCCCACCGCTTCGTCATCGGCTCGCACCGCAAGCTGCGCAAGAAGGACATCCGAGAGGCCGGCTTGCAGGAGATTCCGGGCATCGGCCCGTCCCGCAAGCGTGCCTTGCTGCATCATTTCGGAACCCTGAAGGAGATCGAACGCGCTTCGATCGCCGATCTCGGCAAGGTTCCGGGGGTGAGCGCCGAGAGCGCCCGCAGGATTTTCGAGTATTTCCATCCCCAGCCGGGATGAACTAAAGGGGACGCGGTCATATGGTCGTCGCATCCCGCACCCCATCTGGGAGCGGAACGGTTGACCTTCAGGCTGCAGCGGTATTGGTAGGACGGATGAACATCGCCACGACACGAGGGACCACCAGCCGCGCGATGTCCCTCCCGAATCTGCTGACCTATGGCCGGATCGCCGCGATCCCGGTCGTGGTCGGGTGCATCTATGCGCAGTCGATTCTGGATCAGCCGCTGTGGCTGCGCTGGGTCGCGGTCGCCATTTTCATCGCGGCCGCGGTCACCGATTACCTCGACGGCTATTATGCGCGAATCTGGAATCAGCAATCGGCCTTCGGCCGGATGCTTGATCCGATCGCCGACAAGCTGCTGGTCGCCTCCTGCCTTTTGATGCTGGCCGCCGACGGCATCATCCATGGCTGGTCGCTGTGGGCCGCCATCGTGATCCTGTGCCGCGAGATCCTGGTCTCGGGCCTGCGCGAATATCTGGCCGCGCTCCGCGTCAGCGTGCCCGTGACCAAGCTTGCGAAGTGGAAGACCACGGTCCAGCTCGTCGCGATCGGCTTCCTGCTCGCCGGACCTGCCGGCGACGAGGTGGTGCCCGTGGTCTCGATGATCGGCCTCGCCCTGCTGTGGGCCTCGGCGATCGTGACCATCTACACCGGCTACGATTACTTCCGCGCCGGCATCCATCACCTCATCAAGGAGGACGAGGGATGAAGGTGAAGTATTTTGCCTGGGTGCGCGAGCGCGTCGGCAAGGCGGAGGAGACCATCGAGCCGCCGGCGACCGTGCGCACCGTCGAGGAGCTGATCGCCTGGCTGTCGGGCCAAAGCGAGGCCTATGCCTACGCATTCGAGAAGCCGAAGGTGATCCGCGCCGCCATCGACCACGCCCACGTCAAATCGGACGCCGCGATCGCCGGCGCCCGGGAGATCGCGTTCTTCCCGCCGATGACCGGCGGCTAGGCCATGACCACCCCTGTCGCCACCTGCCCCGTCACCATCCGGATTCAGGAAGACGATTTCGACATCGCCCGCGAGATCGCGGTCCTGACCCGGAGCCGCACCGATATCGGTGCGGTCGTGAGCTTCTCCGGCATCTGCCGCGCCGACGACGACAGCGCGAAGGTCGCGGCGCTGACGCTCGAGCATTATCCCGGCATGGCCGAGGAAGAGATCAGGCGTCATGCCGACGAAGCCGTTTCGCGCTGGCCGCTCAACGGCGTCACGGTGATCCACCGTGTCGGCCGCTTCATGCCGGGCCAGAACATCGTGCTGGTGCTGACCGCCTCGCAGCATCGCCAGGCCGCGTTCCAGGCGGCCGAGTTCCTGATGGATTACCTCAAGACCAACGCGCCGTTCTGGAAGAAGGAAGAGAGCGCCACCGGCACCGGCTGGGTCGAAGCCCAGGCCCGTGACGACGAAGCCGCCGCACGCTGGACCAAATCCTGATGGCAAGAGCAACCAAGAAGACTGCGCGCAGCCGCGCCGCGCCAAAGCTCGCGAAAGTCGGACGCGGCGAGCTCCTCACGCTGCTCGATTTCGTCCGCTATGCGGTGAGCCGCTTCAATGAAGCCAAGCTCGCTTTTGCCCACGGCACGACCGATCCGGTCGCCGAAGCCGCCTTTCTGGTCTGCGAGGCGCTGCATCTGCATCCCGAACAGCTCGAGAGCTTCGCCAACGCGCGCGTCACGGCCGCGGAAGGCAAGACCGTCCTCGATCTGATCCACCAACGCGTGACCACGCGCAAACCGGCCGCCTATCTCGTCAACAAGATCTACATGCGCGGCCTGCCCTTCTATGTCGACGAGCGCGTCATTGTTCCGCGCTCCTTCATCGGCGAGCTCCTGGATTCGCATTTCGGCGGCGACGGCGAGGCCGGCTCGCTGATCGACGATCCCACCGCCGTCGGGCGCGTGCTCGATCTCTGCACGGGGTCGGGGTGCCTCGCCATCCTCGCCGCGCATCATTTCCCGAATGCCATTGTTGATGCCGTCGACATCTCCAAGGGCGCGCTCGAAGTCGCCGCACGAAATGTCGGCGAGTTCGGGCTGGAGGACCGCATCAGCCTGTATCGCGGCGACCTGTTCGCCCCGCTCGGCGACAACAGATACGATCTGATCATCACCAACCCGCCTTACGTCGATGCCGAAGGCATGGCCGCGCTGCCGCCGGAATGCCGGGCCGAGCCCAAGCTCGCCTTCGACGGCGGCGCCGACGGCCTCGATGTGGTGCGCCGCATCCTGCGCGAGGCGCCGGATCACCTGACGCCGGACGGCGGGCTGATCTGCGAGATCGGCCGCGGCCGGGACTTGGTCGACGAGGCCTTTCCGGACCTGCCGCTGCTCTGGCTCGACACCGAGGAGTCCGAAGGCGAGGTGTTCTGGATCGCGGCCGCCGATCTCGCCTGATTCATCAGGACGGAGCGAGCTCCGTCGGAACAAGTCAAATTCGGCCACGTTCATCCCCCGAACGAATTTTCTCGCTCTCGGAGGATCTCCAGATGCTCGCGCCATCGGGCGAATTGCTGCGCGCCGGCATGGCGCTGAAGCTCAATCACGTCAAACGCGCCGCGCAATCCTATCTGCGCGACCAGACCAGCCAGGCCACCGGCAAGGTAACGTCTTACGCCGTGGCCGGCGGGCTGTTCGCGGCCGCGGGCCTGTTCGTCGTGGCGGCATTTTTCGTCGGCCTGATCGCCCTGTACCGCTGGGTCGCCATCAGCTACGGGCAGTTCTGGGGTTTCGGTGTCGTCGCGGGCGTGCTGCTGGTGCTGGCGGCGGTCTGCACCGGGGTGGCGATGGCGCAGATGAAGCGCAAAGCCAAGCCGATCGTGCCACTTGCCAGCCGGTTGCGCGTTGCCATTGCGACCCCGCGAATTCCCCGCGGAACGGTCAAGGAGGCCGTCAAGGAGGTCGCGACCACGATTCCCCTTGCGCCGCTGGCGCCGGGCGAGCGCCGCCATGGCGCAAGAGCCTGGCCGGTTCGCACCAACCGATCCGTGCAGCTGGGCCTGATGCTCGCGGCGATTGGACTGGCGGGGTATACGGCGGCGCGCCGCAGGCGCCACGGTCATCGATTGGACGCTTGATGCTGGTGCGGCGCTCCGAACAGATCGACTCCTGGCTGCTGGTGGCGGCGACAGCCGTGTTCGTACTGACGGCGGAGCGCTACTTTCAGGACTCTGGCCTGGCCGGGTCGGGGCCTCCGCAAGACCACCGCAAAGGCGAGGCGAATTCACCGGAAACACACCCGGCGCGCGCGGCCGTGCAGCCCGGCCGCGGCCGCCATGCCAAGAGCCCGTTCTCGATCCCCTGGGCCGGCTGGAAGGATATCTTCTGGCGGACCTATCAGCGCATCGACGAGGACCGCCTGCTCGCGACCGCGGGCGGTGTCGTGTTCTTCGGGCTGCTCGCGATCTTTCCGGCGGTCACGGCGCTGGTTTCCTCTTACGGCCTGTTCGCTGACCCCGCGACGATCAGCGCCAATCTGCAAACGCTGGCGACCATGCTGCCCGAGGGCTCGTTCCAGATCGTCGAGGACCAGGTGGCGCGCGTGGTCTCGAACGGCAATACCACGCTGGGCGCCGCCTTCCTGTTCGGCCTCCTGCTGGCGATCTGGAGCGCCAATGCCGGGGTCAAGGCGATCTTCGATGCCCTCAACGTGGCCTATGAGGAGCGTGAGAAGCGCAGCTTCATCAAGCTCAACATGGTGGCGCTCGCCTTCACAATCGGCGGCATCGTGGCCCTATTGGTGATGGTAGGAGTTGTCGTCGCCTTCCCGCTGGCACTCGATCACATCGGCATGGCGCCCGAAAGCAAGCTGATCGTGGCGCTGGCACGATGGCCGCTCATGTTCCTCATCCTGCTGGTGGCGCTCGCGATCCTCTACCGCTTCGCGCCCAGTCGCGATGCACCGCGCTGGCAATGGCTGAGCCTCGGCGCGGTGACGGCCGCCCTCCTCTGGATCGCCGGTTCGGCGCTGCTGTCCTGGTATCTCTCTGAGTTCGCCAATTACAACGCGACCTATGGTTCTCTCGGCGCCGCGATCGGCCTGATGACGTGGATGTGGATGTCGGCGATCGTCATCATGTTCGGCGCCGAGCTGAATTCGGAGATCGAGCGGCAGACCCTGAGGGACACGACCGAGGGGCAGCCCAAGCCGCTCGGTACCCGCGATGCGGTCTCGGCCGACACTGTCGGCGCCGCCGCGCCATTTTAGCCCATGACGAGATCGGGCCGGAGCTCATCCGGCCCGATCGAACGGCATCTCAGCGCTTGGTGATGACGGCTTCCAGATATTCGCTGTGCACGACGATGGTACCGTCATCGGCATGGTTGAACTCGCCGAGCAGCGCCAGGAGATCGCGTCTCAGCGCCGCCTGCCCGCTCTCGTCGAGCGCGGCAAACGCCTTCAGCGTCGGCCCGTAGAAGGTCTTGAAGACATCGAGCCAGTGCTCGGGCGAGCGATAGCGGAACACGAACATGCGCGGCTCGGCCGATATGTCCGAGGCCTGGCTTGCGAACATCTCCTCGAGCCGCGCCGGCGTGCCCCATAGCGCCGGCGACTTCACGCCGGATGGCGGCGGCAGATGCTTGCCGATGGTCTTGAACAGCTGGCCGATGAAACCCTGCGGGGTCCAGTTGGCGAGCCCGATCTTGCCGCCGGATTTGCAGACGCGTGCAAGCTCGGAGGCCGCCTTTTCCTGGTCCGGTGTGAACATCACGCCGAAGGTCGAGAGCACGACGTCGTAACTCGCGTCCGCAAACGGCAGCGCTTCGGCGTCAGCCTCGCGAAATTCGACCGTCAGATGGTCCGCCGCCGCACGTTCCTGGCCGCGCTTGAGCAGCGCCGGCACATAGTCGGTGGATGTGACTTCACACCAGCGCCGCGCCGCGGCCAGCGTCGCGTTGCCGTTGCCGGCGGCGACGTCCAGCACCTTGCTGCCGGCGCGCAAGTCCAAGGCTTCACAGAGTTGCTCGCCGACGATCTGCAGTGTGGTGCCGACGACGGCATAGTCGCCCGAAGACCAGGCGCCATGCTGGCGCTGCTTGATGGCGGCAAGATCGGGCTGGGTGGGAGCCTGTTTGAGCGCGGCGGATGTCGACATGGCAATTCTCCGGGGTTGAAAACGCCGGGACGATAGGGCGCATGCGGCGCGCTGGCCTTGAGAGCGGCATTATTTTACGCTGAGAGGACCTTGATTTCCGAGCCCGAACCGAGGCTGGCGTGGCGTTTCATTTCGAGAATTTCGTGCTCGATGCCGGGCGGCGCGAATTGCGGCGCGCGAAGACGCTGATAGCGCTCGAGCCCCAGGTGTTCGATCTTCTGCTCTATCTCCTTCGCAACCGCGAACGCGTGGTGACGCGGGACGATCTGCTCGACGCGGTCTGGAACGGCCGCGTCGTCTCGGAATCGACGCTCACCAGCCGGATCAACGCCGCGCGGCGCGCCGTCGACGACAATGGTGAGGAGCAGCGGCTGATCCGCACCATCGCGCGCAAGGGTGTCCGGTTTGTCGGCGAAGTCACCGAGCTCGCCGAGGCGGCGACGCCGGCAGCGACGAGCCGGCCGGCAGCCGCTACACCGGCAGGCTTGCCGCTGCCCGACCGGCCTGCCATCGCGGTCCTGCCATTCATCAATATGAGCGGCGAGGCCGAGCAGGAATATTTCTCCGACGGCATCAGCGAGGACATCATCACCGCGCTATCGAAGCTGCGCTGGTTCTTCGTGATCGCGCGTAACTCCTCATTCATCTACAAGGGCCGCGCGGTTCATCTGCGTGAGGTCGCCCAAGAACTCGGTGTTCGCTACGTCGTCGAAGGCAGCGTCCGCAAGGACGGTGACCGCGTCCGCATCAGCGCGCAGCTCAACGATGTCGCCACCGGCAGTCATCTCTGGGCCGAACGCTACGATCGCGAGCTTGCCGACGTCTTTGCCGTGCAGGACGAGATCACCGAAGCCATCGTCGCGGCGATCGAGCCGCAGCTCTATGCAGCGGAAAGCTTTCGCGCCCAACGCAAGCCGCCGGATAGCATGGATGCCTGGGATCTCGTGATGCGCGCGCTGTCGCATTACTGGCGTGTGACACGGCAGGATCACGTCGTCGCGCAGGCCCTGCTCGAAAAAGCCATCGCGCTCGACCCGAACTATGGCAAGGCGCTCGGGCTGCTCGGGACGAGCTACATGTTCACGGCGCATATGGGCTGGATGGACATGGACAGCGCAATCACCGGTGCCGAACGTGCCGCACGGGCCGCCATCCGTGCCGACAGCGAGGATGCCTGGGCGCACAACGCGCTCGGCCACGTCAATTTGTTTGCACGCCGGTTCCAGGATGCTCTGGCCGAATTCGAGACGGCACTGCGGCTCAATCCGAATTTCGCCCTGGCGCAGGGTTATTATGGTTTGGCGCTCGGCTATTGCGGCCGCTGGCGGGATGCCGACGAGGCCGCGCGGCGGGCGATCCGCCTCAGCCCGCGCGATCCCTATGCCCCCGTCTATTACGGTATAGCCGCCTATGCCCGCTTCCTCGGCGGCGATGACGCTGAGGCAATCCGCCTCGCTCAGGAGGCCCTGCGCCAGCGCAGCGATTTCGTCGGCGCGCATCGGGTGCTGACGGCGGCGGCCGGCATGGCCGGGCAGAAGGATCTCGCCCACGCGGCGCTGAAGGAACTCCGCCGTGCCCAGCCGAACATCTCGCTCGCCTGGCTCGCCGAGTTCATACCGGTCAAGCTTGCCAGCGACCGCGAACGCTACCTCGAAGGCTTTCGCCGGGCCGGATTGACTTGAGCCTCAGCGGGGCCGCTATCCCCTCGAATCAACAATGGTGTTAAGCTCATCCTGCTTTGGGGGCACGAGGCAGGACGGAATCGCATCGCGACCCGTGTTTTCCCGGGTGAGGCAGTCAGCTCTTGAGGCGTAACGCGCGGCATGATTCGCATTTCGACGATTTTCATCGCCATCTGCATGGTTCTGGTCGCAGCCTCGCTCGGGCTTGCGCTCTACGCCGTCGCCGGCATCAGCGGGACTGAGTCCGCGATCGTGGCGCTCACCGCGCTGACCTTCCTGATTCTCTACAACGCCGTGTCGATGCGGCTGCGTGACCGCAGCGACGTCGGCGGCCAGATCGCGGATCTGTCGCGCGGCACTGCCGACCTCGCCCGCCAGGTGGCCGAGTTCGGCCGCCGGCTGGCAGCGATCGAGGGACGCATCGCCTCGTCCAATTCGACCAACTCCGACCGCATCCAGTCGGTGGTCGGCGAGATCAACGAGCTCGGCGGATTGGTCAGGCAGCTCGCCACCACCGTGTCGGCCCATGAGGACATGCTGGCCGGCAGCCCGGCGGCTCCCGCCCCGGCCGCCACGGCCGAGCCGGAGGCACCGATCGACCTGGTTGCGCCGTTCGAGGAGCGGCGAGCCGCCCCTCCCCCGCTTCCCGCAGCATCTTCACCTCCGCCTCCATCGGCGCAGCCGCGGCCGGCGCCGGCGGTCCAGACCCCGACCTCCAACCCGATTCAGACCGCCACCGGGCGCAACCAGACCCAATTGCTGGCGACGCTGCGCAACGCCATCGACGAGAACCGCATCGACATCTTCCTCCAGCCGATGGTGACGTTGCCGCAGCGCAAGGTGCGGTTCTACGAGGCGGTGACGCGCCTGCGCGACGAACGCGACCAGCTGGTCGCAGCCGAGGAGTTCATCAGCATCGCGGAGGCTTCCGGGCTGATCGGGCGCATCGACAACATGGTGATGCTGCGCTGTGTGCAGGTGCTGCGGCGCCTGATGGTGCGCAACAAGGACGTCGGCGTGTTCTGCAACGTCGCGGCGTCCACGCTCGGCAATTCCACCACCTTCGCGCAATGCCTCGACTTCCTCGAAGCCAACCGGGCGCTGGCGCCCTCGCTGGTGCTGGAGTTCAAGCAATCGACGTTCCGCAATCTCGGCCCGGCCGAGACCGAGAATCTCGCGGCACTCGCCCAGCGCGGCTTCCGCTTCTCGATCGACCACGTCACGGATCTGCGCATCGAGCCGCGCGAGCTGGCCGATCGAGGGGTGCGCTTCATCAAGGTGCCTGCCGCGCTGCTGCTCGACCCCAGGCGGGCATCGACCTCGGACATCCATCCGTCCGACCTCTCCGACCTGCTCGGCCGCTTCGGCATCGACCTGATCGCCGAAAGGATCGAAGGCGAGCGCGCGGTCGTGGACCTGCTCGACTATGACGTGCGGTTCGGCCAGGGCTTCCTGTTTGCGCCGCCCCGGCCATTGCGGCCGGAAGGGGCATCTGCTACCGGCGGGGCCGCGCCGAACCAGGCGCAGGACACGCAAGGATCCAATGGCTCCGCTCCCCCCAGCCAAGGCACGACATCTGGCGCGACGTCAGCCGCTGCTCCGGCACAACGCATCACCGGCAACGCGGCGCTGGCGCGCCGCATCTGATCGGCCGCACGTATCATGACCACGCTGCATTTCGCCGAAAGCCTGCGCGAGCTCGTGGGCGGTGTGGAGGTCGTTCTCAGCGACATCTGGGGCGTCGTCCATAACGGCCTCGAATCCTTCCCCGAAGCCTGCGAGGCGTTGCACACCTATCGCAGCCGCGGCGGTACGGTGATCCTGATCACCAACGCGCCGCGTCCGGCGGACTCCGTGCAGCGGCAATTGCGCAAGCTCGGCGTCGCCGACGAGACCTACGACGCGATCGTCTCGTCGGGCGACCTGACCCGGCTCTATGTCGCCGAGCATCCCGGCCGCAAGATGTTCTGGCTCGGGCCCGAGCGCGACAACTCGATCTATCGCGGCCTCGATGCGAAGGCCGCGCCGCTGGAGGAAGCCGACTACATCGTCTGCACCGGCCTCTATGACGACGAGACCGAGACGGCGGAGGACTATCGCGGCATGATGCTGAAGGCGCGCGAGCGCAAGCTGACGCTGGTCTGCGCCAACCCCGACATCGTGGTGGAACGCGGCGACCGTCTGATCTACTGCGCCGGCGCCATCGCGGAGCTCTACCGCGAGCTCGGCGGCGAAGTGATCTTCTACGGCAAGCCGCACCGGCCGATCTACGAGCGCGCCATGGCGCTCGCCGGTGAACGCCAGGGCCACCAGATCGACCGGAAGAAGGTGCTGGCGATCGGCGATTCCGTCCGCACCGACCTGACCGGCGCGCGCGAGTTCGGCATCGACTGCCTGTTCGTGACCCGCGGCATCCATGCCGAGGAGTTCGAGGGCCTTGACCAGCTCGACCCGGCATCGGTGATGGAATTGTTCGGCCACCCGCCGAAGGCGCTGATGCGCGAATTGAAGTGGTGACGGCATAGTCCGCCCAGGTGGCGCGGGCTTAGACCAATGACCGTGCCCTGGACGCCGTCATGGCCGGGCTTGCCCCGGCCATGCACGACTTACTTTGCAGATCCAAGAACGTGGATGCCCGGGACAAGCCCGGGCATGACGATCTCGATGGACAGTTATTTTGCGGTCAGGTCGCGCCTTACGCGCTTGCCATGTCCGGGAACACCGCCTCGATCTTGGTCTTCAGCGTCGCCGCGTTGAACGGCTTGACGATGTAATTGTTCACGCCCGCCTTCTTGGCCGCGATCACGTTCTCGGTCTTGGATTCCGCCGTGATCATGATGAAGGGCGTGGTGGCGAGGTTCGGATCAGCGCGCACTTCGCGCAGGAGGTCGTACCCCGTCATCGGCTCCATGTTCCAGTCGGAGATCACGAGCCCGTACTTCTTGCCGCGCATCTTGTTCAGCGCTGCCGAACCGTCGCTGGCATCATCGATGTTCTCGAAGCCAAGCTGCTTCAGCAGATTCCTGATGATACGGATCATGGTGCTGTAGTCATCCACCACCAGAACCGGCATCGACAAATCAACCGCCATCTCGACTCCCCCAACGCATACCCAGGAATATTACGATCGGACCTGCCGGGCCGGAGCCCGCCTGTTCCAGATGCAAGGACTAGCACCAAGGCGTTAAACAGCGCGTTAATTGGGGGCGTCCCGAACGAACTGAAATTGCGTGGGATTCGGCGCTCCCCCTGCCGCTTGACTTCATCGGGCCGGTCGCGCCACGGTCCCGGCCGGTCCCGCCGGTTCGAGAATTCCCCTGATGGCCCCGCATTTTAACGTTATCCGCGACACCACGCCCGTTTCCGCGATTCCAAGGGGCGCCGTGGTCGCCATGGGCAATTTCGACGGGGTTCATCTCGGTCACCGCGCGGTGATCGCCGCCGCCCTGGAAATGGGCCGGACGCATGGCCGCCCCGCGCTGGCGCTGACCTTCGAGCCGCATCCGCGGCGGTTCTTCAGCCCCAATACCCCGCAATTCCGCCTGACGGACGAGCAGGCCAAGCTGCGACTTCTGGCCGGCACCGGGCTTGCCGGCGCCGTGGTCATGACCTTCGACAAGGCACGCGCCGGAACCAGCGCGCAAGATTTTATTCACCATGAGCTGATCGGACGGCTCGGCGTCAGCGGGATCGCGGTGGGGTACGACTTCCATTTCGGCAAGGGACGGGTCGGCTCGCCGAGCCTGCTGGTCAACGAGGCGCCCCGGCTCGGCATCGAGGTCGACGTGCAGCCGCATGTCGATATCGACGAGCGGCCGGTGTCCTCCAGCGCGATCCGCATCGCCCTCGCCGAAGGCCAGCTCGACGAGGCCACCACCATGCTGGGCGCGCCCTGGTTCGTCACCGGCGAGGTGATCCACGGCGAGAAGCGTGGCCGCGATCTCGGCTATCCCACCGCCAACATCCGCCTCGATGCCAATTGCGGCCTGAAGCACGGCATCTATGCGGTGCGGGTCGGCCGCGGCACGGAGCGGCTGGACGGGGTGGCAAGCTTCGGGCGCCGCCCGACCTTCGACAATGGCGCCCCGCTGCTGGAAATCTTCCTGTTCGACTTCAAGGGCGATCTCTACGGGCAGGCGCTGGATTGCGCCTTCATCGGCTTCATCCGCGAGGAGCTGAAGTTCGAGGGCATCGAGGCCCTGATCCGGCAGATGGACGACGATTCCGCCCGCGCCCGCGCCATCCTGGCCGCCGCCCCGGACGCGTTTCCACGGCTCGGCGCCGTCGATTGACCCCAAACCCGGCCTTCCCGAACCTTTGCGCTTCCTCCGCCCCCCTGCTATGGAGAGCCCATGTTTGCGCGGCGCATCATAGGGATTAGCAGCCCGGCTTCCGCCTGAGCCCAGGGGCTCGGCGCAAGACCGGGATTTGGTCGTTTCACCCCCGCGATTCCGCATCGCCATCCGTTCCCGCGCCATTCCGAGCCAGTCAGCCTCATGTCCGAAAAGCCGCAAAAGTCCCAAAAATCTGAAGCCAAAGACTATTCGAAGACCCTGTTCCTGCCGCAGACCGAATTCCCGATGCGCGCCGGCCTGCCGCAGCGCGAGCCGGAGATCCTCAAGCGCTGGTACGAGATCGGCCTTTACGAGAAGCTGCGCGAGGCTGGCCGTGGCCGCGCCAAGTTCGTGCTGCATGACGGCCCGCCCTACGCCAACGGCAACATCCATATCGGCACGGCGCTGAACAAGATCCTCAAGGATCTCGTCACCAAGAGCCAGCAGATGCTCGGCTTCGATTCCAACTACGTGCCGGGCTGGGACTGCCACGGCCTGCCGATCGAGTGGAAGGTCGAGGAAGAGCACTATCGCAAGAAGGGCAAGCAGAAGCCCGACTTCCGCGACTCTGCCGCGATGATCGACTTCCGCCGGGAGTGCCGCGCCTACGCCACGCATTGGCTCGGCGTGCAACGCGAGGAGTTCAAGCGCCTCGGCGTCATCGGCGACTGGGACCATCCCTACGCCACCATGAGCTTCCCGGCCGAGGCCCAGATCGCGCGCGAGCTGATGAAGTTCGCCGCCAACGGCACGCTCTATCGCGGCTCCAAGCCGGTGATGTGGAGCGTGGTCGAGAAGACGGCGCTGGCCGAGGCCGAGGTCGAGTACGAGGACCACACCTCCGATACGGTGTGGGTGAAATTCCCGGTCACCTCGCCCGCGCACGGTGCGCTCGCCTCCGCAAGCGTCGTGATCTGGACCACCACGCCCTGGACGCTGCCCGGCAACCGCGCCATCTCGTTCTCCCCGAAGATCGCCTACGGCCTTTACAAGGTGACGGATGCGCCCGCCGACAATTGGACCAAGACGGGCGATCTGCTGATCCTCGCCGACGCGCTCGCTGAAGAGGTCTTCAAGCAGGCGCGCGTGACCGCTTACGAGAAGCTCCGCGACGTCCCTGGCGACACCATGGACGCGATCGAATGCGCCCATCCGCTCAAGGGCCTCGCCGGCGGCTACGACTTCATCGTGCCGCTATTGCCCGGCGACCACGTCACCGACGACACCGGCACCGGCTTCGTGCACACCGCGCCCGGCCATGGCCGCGAGGACTTCGATGCCTGGATGGCCCAGGCGCGCGATCTCGACGCGCGCGGCATCAACACGGCGATCCCCTACACCGTCGACGAGAACGGCGCCTACACCGATCATGCGCCGGGCTTTACCGGCAAGCGCGTCATCAACGACAAGGGCGAGAAGGGCGATGCCAACGAGGCCGTGATCAAGGCGCTGGTCGAACGAGGCATGCTGCTCGCGCGCGGCCGGCTGAAGCATCAATATCCGCACTCCTGGCGCTCCAAGAAACCGGTGATCTTCCGCAACACGCCGCAATGGTTCATCGCGATGGACAAGGATGTTGCGCAAGGCGGCAAGGCGAAGAGCGGCGACACGCTGCGCGCCCGCGCGCTGCACGCGATCTCGGTGACGCAATGGGTGCCGCCGTCGGGCGAGAACCGCATCAACGGCATGATCGAGGCGCGGCCCGACTGGGTGATCTCGCGCCAGCGCGCCTGGGGCGTGCCGATCGCCGTGTTCGTGCGCGAGAAGGGCGACGGCTCCGCCGAGATCCTGCAGGACGAGGCGGTGAACGCGCGCATCGGCGAGGCCTTCGAGCACGAAGGCGCCGACGCCTGGTACGCAACCGGCGCGCGCGAGCGCTTCCTGGGCGCGCGCGCGAGCGAGGATTGGCAGAAGGTCGACGACATTCTCGACGTCTGGTTCGATTCCGGCTCGACCCACGCTTTCGTGCTCGAAGACCCCGTGCAGTTTCCCGGACTCGCCGGCATCAAGCGCAAGGTCGACGGCGGCACCGACACGGTGATGTATCTGGAAGGCTCCGACCAGCATCGCGGCTGGTTCCACTCCTCGCTGCTGGAAAGCTGCGGCACGCGCGGTCGCGCGCCCTACGACATCGTGCTGACCCACGGCTTCACCCAGGCCGAGGACGGCCGTAAGATGTCGAAGTCGCTCGGCAACACCATCGAGCCCCAGGCCGTCATCAAGGAATCCGGCGCCGACATCCTCCGGCTCTGGGTCGCGTCCTGCGACTACACCGACGATCAGCGCATCGGGCCCGAGATCCTGAAGAACACCGTCGAGACCTATCGCAAGCTGCGCAACACCGTGCGCTGGATGCTCGGCACGCTGCATCATTACAAGCCGGCCGACGCAGTTCCGCCGGCCGAGATGCCCGAGCTCGAGCGCCTGATGCTGCACGAGCTGGCGGTGCGCGCCGCCGCCGTCGACAAGGCCTATCGGGAGTTCGACTACAAGACCGTGGTCGCGACCCTCTCCGCCTTCCTCAACAGCGAGCTCTCGGCGTTCTATTTCGACATCCGCAAGGACACGCTGTATTGCGATCCGCCGTCCTCGCTGACGCGCAAGGCCGCGCTGACGACGATCGACCTGTTGTGCACCTCGATCCTGAAATGGCTGGCGCCGATCCTCAGCTTCACCGCGGAGGAGGCCTGGCGCATGTATCGCCCCGGCGCCGAACCGTCGGTGCATCTGACGCTGTTCCCGACCGATCTCGAAGACTTCCGCGACGACAAGCTCGCCGCGAGGTGGGAGACGATCCGCAACGTCCGCCGCGTCGTCACCGGGGCGCTCGAGCTCGAACGCGCCGCCAAGAACATCGGCTCGTCGCTGGAGGCCTCGCCGGTGATCTATGTCGCCGACCGCGACATGCTCATGACGCTGTTCGACATCGATCTGGCTGAAGTCTGCATCACCTCGAATTACGAGGTGCGGGAGGGCGAGGCGCCGGCTTCGGCGTTCCGTCTCGATGCGGTGCCCGGTGTCGCGGTCGTGGTGGAGAAGGCGGTCGGCACCAAATGCGCCCGCTCCTGGAAGATCTCCCCGATGGTCGGCGAAGACGCCGAATATCCCGACGTCACCCCGCGCGACGCCAAGGCGCTGCGCGAATGGAAGGCGTTGGGAGTGGCGGTCTGATTCCCCGCATGACCCCGCTTGGCGCCGGCATCCTCGCGGCAATGGTCACGCTCGCGGCCGACCAGGCCTCGAAGCTCTGGCTGCTGAACGGGTTCGACCTCGCCCGGCGCGGCATCGTCAAGGTGACGCCGTTCTTCGACCTGGTGCTGGCCTGGAATATCGGCATCAGCTTCGGTTGGCTCCAGAACGACAGCCAGGCGGCGCAGCTCGCACTGATGGCGGTCAAGGTCCTCGCCGTGGTCGCGCTGGCGATCTGGATGGCCCGCTCGCACACCAGGCTCGCCACGGTTGCGCTGGGCCTGATCATCGGCGGCGCCATCGGCAACGGCATCGACCGCCTGGCCTATGGCGCGGTGGTCGATTTCGCCCTGTTCCACATCGAGATCGGCGGAAATACCTATAATTGGTACGTGTTTAACCTCGCGGACGTGGCGATCGTTGCTGGGGTGGCGGCGCTATTGTATGATTCCTTGCTGGGGGCACCCGCCGCAAAAGCGCCCTGATCCCGGCCGATACGGACCGGCAGGCGGAACCCGGTTTTTACGAGGGACTGGCCGCATTTGAGCGGCGATCTGCCACAATATGGAACAGGTATCGTAATGCGCAGCTCGAAGACCAGCGGGTCAATGGTTCGAGACCCCCGATGGGGGTTCTGGCGGGCTTTGAAATTGTCCGCTGTCGCGCTCGGCATTGGCCTCGTGATGTCGACCGGCGCCGCCCGCGCTGGTGACGACGAGGACGACGACATGACCTTCGAAGAGAAGCTCATCGACAATCTGATGTCGGGCCTCGGCGCCAAGAGCATGTCGAAGCCCGGCATCGAATACCGTGAGCGTTCGCCGCTGGTCGTGCCGCCCAAGCTCGACCTGCCGCCGCCGGCAGCGGCGGAGGCCGCGGTTGCGCCAAACTGGCCGAAGGACCCCGACGAGAAGCGCCGCAAGGACGCCATCGCCGCCCGGAAGAAGGGGGGCGACAACAAGGCGACTGAGTATTTGAAGAATGCCCGGCCGCTCTCGCCCGCCGAGATCAACGCCCACAAGACGGCCGCAGCCGAAAAGAGCGACAATGATCCGGTTCAGCCGGGCAGCAACATCGCTAATCCGACTCTCAGCCCCGCCCAGCTCGGATACACCGGCGGGCTATGGAATCTGTTCAAGGGAAACGGGCCCGAGTCGAAGCAGTTTACGTCGGAGCCACCACGCCAATCGCTGGTGGAGCCGCCGCCCGGATATCAGACGCCCTCGCCGAACTACGCCTACGGCTCCGGGCCGGATAACTCGAAGCGAACCTATTTCGACGTCCGGTCCGGCAAGGAGAAGGAGCAATAGCGCTCCTGTCCGACCCCGAGCATTTCGGACCGTGGAGCTGGCTGCCGGCCCTTGTATGGCTTCGGCCGCTGGCTTGCTCCCGAGTTGATGGCGTTCTCTGCTTCGTGACGCGAAGCCTCAGCCGCACGGTGTAGCATGCCGTGCCTCCGAGCCGGAGATCCGGACTCGGCGTTCCAAAAGGATCATGATGTCCTCTTACCGATCGGCTGCCCGCCTCCTTGCCGCGCTGCTTTCGACCAGTGTCCTGACGGCCGGTGCGGCTCTCGCCCAGACCACGGTCACATCGGCCCCGCCCGCCAGCTTCACGCTCGGCAACGGCATGCAGGTGGTGGTGATCCCGGATCACCGCACGCCCGTGGTCACGGAGATGATCTGGTACAAGGTCGGCTCGGCCGACGAGACGCCGGGAAAATCCGGGCTCGCGCACTTCCTCGAGCACCTGATGTTCAAGGGCACCTCGAAGCATCCCGTCGGCGAGTTCTCCCAGACCGTGCTCCGCGTCGGCGGCAACGAGAACGCCTCGACCTCGGTCGACTACACCAATTACTACCAGCGTGTGCCGAAGGAGCAGCTGCCGACCATGATGGAGTTCGAGGCCGACCGCATGACCGGCCTGATCCTCAAGGACGAGAACGTGCTGCCCGAGCGCGACGTCGTGCTCGAAGAATACAACATGCGCGTCGCCAACAATCCCGACGCGCGGCTGAACGAGCAGATCATGGCTGCGCTCTACCTCAATCATCCCTACGGCCGGCCGGTGATCGGCTGGCATCAGGAGATCGAGAAGCTCGATCGCGAGGACGCGCTCGCCTTCTATCGCCGCTTCTATGCGCCGAACAACGCGATCCTGGTGATCGCCGGCGACGTCGACGCCGCAGAGATTCGCCCGCTGGTCGAGCGCAATTTCGGCTCGATCCCGGCGCAATCAGCGATCCCGGCGCGGCGCGTCCGTCCGCAGGAGCCCGAGCCCGCCGCCCCGCGCACCGTCACGCTGGCCGATCCGCGCGTCGAGCAGCCGAACATGCGGCGCTATTATCTCGTACCGTCGGCAACCACGGCCGCGGCCGGCGAGAGCGCGGCCCTCGACGTGCTGGCGCAGCTGATGGGCAGCGGCAGCAATTCCTATCTTTACCGCGCCCTCGTCGTCGACAAGCCGCTCGCGGTCTCCGCCAACGCCAGCTATTCGAGCATCTCGCTCGATCCGACCCAGTTCGCGATCTCGGCCGCGCCGAAAGCCGGCGTCAGCTTCGCAGAGGTCGAGCAGGCGGTCGACGGCGTCATCGCCAACGTGGCGCAGAACCCGATCCGCGCCGAGGATCTGGAGCGCGTGAAGACCCAGCTCATCGCGGAAGCGATCTACGCCCAGGACAACCAGGCGGTGCTGGCACGCTGGTACGGCGGCGCGCTGACCACCGGCCTGTCGATCGAGGACATCAGAAGCTGGCCCGACCGCATCCGCGCGGTCACCGCCGAGCAGGTCCGCGCCGTCGCGCAGAAATGGCTCGAGAAGAAGCGTTCGGTCACGGGCTATCTGATCAAGGACACCAGTGCTGCCAAGCGCGAGGAGAAGCGGTCGTGACCTATCCCTTCCTTCGACACGTTGCATTCTCTTTCGTCACCGGCGCCGCGCTCGCGCTCGCTGCGGTGTCGCCGTCGCTCGCCGCCGCAAAGATCCAGCGCCTGGTCTCGCCCGGCGGCATCGAGGCCTGGTTCGTGCAGGACGCGACCGTGCCCCTGATCGCCATGGAATATTCCTTTGCCGGCGGCTCGGCCCAGGATCCCAAGGACAAGTCAGGCGTCGCCAATCTGGTCGGCGACCTGCTCGACGAAGGCTCCGGCGATCTCGATTCCAAGACCTTCCACGAGCGGCTCGACCGCCGCGCCATCGAGCTGTCCTTCAGCGCCACCCGCGACACCTTCCGCGGCAGCCTGCGCATGCTGCGCGACAACAAGGACGAGGCCTTCGATCTCTTGCGGAGCGCGCTGACCTCGCCGCATTTCGACACCGCCGATGTCGAGCGCATCCGCTCGCAGGTCATCTCCGGCCTGCGCCGCGAGACCACCAACCCGACCTCGCTGGCGAGCCGCAAATTCCTGGAAGTCGCCTTCGGCGATCATCCCTACGGCCGGCAGACCAACGGCAACCTCGACAGCGTGCCGACCATCACGGTCGCCGACATGAAGGACTATGTCGGCCGCGTGCTGGCCAGGGATGGGCTGAAGGTCGCGGTCGTCGGCGACGTCGATCCGGCGACGCTCGGCAAGCTGCTCGACCACACCTTCGGCAGCCTGCCCGCCAAGGCCAACCTCACGCCGGTCCCTGACGTCGAGGCCGCAAAGCCGCCGCAACGCGCCTTCGTGACCCTCGACGTGCCGCAGACCGTGATCACCTTCGGCGGGCCCGGGGTGAAGCGCAGCGATCCCAACTTCATGGCGGCCTATGTCGTCAACCACATCCTCGGCGGCGGCGGATTGTCCTCGCGTCTCTATCGCGAGGTCCGCGAGAAGCGAGGCCTCGCCTATTCGGTGTTCGAATCACTGCTCTGGATGGAGCATTCGGCGATCTTCATCGGCAATACCGGCACGCGCGCCGACCGCTCCGGCGACACCATCGATGCCATCGAGAAGGAAGTGCGCCGGATCGCCGAGGAAGGCCCGACGCAGAAGGAGCTCGACGAGGCCAAGTCGTACCTCAAGGGCTCGCAGATGCTGGCGCTCGACACCTCCTCCAAGCTGGCGCAAGCGCTGCTGCAGTACCAGCAGGACAAGCTGCCGATCGACTATATCGAGAAGCGCAACGCCATCGTCGATGCCGTGACGCTGGACGACGCCAAGGCGGCCGCCAAGCGGCTCTGGGGCCAGGGCCTCCTGACCGTCGTCGTCGGCCGTGCCCCGCAGGCCGCGGCGCAGCCGGCGGCCGCTCCGGCGACGAAGTCGAACTGACGTTCCTCTCTCGCGTTTCCTGAAATGGTCGGGCTCGCCCGGCCATTTGCGTTTCCGCCAAGCACCATTGCCGAACGTAGACGTCCGCGATATGTCCGGACATCACAAATGGTGCTGCCATGCTCCGGATATCCCGCGATCTCGTCATCGACGAGGACGACATCGAGATCGGCTTTGTCCGCGCCTCCGGCCCGGGCGGGCAGAACGTCAACAAGGTCGCGACCTCGGCGCAACTACGCTTCGACACGCGCAAGCTGACCCTGCCGGAGGATGCGGCGCTGCGCCTTGCCCGCCTCGCCGGCCAGCGCATGACCAAGGACGGCGTCATCGTGATCCAGGCGCAGCGCTTCCGCACCCAGGAGCGCAACCGCCAGGATGCAATCGATCGCCTCACAGAGATGCTGCGCGAGGCCATGGTAAGGCCGACGCCGCGCCGTGCGACGCGGCCGACCTTTGCCTCCAAGCAGCGCCGGCTCGAGGGCAAGAAGCGCCGCAGCGACGTCAAGGCCGGACGCGGCCGGAGTTTCGACGATTAGCAGACGCAGAAAATACTCCGGCCGCGAGGCGACCGGAGTTTTGCCGTTTCACCGGCGGGACTAGTCTAGTAACGCTTGGATGGAGCTGCACCGCCTGTCGTGGAATCGTCGGCAGTTCCCTTGTGCGCAGCGCTGCCCGTGGTGCCGACCGCGCCTTTGGTGCCTTTGGTTGACTTCATGCCGGTCTTCTCGCCCGCGGCGCCCGGCTGAGCATTCATCTCCTCATCGCCGCTGCCCATCGTGCTGCCCTGCATGGGCTTGCTCTGCACGGTGCCGCCCGGCTTGGCGGCGGGGGGCGCGCTTTGCGCAAGAACGGGCGTCGCAACGAGAGCCGAAAGAGCGCATGCGATCATCGAGGTCTTCACCAACTTCATCCATTTCTCCTGGATTTCTCCGCGGTGCATGGTTCGGCCGTTCCCGACGCCGCTCGCCTGCACCGGACCATTGCATCGCGTCGAGAGTTCGAACGGCGCGAACGCCATGCAATGCGCATCGTGTGGTGATCGTTTAGGGATTTGACGGCGGTTTCGCGGAATTGTGCTCCGCATATAAGGCAGCGTGGAACACCACGTACCGCGAGCGTCTCCGCTCCTCGCAAAACAGCCCGCTACTACCACCGCCCATCTGACGCCGCCTAGAGTTGCGCACGTTGATGTGGATGGGCGGCTCTCGACGATGCGCGCGATCGTGCTGGGATTGTGCACCGCGATGGTGCTGGTGGTGCGGATGGCAGATGCGCAAATGCCCTTGCCGGCCGCAAAGCCGCCGGATGGCGCGACACTCTTCAAGCAGCAATGCGCGGTGTGCCATACGTTGAGCCTGTCCGAACCGATGCGGCAAGGGCCGCCGCTGGTGAAGGTCATGGGACGTCCCGCCGGCAAGGCCGAAGGTTTCAAATACTCAGAGGCGCTGTCGAAAGCCGACTTCGCCTGGGACGATGGCAGGCTCGACGCCTGGCTGACCAATCCGCAGGCCGTCATTCCCGGCGTGGTCATGGCCTACCGGCAGGCCAAGGCGGAGACGCGCGCCGCGATCATCGCTTACCTGAAGGAGCAGAACTGAATGGCAAAGCCCGTTCATTCCATGATCCGCGTGCTCGACGAGGCACGCTCGCTCGACTTCTACAAGCGCGCCTTCGGCCTCGAGGTCGCCGACCACCTGAAGTTCTCGGACTTTGCCCTGATCTATCTGCGTCACCCCTCCTCACCTTTCGAGGTGGAGCTGACTGTGAATTTCGATCGCAAGCAGCCATACGCGCTCGGCGACGGCTATGGCCATCTCGCCGTCGTGGTCGAGGATCTCGACGCCGAACATGCCCGCTTCGAGCGCGAGAAGCTCGAACCGGGGCCGTTACGCGACTTCAAGCACGACGGCAGAACGCTGGCGCGCTTCTTCTTCGTCAGCGATCCCGATGGATACAAGATCGAGGTGATCCAGCGGGGCGGACGTTTCAACTAACCAATCAAGAAATCCACGGAGGAATGCCATGAGAGAAGTCGATCGTCGAAGCAAGCACAGCCGCCGCGTCTTTCTCAAGGGCGCAGCCACGGCCGTACCGGTCGTCGCTGTCGCGACCAGCATCGCCGTCAGCATCGAGGATGCCTGGGCCGAGGATGCCAGCGCACTCTCGCCTGCGACGATGAAGACACTGCTGAAGGTCGCGCGCGACATCTATCCGCACGATGTCCTCGGCGACAGCTATTACATCACCGCGATCAAGCCGTGGGACGGCAAGGCGGCCAAGGACCCGTCCGTCAAATCGCTGATCAGCGACGGCATCGCGCGGCTCGACCAGAACGCGCGGGACCGCCACAAGGTGGCCTATGCCGAGGTGCCCTGGGAAGCCGACCGCGTCGTGCTCTTGAAAGAGATCGAGGGAAGCGACTTCTTCCAGAAGGTGCGCGGCGACCTCATCGTCTCGCTCTACAACCAGAAAGAGGTCTGGCCGAGGTTCGGCTACGAGGGCTCTTCGGCCGAGCACGGCGGCTACATCAACCGTGGCTTCGCCGACATCGACTGGCTGCCGAAGGCTTGAGACCCACCCCAACGGTTCAGGAGAACGCATATGGCAAAATTCGATCTGAACGACTCCAGCGTTGTGGTGATCGTCGGCTCCGGTGCCGGCGGCGGCACGCTGGGCAACGAGCTCGCGCAGAAGGGCGTCAAGGTGGTCATTCTCGAAGCCGGCCCCCGCATCGAGAACCACGACTTCGTCAACGACGAGTGGGAGAGTTTTTCCCAGCTCGCCTGGACCGATGCGCGCACTACGTCAGGGACATGGCGCGTCGCCAAGGATTTTTCCGGCCTTCCCGCCTGGATCGTCAAGGCGGTCGGCGGCTCGACGACCCATTGGGCCGGCGCTTCGCTGCGTTTCGACGAGCACGAGTTCAAGGTGAAGAGCACCTATGGCAACATTCCCGGCGCCAATTTGCTCGACTGGCCGGTGACGCTCGCGGAGTTGGAGCCGTGGTACGCCAAGGCCGAGGACAAGTTGGGCGTGACCCGCACCAACGGCATTCCCGGACTTCCCGGCAACAACAATTTCAAGGTGCTCGAGGCCGGCGCCAAGAAGCTCGGCTACAAGACCGTGCACACCGGCAACATGGCGATCAATAGCCAGCCGCGCGACGGACGCGGCGCCTGCCAGCAGATCGGCTTCTGCTTCCAGGGCTGCAAATCCGGCGCGAAATGGTCGACGCTCTATACCGAGATCCCCAAGGGCGAGGCGACCGGCAATCTCGAAGTGCGGCCGAACAGCATGGCGATCAAGATCGAGCATGATGCCGGCGGCAAGGTGACCGGCGTCGTCTATGCCGACGCCAGCGGCGCAATGCAGCGCCAGAAGGCGCGCATCGTCGCGGTCGCCGGCAATTCGATCGAAAGCCCGCGGCTGCTGCTCAACAGCGCCTCGACCATGTTCCCCGACGGTCTCGCCAACTCCAGCGGCCAGGTCGGCCGCAACTACATGCGCCACATGACCGGCAGCGTCTACGCCGTGTTCGAGAAATCGGTGCACATGTATCGCGGTACCACCATGGCCGGCATCATCCGCGACGAGGCGGCCAACAACCCGAAGCGCGGCTTCGTCGGCGGCTACGAGATGGAGACGCTGTCGATCGGACTGCCGTTCATGGCGGCATTCCTCAATCCCGGCGCCTGGGGACGCCCGTTCACGTCAGCGCTCGACGGCTATTCCAGGATGGCCGGCATGTGGCTGGTCGGCGAGGACATGCCGCAGGAGACCAACCGCATCACGCTCGACCCGGTCGTGAAGGACAAGTTCGGTCAGCCGGTCGCGAGCGTGCATTTCGACGATCATCCCAACGACATCGCGATGCGCACCCACGCCTACAAGCAGGGTGCTGCGATCTATGACGCCGTCGGCGCCACCGTGACTTATCCGACACCGCCCTATCCGAGCACGCACAATCTCGGCACCAACAGGATGAGCGAGAAGCCGCGCGATGGCGTCGTCAACAAGTTCGGCCAGTGCCACGACGTCAAGAACCTCTTCGTCTCAGACGGCAGCCAGTTCACCAGCGGCGCGGCCTGCAATCCAACGCTGACCATCGTCGCGCTGGCGATCAGGCAGGCAGACTACATTGCCGGGGCGATGCAGAAGAAGGAGATTTGACCTCACGTTTGCGATCGCGCCCGCCGGGACGGCATTGAGGAGGGATTGCCTATCCACACTCAGGGTGTCGTCCCGGCGTTCGCCGGGACGACATCGAGAGTGAAGCAACTACTCGGCCGCGTCGAGGATGGGCGCCACATTGGCCTTGAACTCCTGCGCTGATGCCGTCGACTTCGCGCGGTAGATCAAACACGAGCAGCGCAGCAGCGAAGCAAAGTTGTTGACCTCACCGTGATGGTCGAGCACCTCGTTATAGAGCGTAGTCAGGAACTTGCCGAGGCTCATGCTCTCCCTGGCCGCGATCTCCTCCAGCGTGTCCCAGAACGCCATTTCCAACCGGATCGAGGTGCAATGGCCGTCGATCCGCAACGAGCGGGTTTGGGATTCGTAGTCGCGTTGCGGCTGATGCGCGAAGAGATGGCACATGGCGTCCTCCCGTCCTGTTGCCGTTTTTTCACAATGCTACACCGCTGCCCAGCGCCTCACAATCACGACCACAACGCGCCGGTGGACCCACCAGCACTGCGGAATTTTCTCGAACGCTCAATGTCTTCAATGTGATAGGAAGCCTTCTTCCCCAGCCCACCACGCGGCTGTTGCTCAACACATGCTTTTGACGCAACAGGGCCTAGAATAGCGTCACCTGCGAATCCCCGTTCGAGCCCCAAGATCGAGCTCATGCCTGTCCGCCAACTTCCCGAACAGATCGTCAACCGCATCGCCGCCGGCGAGGTGGTCGAGCGACCCGCGAGCGTGGTCAAGGAACTGGTCGAGAACGCGATCGATGCCGGTGCGAGCCGGATCGACGTCTTCACCGACGGCGGCGGGCGGCGGCGAATCGGCATCACCGATGACGGCGGCGGCATGACCGCGAAAGACCTCGCGCTCGCGGTCGAGCGCCATGCCACCTCCAAGCTCGACGACGAGGACCTGCTCCAGATTCGGACCCTCGGCTTCCGCGGCGAGGCGCTGCCCTCGATCGGCTCCGTCGCGCGGCTCTCCATCACCACACGCCATGCCAGCGAGCCGCATGCCTGGGCGCTGACGGTCGAAGGTGGCGAGAAATCCGAGATCATGCCGGCGGCGCTGGCGCACGGCACGCGCGTCGAGGTCGGCGACCTCTTCTATGCGACCCCGGCGCGGTTGAAGTTCCTGAAGACCGACCGCACCGAAGCCGAGGCGATCCGCGAGGTGGTGCGCCGCCTCGCCATGGCGCGGCCCGACATTGCCTTCACGCTTGCCGGCGAGGAGCGCGCGCCGGTGACCTGGGCGGCCGCTCTGCCCGGGGCCGCCGGACGGCTGACCCGGCTCGGCGACATCCTGGGCGCGGAGTTTCGCAGCCACGCCATCGAGGTCCGTGCCGAGCGCGAGGGCGTCGTCGTCGCCGGCTATGCCGCGGCACCGGCGCTGACCAAGGCCAATGCGCTCGGGCAATATCTCTTCGTCAACGGCCGTCCGGTGCGCGACAAGCTGATCCTCGGCGCGGTGCGCGCGGCCTATTCCGACTATCTGCCGCGCGACCGCCATCCGGTGCTGGCGCTGTTCGTCACGCTCGATCCGCGCGAGGTCGACGCCAACGTGCATCCCGCCAAGACCGAGGTGCGGTTCCGCAATGCCGGCCTCGTCCGCGCGCTGATCGTGCACGGATTGAAGGAAGGTCTCGCGCGCGAGGGACGCCGCACCGCCGCCAACAGCGGCGAGAGCGCCTTGTCTTCGTTCCGGCCCGCCTTCACGCCGCCGCGTTCTGCAAGCTGGGACTGGCGCGCCTCGCCCGCCGCTCCTGTCGCGCCGATGCCGTCATTCGAGGGCGCCGCGACATCCGCTTTTGCAGAGCGCGCGCAGGCCGCGTTCGACGTCGGTGCGCCCAGCGCGGACGTGCGGATCGAGACGCAGCCGGTGGCGGACCTCGTCGACCGCCCGCTCGGCGCGGCGCGCACGCAGATCCACGAGACCTATATCGTCTCGCAGACCCGCGACGGGCTGATCATCGTCGACCAGCATGCCGCGCACGAGCGCATTGTCTATGAGCGGCTGAAGGCCTCGCTGGCCGCGAACGGCGTGCAGCGGCAGATCCTGCTCATTCCCGAGATCGTCGAGATGGACGAGGCGACGGTCGAGCGCCTCCTGGAGCGCAGCGACGAGCTCGCCTCGTTCGGCCTCGCCATCGAATCCTTCGGCCCCGGCGCAGTCGCGGTGCGCGAGACGCCCTCGCTGCTCGGCAAGACCAATGCCGGCGGCCTCTTGCGCGATCTCTCCGAGCACATGGCCGAGTGGGACGAGGCACTGCCGCTCGAACGCCGCCTGATGCACGTCGCCGCCACCATGGCCTGCCACGGCTCGGTGCGCGCCGGCCGAAGGCTGCGGCCGGAGGAAATGAACGCCCTGCTCCGCGAGATGGAGGACACCCCGAACTCCGGCCAGTGCAATCACGGCCGGCCGACCTATGTCGAGCTGAAGCTGAGCGATGTCGAGAAGCTGTTCGGGCGAAGGTGACGGTGCCGTAGTCGCGCTGCCGTAGGGTGGGCAAAGCGAAGCGTGCCCACCACCTGTCTCAATCATGCAGAGATCGTGGGCACGGCGCGTTGCGCCTTTGCCCACCCTACGACAGCTGATTACCGAGCTACGGTTTCCACAAGAACACGAACTCGGTGTCGTCGTAGGTCCGCCGCTCCAGCTCCTCAAAGCCGTCCGGCGTCGCGAACTGCGCGGCCTTCGCTTCCTCCACCACCAGCAGCGCGCCCGGCGTCAGCCAGCCGCCATCGCGCAAGGACGCCAGCGCCTTCTCCGCGAAGCCCTTGCCATAGGGTGGATCGAGGAACACCAGCGAGAACGGCTCGACGGGATGCGCAGGCCCGAGATCGGTCGCGTCGCGACGATAGACCTTGGTGACGCCACCCAGGCCCAGCGTCTCGACATTGTTGCGCAGCAGAGCCCGCGCTTCCGCGCCATTGTCGACGAACAGCGTGAACTTCGCCCCGCGCGAGACCGCTTCGATGCCGAGCGCGCCGGTGCCGGCGAAGAGATCGAGCACGCGCGCATCGGCAATCGGATCGTCATAGGCGTGCACGAGGATGTTGAACACGGACTCGCGCAAACGGTCCGCCGTCGGGCGGATGTCGCGCGAGGACGGTGAGGCGAGATTGCGCCCCTTCAAGCGACCGCCGACGACGCGCATTACACGACTCCGTCATGCCCGGGCTTGTCCCGGGCATCCACGTTCTTCAGTAGTAGACGCAAGCAAGACGTGGATGGCCGGGTCAAGCCCGGCCATGACGACCTGTTGCGCGGTGTCGGCGTCGCTCCAAGCATTGAAGCTTACTCGCCATCCCGCGGCGTCAGGTCGCGCTTGCCGTGATAGCCGCGCTTGGGACGGCGCGGCGGGCCGTAGCCGCTGGCCTGTTCCTCGTTGCGCTCGCGCGCCTCCTCGCTGCCGGTACGCTGCACCAGCACGCGGCGGCCCTTGCGGTCGTTGATCACGGCGCGCTTGCTGGCGGGCTTCGTCTCGCGCGGCGCATCGTCGGCGCGCGCGGCGGACTTCGCGGGCACGTCGAACTGCGCCCCCGACTTCTCGATCACCTTGTCGCCGAGCTGCTCGCGCAGCACCCGCGACTTGATCTCCTCGACCTGGCCTTCGGGGACCTCGCCGAGCTGGAACGGGCCATAGGAGACGCGGATCAGCCGGTTCACCTCGAGCCCGAGATGGGCGCAGACGTTGCGCACCTCGCGGTTCTTGCCTTCGCGGATCGCGAACACCAGCCAGACATTGGCGCCCTGATCGCGCTCCAGCGTCGCCTCGATCGGACCGTATTTGACGCCCTCGATCTCGATGCCATTCTTCAGCTCGTCGAGCTGCGCCTGGGTGACGTCGCCGTGGGCGCGAACGCGGTAGCGGCGCAGCCAGCCGGTATCGGGCAGCTCGAGCGTGCGCGCGAGCCCGCCGTCGTTGGTGAGCAGCAGGAGGCCTTCGGTGTTGAAATCGAGCCGGCCGACACTGATCAGCCGCGGCAGACCTTCCGGCAGATTGTCGAACACGGTCGGACGCCCCTCGGGGTCGTCATGCGTGGTCATCAGTCCGCGCGGCTTGTGATAGAGGAACAGCCGCGTGCGCTCGCGCTCCGGCAACGGCTTGCCGTCGACCATGACGACGTCGTTCTTCGTGATGTCCAGCGCCGGCGAGTTGATGACGCGGCCATTGACGGTGACGCGGCCCTGCGTGACCATCTCCTCGGCATCGCGGCGCGAGGCGAGGCCCGCACGCGCCAGCACTTTGGCGATGCGCTCGCCGGCCTTCTTCGGCTTCGGCTCTTCTTCCCGGCGCGGCCGCCGCTCGACATCGCGATCGCGCTCGCGATAGGCGCCGCGGCCGCCGAAGGCGGGACGTTTCTCGAAGATCCTGGCCTCATTCTCGTTTTCACGGCGCGGGCGATCGCCGAAACGGCCTTCGCTGCGCGGATGCTCTTGCCAATCGGAACGGCCTTCCGACCGCTCGCGCGGACGATTGAATTTCGGCCGCTCGCCACCACGCCCTGCGCGGTCGCCATCGCCCTCACGACGGGGCCGATCGAATTTTGGACGATCCTCGCGCGGCCGGTCGAATTTGGGCCGCTCGCGGAACGGGCGATCGCCCGATGCGCGATCGTCGCGTGAGCGCGAGAACCGCGGACGATCCTCGCCGCGGTCGCCTTCGCGGCGGTCGTCGCGCTTTTGCCAGGGCTTGTCTTCGCTGCGGTCACGGCCGCCGAAATCCTTGCGCGGACCCTTGCCAAAATCCTTGCGCGGCGGCCGATCGCCGCGCGGACGGTCGTCGCGCTTCTGCCAGGGCTTTGAATCGCCGCGATCGCCACCGCCCCGCGAAAACTTCCGCTCGCCGTCGAACGGACGCTCCGGACGGTCGCCGCGCGGCGAATACGGCCGCTTGTCGCCGAACTTCTTGTCGCCGAACCGTCCGGCGGGACGGGACTCGTCGCGATCGCGGCTGCGCGGCGGACGATCGTCACGGCCATGGGACGGGCGGTCACCGCGCGGCTTGAAGGAGCGCTTGTCGCCATCGCGCGATCCACGATCGGAAAAAGGACGGTCGCCACGCGGCTTGAAGCTGCGCTCGCCGCGGCCTTCGCTGCTGCGATCGTCGCGCTTGAAGCGCGGACGGTCGGACGAATCTCGGCGCGGGGCATCGCCCTCCTCGCGGCGGCGGAACGGACGGTCCTCGCGACCCTCGCGGGGCGGGCGGCTGTCACGGTCGCCCCTTCCCTCGCTCTTGCCCTCGAAACCGCGCTTGGCGAACTTCTTCTCGGGGCCGCGGGCCTTGCCGCTGCGGCCGCCCTTCGACGGTCCCTTGGCCGGGCCTCGCCGGCCGCGGGAATCGTTGTCTTTGTCGCTGTCGCGAGGCATGAATGATCTCACTTACGGGGGTAGTGCGATGAGCATTGCGCGCGCTCGTTCCGAGCCGCATGCTCAGGCAAAATCGGTATCCACTCTTGCTGAAGGCGGAGCTACTAGCAGGTTTCTGGCGATGATACGAGGCATGAAAGCCCCTTCTTTCATGGATTTGGCGCTTGTGACGGCCGAAAATGCCGGAAAATCGGGCGAAGTTCCGATCGGATGCGTGGTGGTCCGCAATTACGAGGTCATCGCCACCGCCGCCAATCGGACGCTGACCGACCATGATCCGACCGCCCACGCCGAGATCATCGCGCTGCGCGAGGCCGCCGCGAAGATCGGCAGCGAGCGCCTCGTCGACTGCGACCTCTACGTGACGCTGGAGCCCTGCACCATGTGTGCGGGCGCGATCTCGTTTGCAAGGATCAGGCGGCTCTATTACGGCGCCGCCGACCCCAAGGGCGGCGCGGTCGAATCCGGCGTCCGGTTCTTTGCCTCGCCGACCTGCCATCACGCGCCTGACGTCTATTCCGGCGTCGGCGAGAGCGAGGCGGCGCGGCTGCTCAAGGAGTTCTTCCGGGAGCGGCGCTGACGGCTCCACCCTGCGCTGTCATGCCCCGGCTTGACCGGGGCATCCAGTACGCCGTGGCTTCTCGGATCAACCATTGCCGTCTCGGCGTACTGGATCGCCCGGTCAAGCCGGGCGATGACAGTTGAGTGTGTGGCGTGCAGCGCCACAGCTCAACCTGCCGCGAAAAACTCGCGCAGCGCGCTCGCGGTGACCTCGGGATTCTCCTCGGTGAGGAAGTGGCCGGAATCCACCGGCATGCCCTCCACGTTCGTCGCCCATTGCCGCCAGGTATCGAGCGGTGTCGCCGCGGCTTGCGCCACGCCGGCATTGCCCCACAGCGCCAGCATGGGAATGGTGATCTTCTTGCCGGCCTCGAAATCCGCCTTGTCGAGGTCGTAGTCGAAATAGGCGCCGGCGCGATAGTCCTCGCACATCGCATGCACGCGCGCGGGATCGCGGAACGGGGCGAGGTAATGTTCGAGCGCCCGCTCATCGATCGCATCGAGCGTCCTCGACTTGGTCTGGCTCGCCATCTTGAAGCGCAGGAAGAACTCGCCGTTGCTCGCAATCAGCGTCTCCGGGAGCGGATAGGGCTGCGCCAGGAAGGTCCAGTGATAGATCTTCAGCGCGTAGGCGCGGTTCATCCGCTCCCAGTAATTATAGGTCGGCAGGATATCGAGCACCGCGAGCTTCGACAGCCGGCCGGGATGGTCGAGCGCGAGGCGGTAGGAGACGCGGCCGCCGCGGTCGTGACCGGCGAGCGCGAAGTGCACGTGGCCGAGCCGCTCCATCATCTCGACCATGGCCTTCGCCATCGCGCGCTTGCTGTAGGGGATGTGCAGCGCATCGCTCTCGGGCATGTCGGACCAGCCGTAGCCCGGCAGATCGGCGATGATCAACGTGAAGTGCTCGGCCAGCTCAGGCGCCACCTGATGCCACATCACGTGGGTCTCGGAGAAGCCGTGCAGGAGCAACAGCGGCGGGCCGCTGCCGCCGACGCGGGCGAAGACGCGGCCGAACGAGGTATTGATCCATTCGGCGGCAAAATCCGGATAGAGGTCGGCGAGATCGGACATCTTGTTGCATCCTTATCTGGTCAGTCGTGGGGCCGCCCGACCAACAAATGTCGAAAACAACCCCATGCACAGTAGCGGTATGATCTGCGGGGTCACTAACCCCAACAGCTGATTGCACATTTCTGAACTGTCGATGTGGCGGGGTGGTGACACAAATCTCGAGATTCCGGATCGGCGCGTTTTAGCGCGCCGTCCGGAATGACGAGCTAGTTTTTGGCCTTCTCCGCCTCCACCGCCTGCCAGCCGATGTCGCGGCGGCAGAAGCCCTCCGGCCAGCGGATGCGGTCGACGGCCTGGTAGGCCCGGGCCTGCGCTTCGGTCACGGTCGCACCTAGCGCGCAGACATTGAGCACGCGGCCGCCATTGGCGAGGATCGCACCGTCCTTCGACACCGTGCCGGCGTGGAAGATCTCGACATTGTCCACCTTGGCGGCGTCATCGAGCCCCTCGATGCGCGTGCCCTTCTGGTAGTCGCCGGGATAGCCTTGTGCGGCCATCACCACGGTGAGCGCGGTTTCCTTGTGCCAGCGCAGATCGAAATGCTTCAGCTGCCCGTCGCAGGCAGCCAGCAGCGCCGGCACGATGTCCGACATCATGCGCAGCATCAGCACCTGGCACTCGGGATCGCCGAAGCGGACGTTGAACTCGAACAGTTTCGGGCCCTGCGTCGTCAGCATGATGCCGGCATAGAGCACGCCGCGGAACGGCGTGCCGCGCTGCTTCATGCCTGATACCGTCGGCAGGATGATCTTGGCCATGATCGCGTCGTGGACGGCAGGCGTCACCAGCGGCGTCGGCGAATAGGCGCCCATGCCGCCGGTGTTCGGGCCGACGTCGTGGTCGAACACGCGCTTGTGGTCCTGCGCGGAGGCCAGCGGGATCGCGGTCTCGCCGTCGCACAGCGCGAAGAAGCTGATCTCGCGGCCGGGCAGAAATTCCTCGATCACGACCTCCGTGCCCGCCTCGCCGAAGGCGCCCTCGAACATCATGGCGATGGCGTCCTCGGCCTCACGCACGGTCTTGGCGACGACGACGCCCTTGCCGGCGGCGAGCCCGTCGGCCTTCACCACGATCGGCGCGCCCTGGCTGCCAACGTAAGCGCGCGCATCGGCGGCATTGGTGAAGCGCTTGTAGGCGCCGGTCGGAATGCCGAACTCGGTGCAGAGCGCCTTGGTGAACCCCTTGGAGCTTTCGAGCTGCGCGGCCGCCTTGCTCGGCCCGAACGCCTTGATGCCGGCGGCGGTGAGATCATCGACGATGCCGGCCGCCAGCGGCGTTTCCGGCCCGACCACCACGAGTTCGACCTCGTTCTGCTTGCAGAAGTCGATCACCGCGGCATGGTCGGCGACGTCGAGCGCCACGCATTCCGCCTCCTTCGCGATGCCGGCATTGCCGGGCGCGCACCAGAATTTGGTCACCAGGGGGGAGGCTGCGATCTTCCACGCCAGGGCATGTTCGCGGCCGCCGGAACCGAGCAGGAGAATGTGCATCGAGGGCTCAGAATGAGGGGTTTGCCGGGGGCGGAGGTCGCACGAATCGGAGTGGGGCTCAAGGGGGCGGGCGCCGAACTCCCCGGCATTCCGGGGCGCGCTCGGCCGCCGTTTCCCTCTCCCCTTGTATCCCGTTGCGGAAGATCCCTAGCCGCGCTCAAAACTTCGGAAAAACAGACGAGAAACATTGGCATGCAAAAGCGTTTCAGGTCGTCCCATGCCCGCGCCATGCTCTGGGTAGACTTGAGGTGCTTCGGCCCTCTGCTCGGTTCCGCCGCCAGACCGCTTATAGGAGCCGTAGCGGCACGACGCGGTCGTTTGCGGTGTCATTACCGCCAGCCAGGAAGACTTTGTCCTCAAAGAGGTGCGCGCCGCTGCCCACCCCTTCCTCTGGACCACGCTTATAGTTGAACAGGGCGTCCCGCCCATACACCTGGTTATGGCAGTTGCTAATGAGCAGGCTATTAATCCCGGCGACGGTCTCCTTGTCAGCCTGAACCACGTTCTCTTCGCCATCGAGCCGACCACGAATTGCGAGCTTCGGTGACAACGGAAAGATTACTTCAGTCCCGGCCACGCCAAACCCTGGTGACTTGAAGCAGTGATCCTTGCCGTCGCACCACCGGAGGCAAACAGGGTGGTCGCTTGTAACGAACCCGCCCGAATCGTCGGTGGCCGCCAAAATCTGCCACTTCCGACCCTCGTACATCTGCACGAGCGGATTATGGAATTTCGCTTCGATCATAATGTTGAAGTCTTTTGGCGGAGGAGACGGCTTAAACATTTCCGGGTTCTTCGCGAACTCGGCTTTCATTTCATCGTAGGAGAGATTGATCTCGAGTCCCTGCGCCTTCGCACCGGCGACCATCTGCTCATAGCGCTCTTTCGTTTCCAGCCCGGCCGCTGCGCTGAGTTGCCCGACCCCCTGGGCGATCTCGTTGATCGCCGCTCGCTGTTTGGGATTTCGTAGCGTGACTGCCGCCATCAAATTCATAATCGCGTTGCGGTCATTTTCATCCTTGAGAGACTGGCCCGCTTTAACCCGTTCAAGAGCCGGGGCGACCTTATTCTCCAGCTCCTGCAGCGCCTCCTCCGCGGCGAACGGATTGACTCTATTTTCAGTCAACAAGTTGAAATACTTCTCACCGCCAGCGGCTACAGTCGGGACGCGGAAGAACTTTTCTTTCGGCCGATCGACCACGTAAATGTGGTTCTTCTCGTTTACGAAGCCGCGCAGATAATATTGCGGCACGTAATGCTGCTGCTTCGCCGCCCCTTCCTTAGCCAATCCGCAGTCCCTTCACTTCCGCTTCCGGCGGGATGATACGAGTTACCGCGGGTTACGGTGACAGTACACTAAATTCCCAAAGCATATTGCTTAGTGCACTATCATCGTAATCCTGTTCACATGGTTCAGCTTGTCCTTCCAGGCCTTCTCCAGCGCCTTTACATTCTCGATGTCGTCTTGTCGTGTAAGGGTACTCGGGTCAGTCTCCGCCGAGATAAGGCCAATAGAACCGGATAAAATTCCGACCATCGGCTGCCCACTAGGCCGTGTACCCATAAACCCAGCGACGTGATGCGACGAACGCAATGTCCGCTTTACCCCTATAGCGGCCGAGTTCGTGCGGCAGCGCAATATGTCGCGATGGGCCAGAAGGCGACATTTTCGCAGTGCAAATCGACTCACTCCCCATAGAGTGGAGACCCCAAAAGCGAGAGCAACGTGAGCGTGCCGGAAATAATTCGACAAGCGATTGAAATCGGTGAACGGAACGGCAGAATAACCTTCGACGAATTGAACAAGGTGTGCGGCAGCGGATTGGAGCCGGAAGACATCGAACGCATCCTCAACGCGCTGAGCGAAGCAGGAATTTGGGTCGAAGACACTTAAAAACGGCGGCTATTGGCCTCGCGGTATCGCGTCTGAATTGGGTCAAAAGCAGCGGTGGATGCCAAGTTGGATCGGTGTTCGGTTTGCCCCTGACAGTGGACATGACACGCGCTCAATCGACATTCGGCTAAGGGCCAGAAGCGGAAGAACAAGTACAATCCGATCGGTTCAACGAGCCAACGGCTTGTGCAGAAAGATGCGTTGCTGGCCGGGTGGATAGTCATCGAGTATGCCAAAAGCCGTGTAGCCAAGCCGTTCGTAAAATCCGCGCGCTTGAAAGCTGAACGTATCCAGCCATGCTCCCCGACAGCCCCGCGCGATCGCCTCTTTCTCCGCCTCGAGCATCATCTTTCGACCGAGACCAGTGCCTCGCAGGTTGTCGGGCACGAATAGAAGATCGATGTGCAAATGTGCGAAATTCGTACCGCCCCATAGACCACCCACAATCTCGCCCGAGTCTTGCTTCGAGAGAATAATCGCTAAGGGGCGGTAGTTTTCCGGCTGACTAGCTCGGATGTTGTTGAATGCGATCAGAGGCCTAACAATTGCATCCCTTACGCCAAGGTCGGGAGCGTCGGTCAATGTAAACTTAGGCTGCATCGCGATCATGGCACCAACTTTGATAGCCCTCACCGTAGCATGAACGAAGAGGAATTGAAGGCCGCGCAAATCGAAGCCGATGTCCCCTTCGGGTCAAAACGCGAAGAACTCAGGTTGAGCAGATCTGGTCCGCTCTGGCTCAACGAGCGGGCTTCCGACCGCCGAGGCGCAACTTCGCAGATGGGCCAGAAGCGGAAATGCTTACTCGACTTAGTTTTACTTTTGCCCGAGTTGCGGAGGTTGGCTCGGTCACTCCGGCAACCCAGCCCTTCTAAAGCCCTCTCTCATTCTCGCAATATCTTCCGAGCGACGTCGCCGCATCCTTTTCTCCACTTCGGAAATGGACAGTCCCGGGCTGATTTCAAGACCGCGCGCTATAGCCTCTCTCGCCCGATCCATGGCTCCAGTTAGGGCGCTACTTGCTGCGACAATGGCGAGTGCCCAGAGATGATTCGGCATATCGCGCAAACAACGTTCAGCAGCCGACAGTGCCAGATCGTAGCGGCCCGCGAAGAAATGGGCGCCGGCGATGCCGCCATGCACGGCCCAGATGAGTGGATCAAATGGACTGAGGCGCTCGGCGTGTGCGAAGTGTTCGATCGCCACGTCGGGTTCGTCATTAATCATTCGCACCCAACCACCGAGAAACCAAGCGGTCACAAGGTTTGGATTGAGCACAAGAGCCCGACTGGTCAAGGCCATACCCGCGTCGAAGTCGCCGGCAATCGAAGCCAGCACGAAACCCGAGGCACTGAGTGCTGTCGCATCATCCGTGCCCAATCTTGCCGCACGCCGCGCCAAGCGCACTGCTTCGCGCGCCTCATCCTCGTGGGCCGTCCAAGGCGAAAGGATATCGTAGCACCATGCGGCCATCGCATAGGCTGCTGCAAAGGCAGGGTCAATTTGGCTCGCCTTTTTGAAGAGCTCCAAGGCTTCGGCAAGGGATTTCTTGCTCCCGTGATGGAAGCTTGCCATTCCGCGCAAGTAGTAGTCGTACGCGTGAAGACTTTCGGTCGGCTTGCGCTTTGCCCGCTCGATCTCAGCCTCTTCCAGCTTTGGCGAGATGGCGCCCACGATCAAAGTGGACAATTTTTCCTGAAGATCGAAGATGTCCTCTAATGCCGCGTCGAAGCGATCCGCCCAAATATGTGCGCCGGTGGTTGTATCGACCAGCTGGCCGGTGATGCGCACACGCTTCGCTGATTTGCGGATGCTACCTTCCAACACGTAGCGCACCCCCAGCTCACGCCCGATTTGCTTTACGTCGATGGAGCGCCCCTTGTATATAAAACTCGAGTTGCGGGCGATGACGAACAATGCCTTGAAACGAGATAGTGCGGTGATGATGTCCTCCACCATGCCGTCAGCAAAGTAATCCTGTTCTGGGTCGCCACTCATGTTCTCAAATGGCAGCACGGCGATGGAGGGCTTGTGGGGAAGCGCAAGAGGGGTCTCAGGCGCATCGCGCGGATTTGGGTCCGCAACTTTTCGCGCCTCTTGCACCTGTGCGACGAAACGGAAGCCCTTGCGCTGAAGCGTCTTGATGATGCGCTGCTCCTCACCGGTATCGCCGATCGCAACGCGGACAGCGTTCAGCCGGGTCGTAAGCGCAGCATCGGACACAATGCGACCATTCCAAACCGCGTTTATGAGCTCGTCCTTGCTGACGACGCGCTCCCTGTTTCGGATCAGGTATTCGAGGAGGTCGAACACCTGTGGGGCGATGGCAACGACCTCTGCCCCGCGATGAAGTTCGCGCCGGTCGGTGTCGAATGCGTACTCCTCGAAAAGATAGCGCAAGCTGCCAATCCATTAGGCTGTTCCGATCATCGGGCCCTAGCAACACTTGGAACACAAAGAATAAGCTCCTGGTAAGGAAAATGTAAGCAGCACGTCAAGCGGACTCGCCGGGCTCTTGGCACCTTGTCTGGGTGGAAACAACGCACCCAGGGATGCTGCAATGAGCGTGATTTACCGTACAGCGGGTTTAGCCCAGACGACCACATCACAGCGACGAGATTCCAGCACCTTCAAGAATTTTTGGGACGCGTATCAAGAATGGCGGAAATGGGAGCGGCTGCGGGGCGACCTTTGCAACCTAAGTGATCGGGAGCTAATGGATATCGGGATTTCGCGTGGTGAGGTCGACTACGTCGCCACGAACCGAGATGCCGACCCGCGAGGCTTCCGATCCGCCGTATGATGTCGATGTCTGGCAGCGGTGGACGGTCGGAATTGGGAACGGCCAGCCGGGTCGTGGCGCAGATGCCGACTTCCGGTATGGGTCAACAGTGCCCGTTTCGGCTGCAGGCAGTCATGTCCGGTCTACCACCAGCTTCGGAAATCGCAGCGCACCGTTCAGAAGGTCGCTAAGGGCCAACAGCGGAAGTCCGGATTCGCGCGCGGGGGCGAGGCCTACCTATCAATAGGCGAGAATGTGCACACGACCTCATACATGCCCGGCTCAAATTTCGCGATCGTGAGCGCCTCTTCGAGAAAGGGTAGCGGTCCAGGATCCTGGCGCATGGACTCATAGTCTTCCACGCTGCGCCACTGCGCATACATGGTCACTTTCGTGCCGTCGAGGCTCCGATGAAGGGTCGAGGAAACAAAGCCAGGTGCCCGGCTGACGAATTCATCGGTCGCGCGCGCAAGCAAATCGAGGAGCCGGTCCTGGTTGGCGGGATCTACCGTGAAGACATTTATTAGGCTGATCATACGGTTCGGTCCTCTCTTTTGTTGCCTGATGCCTTGCCTATCACGAAGGGGGGAGTTCCAATAGGACCGTCACCATTTTTAGCCTCGCGTCGGATCGACCGCCAGAGGTCGTTGCTGGACGCAAATGACTCTCCCCTGAGAGAACCCTATCAAACCAGAGGTAGGCCGCACCGGGTCAAGGCCGTAGGATGGGTTGAGCCCTTGCGAAACCCATCGCACTTGTTTCGTGGTAACGTCGCGTCATGACCGCGTACCGCCGCAACTTCGTTCCGGGTGGGTGTTTCTTCTTCACCGTCAATCTGGCGGAGCGGAAGCTATCATTGCTGACAGATCATGTCGGGTTGTTGCGCACGGCGTTTCGCGAAACGCACCGGCGCCATCCATTCACCATCGATGCCATCGTGGTGCTGCCTGACCACCTTCACTCGGTGTGGACATTACCAGAAGGTGATGCCGATTTTGCAATGCGCTGGCAGTTGATCAAATCCACCTTTTCGCGCGGTCTGGCGCGCAACGAAAGGATATCCCAAAGCCGCTCGGCCAAAGGTGAGCGGGGCATCTGGCAGCGCAGATATTGGGAGCATACCATTCGCGACGAAGGCGATTTCGCGCGGCATGTAGACTATGTTCATATCAATCCGGTCAAGCATGGGCTCGTCAACCGTGTACGTGACTGGGCTCCCTCCTCGTTTCATCGCCACGTGGAGCTTGGCAATTACCCGGCCGATTGGGCCGGCGATCAATCGGATGACGGCCGCGATTACGGTGAACGGGGATAGAGAAGCGATGGGTTTCGCAAGGGCTCAACCCATCCTACGAACCGTCATTCCGGGGCGCGCGCAGCGCGAACCCGGAATCCATTGGCCGCAGCGTCGGCCGTGCAATGGATTCCGGGCTCGCGCCCAAGAGGGCGCGCCCCGGAATGACGGCGGAGGCTACACCTGCTTCCCCGCAATGATCTCCTGCAGCGTCGCCACATGCCGCGCGAAGGCGCCGCGGCCGGCGGCGGTGGCGGTGACCGTGGTCTGCGGCTTCTTGCCGACGAAGGCCTTCTCCACGGACACATACCCCGCCTTGGCCAGGGTCTCGATATGGGCGCCGAGATTGCCGTCGGTGGCGCCGGTGAGCTTCTTGAGCCGCACGAATTCGAGGCCCGCGGACACCGGCAAAGCGTTCAGCGCGGCCATGATCTTCAGCCGCAGCGGCTGGTGGATGATGTCGTCGAGCTCGGCCATGCGCTAGATCCGCCGCATCCAGAGGCCGCCGAGGATCAGGCCGCCGCCGTTGACGAAGGCCATCCACAGCGGGAACGCCTCGCCGATATAGAAGAAGCCGAACAGCGTCAGCGCCGTGATGCAAAGACCGATCGCAACGAAGGCGTAGCCGAACCAGAGGCCGGCGAGTGTGTAGAACAGCATGAAATAGATCGGCCAGAACGTTCCCAGCTGGCGTGGACCGAAATGACCGACGACGTTGGTCACGAGATAGCCGAACGCGAAGAACAGGGCGAATATCAGGAACAGCCTGATGCCAACGCCGGCCCCAAAGGGGTGGTTCTTCGGATTGAACACGCGGAGGGCAATCAAACCTCCGACGCCTAGAACGTCCACCGCAACCCAGGCGTAGACCGCGTAGATCGGCCAGAGCCAGGTCACGAGATTGGCTGCGAACACCAGCACACCCCACCACACCGCAGCGAGACTCGCGAGCTCATAGAGCTGCGATCGCTTCACGCGCTGGACGATGTCGTCGATATCGGCCAGCGCTGCGGACGCCTCCTTGCTGTCGATCATGACTGCCCTACCCCGCGCCTCGCCACGTCCTCTGCGATTACCGACACCGCCTTCGGATTTGTCACGATGCCCATGTGGTTGATGCCATCGATGATCTTGACGTCGACCGATGGTTTGATCGCCTGCACCACTTCCGCATATTTGTCCGAGATCATCATCTCGTCCTCGCCGCCGCCGAAGATCGTGATCGGTCGTGTGGTTGCCGGCAGATCGAGCCGATAGCCGCGCGTGGCAAAGTTGCGCATCAGGCGGTCCGAATAGGTCGAGGTGAGGTACTTCGCCGAGGTCGCGGGCACCGCGAAGGCGAGCACCGGGAGCTGCGAGCAGCAGTCGATGCCGAGCTTGCGCAGCGCGGTCAGGCCCAGGAAGCGTGGAATGTCGGCCTTGGCCCAGCCGCCGGAGTCCGGCCGGTTGGTCGGTGCGTCGTAGCCGAGATAGGGCGCGAGCAGCACGGTGCGCACGAACATGTCCTGCATGATCGGCGTCGCGGCGACGCGGAGCGAGAAGCCGGCGCCGGCGGAATGGCCGATCAAGGTGAGCGGCAGGTCCGGCGCGCCCTTGCGCAGATGGGCGACGAAATCGATCAGGTCGTCCTCGAGCTGACCGACATAGCCGATGTCGCCGCGGGTGCCGGAGCCGCCATGGCCGCGGATGTCGAGCGCCCAGGTCTCCACGCCGCGCGCGGCGATCGCATGGGTCAGCGCATGGTTGACCGTCGCGCTGGAGCCGGACGAGCCGTGAATGAAGACCGCCCCGCCGCCCGTCGCCGGGCCGCTGGCTGCGTAATGGCGATAGCCGATCCAGGTCCCGTCACGCGCCTGAAAGCGCTCGAGCGAAGGCAGCGTGGACCAGTCGATCCCCTTGCTGGAGTCGGAGACGGAGCGCATCTCAGGCGGCCGCTCCAGTGGCGTTGCGATCATTGCGGCCAAGGTCAGCGCCACCGCGCCGGCCGCACACAGGACCCATTTCAGGCCGTTCAGAACGCCGCGCAGCAGACGGACCGCCATGGCTTGCCTCCCTCAAATCGATCAACAATAGAGTACTCTATAATACAGAGTACTCTCGGGATCAACCCTGGGATTGGCGCCGCGCCATGAAAATCCTTAACGTCGGGTCCGACCCCAAAATGCCGAATCGTTTGCTAGATGCCGCCTGCGGAACAACTCAACAACGCGTTCGAATTCACCGTCTCCGAGCTCTCCCAGTCCCTGAAGCGGACTGTTGAGGATACCTTCGGCCATGTCCGGGTCCGCGGCGAGATCTCGGGATTCCGCGGCGCCCACTCCTCCGGACATTGCTATTTCGCGCTCAAGGACGAGAGCGCCAAGATCGAGGCGGTGATCTGGAAGGGCGTGCACGGCCGGATGCGCTTCAAGCCCCAGGAGGGGCTCGAGGTCATCGCCACCGGCAAGCTCACGACCTATCCGGGCTCCTCGAAATACCAGATCGTGATCGAGGCGCTGGAGCCGGCCGGCATCGGCGCGCTGATGGCGCTGATGGAGGAGCGCAAGAAGAAGCTCGCCGCCGAAGGGTTGTTCGACGAGGCGCGCAAGCAGCTCCTGCCGTGGCTGCCGGAGGTGATCGGCGTCGTGACCTCGCCGACCGGCGCCGTGATCCGCGACATCCTGCACCGGCTGGAGGACCGCTTCCCCCGCCGCGTGCTGGTGTGGCCGGTGAAGGTGCAGGGCGAAGGCTCGGCCGAACAGGTCGCGGCCGCGATCCGCGGCTTCAACGCGCTGCCGGAGGGCGGCAAGATTCCGCGGCCTGACGTCTTGATCGTCGCGCGTGGCGGCGGCTCGCTGGAGGATCTCTGGTCGTTCAACGAGGAGATCGTGGTACGCGCGGCGGCCGAGAGCATGATCCCGCTGATCTCGGCGGTGGGGCACGAGACCGACATCACGCTGATCGATTTCGTCGCCGACAAGCGCGCGCCGACGCCGACGGCGGCCGCCGAGATGGCGGTGCCGGTGCGCAGCGATCTGTTCGTCGAGGTCGCCGATCTCGGCCGTCGCACCCGCGCCTATTGGCAGCGCGCCCAGGAAAGCCGCCGCAGCGAGCTGCGCGCCGCCGCGCGCGCGCTGCCGGCGGCCGGCGATCTGCTCGCCATTCCCAGGCAGCGGCTGGATTCGGCGGGCGCCTCCCTGCCCCGCTGCCTCAAGGCCAACACGCACGCGCATTTCCGCAGGTTCACCGCCGCGAGCTCGAAGCTGACGCTGCGCGTGCTGCACGGCCAGATCGCGCAGGCCGACCACCGGCTCACCGTATGCGGCGAGCGGCTCGGCCTCTCAGCGCGCTCGCTGCTGCGGCGGCGGCGCGACCGCTTTGCCGGGCTGGAGGTTCGCTTGCGCGCCTCAAAGCTCTCCAATGCGCAGGCGCAGCGCAACGCGATTGCCCGCCAGCGCGAGCGCACGCATCGTCTGGCGGAGCGGGCGCAACGCGCGCTCGCGACGCTGCTGCACCGGTTAGAGGCCCGCGTCGAGAACAGCGGCAAGCTGCTGTCGGCTTTATCCTATCGCAGCGTGCTCGCGCGCGGCTTTGCGCTGGTACGGGACGAGGCGGGTCATCCCCTGCATGCGGCCGACGCGATTGGTCCTGGCGCCCGCGTCGAGATCGAGTTCGCCGATGGCCGCGTCGGCGCGACCGCGGATGCGGATCGACCGGCGCCGACGGCCAAGCGCGCGCTGGCGCAGCCAAAGCCGGCTGTGCAGGAGACGAAGCCAACGCCGAAGCGCGTGGCCAAGCCGGTGGATCAGGGTAGTCTGTTCTGAGGCGTGGCGCGCCTTTGCTGTCGCAGCATCTGAATGCCAGCCCGTCATCCTGAGGTGCGAGCTGCGCGATGCGCAGCATCGTGCAGAGAGCCTCGAAGGATGTACGCCCGAGCTGCAGCCGGGCCGTCGCCCTTCGAGGGCCGCTGAAGAAGCGGCCACCTCCAGCGACAACGGCTTCGCCGTTGCGCGGGGGTGACGGAGATGGATTGGCGGACTTCAGCGGCAGGACAATCCCGCATCGATCGTGGTCCAGAAGCCGCAATGCTCCGGTGCGCGCTGTGGGGCGCCGGCGTGGGCCTCGTACAGGAAGATCGCGATCGTGAAGACGATTAGTGCGGAGAATAGAGGGATGCGGTTGCGCATGGGGATTGCGTTTAATCGACATCGTGGTCGAACTAAGGCGCCGTCACCTGCTGAAACCGGCGCCGTCCGCGATCCGTAGATTCCCGGTCGGCCATCATGGTCCGTGCAGGGCGGTGGTCGATGCGGGGCTGTCCGCCTGAATTTGTTCCTCGGGCGGCCCCGCTCGGGATGCGTAGCCCGCATGAGCGCAGCGACATGCGGGAGCAGTCGCCCCGGATATCGCTTCCGCTCATCCGGGCTATGGTACCGACGCTACCGCGCCAGCCATTCCGCGACGTCCTTCTGCGACTCCGCGCGCGCTTCTGCATCGGTGCCGAGATGGCCGCGCTCGGGCGCTGTGGCATCGTTGCTGCCGGCAGCTGCGTGCAGCGGCGTGTTGGCGCGGTCGAAATCGTGATGGGCGCCGGGATAGACCACGATGCGCGCGAGCGCGCTGCGGCCATGCGCGCCTTCGACCATCTGGCGGCAGGCCGGCGGAGACGAGACGTCGTCATCGGCGCCGATCAGCACCAGGGTGGGCACCCGCGTGCTCCAGCCGAGGCCGGCGGAAATCCGGCAGTCGGGATAGAACGCGATCGCCGCGCGGAAATCCGTCCCGAGGTCCCGCGCGCCACTCTGCGGACGCACGGCCCAGAGCAGCGCGCTGGCGCCATTGGCCCAGCCCATCAGGCTGACGCGGTCGCGCGCCACCCAACTCTGCTTCATCAGCCAGGCCCGCGCCGCCGCGATGTCGGCGACGCGCTCACGGCGCGCCTTGACGTGCATCTCCTTGACCCGGCATTGCGGCCCGAGCTCGCGCGAGCCGTAGCTGTCGGGCCACAGCACGGCGTTGCCGGCCTTGAGCAGGCGCTCGGCCCAGTCGCGATAGCGCGGCAGCACGGCATCGGAATGGCTACCGAGCCCGCCGCAGCCATGCAGCGCGATCACGGTCGGAAACGGGCCTGCACCCTCGGGCTTGTAGAGCTGCGCATGGAGGACGCCTGACGCCAGCGGAATCTCGACCGGCTGCGGCGCCGGCGCGGCACGCGCGGCCGACATCGCTAGCGTCACGAACAGGGCGGTCATTCGAAGGCGCATCGGACTCTGCCGTAGGAGGTGCCGGAACCAGCGATCCTTCGCGGAAGGCACTATCACGCGGGAGCGGCGGCAAAACATCACAAACCGGTGGGTTTAACGGGCGGACAAGCCGCCCTATCTATGCTACATCCAGCCAACACATCGTGCCCTCCAGGGGTTTCCTTGGCAGCGGCCTTCCACGGAGACTTTCGACCGTGCTGAACAAGTTCGGCCCCTCGGGCCATGGCGAAGCGCAGGTGCAATATCTCGACGGCGATTTCCGCGTGATCTCGCCGGGGACCTACGTACGCTGCGCGATCACCGACACGCGGATCCCGCTCGACGAGCTGAAGTACTGGAGCGTGGACCTGCAGGAGGCCTACGCCACGCCCGCCGCCGTCTTGCAGCGGCATTTTCCCGGCGCGCCGAAACCGCAGGCGTGATCCCGTAGGGTGGGCAAAGGCGCAACGCGCCGTGCCCACCATCTCTGCACGATCGCGACGAAGAACGTGGGCACGCTTCGCTTTGCCCACCCTACGGCACCGGGTTCGTGGCATCGCGCGTCTATTGTGGCTCGGCACCGTCGCCGCCCATACACGTCTTGGTAAAACTCTTCCGCGCCTCACCGACGATCTTCTGATCGATCGCCTGCTTCAGGCAATCAAGCCGCGCCTGCGCCAGGCAGAGCTGGAGCTGATCGCGCTTGTCCTGCCCTTTCAGGCTCGCCGTCGTGGCAAGGCATGTCACGCGCTTGGTGGCGGGAACCGGCACGGTGGCGGTCGGAGCGGCGGCAGCCGGCGCGGATGTCTGAGCAAGGGCGGGCAAAGCCGGCAGACACATGAGGCTGGCGGTAAGAAGCGCGGACCGCAATTTCATCTGACCTCTCCTGGACGCAGCTCACTCGATAGGAGCCTGGCCATGAATGCCGGCTGAATGTCCGCCGATATTTAAAATTGTCCCGCTTCCATTCGGGCCAGTTTAAGCCGGCCCGCATCACACTACCTCGGGAAAAAGCGGCAAGCGGGCAGGAACGCATGGACCTCCGGAAATCTTTCACCCGTTCGTTCGGTGCATCTTTGTGCTCAAAAAGTCGTGCTCGACGGCGCGAACGAACGATTCACTTGCTTGAACGGTTCGCCCGCGACGAGTCGGGCAGCTATGTAATCATTTCCGCTCTGCTGATGCCGGTCCTGGTCGGCACCGCCGGCCTCGGAACGGAAGTGGGCTGGTGGTACTACAAACACAAGAACATGCAGAGCGCTGCAGATTCCGGCGCAGTCAGCGCTGCGACAGCTGCGAGTGCAGGCGGCGACCCCTCGTCCGAAGCCAATGCGGTGACGGCAAACTACGGCTACGCGAATGGGACGGGCAACGTCACGGTCACGGTGAATCAGCCGCCGAAGACCGGCAACAATGTATCGAATTCGCAGGCCATCGAAGTCATCGTGAGTCAGCCGCAGCAGCGGCTGCTGTCAGCTTTGTTCGGATCGGGTTCCGTGCTCATCACCGCACGCTCGGTCGCCTTGCCGAATTCCGGGACAGGCTGCGTACTCGCGCTCAACTCGAGCGCAAGTCCCGCTGTCAACGTCAGCGGCGGCAACCAGCTCAACCTGATCAAGTGCAACCTTTACAGCAACTCCAGCGCAAGCCCCTCGCTCAACGTCGCCGGCAGCGCCTCGGTCGCGGCAAATCAGGTCGGCGTGGTCGGCGATGTCTCCGGTGCGAGCAGCATCACCGCGACCAACGGGGTCAAGACGCACATCGCGGCCGTCGCCGATCCCTACGCCAACGTCTCTCCTCCCGCCAAGCCGAGCTGCACCAACGCCAAGATCACGGTCAATGCCAACGGAAAAACAAACTCGCTCGACCCAGGCTGCTACACGGGCAGCATCACGGTCAATGCCGGCGCAGTCCTGAACCTGAACCCAGGCATCTACTATCTGGACGGGGCCAGCTTGAGCGTCGCCGGAAACGCCACCATCACCGGCAGCGGCGTCACCCTGGTGTTTACGGGCTCGGGAAGCGACTGGGGCACCGCTTCAATCGGCAGCAACGCCACTATCGCCCTGACGGCGCCGACCAGCGGCCCCACGAAGGGCATCGTCATGTACGGCGACCGCAACATGCCGGCCGGGACAGCCTTCAATCTCACCGGTGGCAGCACGCAGAATTTCGGCGGCGCCATCTACCTGCCAAAGGCCAATCTCAGCTTCAGTGGCGGCAACGGCACGAGCACATCCTGCACCAAGATCATCGCGGATACGCTGACGTTCAGCGGCACGTCGAACCTCCAGGTCAATTGTACCGCGCTCGGCACCGCGACGATAGGTTCTCAAACCGCACAACTCATCGAATGAGGCTTGGACCGATGCATATCCAGAACTCCTCATCCAAGTATCGGCGTCGATTGCTCGGTTCTCTCGCGGCGCACGTGCGCGCTGCCGGCAGCGATCGACGGGGCGTCGCGGCCGCCGAATTCGGCATCCTGGTCCCGCTGCTGTCTCTGATGGTCGTTTCGGTTACGGACCTCGGGCTTGCACTCTATCGCAAGATGCAGGTCGAGAATGCCGCACAAGCGGGAGCCCAATACGCGATCGCGCGCGGCTTCGACGCGAGCGGCATCTCTAGCGCCGTCGCAAGTGCCACCAACGCGACGAACATCACCGCTTCGCCGCCGCCGGTCCAATTTTGCGGATGTCCGACGAGTGCGGGAATCAGCGCCGCCACCTGCGGAACGGTCTGCACCAGCGGCGCGCAGGCCGGAACATATACGACGGTCTCGGCGCGGGCGACCTACTATACGATCATCGATTATCAGATCGTGGCGGCCACCTACACTTACACCGCGCAGTCGACTGCGAGGCTGCAGTGAAACTCACGGCACTATGGCGCGACACGCGGGGCACGTCGGCGCTGGAATTCGCGCTGACTGCTCCCGCGTTCTTCCTTTTCATATTTGGGATCATCGAATGCGGACTGCTGTTCTGGACTCAGCTCGGAATCCAGCACGGCAGCGAGATGGCGGCGCGCTGCGCAACCGTCAACACCACGCTCTGCTCGAGCAGCAACACCATCACGAGCTACGCTGCGCAGCAGGCCTTCGGCCTCACGCTGCCCGCGGGGACATTCACCTTTTCCACGGCGGCGTGTGGCAACGAGGTCAGCGCGAGTTATTCGTTCGAGTTTCCGCAGATCCTCAACCTGTCCCCGATGACACTGACCGCCCGGGCATGCTTCCCGAGCTGACCGTACAACGGGCAGCTTTGCCGCCCCTCCTAACATCGCGCGCCGAATCGCCGCGCGCGCCTGATTTGCCGGCCTCACCGCCGATGATCTCCGCCACGCCGCTCCGCGTTGCATCGAACAGTGCGTGCACTCAGTGGTTATTCATTTCGCGCTGTGGTTGGATTCTTCGTTGCGATTCGGCGCCCTTAAGTTGTTCGACGAAGTCTTGGTGAAACAGAGGGCTGCTATAGTTACATGTTAGGTAACTGGCCCTGCTCCTTTTATCGCGCAGACAATCAAGCCACCAAACGACCATTGAGCTTTGGAATTGGCGCAGTCTGTGAACGGGCTCATATCGAAGAGTCATCGGGACGGCTACGTTCACCGGGAAATTTCGCGGCGGAATATCAAGCCAAACGATGGGGGTGATCATGCCCGCCATATTAGAGTTGCTCTATCGTGAATATTGTCGCGCCCGTCTTGCTGAAATGCGCAAACAGCTTCTGATCGCGACTGAACGCGCTCAGGCGCTGGACGCGGATCATCGTCCTGCAGATCGGGGTGACGATGACAAGACGGACACACATCGCCAACCCGATTACCGCGCGCCGCACTGAAGCGGCCCGACGACGGGCAACCTCTCCCGCGTAGCAATGACCAAGCAATTGGCAACAGTTTGGGAGCCTGCAATGAATACACCCGAATATTATACTGCCATGGTGGCCTGCCTCTCGTGCCTGACCATTATCGGAATGATGGCCGCTGGGGCGTGGTGAGCAGACTGCTGAAGCACGATCGCCGCGGGGAACCGAGGCTGCTGGCACGTTCAATCCGACCCATGGCACCGGACGCAGCACGCACCGCATTGCATCGTCCGTCGATGGACGCCAGACCTTCGCCTCGCCTCGACTTGCAAACGTGATTGTATCTGTGATGTGAGCATTGCCGCCGCCGGCAACGCCTGCGGCGGCAAGCTCGAGATCCGGATGTCAGCCTCCGGGCGGAGTATATGAGGAGCGCAGCTTCGCCGCGTTCTGGCGGACCTGCTTGATCTCGTCCTGCGTGAACAACCGGGTCAGCTTCACGTTCTGCAGGGTGCCTGCCGTAACGGTCAGTCCGGAAATGGCCGGAGCCGCGCCCGGATCAGGCACATCGAAAATCACCAGGACGCCTGGGCCGTCGGCCGCAACGCTGTACATCGAGATCAGCTTTCCGCCGGCCGCCTCGATAAGTTTCCTGGCCGCTTCCTGGCGATTGGTCGTGGGATTTTCCAAGATAGCGTTGAGCGCGCGTGGTGTGTATTGTCCAGTGAGGCAAAAATGCATGGCATGTTCTCCTCTGTTTTTGGCAATGACTCTCCCTGCCGCTCCGAACTGGTCGTTGCGGCCGTCGCATCTAAAATAATAAGATCGCGCCCGCCGTGGGCATAAACGCCGTCTATGATTGCCGGGAGTTCGGCACGTCCTGGTGACGGCTCTCGTGAAAGGCTACATCAACTCTCGGACGTGCGGAAGAGACTTTGTCGCCCGCGACATGACAGCTCGGTTCACACATCGCATCGCGCCAATTAATTCGCCATCACACTTCGTTCGCGCAGAAAAGCGCGAGGCGCAATCTTCGCGGAATGGCCTTGCCTCTCTACGAGATCATCGCCTGCCGAATCTTCGCTCGCGCGCCCTGTAGAGCTGGTCGCCGATCAACTGCCGCAGCGCGGCGGGATCGTCGAACTCGAGATGGACGGCAAACGGCACGATGTCGTCAGGCACGTCCTCTCTGCCGCGCAGGCGTGCGAGGTCCTTTTCCGTCGTCACCAGCGTGAGCTGCTCACGCAGGGCCTCCGCCGCGAGGACTGCGATCTCCTCGCGCGAGAACATGTGGTGATCGGCGAAGGCGCGCGTGCGCGCGACCTCGACGCCGCAGGCGCTAAGGGTCCGGAAGAAGCGTTCGGGATCGCCGATGCCGGCAAAGGCGAGAACCCGTTTGCCAAAGAGCTGCGCAATGGATGAAGCATCCGGTTTCAGGTGCGCGCGCAGCTCGGGCTTGTTGCGCTTGGCGAGCTCGGCGGCGACATCGTTGGCCGCGCGGCCGTCGCCGATCAGCACCAGCGCGTCGGTGCGCGCAAGCTGGGCCTGCAGCGGCGCGCGCAAGGGGCCGGCGGGAAACACCTCGCCATTGCCGAGGCCGCGCTCGCTGTCGATCACGATCAGCGACGCGTCTTTCAGAAGGCGCGGATTCTGGAAACCGTCGTCCATCAGGATCATTGTGGCGCCTTGCGACTTCGCCAGCGCGACGCCGTCGAGGCGGTCGCGCGCGACCGCGACCGGGACGTCGCGCGCCATCATCAGGGGCTCGTCGCCGACATCGGCTGCGGTGTGGCGTGCGCGGTCGACCATCACCGGGCCCTTCAGGCGCCCGCCATAGCCGCGGCTGAGCACCACCGGCGTCTCGCCGAGCTCGCGCAGCAGCTTGGTCAGCGCCAGCACGGTCGGGGTCTTGCCGGCGCCGCCGACATGGTAATTGCCGACGCAGATCACGGGAATGCCGGCGTCCGTGCCCGGGCGCAGCATGCGACGTTCGGCGATCGCGCCGTAGAGCGCTCCGAGCGGCCATAACGCATACGACTGAAGTGAACGTGGCCGGTACCAGAAGGCCGGCTCACGCATTGGCAGCCCCCATCTCGATCCGCAATTGCAGCAGATAGGGCTCGAGCGCCGTCATGGTGCGATCCAGTGCGCCGCCGAGCTGCTCGACCACGCCGGTGCCTGCGCGCTGCATCTTCTCGCGCAGGACGGGATCGGCCAGCAACTGGCCGAGCTGCTTGACCAGCGCCTCCTGCGTATCGGCCTGCCGCGCCGCGCCGCTCGCATCGAGCGCCTCGAACACTTCGGTGAAGTTGAAGACGTGCGGACCATGGACGATGGCGGCGCCGAGCTTGATCGCCTCGATCGGATTCTGTCCGCCGTGGCGGATCAGCGAGCCGCCCATGAACACGATCGGCGAGAGGCGGTAGAACAGGCCGAGCTCGCCCATTGTGTCGGCGACATAGATGTCGGTGGTCGCGGTCGGCAGTTCCTCGCGCGAGCGCAACGCCGGCGTCAGGCCCGAGGCCGTGATCAGGCCGGCGATCGAAGAGCCGCGATCGGGATGGCGCGGCACGATCACGGTGAGGAGCTGCGGGAAGACACCGACCAGGCTGCGATGCGCCGCGACCAGCATCTCGTCCTCGCCCGGATGGGTCGAGGCCGCGACGATGATCGGCCGGCCGCGCGTCATCGCCATCAGCCGCTCGAGCTTGGCGGGATCGGCCGGCGGCGCCGGCACGTCGAGCTTGAGATTGCCCGTGGTGACGACATCGCGGCCGCCCAGCGCGGAGAAGCGCTCGGCATCGATCTTCGACTGCGCCAGGCAGATGTCGAACCGCGACAGCAGCGCCGAGATGGTGCCGTGCATGCGCTGCCAGCGCGGGAAGGAGCGCGGCGACATCCGCCCGTTGATCAGCACCATCGGCACACGGCGCGCCGCGCCGGCCAGGATCAGGTTCGGCCACAGATCGGATTCGATGAACAGCGCCAGCGACGGCTTCCAATGGTCGAGGAAGCGCGCGACGTAGCGCGGGGAATCGTACGGCACGTATTGATGGATGACGTCGGGCGGAAAGCGCTTTGCGACCACGGCAGCCGAGGTGACGGTGCCCGAGGTGAGCAGGATGCGCAGATTGAGATCGCGCAGCCGCTCGATCAGCGCCGCCGCGGCCAGCACCTCGCCGACACTGGCACCGTGGATCCAGACCAGCGGGCCATGCGGCCGCACGTCGCGGGACAGGCCGCGCCGCTCGCCGACGCGCGCGGGGTCCTCCTTGCCCTGCCTGAGCCGCCGCTTGATCAGCGCAGGCGCAAGCGGCACCAGGCCTGCGGCCAGGCGCCGGTACATCCGCAGCGTCATCGGCAGCGCAATCGGCAGCGATTTAGCCATCTTGCGGCCCCGGGCGGCCGAGCTGCGCATAGGCGCGCCTGGTCGCCTCGTTCAACGTCTCTTCCAGCTCCAGCCGCAGCGCTTCCATCGTGGCGGCGTCGGCATCTGCGGGAACGTGGATCTCCTTGATGCCGACCAAGGCGCCCCGCCCGAACGGCAGATTGATGGTGGTGCGGTCCCAGTTCTTCAGCCGGATGAAGCGGCTGGTCGCCATCGCGAAAGGCATGATCGGCCGCCCCGATTCCCGTGCCAGCATGATAATGCCGAGCCCAGCCACGCGCGCGCGCTTGGGGACATCGGCAGTCAGCGCGACATTACAACCGTCCTGGAGGGTCCGCACCATTTCCTTGAAGGCGCCGACCCCGCCCTTGCGGTGAAAGGCGCCGCCATGATCGCCGGAACCGCGGATCAGGCCGATGCCGAGCCGCTCCACCGCAATGGCGTTGAACTCGCCGTCGCGGTGACGGGAAATCAGCACCTTGGCCCGGTAGGAGTCCTTGTTCTTGATGAAGGGGGTGAGGAAATGCTGGCCGTGCCAGAAGGCGAAGATGGCCGGGATCTGCGGCTCGACGCGTTCATAGACGTCGGGCGGATCGAACGTGAATTTGTTGGTCCGCCAGACCAGACGCAGATATTCGGCCGCCAGAACCCCGACGGCACGCTGAAACCAGCTGCTTCGCAGCGTATTGCGAAGCAGTTTTTTCAACGTGCCGGTTCTTGATTCGGGTCGAGCAGCCGATGGAGATGGACGATGAAATAGCGCATCTGCGCATTGTCGACCGTGCTCTGCGCCTTGGCCCGCCAGGCGGCGTGGGCGGTCGCATAATTCGGAAACAGGCCGACGATCTCGACGTCGTCGAGATTCTTGAAGACGTTCTGCTCGAGATCGACGAGCTCGCCGCCGATGACGAGGTGAAGCAGTTGTTGCGGGGCACTATCTGGCATCAGTTCTGTTCCTAACGGGCTGCCCGGCAAAGCAGTGTTCGACAAGCACAGTGTTCGACAAGCACGACGAGAAGCGCCTAGGCCAAGGGGCGGTTTCGAAAATGCGCGACAATGCCCGCATGACGATCGCGCCCCGCTGCCACCAGCACCCCGTGCGCCACTTCCCGGCGGTTATAGAGGATGGGTTCTCCGGAGAGGTCGCTCATCCTACCATCGGCTTCCTGCACGATCAAATCGGCCGCCGCAAGGTCCCAATCGTGGCTGTTGCCCCCCGCAAAAGCCGCATCCAGCGCGCCATGGGCGACCCGGCACAGGCGCAGCGCCAGCGAGCCGATTCGCGGATGCAGCTTGATGTCGCCGAGGGACGGCTTCAGGCGCTCGACCAGAGGTTTTGGGCCGGCGACGCGGGCGAAATCCAGTTCGGCTCCGGAGGTCGCCCGCACCGGGACGCCGTTGAGCGTCGTGCCGCGTCCGCGCGCGGCGAAGAAGAACTCGCCGGTCGTCGGCGCGAACACCGCGGCCAGCACGGGCGAGGCATCCTCGACCAGCGCGACGCTGACGCACCAATCGTCATGGCCACCCAGGTAATTGCGCGTACCGTCGATGGGATCGACGATCCAGGTCAGCCGCCGCGACAGCCGGGCCGCATCGTCGGCGCTCTCTTCCGAGAGCCAGCCATAATCCGGGGTCGCACCGCGCAAGCGCGTTTCGAGCAGATCGTTGACGGCGATGTCGGCTTCCGAGACCGGCGAGGAGGCGCCCTTGGTCCACTTCTTCAGCTCGGTGCGGAACATCGACTGCGCCAGCGCGCCCGCTTCCCGCACCGTCTCTTGCAGCAGCGCCGCGTCGCGCGTCAGGATCGTGTCGTTCGCGTCAACGTCCGCCAAGCGTCAAACCCTCGATGCGCACCGTCGGCGCATTGATGCCGTAGCGAAACTCGAGATTGTTCGCGGGCTGCATCGACTTGAAGATCTCGAACAGATGGCCGGCGATCGTCACCTCGCTGACGGGATAGGTGATCTCGCCGTTCTCGATCCAGAAGCCGGAGGCGCCGCGGCTGTAATCGCCGGTCACGCCGTTGACGCCGGAGCCGATCAGATCGGTGACGTAGAAACCCTGCTTGATGTCGGAGATCAGCTCGGCGGGGCTCGGCGCGCCGGCCTCGAGATGCAGATTGTAGGGCCCCGGCGAGGGCGAGGAGGAGACGCCGCGATGGGCGTGGCCGGTGGTGACGAGACCGAGCTCGCGCGCGGTGGCGCAATCGAGCAGCCAGGTCGTCAGCACGCCCTCGTCGACCAGCGCGGTTCTCTTCACCGCGACGCCCTCGGCATCGAAGGTCTGCGAGCGCAGGCCGCGCTTGCGCAGGGGATCGTCGATGATGCGGATGTTGTTGGCAAACAGCTGCTGGCCGAGCTTGTCCTTCAGGAAGCTGGTCTTGCGCGCGATCGAGGCGCCGTTGATGGCGCCGACGAGATGACCGACCAGGGAGCCGGCAACGCGCGGATCGAACACGACGGCGACCTTGCAGGTTTCGACCTTGCGCGGATTGTAGCGCGCCACGGTGCGCTCTCCGGCGGAACGGCCGACGGCTTCCGGCGACAGCAGATCGGCGGCATGCGGCGCCGAGGTGAAGTCGTAGTCGCGCTCCATGCCGGTACCCTCGCCCGCGATGGCGGTGGCCGAGATGCCCTGGCTGGAGCGCAGGTAGGAGCCGTGGAAGCCGGTCGAGGTGACGAGCACCATGCCGCCGATGCCGGCGGAAGCCGAGGCGCCGCCGGATTTCGTCACGCCCTTCACGGCGAGCGCCGCGGCTTCCGCCGCGAGCGCGCGGCGTTCGAGCTCGCTGGTTGCGGGCACACCGGGATCGAGCAGGTCGAGATCGGGGAAATCGCGCGCGAGCAGCGCGGGATCGGCGAGGCCGACATATTTGTCGTCGGGCGCCACGCGCGCCATCGCGACCGCGCGTTCGGCAAGCTTGGTCACGGCATCGCCGCTGACGTCGTTGGTCGAGACCACCGCCTGGCGCTGGCCGACCAGCACCCGCAAGCCGACATCGTCGCCCTCCGACCGCTCGGATTCCTCGACGCGTCCGTCGCGCACCTCGACGCCTTGCGAGACGCCGCGCACCGCGACCGCATCGGCCGCGTCCGCGCCGGCGCGCTTGGCCGCCTCGACCAGCCGCTGCGCGAGATCGGAGAGCGCGGACTGATCGAACAGGTCGCGATTGGCTGTGGTCGAGCTTGCGGATGGTGAAGCGTTCACGAACGAAATCCTGTTGGGGCGGGTGCGGGGGGCCGGAACCCACAGATGTGCCCTGATCGCGCGGACTTCAAGCATTTTCAGCCCGCCAAAGCTCAGATTCGCAACTTCGGCGCAACGTCTCGTCAATCATGCGCGCCAAGGTCTTGTCAATCATGAGGAGCAGTGACGGTGGGTTAACCAGCCTTTTTAAGCGGTTTCGGAAGAGCGCGCGCTAAGGTCCTCGCATCGACCGGGAACATAATCCTGGCGGGGAGAACGAAAGCCGTGAGGCGTCAAACAGCAACATGCGGGGCTCACCCCGCCGGGTCGAGCCGCTCACTGCGGCTCGACCCTCTTTCCCTTCCGGTCCGCTTCGATGCGCATGACCCGCGCGCCGACGGATATGTCAGGCAGATCGAGCTTCATCGCGAACGTGTCGTGCTGCGCCGTGCCGTCCGCGGCATGCAGATGGCGATCAACGTCCGCGTCAGCGACTTCACCGGCGTCGCGCTGCGCGGCAATGACGAGGCCCAGGCCCTCGTGCTCGTGCATCGCGATCCCTCGTTGTCCGTGCCGCTGCTGGTTGGGGCCGATGGCGACGAGCTCATCGAGGCCTGGGCGATCTGGAGCGAGCTGTTCGCGCTGCCGCAGCTCGACGAAGCTGCGCGCAAGCCCGCGGCCCGCCGCCGCCGCGCCAATGCAATCCGCGCCCGCCGCCCGAAATTCTTGATGCGTCGGCGCGCCGCCATGGCGCGCGAGCTGCCGGTTCATCAAGGCGAACGCGAGATCATCGCGCGGAATTGAGCGGCAATCACGGTGCCGTAGGGTGGGCAAAGGCGCACTCGCGCCGTGCCCACCATCTCGCAATGATTGATAGGAAAGGTGGGCACGCTTCGCTTTGCCCACCCTACGACAGCTACGACGACGCCGCCCGCATCAGCGCGTCGGCGAGCAGTCCAGCGAACAGCAGCAAGCCCGCATGCTTGTTCGACTTGAACAAGCGCAAACACAATTCCGGATCGTCGATCCGCAGCCGCACGATCTGCCACGCCAGATGCGCGGCGAAGGCGGCGAGGCCGAGCCAGGCCGGCCAGCGCGCATCGCCTGAGGCCAGCGCGACGCCGATCAGCATCACCGACAGCCCGTAGAACAGGATCAGCGCCTGGTGCGTATGCGCCCCGAACAGGCGTGCGGTCGACTTGATGCCGATCAGTGCGTCGTCCTCGGCGTCCTGATGCGCGTAGATCGTGTCATAGCCGATCACCCAGGAAATCGCGCCGGCATAGAGCACCAGCGCGGTGAGATCGATGCGGCCGAAGGTGACGGCAAATCCCATCAACGCGCCCCAGGAGAAGGCAAGCCCGAGCACGATCTGCGGCCACCAGGTGATCCGCTTCATGAAGGGATAGATCGCGACGATCAGGAGCGATGCGATGCCGGTCGCGATCGCGAAACGGTTGAACTGCAGCAGCACCAGAAGGCCGATCAGCGCCTGCAAGACCATGAAGGCCAGCGCCTGCTTCGTGCTCACCTGCCCCGACGGCAGCGGCCGCGAGCGCGTGCGCTCGACCTTGTCGTCGAGATCGCGGTCGGTGATATCGTTCCAGGTGCAGCCCGCTCCGCGCATCACGAAGGCGCCGACGAAGAACAGCACGATGGTGAGGGGCAGTCCGCGGACGTCATGCGCCATGCCGCTCGCGAGCGCAGCCGACCACCAGCATGGCATCAACAGCAGCCAGGAGCCGATCGGACGATCGAACCGGGACAGGCGGAGGTAAGGCCGCGCCCAAGGCGGCGCGAGCGTATCGACCCAGTTGCCGGTGGAATCGGCAACGCGGGCGGATGTGCTAGTGCCCAGTTTTCGAAGTTCGTATTCCATCGCGGCGTATTCCGGTACGAACTTCGAAACCTACAAGGGCACTAGCCAGAAAATTTTAGTTCACGTGCCGCTTATCGATTTGAAGTTCCTATGAGATCTCGCGGCGAGCACCGTAGGAACTTCAAATCGGCGGCACGTGTATCATCGGGTGAGGACGTTGCCGTTGAGCGTGTCGAAGGTGCTGCCGCCCTTCTTGCCGGCATTGGCCTCAGGCGCCGAGCCCGACCCAAGCACCTCGCTCAGCGACGGGCCGGCCGGACCGCGCGGCTGGTTCTGCATCTGCTGCGCAACGTTGCAGACCTTGTTCGCCATGGCCTCGGTGTTCTTGTGGCCGTCCTTCATCTGAGCACCGACCTGCGCCGGGATTCCGCACTTCGCGGCGTGGGCCTCGATGTACTTGATCATCTTGGTTTCAGCCTGGCTGAAATTCCGAATCAGCTTGCAGGCCTCGTCCGGCGGCGCGTGACGGTCGCTCGCGGCCTTGATCAGCTTGCCGCGCTTCTCGGCTTCCTCGCGCAGGGGCATGAACGCCTTCATGCAATCCTCGCCGGGACCGGCTTGGGTCGGCGGAGCCGCGCTGAAAGCACCGGCGCCACCGATCGGCGCGGCGCCGTTCACGGGAAATGACGATTGCGGAGCCGCACCAACCGACGCGGTCGGCGCCGAGCCGTTCACCGGCGGAAACGCCGAACTGGTGGGAGCCTGATTGGGCAGGGGGGCCGGGAACGCGCTTTGCGCATAGGCACAAGAGGCACCCATGGTGACCATGGCGGCAGCGATCGGAACCATCAAATGACGGATCATCAAGAAAATCTCTCCGGCAGGAGCCTACGGGTCCAGCGTCTTCCAATCGAAGCGCAACCAGCGTGCTCGCGATTTTACGATTCCCGCCGGCGCTTAACAACCCGCCGAATAGGGCAAGAGCGCGGCGCACCGACGCGGCGGCTTGGCAATATTTACCCCCGAAATGACCGCTTTCGGTTAATAACGGGCCAAATTGGACTTTTGAACGATGCCCGCCCACGACTTTCGCGCCCCCCGCCTGTTCGTCGACGCCCCCCTTACCCAGGACGCCAGGGTCGCGCTCGACCGCGACCAGAGCAATTATCTCGGCAACGTGCTGCGGCTTGGCGCCGGGGCCGAGGTTTTGGCGTTCAACGGGCGGGACGGCGAGTGGCAGGCCGCCATTGAAGGCCGCAAGCGGCCGGACGGCCTCGTCATCCTGCAGCAGACCCGGCCCCAGGACCGGCTTGCCGACCTCGCCTACGTCTTCGCCCCGCTAAAACGTGCCCGGCTCGACTACATGGTCCAGAAGGCCATCGAGATGGGCGCCGCCGCGCTGCAGCCGGTTCTGACCCGGTTCACCCAGGCCTCCCGGGTCAACACCGAGCGGATGCGGGCCAATGTCGTCGAGGCAGCCGAGCAATGCGGCATTTTGAGCATCGCCAGTGTCGCCGAACCGGTCGCCTTGGAGCGCTTCCTCAGCCAGCGCCCGGCCGACCGCCTGCTGATCTTCTGCGACGAGGCCGCGGAGATCGAAAACCCGGTTCAGAGCCTGCAAGCCGCGCGCGCGGCCGGACAGGGGATCGACGTCCTGATCGGCCCCGAAGGCGGCTTTGCCGAAGAAGAGCGGGCCCTGCTGCTGCGGCAGCCCAGGATCCTCCGGCTGGCCCTGGGCCCCCGGATCATGCGGGCCGACACGGCCGCCGTGGCGGCGCTGGCGCTGGTCCAGGCGGTATTGGGCGATTGGGACAGCCGGACCACCGACGCCAAATCCAGCTGATCCCCCGTTAAGCGATTGATCCTTTGGAGGTCGAAACCGCTTTCGGGCCATGCTAAGGGCTGCGCAATTCCTGTCCTTCCCTTGCCCTGCCCGGTTCGACCGGGACGATGGACCTCTGTCATGACCGCGACTGCCACCTCAAATGCTGCCGGCTCCGCCGCCTGGGCGGATACGCTGCTCTTGTCGTTCGCGCAGGCCGGCTATGTCAGGGCCGAGCCGGCGATCCTGCAACCGGCCGAGCCGTTCCTCGACCTCTCGGGCGAGGACATCCGCAAGAGCCTGTACCTGACCACGGACCTCACGGGCGAGGAGCTGTGCCTGCGCCCGGACCTGACCATTCCGGTCGCCCGCGACTACCTCGCCTCCGGCCGCGCCGGCCAGCCGGCCGGGTTCAGCTATCTCGGGCCGGTGTTTCGCTACCGCAGCGGCCAGGCCAGCGAATTCCTGCAGGCCGGCATCGAATCGTTCGGCCGCCAGGACCGCGCCGCGGCCGACGCCGAGACGCTGGCACTTGCCCTGGAGGCGACCGCGGCCTTCGGCGTCCGCGACGTCGAGATTCGCACCGGTGACGTGGCGCTGTTCAACGCGCTGCTCGACGCGCTCGACCTCTATCCGGTCTGGCGCCGCCGCCTGGTCAAGGATTTCAACCGCAAGATCAGCCTGGAGCAGGATCTGGAACGGCTGGCGGCTGCGACCACCGCGACCCGCAGCGAATATCAGGGCGTGCTCGCCGCGCTCGCGGGCTCCGACCGCAAGGCCGCGCTCGCCTTCGTCACCGACCTGATGTCGATCGCCGGCACCACCAATGTCGGCGGCCGCACCACCGCCGAGATCGCCGATCGCTTCCTCGAGCAGTCGACGCTGAAGGGCGGCGCGCTGCCGCGCGAGGCGATCGCCGTGCTCAAGCGTTTCCTGTCGATATCAGGCAATCCCGACGATTCCATCGCCGCGCTGCGCGCGCTCACCGCCGATGCGAAGCTCGACCTTGCTGCGGCCATCGACCAGTTCGAAAGCCGGGTCGGCTTCATGGCGGCGCGCGGCATCGACGTGAAGCAGACGCGCTTCTCGACCGCGTTCGGACGCGGCCTCGACTATTACACCGGCTTCGAATTCGAGCTGCATCACCGGGGCAACGGCGCCGAGCCGCTGGTCGCCGGCGGCCGCTATGACGGACTGATGACCCAGCTCGGCTCGGCTGAACCTATTCCCGCGGTCGGCTTCTCGGTCTGGGTGGATGCGCTGACCAGGATCGGCCGCAAGGTGGGAGCTTGATCATGAGCGCGCCGTTCGTTCTGGCCGTTCCCTCCAAGGGCCGCCTGCAGGAAAACACCGAGGCCTTCTTCGCCCGCGCCGGCCTGAAGCTGTCGAAGGCCGGCGGCGCCCGCGACTATCGCGGCACTATCGCCGGCCTCGACAATGTCGAGGTCGCCTATCTCTCGGCGAGCGAGATCGCATCGCAGCTGTCGCGCGGCTTCGCGCATCTCGGCGTCACCGGCGAGGACCTGGTGCGCGAGAACATTGCCGATGCCGACAAGCGCGTGTCGCTGATCGACGGGCTCGGCTTCGGCTCTGCCGACGTCGTCGTCGCGGTGCCGCAGGCCTGGATCGACGTCCGCACCATGGCCGACCTCGACGACGTCACCACCGGCTTCCGCGAGCAGCATCACATGCGGATGCGGGTCGCGACCAAGTTCGTCAATCTCACCCGCGCCTTCTTCCAGAGCCACGGCATCACCGATTACCGCATCGTCGAAAGCGCCGGCGCGACCGAAGGCGCACCTGCGGCCGGCAGCGCCGAGCTGATCGTCGACATCACCACGACCGGCGCGACGCTCGCCGCCAACGGCTTGCGGGTGCTCGACGACGGCGTGATCCTGCGCAGCCAGGCCAATCTGGTCGCCTCGAAGGAAGCCGACTGGTCGCCGCAGGCCCGGGAGACCGCGCGCATCATCCTCGATCACATCGCCGCAAGGGCGCGGGCCAACAAATACCGCGAGGTCCGCACCCGCTTCCGGCAATGCGACGCCGCCCTGCTCGGCGAAGCCCATAGCCGGTTCGGCGTCGAGGCTCCGTTCGGCGGGCCGACCTCGTCAGGCATGCTGACGTTGCACTGCCCACCGGGGCAGCTCTATGCGCTGGCGAGCTTCCTGCGCGAGCATGGCGCCGAGACCGTCTCGGTGGTCTCGCTCGACTACGTGTTCGACCGGCAGAACCCGCTGTTCGCGAAGCTCGAAGCGTTCCTGCGGCGGTGAGCCCCAGGCCGGTTCGGCTTTTCCGTTCAGCTTTGCGACAGCAAACGGCAGCTACCATATGCTGTTGAGATGACTTTGAACGCCTCTGGAACCTCGATCGATGACGCTGGGCTCTGACGTATCAGGCATGACGACCACCGCGGGCACCGCCGCCGCGAAGGGACTGTCGATCGTCGTCCCCGTCTACAACGAGGCGGCGGGCCTCGCCGCCCTGCATCAGCGCATCTGCGATCTGGCAAGAACCTTGCGGGAGCGCTATCGGCTGTCTTGCGAGATCGTCTATGTCGACGACGGCAGCAAGGATGCGACGCTGGCGATCGCGCGTTCGCTGCCGGCCGATGCGATCGACGTCCAGGTGGTGTCGCTGTCGCGCAATTTCGGCAAGGAGGCGGCGCTGATGGCCGGCCTCGACCATGCCCGGCTCGGCGCCGTCATGTTCATGGACGGCGACGGCCAGCATCCGCCGGCCCTGATCGAACAGCTGGTGCGGCACTGGATCGAAGACGGCTATGACGTCGTCTACACCGCCAAGGCGCATCGCGACAACGAGACCTTCCTGCGCCGCGTCGCCGTGCACGGCTTCTATGCGCTGATCAATTGGGGCGCACGGCAGAAGATTCCCGAGGACGCCGGCGACTTCCGCCTGCTCTCCCCGCGCGCCGTCGCCGCGCTCAGGCAATTGCCCGAGCGCAACCGCTTCTTCAAGGGCCTCGCCAGCTGGATCGGATTCCGCCAGATCCGGGTCGATTACGAGCCCGCGGCGCGCGTCCATGGCGTCACCACCTTCAACGCCGCAAGCCTGCTTGGCCTGTCGATCGAGGGCCTGACCTCGTTTTCGGTGGCGCCCTTGCGCTTTGCCAGCCTGTTCGGCGTCATCCTCGCCGGAGGCGCCTTCCTGTTCGGCCTTTCGATCCTCTGGGAGGTGTTCACGACCGGCAAGCAGGTGCCCGGCTATCCTTCGCTCGTGATCGGCCTGATGACGATCGGCGGCGTGCAGCTCATCATGATCGGCATCGTCGGCGAATATATCGGCAAGATCCTCTCCGAGCTGAAGGCCCGCCCGATCTACTTCGTCGCCGAGCACACCGAGAAGCACTTCGAGACCGACAAGGCGGACGACGCCGCGAAGAGGACGGCGGCCGAATGAGCGCGGCCGCGGCCCTGCGGCGGATCTGGCTCTGCGCCGACGATTACGGCATCAGTCCGGGCGTCAACCGCGCCATCCGCGACCTGATCGAACGCGGCCGCCTCAACGCCACGTCGGTGATGATGGTAGGCCCGGCGATCGCGCGCAGCGAGGTCGACGCGCTCCAGGCCGCCGCGGCAGCGAGCCCGCGCTGCGCGATCGGATTGCACGTGACGCTGTCGGCGCCGTTCCGGCCGCTCACCATGCATTTCCGTCCGCTCGACGGCGACATGTTCATGCCGTTTCCGAAGCTGCTGCGCGCGGGCGTTTTACGGCGGCTCGACCCCGAATTCTTCCGCAACGAGGTGAAGGCGCAGCTCGCCGCCTTCGCGGAGGCGTTCGGCCGCGCTCCCGACTTCGTCGACGGCCATCAGCATGTGCAGCTCTATCCGCAGGTGCGCGACGGCTTCGTCGATGCGGTCGTTGCTGCCGCGCCAAACGCCTGGGTGCGCCAGTGCGGCCGCGACCTGCCGCTCAAGCAGCGGCTGGCCTCCCCCAAGGCCATGGTGCTCGATATCCTCAGCGCGCAATTCCGCCGCCGCGCCGGCATCGCCGGCCTCAGCTTCAATCCCGGCTTCGCCGGCGCCTATGATTTCACGCGGGCGGCCGATTTCGGCGCGCTGATGCGGCAATTCCTGGAAGGCCTCCCCGACGGCGGCCTCGTGATGTGCCACCCCGGCTTCGTCGACGATGTCCTTGCCGGCCTCGACCCGATGACCGATGTCCGGGAGCGGGAGCACGCCTATCTCGCAAGCGACGCCTTCGCGCGTCTTTTGGCGGACAGCGGCGCCACGCTGCGGTGAAGACGGCGGACGGCAAGCCGCGAGGCAGCTTGTCGCATACCGAAATTTAATCCGGCCGGCACTGTTGGGGCCACAATGGAACCCTACATCTCCTGCGCGCTTGGTTTTGCGCGAAGGAGACAGATCATGACGCCGCAGGAACGCCAGCTCGTCGACGACCTTTTTGACCGGCTTTCAAAGCTGGAAAATGCACCGCGCGATCCCGATGCGATCGCCGCGATCTCCGACGGGCTGCGCAAGGCGCCCGGCGCGGTCTATGCGCTGGTGCAGACGACGCTGGTGCAGGACGAGGCGCTGAAGCGCGCGCATGCCCGGATCCAGGAGCTGGAAGCGGCCCATGCGCCCGAACAGGCGCAGTCCGGCGGCTTCCTCGACACCATGCGTGACACCCTGTTCGGCGGAGGCCCCTCGCGCGGCTCGGTTCCGAACGTGCCGCCGCGTGAGCAGCGGCCAGTCTGGAACAGCGGCGGAGCGGCGCAGCAGACGCAGCCGGGCTACGGTGCGCCGCCTTACGGACAGGCCTACGGCCAAGGCCCGGGTCAGGGCTATGGCGCTCCGCCGGTCGGCGGTGGCGGCGGCTCGTTCCTCGGCACGGCAGCCGCGGCCGCGGCCGGCGTCGTCGGCGGCTCGCTGTTGCTGTCCAGCATCCGCGGCATGATGGGTGGATCGCACCAGCAGGCTTTCGGCGACACCAATGCCCTCGGTGACCGCAGCGCCGGTGGAAGCCCTTGGAGCGGCAGCGACCAGTCCGGCGGCTCGCTCGCGCGCGATGCCGGTCTCGACGACGTCGGCTCGAATCGCGAGTCCCGCCAGGGCTTCACCGACCAGGCGTCGAACGACCGCGACAACAACGACCAGAACTACGGCGACGATCGCGACCACAGCTTCGACACGGCCGACGACAGCGACTTCGGCGGCGGCGACGATGGCGGCAGCGATTACGCGTAGGCAATTCGAGCGACAGACGTGGAACGGCCGCCTCCGGGCGGCCGATTTCTTTCGAAGCAGAGCTCAAGCGTCCGCTCGGCCATCACCCGCAAGGAGGCCAATCGATATAATATGATTAGTGCATGCGGGCGCTTGTCGGAGAGCACTGAGCAGAACGTCACGAGCCTGACTTCACCATACAGAACGAAATCGCACTCCGACACGTGCAGCACGTAGACTCCCGGATTTCCAAATTTGGACATAGGTGTTCAACTGGGCGAACACGTTGCTTGCCACACGTCGTGGCTGCCTCTCTTGGCTATAGTCGAAGGGTTTCGAGAATGAGTCCACTTCAGCAGCGCATTGCAAGCCTGAGCGACGTCACAACACATCTCATCACCGAATTGTACGAGTTGGAGGGACTGCACGAGCGCATCAGGAAGGCGGAGCTGACGGTGCGGCGCTTGAACCGCTCGGCTCGCGCACCGCGTCCGGCCTCGTCAACTCGTCGTCGGCGCTCCGCTGTCTCTCGTCTCGGGTTGCGGCACCGTCAGCAATCATGACCCTTCAGGCAGGCGTTCGGCGGCGGCAGCGCCCGCTTGGATGCCGCGCATTTCGGGTCGGCGCGGCAATCGGATTTAATCGCTGCATCGAGCGCATGACGCTTCACATCACCACGACCTTGGTGCCGACATTGACGCGGCCATAGAGGTCGATGACGTCCTCGTTGCGCATGCGGATGCAGCCGGAGGAGACATTGGTGCCGATGGTCCAGGGCTCGTTGGAGCCGTGGATGCGATAGAGCGTCGAGCCCAGATACATCGCGCGGGCGCCGAGCGGATTCTCCGGGCCGCCCTCCATGTGCCGGGGTAGATCCGGCCGGCGCGCCAGCATCTCGGCCGGCGGCGTCCAGTCCGGCCATTCGCGCTTGGCCGTGATCGACTTCACGCCGGACCAGGTGAAGCCGGGGCGCCCGACACCGATGCCATAGCGCATCGCCCGGCCGTTGCCCTCGACGAGGTAGAGGAACTTGTTCGGCGTATCGACCACGATCGTGCCGGGACTTTCCTTGCCGCTGTAGTCAACGAGTTGTTTCTCGAATTTCGGATCGAACTGACGCTGCCGCGGATCGACCGCGTCCTGCTGGAGCGCGCCCTGCTGATATCCGCCTTGTTGATATCCGTCTTGCATCTGCGGCTCGCCCATCGGCGGCAGACGGCGCTGATCGTAGTAAGCCGGCTGCTGCTGATACACCGGCCGCTCGGGCGCGTAGGCCGGACCGCGGCCGGGACCGTCGCCGAACAGGAATTCGATGAAACCGCCGCCCATGTTCGAATTGGAGGCGACTCGCACCGGCGCGGGCGGCACCTGCGGCGCATAGAGCACCGCGGGCGGATCGTTCGGCACGGTGTTGTCGAAGGCGCTGGCCTCGTTCGCGCCGACAATGAAGGTGCAAGCGCTGCCGAGCAGCGCGACAGACATTTTCTTGAACATCGACGTACTCTGTACTGTTTCGTCTAGATCACATGCGTCGTGGAGAGCTGATGGCTGGTCCGCGCCCTTCGACGTGGTCAATAAAGGGCAAAAGCCGTTTTGTTTGGTAAACGGAAAGCGTGTTTGGATTCACCACGTCGCGAGCGAAGCGGCAATTTGGCGATCAGCGTTTATTTTCGATGAACGCGGCGCGGCCATGGTTAATCGCTTCTTTGCACCGCGGCGCGCGACGCCGCACAACAGTTCCGGCTGTGAACTTCGTGTTAAATCGCTTCTGCCTACAAAGACGCGTGACTGAGGTGGGGGGAGTATCCTGATGGCTGTTCACCGCAAACGTTTTCGCGTCGAGGACATCGCTGGTGGCGAGATGCCGATTTTGGACGTAACCGAAGAGGCAATCCCGATGCATAGCGAGATCATGGCCGAGCTACGCGCGATCCGCGCGCAGATGGCGAAGGGCATCACGGCGGCCCCGCTGTCCGGTAGCGCGGCCATGGCGGCGATCGACGCCTCCACCGCCCACGAGCTTTCCGAGGCGCGCACGATGCTCGAGACCTATCGGGCCCAGATCGAGCAGTGCGAGAAGCTGAAGGTCGAGCTCGACCTCATCCATGACGCCATCGACCGCACCAAGCGCGAAATCGCGACGCTGCACGGCAAGAGCTTTGACGGCGGCGAAATGGCCAAGGTCAATGGCGAGCTCGGCGCGGTGGTCGGCGGCACCGAGCAGGCGACGCAGCAGATCCTCGAAGCCGCGGAATCGATCGACCAGGCCGCCAGCGCAATGTCCAAGGTGGACTCGATCGACCAGCAGAAGCGGCTCGCCGACGACATCCAGGAACGTGTCATCTCGATCTTCGAAGCCTGCAACTTCCAGGACCTGACCGGCCAGCGCATCAGCAAGGTCATGACCACGATGAAGTTCATCGAGCAGCACATCAATGCGATGATGGACATCTGGGGCGGCGTCGACGCGATCAAGTCCCACGTGCCGCCGCAGGTGGACAATCGCAGCGAGGACGAAAAGCTTCTCAACGGTCCGAAGCTCAACGGCGACGTCGGTCACGCCTCGCAGGACGACATCGACGCGCTGTTCGACTGAGCGGACGCGGGAAACGGACAAAGCAGAACGCCGGCCTGAGGCCGGCGTTTTCGTTTTGAGATTCTGTTTCACCTCGTCATTCCGGGCACGCGAAGCGTGAACCCGGAATGACGGAGAAACTAAGCCCTCGGTGCGCAGCGGACGTAGACCATGTTGCCGTAGCGGGTGGCGGCGTCCTTGTCGATGAAGCGGGTGATCAGGACGCGGCCGTCGAAGGAGACGATTTCGCGGTCCTGCTCGCCGGGGGTCGGCCCCGCCGGTCCGATGTAGTTCTTGCCGCTCGGCGAGCCCTTCAGCCGCAGCTCCTGGGGCGTCGCCTGGTCAGCCAGATGCATGATTACGCCGCCGGAGGAACCGGCGGTGATCACGTAGGGATTCTTGCACTGGGCCCGGGCGGCCGCCTCGGTGCGGGCGCGGTCGGCCGGGTTCTGGAACGAGGCCAGACCCCAGCGGCCCACGATCTCGTCGGCGCGAATGGTCGCAGGCATTTCCGGGGCGACGCCGGGCTCCGCTTCGGGCGGCGGCGCGGACGAGAAGGACGGCAGGTTCATGCCGCCGCCACAGGCGCCCAGCAGCAGCGCCAGACAAGAGGCGGCCGCCAGATTGGCAACCGTGCGCGCGTGAGCTGAACTGATCATGGCATTCCCCCGAGCAAGACCATGGCCGCACCCCTCACGCAGCCAAGCGCAAAAAAGCTGCCGGAGCAATGACGTCCTTTGATACGTCGGCGCCCCGAACAAGTTTCCAATGCCACCATCCTATATCCGCCTCACCAATCGCTTAACCACCTTTGCTTGACAGGATCGCGGCCAAGCCATATTTCCGAGCCCACTATTAGCACTCGGAAAGCCCGATTGCTAAGCGCGCCGTTCGATCCCTGGGATAGGGGATGGACGGAAGCGCCGCCGCACCCACTTCCACTACTTCCGAAGCGAGCCTCCAAAGGGAAACGTCATGGCTAAATCCAAATTTCGTCCGCTGCATGACCGTGTCGTGGTCAAACGTATCGACGCCGAGGAAAAGACCAAGGGCGGCATCATCATTCCGGAC